>JADMIO011298002.1_pt1 | contig 61099 bp, 46 predicted proteins | sample 8958161 | NCBI WGS metagenome assembly JADMIO01 (sample SAMN16585339, study PRJNA669376) | soil metagenome | isolation source: Crop rotation soil | place: USA: Cullars Rotation, Alabama | collected 2011
GCCGCGACTTCAAGTCACGTGAATTCCAAGCTTCGGATCCCACTGTGCTGGAAAGGACTGCTCGCGAGCGGGCTCTCCCAGATCATCTGGCGCGTTTCGGCCGACGGCAATCACTTCACCTCGCCGCGGTGGGCCGATCTCGCCGGCGTCGCCGAGCACCGGCTCGATCGTGATGGGTGGCTGACGACGCTGCATCCCGCGGACTACGAGCCGACGCGCGCGGCGTGGCGAGAGGCGTTTGCGCACCACCGGCTCTTCAAGGCCGAGTTCCGTCTGCGGCAGCGCGACGCGACGTACCACTGGTTTCGCGGCCGCGCCGAACCTGTGCACGACGCTCGAGGCCACGTCATCGCGTGGATCGGCATGGCCGCGAACATCGAAGATCAGAAGCGCGCCGAGTCGGCGCTCGTCGAGAGCGAAGCACGTTTGCGCGCGATCCTCGATGCGGCGCGAGTCGGCACGATCGACTACGACCTCTGCAAAAATCGGTTGCGCTGCAGCCCGCTGGCCGCGGAGCTCATCGGGCTCTCGGCTGACGCCGAGCTCTCGCTCGACCTGATCGAGCATCAGATCCACCCGGACGATCTCGGTGGTTTTCGTGCCGCCCTCGACCGCGGCATGGCGCCGCTCGGCAACGGCGCCGTCGAAGTCTTCTATCGAGCGCGGCGCCTCGACGGTTCGTATCGTTGGACGACGACGCGCGGCAGCTACCTCCACGAAGGCGTCGGCACACACCGGCGCGCGACGCGATTCATCGGCGTGCGTGCCGACGTCGACGATCACGTCCGCGAGCTCGAAGAGCGCGCGCGGCTCAGTGAAATCGTGTCGTCGTCGGAAGACGCGATCATCGCGACGACACCGAGCGGCGCGGTCACGCACTGGAATCCCGCCGCGGAACGGCTGCTCGGCTACGGCGCGACAGAGATGGTGCATCAGTCGATCGCCCGCACCATTCCGCCGGAGTTGATCGACGAGGAGCGGGCGTTGATCGCGCAAGTCGCTTCGGGTGACCGAGTCTGCGGGCGGATCAGCGACCGGGTCGCGAAGTCCGGCAAGCGCGTCCGAGTCTCGGTGACCCACTCGGCGATCGTCAGCCCGTCCGGCGCGTGTGTAGGCGTATCGACCATCCTGCGCGACGTGAGCGCGCAACTGCGCATGGAGGCGGAGCTGCGCGAAGCGCAGAAGATGGAAGCCGTCTCGCAACTCGCGAGCGGCGTCGTGCACGATCTCAACAACATGATGACCGCGATTCTCGCCGGCCTCGAGCTCGCGGAGCGCTGCCCCGGGCTCGATGCCGCAAGCCGTGAGATGCTCCACGATCTCCATCAAGCGTGCTTCTCGGGCGGCGATCTGATTCGACAGCTCAATACGCTCGCGGGCCGCCATCGCGTGGGCCCGCAGCGCGTGCCGCTCAGCCAGCTGGTGACGGAGATCGTGCCGATCGTCGAACGGATGGCTGGTGCGTCGATCACGCTCGTCACCAATCTCGATGCAACCGGCGACGTCTTCGTGGATCCTGGCGAGCTTCAACAGGCGATCCTCAACATCGCGCTAAACGCGCGCGACGCGATGGAGCATCGCGAATCGGGCGGGATCCTCGCGATCACGACTACCGACGAGCCGAACGAACAGGTGAGCGTATCCATCTCGGACACGGGCTGCGGAATGAGCCCCGAGATTCAGGCGCGTGTGTTCGACCCGTTTTCACGACGAAGCAGCCGGGACTCGGCACGGGGCTCGGTCTGTCCACGGCGTACGGAATCGTGACGCAGGCCAACGGCTCCATTTCCGTTACGAGCGCACCCGAGCAGGGAACGACTTTCCGCCTTCTGCTGCCGTCGCACGGCCGCGACGCTGATCCCATCGTGACGCCGTCGCCATCGACGCTGACGCCGGTCGTCTGTGCGCATAAGACTATTCTGCTGGTCGAGGACGATGCCGTTCTCAGAGTTTTCTTGGCTCGTGCGCTCGACGAATGCGGCTGCGCCGTGCTCCAAGCAAACAACGGAATGGAAGCGGCGCGCATCATGGCCGAGCGGGCTGGTCGCATCGACCTCGTCGTTACAGATCTCGTGATGCCGGAGATGAATGGTCTCAGTCTCTTGACGTTGGTACGGCAAGCATATCCGTCCGTACGCGTGCTGTTGATGTCCGGCAACGGCGCGGAGCTGTTGCGCGAGTCCGGCCTGCTCGAGCATGCGAGCGGCGCCTCCCCGGAAACGAGCTTCATCGCCAAACCCTTCGAGCCTGCGGTGCTGCAGCAGCGAATTCGCACGATGCTGGCCGAATGAGCGTCGTTGTCGCGATGCCAAGGTCCCTGGCGCCGGACAGGGCGGTCGTTCAATCTACGACCATGTCGCGAATTCTCTGTGTCGACGACGAACCGTCGGTTCTCGGAGCGCTCACGCGCATTCTCGAGCGGTCCGGTCATGCGGTAGTGACCGCGCGCAACGCGGGCGAAGCGCTGCACTTGCTGAAGACTGAGGAAATCGATCTCATCGTGAGCGATTTCCAACTCCCCGGAATCGACGGCATCGAGTTCATCCAGATGCTCCGTCGCGATCGCGACAATACGCCGGTCATCATGCTCACCGGCTTCGGCAGCATCGACCACGCGATGGACGCCGTGCGCGCCGGCGCGGAAGACTACCTCACCAAGCCGTTCGATCCCGAGCATCTCGTCTATCGTATCGAGCAGACGCTCAAGCGCGCGAAGATGGAACGCGAGCTCGACGATCTCCGCCGCGAAGTCGTTCAACAGCGGAGCGCGCGCACGATCCTCGGCAAGAGCTCCGCGCTGGAGCGCGCGATGGACCTCGTCATCGCCGCCGCCCGGAGTCGCGCCACGGTGTTGCTCGAGGGCGAGTCGGGAACAGGCAAGGAATTGCTCGCGCGAGAGATTCACAATCTCAGCGACCGCCGCGCGCGGCCATTCATCAAGCTCAATTGCGCCGCGTTGCCGGAAGGTCTCGTCGAAAGCGCGCTCTTCGGTCACGAAAAGGGCGCGTTCACAGGCGCGATCCGTCGCGTCGACGGCGCCTTCGAGCGCGCCGATGGCGGCACGTTGCTGCTCGACGAAATCTCCGAGATGCGGGTCGACCTCCAAGCAAAGCTTCTCCGCGTGCTCCAAGAACGCGAGTTCGAGCGCGTCGGAGGCTCGGAATCGATTACGGTCGACGTCCGAGTGATCGCGACGACGAATCGGGATCTCACGCAAGAAGTGCAGCGCGGCACGTTCCGTCGCGATCTGTATTACCGACTCAATGTCATCGCGATCGTCGCGCCGCCGCTGCGCGAGCGTCTCTCCGACGTTCCGCTGCTCGCGCATCACTTCGCCGCGCGCGCCGCAGCCGAAAGCGGCAAGAAGATCGAGGGGATCAGCGCCGAAGCGATCGATCTGCTTCAGAGCTACGCGTGGCCGGGTAACGTGAGAGAGCTGCAACACGCCGTCGAGCGCGCGGTGGTGCTCGCCGAACATCCGATGCTCGACGTGTCGGCCTTCGACGCGATTCGTCGCTCGCTCGATGTGAAGCGCGATGCGGCGGCTGTGCGCATGGTGCAGTTTTCGGAAACCTCGACGACTCAGAGCGGCATCACCCTTCCGACGCTCGATCTCGGAAAAGCCGAAGAGGCGCTCATCGCCGAAGCCCTGCGCGTCTCGAACAACAACCGCACGCACGCCGCGGGTTTGCTTGGCATTGGCGTTCGCACGCTGCGAAAGAAGCTGAACTCCCCGAGCCGAGAGCAGCCAGCGGTCGAGGAGTAGCCCGGTCCAAAGGGCCGGGCGGGTCGAATGGCCTACCAGATCGAGGCGTCGGACGACTGCCTACAAGCCCTCTAACTCGTTGTGGAGTAGCAGCTTGTAGTCCAGCTCCGCAGAAGCGAGAACGGGCATGGCGGGTGCGTTTGGAGAGGTCAGAAACTCCCGCCTCTCTCGCTCCTCCATGAAGTTCCTTCCTCTTCGATTTCAAGAAATCATCGTCGCGGCCGCGCTCCTCTTCGGGGCACGCGCGTCGCTCGCTCAGACGCCAGACGATCTGCGTTTGCAGGAGCTGTTCGTTGCTCGCCTGCCGCTCGCGCAGCAACGCGGCGAATTGCAGGTCGGCACGATGGCCCACCCGCATCGCGCGCAAGGCCGCACCGTCACCGACGTTCCGTTCGGCGCGGAAATCGGTATTACGAATTCTCTGCAGCTCGAGCTCGAGGTCAGCGGCATGCGCTACGCCGGGGCCTGGAGCGCGCCCGGCGAAGGTGCGCTCGGCGTCTTGTACGCGCGTCGCGGCGTCCTACGTCGTCTCGACTTGGCCGCGTCGCTCGAAGCGAGCGCGGAACGCGGTGAGCTGTCCACGCCGCGCTGGTCGTCGCTCGCCATCGTCGGGTGGCGGCCAGTCGACGGCGTTCAACTCGTCGCGAATGCTCCGCTCGCGCCGATGGCCTGCGAGGACGATGAGCACGCGCCTGGCGATGCCCCAGAGCCTCGCTGCGCCATCAGCGGAATCCTGAGTCGCGGACGCATGCATTTCAGTCTCGAAATCCCGCTGCGCGCCGTCGCCGGGCTGCGAACCCTCGCTGTCGTTCCCGGCATCACGATGTCCATCGCCGGCTTTCAGCTCGGCGCCGCCGCGCTCTCTCCATTGACGGCCGCTGCCGGCTACAGCGGAGCACGTTTCCAGATCATTCGAGATTTCTGATGACACCCTCTCGTTCTTCTCGCGCGAAAACGACCCTGAACCGGTGGCTCCTCGTCGTCGCGGCGCCGCCGCTCGCGATCTTACTCGCGTTGCTCTTCGTGGCAGCGGACAACGTAAATGGCCTGGCAAAACGGTTCGAGGCCATTCGCGGTGACGGCGAAGCGCTCGTCGCCTTGCGCCAATTCGCGGCGTCGCTCGATCGAGAAGTCCACGCGACCGGTGTCGTCCTCGCCGAGATCGAGCTCGCCGGTCGCGATCCTGTCGACGCCGCGAGGTCCCGTGCACGGCTCGGTGACAGTCTGGCGGCCGCGGAGCAACGGTTGTTCGCCACGCTGTCCGCGGGGCTCGAGGCTGATCGCGACGATGCCGGCGATGAGTCGGCGGCGCCTCTCGTTGCACACGCGGACTCCACGTACCACATCGTCGCCGCGTATGCGGACTCTGCTCGCCACCTTGCCTACGACGGCAAGTTGACCGAGGCGAGACTATTCCTCCATCGCGCCGCCAGAGCAGCATCGGACCGCAACGCCGCCCGTCTGCGGGCGCGCCTCGCCGCGGAGACCGAGCAGCTGAGCCAACGCATCGGGCGCCTCGCCGATGCGGATGACCGGATCACTCGACTCTCGCTCGGCGGCTCGGGCGTCGATCACCTCGACCGGCTCGAGAGTGGTCAGTCGCGGCTCCTCGCGTCGCTCGCGGTCGCGCGAGCATTTCAGGAGCTTCATGGTGAAGTGTTGACGCCGTCGGACACGACCGCAGCGACGCTCACGCGCGCGCGACGCGCGATCGCGCTGCTCGCGAGCAACGCCGACACGGCGCAGGCGCTGGTGACGCGTGCACGTCGCACGCTCGCCGCCGCGGCCAATCTCGTCGACTCCGTCGCCGCGCGCCGGGCGGCGAACCGCGAGACGCGATCATTGATCGCCCGCCAACTCTCCATCTTCTCCGGTCCCGACGCCGAGTCGATCGATTCGCTGCCGATGATGTACCTCGGCGAGCTTCACGCGAATCTGACGTGGCTCGGCGGCCATGCGGTGGCGGTACGCAGCTCGCTGCTCGTCGTGGGACTGCTTGCCCTCGTCCTCGCCGTGGCATTTCCAATATTCGCGTCGCGACAAGTCGTGCGGCCGATCGTACGGCTCACCGAAGCGTCGAAACGGGTTGCCGACGGTGATTTCAACGTCGAGCTGCCAGCGTCGGGCCTCGGCGAAATCGGCGAGCTCAATCGCGGATTCGCCAGAATGGCGACCGATCTCGGTCGCCTGATGGAGACGCAGCGCGTGACCGAGCGGCAGCTGCGCGAGAGTGAATCCCGCCAGCGCGCCGACGCGGAACGACTCCGGCATTTGTTGGCGTCTGGTCCGGCCGTCGTCTTCAATCTCACGCCGACGAATCCGCCGTCGACGTCGTTCATCAGCGACAACGTATTCGAGCAGACGGGCTACTCCTCGGCTGACTTCATGGGCCCGGACAATCTGTGGGGACAGCTCGTGCATCCGGACGATTTCGTGGTGCTCGCCGAGGGACTACCGAGCGTGTTCGCCGGTGGTCGATGGACCGGCGAATATCGTCTTCGCTATCGCGACGGCGAATACCGCTGGCTGCGCGCGCAGATCGCGCCGGTCTTCGACGACTCCGGCACGCTCACGTCGATCACGGGATGGTGGATCGATATCACCGAAACTCGCCGGACGGCCGAGATACAGCGCTCGGCGCGCGAGACGGCGGAAGCGGCGAGCCGTGCGAAGAGCGAATTCCTCGCGAACATGAGCCATGAGATCCGCACGCCGATGAACGGCGTGATGGGCATGCTCGAGCTCGTGCTCGATACGGAGCTGCCCCACGAGCAGCGCGAGTATCTCGAAGTCGCCCACTCGTCGGCCGAGTCGCTGCTCGGCGTCATCAACGACGTGTTGGATTTCTCGAAGATCGAAGCCGGGAAGATGGAGCTCGATCCGTCGGCGTTCCGGTTGGCCGAAGCGCTCGAGGACACGTTGAGTGGGCTCGCCTTGCGCGCCCACGACAAAGGTCTCGAGCTCGCGCTCCAGATCGACGCCGCTGCGCCGGAGAGCGTCGTCGCCGACCTCGGGCGCTTGCGGCAGATCATCATCAACCTCGTCGGCAACGCGATCAAGTTCACGGACCTCGGCGAAGTCGTGCTGCACGTCGGAGTGGTGGAATCATCGGACAATGACGCGCAGCTTCGGTTCACCGTGCGCGACACAGGCATCGGCATTCCGGCGGACAAGCAGCGGCACATTTTCGAGGCGTTCGCGCAGGCCGATTCGTCGGCGACGCGCGTCCACGGCGGCACTGGACTCGGTCTCGCCATCGCGACGCGACTCGTGCACCTCATGGGCGGTCGAATCTCGCTCGAGAGCGAAGTCCGCAAGGGAAGCAGCTTCAGTTTCACGGTGCGCGTCGGAATCGCGAACGTGATGACGACCGGCAGCCACGCGGCCCGCAACCTCGACGACGTGTCGGTGTTGGTCGTCGACGACAACGCCACGAATCGCGCGATTCTCCAGGGCATGTTGTCGCGCTGGGGCATGCGAGCGACGGTCGTCGACGGCGGTGCGGCGGCGCTTGCGTTGCTGCGCAGCGAGCAGGCCGGGCGCGCCCATTTCGATTTGCTCATCGTCGATGCGCAGATGCCGGGCATGGACGGCTTCACGCTGGTCGAGCGCGTCAGGGCCGATCGCTCGTGCGGCGAGCCCGCGATCATGATGTTGAGCTCCGCGACCTTCCACGACGACGTGCGCCGCTGCCGCGAAGTCGGCATCGATCTGTATCTGACGAAGCCGGTGCGCGGTGGCGAGCTGCGGTCGGCGATCGCGACGCTACTGTCGAAGAAAGCCGATGCGGCGAATGATCGCCGGCGCCGTACGCCGGCGCCGGGCGCTGTGGCCCGAAGCTCGGTGTTGCGCGTCTTGTTGGTGGAAGACAACGCCGTCAACCAGCGGCTCGCGCTCGCGCTGTTGAAGCGCCGCGGCGCGGTGGTCACGATCGCGCAAAATGGACGCGAAGCAATCGAAGCGTGGTCGACCTCGCGGTTCGACGTGGTGTTGATGGACGTGCAGATGCCGGAGATGGACGGCTTCGACGCGACGCGCATCATCCGCGCCCGCGAGCGCGGCGGCGAACACGTACCCATCATCGCGCTCACGGCGCGCGCGATGACCGGCGATCGTGAGCGGTGCCTGGCGGCGGGGATGGACGACTACGTGACCAAGCCGTTGCGTGCGCAGGTGTTGATGGAGGCGATCGATCGATTGGTGGGCGCGGCATCCGTCGCACGACCGGCGGAAACCACGCCCAAGACGCCGACGCCGTCGGTGATCGATCTCGACGGTCTGCGCGAGAACACCGACGACGATGACGCGCTCGTCGCGGAGCTGCTCGACTTGTTCCGCAACGATGCTCCCCGATATCTCGACCAAATTCGCACGGCGGTCTCGAAGCAGGAGGGGGGCGACATGCAGCGCGCGGCGCACGCGCTCAAGGGTGCGGCGAAAGCGATCTACGCCGGAGCCGTCGCCGAAGCCGCGGCGGCGCTGGAGCAAGCCGGGCGCGCCGGCCTGTTACACGATGCCGACGCGATGGCGGATCACCTCGCCGTTCAACTCGCGCTGCTCGACGCAACCATCGGCACGTTGCCGCTGGCGAGCAGCGAGGCCTTCTCCAATTGATTGCCATGATGGCTCACTCGAGCGATATGCCGTCCCACGACGGAACGCTGTTGCTGATCGACGATGACGATGCGGTGCGGCGCGTGCTCGCGCGCGTGCTGCGCGGCTCCGGATATCTCGTGCACGATCACGCGAGCGGCGAGTCCGCCGTGGAATTCGTGCGCTGTCACGCCGGCCCGATCGATTTGCTGATCACCGACACGGTATTGCCGGGCATCAGCGGCATCGAAGCGGCCGAGGCGATCCGGTTGCTCCGTCCGTCGCTGCCGGTGCTCCAGATGTCCGGATACACGAACAACGAGGTCCGCGCCAACGGCCACTGCGCGTATCACTTCATCGGCAAGCCGTTTCGTGGCGACCAACTCGTGCGGTGTGTGCGGGCGATCATCGGCAGCCCGGCGCAGGTGACCGCTGGTACACAGGCCGTATGAACGCGATCTCGAAGGAAACGATGGCCGACTCGGGAAAGTTCTTCGTGTTGGTCGCCGATGACGACGCGACGTCGCGGACGCTGTTGGCGTCGCGCGTCCATCGGTTAGGCCACGCGATCGCGACCGCGGCCAGCGGAACCGAGGCTTGGGAGGTCTTCGAGACGATGCGGCCCAATCTCGTGGTCGCCGACTGGCAGATGCCTGGCATCGACGGCATCGAGCTCTGCCGCCGGATTCGCCAGCAGGTCGGCGATGATTGTTTCATCATGCTCGTCACCGTGCGCGACACCGACGAGGATTTACAGGCCGCGCTCGCCGCCGGCGCCGACGACTACCTCACGAAGCCGGTGACGTCGAACCAGTTCCGCGCGCGCGTGGTGATCGCGCAACGCCGTCTCGCGCTCGCGCGCGCTCGACGCGCGGCCGAGGAGGAAGCCGCGCGCATGCGTTGGCTGGCCGGCATCGGTCAAACGGTGCTCACGCTCCAGCACGAGATCAACAATCCGCTCACAGCGCTGTACGGCTCGCTCGACATGCTGCTCACCGCGCCGATGGACGACGCCGATCGCGTGCACGTCGTGCGCGCGGCGGCGCAGGCCGGCCGCATTGCCGATGTCGTGAAGCGGCTGTCGAGCATCGAGCAGCCGTCGACGGTCGAGTTGATTCCCGGGATGCCGATGATCGCGCTGCCGGAAAAAGCGGAGATCACCGACGAGCATCCGGTGCGCCGAGTGGGGTGAGGCTATTCTGTCCTGCGTGTGGGCGGTGATCTCTCGATTAGGAATGATGATGGGGACGACCTAGACCTGCTTGTCCGCAGGTCCTTCAGACAGCCACTCACGCGCCTGCGTACGGTCGCGAAAAACGCCCGCGACCTGTTCCTGCAGTTCGCAATAGGCCTGCAGCATGCGCGCGATACCCCACTGCGTGCTCGTCGCGGCAACAAACGCCCGCCGAGTGCCGGGCCGAAAGATCGACGCTTGAGCGACGGCGCGGATCTGCTCGCCCGTAAAAGCGATCTCTCGTGCACCCGAGAGGTCGAAGATCTGCTTCAAGTCTCGAGAGAACTCGCGATCGGCCGCGAGACGGTCCCGCAACCCTTGCAGGTCGCTCCAGGTGAGCGTCCCCGAAGCGCGCGTCTCAACGATGTGAGCATCATGGTCGATCGCGTAGTCGAGCGGCATCGTCGCCTCCTCTGACCTGAGCCGGCAGCAACCATAATGTGCAGCCATGCATAGCTGTTGCCAGTGCAGGATCGTGAGCGCGAGGCTTCAGCGTCTCGGTCTACCCGTACGGTGGGACTCGACGCTCGAACGAGTCGCTATTGCCGATCAGCGACGACTCCCAGCAAGCAACTCATAGGCGCGCGCCAACCCGTCGTCGATGTCGTGCACGACGTTCGCCTCGCCGATCATCTCCAACACGTTCGCATCGGCCAGCGCGGCACGCGGCTGCGGTTGGACATCGGCGAGCAACACCTCCGAGCCACCACGCGTCGTGCGCCGGATGACGTCTCTCAACGCATGAATGCCGGTGGCGTCCACGGCGTGCACGTCGCGCATCCGGATGATGAGCACGCGTGGATGCTCATCGAGGTGGTCGAGTGTCTCGCGGAATGTTTCGACGGCGCCGAAGAAGAGCGGTCCCTTGATCTCGAACACGCTTGCACCGCGCGGGACGTTCATGCGCCACGGCTCGGCGGGATCGGCGGCGAGATCGTCGTCGGCCTCGGCGCCACCGATGAACGCGTTGACGCTGGTCACGCTCGCCATACGGCGGATGAACAGGAACGCGGCGAGCACCATACCGACCGCGATGGCCACTGTGAGGTCGACGAGCACGGTCAAGCCGAATGTCGTGAGCAAGACGGCGACATCACTCTTGGGAGCGCGTAATTCCGCCGCGAACGTGCGCCACTCGCTCATGTGGTACGCCACGATGACGAGAATCCCCGCGAGCGTGGCGAGCGGAATGAGCCCGGCGTAGCGTCCGAAGAACAACGTGATGAGCAACAGCGTCGCGGCGTGCGTCATTCCGGCGATCGGCGTGCGGCCCCCGTTCTTGACGTTGGTCGCTGTGCGCGCGATGGCGCCGGTCGCCGGGATTCCGCCGAAGAGCGGCGACGCGATGTTCGCCACGCCCTGCGCGACGAGCTCCATGTTCGAGCGATGGCGTCCGCCGATCATGCCATCGGCGACGACCGCCGACAGGAGCGATTCGATCGCGGCCAGCATCGCGATCGTGAATGCCGGACCGACGAGCCCCGTCACCTGCGTCAGCGTCAGATGCGGGAGCTGCGGGTGCGGGACGCTCGGATTGAGAGCGCCAAACCGCGTCGCGATCGTCTCGACCGGCAGATGCATCGCCTGAACGACGAGCGTCGACACGATGAGCGCGACGAACGGTCCAGGCACTCGGTGTGACACGCGCGGCCAGAGAATCAAGATGGCGAGCGTCCCCGCCGACACGGCGAGCGCCGCCGGTGTGAACAGCTCGGCACTCGAAATCATTGCGCTCCACTTCGGCAGGAACTCGGCGGGAAGCGCGCCCATGCGAAGGCCGAACAGATCCTTCACCTGGCTCGAAAAAATGATGACGGCGATTCCACTCGTGAACCCGGTGATGACCGGCTGCGGAATGAACCGGATCACGGTGCCGAGCTTTGCGACACCCATGATCACGAGCAGGACGCCGGCGATCAGCGTGGCGACGGTGAGGCCGTCGATGCCGTACTTCTGAACGATACCGTAGACGATGACGACGAATGCGCCCGTCGGTCCGCCGATCTGCACGCGAGATCCGCCCAGCGCGGAGATCAAGAATCCGGCGACGATCGCCGTCCACAGGCCTCGTCCGGGTGTGACGCCGCTGGCGATCGCGAAGGCGATTGCCAACGGCAGTGCCACGATGCCAACGATCACACCAGCCGTGACGTCGCGAACAAGTTGGTCGCGACGATAGTCCTTGAGCGTGGTGACGAGCTTCGGAACGAGCACCGCTACACTCCCGGCCGGGCGCTGACTGCCGTCGGCGCCAGCAAAGCTTCCGCGGCGCGCACGAACCCTGCGACGTCGAGATGCGGTTCCACCATCGACTGCACCGCGCAGCCTTTGATGAATGCCACGGCGACGGCGGCGAGACTTTCAGGAGATGTCGTCGCGAACCGAATCGGGTCCGACGCGACGACCTCTTCGGCCATCGGCAGGAACGCGACGCGATAGCGATCGAGCTCGCGCTGCATACGGGCGCGGATGTGACGATTCCACATTCCCGCATTCCAGAACTCGAAGAACAGCCGGTTCTGCTCCGGCTCGGTGGAGAGTCGCGTCATCTCCTGTCGCAGCAGCGTGACGAGGCGATCGAACGGATCGGCGATGCTGGCGATGTCCGGGCCGACGCGCAGGGTGATCGTCGTGGCGAGCACGTGATCGAGTAGGGCCAGGAGGACGCGCTCCTTGGTGCGAAAATGGAACGCCACGAGCCCGGTGCTGATCTCGGCTTTTCGGGCGACGTCGCGAATCGTCACGGCCTGTAGGCCGCCGCGACGCGCGAGGTCGTAGGCCCCGAGGATGATTTGCTCGCGGCGCAGCGATTCGGCGGCTTTGGTTCCCGGCATGGTGGCGATGGGAGGGGCGGCAGTTGTATTGAACGTCTGTTCAATGTATATTGAACGCTCGTTCAATACAACCCGAACCGGCGCGTCCGTCCTCTTTTTCGCCGACCTGTATGCCGAAGCTTCGTAAGCGTACGACCGACAGCTCCCTCCACCTGCCGTCGCCCGGCGACGCCTTTCGTCTGTTCGGCCGCGTGGCGCGGCTTCGCTGCCCCCACTGCGGAAACGGGCCGGTGCTGCGAAAGACCGGCGCCGTGATGCGCCGCTGCAGCGGCTGCAACCTCCGTTTCGAGCGGAGCGACGAGAATTACTTCTCCGGCGCGATGTTCTTCGGCCTCATGCTGGGCGAAGCCATCCTCGGCTTGAGCATTCTCATAATCTGCATCGCGATGTCCCCCAACGTCCCCTGGGATACGTTGCAATGGGCGGGGCCGCTCGGCTGTCTCCTGGTCATGATCGTCGTGATTCCGGTGTCGCGCGTCGTTTGGCTCGGGGTCGACGTGCTCGTCCGGCCGGTCCAGGCCGAGGAATTGTCGGGCTCGGATTAGGTGCCGAATCGAGCGCGGTGGATCAGCTATCGCCGCGCATCGCCGTCGACGGTGGGATCGCAACCGCCCGCCGTGCCGGCACCGCCGCCGCGAGGAGAGCCGTTGCCACGATCACCGCAGTCGTGATCAGGTAACTCGTGACATCGCTGGGCCGGACGCCGTAGAGCAGCGTCGACAACGCCCGGCCGGCGACCAGCACGAGCAACACTCCAATCACGACGCCGGCAATCGTCGCACGCAGGCCTTCGCGCACCGACAGGCCGACCACACTTTGCCGCGACGCGCCGAGCGCCATGCGAATTCCGAATTCTCGCGTGCGCTGGGAGACGGAGTACGCGACGACGCCAAACAGCCCCGCCGCGGCGAGGACCATTCCCACCAGCGAGAACACCGTGGTGACAAGCAACGGAAATCGGCGGAAGAAGATCGGTCGCGATGCTTCGATCGAGCTTTGTACAGACGTCGGCGCCGACAGCACGAGCTGCGGATCGATCGACGAGAGTGCTTCGCGAATGCGGGGTGTCGCGGCGGTTGGATCGCCCTGCGTCCGTACAGCGAAGCGAAGAAAGGACTGGCTTCCGAGGACGAGCGGCAGATAGACGGTCGGCGTTGGATCTTGATCGATCGAGAGCCGAACGTCGGAGACCACGCCGGTGATGCGACGCCACGTTTTTCCGTCCAGTCCAATCGTCGCGCCGAGTCGCGCCCCACGCGAGCCGTATTCGCGAAGCAGGGAGGCGCTCACTATGACGCCGCCGTCCGGCGCACTGTCAGCCGCCACGAAATCGCGGCCCTGCAGCAGTGAAATCCCGAGCGCATCGAAGTACGACGGCGCGGCGAATCGTGCCCGCGCGTACGCCGCGTTCGCCGGATCGACGCTGCCGGCCAGCAAGAAAGGCCCGGAGGATCCGAACTCCAGCGGCAAGTCGCTCCCGACGGCGACACCTTGGACTCCAGGCAAGCTCGTCACCCGCCGCGTGAGCTCGGAGAAGGTCGCCTCGCGAATGGCCGGCGAATCGTAGCGAGGTCCGTCGAGCGCAACGCCGAACATCAGCAAACGCTCAGGCCGAAAACCGAGATTCGTCTGAAAGAGTTGCGTGAGGCTCCGCCCGAGCAACGACGAGCACGCGACGAGCACGAACGTCAGCGCGAGTTGTCCCGACACGAGCGCGAGACGCCAGCGCGCTGGGCCGGCCACCGACCGCGTGCTCGTTCGCAGCAGCTCGGCGGGCGCATGGCGCGCGGCGGCGATCGCGGGCGCGATGCCGCACAACAAGCCTGTCAGCACCGACACCGCCGCCGCCACGACCATCACGCGCGCATCGATCGTCGTCGAGGCCACGAACGGAAACGTGGTGATCATCTGCGGCGGGATCTGCGACACGAGCACCCGGAGCGCCAACTCCGCGACCCCGATGCCGAGGATGCCGCCGGCGATCGCCAGCGCGAGATTCTCGATCAAAATCTGATTGATCACGCGCGCGCGCTCCGCGCCCAGGGCCCGCCGCACCGCGAGCTCCGAAGCGCGTCCGGCGACGCGCGACAGCAAGAGACCCGCGACGTTCGCGCATCCGGTCAGCAGGAGCGCAGCGACGCCGATGAGCAACGTCACGAGCACCGGCCCGTTGCTGCCGATCATCTCGGAGCGCAACGACACGAGATTGCCGCCGCGACCCGCGGTCGTCTCCGGATGCTCGGCGGCCATGCGCTTGACCAGCACGTCGAACTCACGCGCGGCGCGCTCCTCGGTGACGCCGGGCCGAAGCCGCGCGATCGCACGCACCCAACGATTCGCGCGATCGGAGGAAGGATCGAGCTGCGCCGGCACCCAGATCTGCGCGTTCGTCGCGAGCACGAAGCGGAATTCGGGAGGCAGGATGCCGACGATCGTGACGCTGTTCCCGTCGAGCTGGATGGATTTCCCAACGATCGACGGATCCGCGCCGAACGTGGTGCGCCAGGCTTCGTCAGAGACCAACGCCGTCAGCGGCGCGCCGCGCGCATCGTCGTCCGCACCGAAGAGTCGCCCGCGCGCCGCGCGCACTCCGAGCAGCGAGAAAAAGTTGGCTGTCACGCGGACGCCGGAAAGCCGTTGCGCATCCGCGCCGCGCCGGACCGAGAAACCCGCCTGCCGGTAACCTGCCACGTCGGCGAACGCGCCGCGCGCCGCACGGATCTCGGCGATTTCGGGCGGCGAAAGCTCGCCGCGAATCATGGTCGATCCTTCGCGCCGTTCCCAGAGATGAACGAGCTGCTCTGGCGACGCGTACGCCAACGGCCGCATGAGCGCCGTGTCGACGATCGAAAAGATCGCCGTCGACCAGCCGATGCCGAGTGCGAGGGTGACGATGACGAGGGTAGAGAAGACTCGCTCTCGGGCGATGCGTCGAAGCGCGTACCGCGCGTCTTGCATCAGCCCCGCCAACAAATGTTCGCCGCGCGCATCGCGAAGGGCGTCACGCACGGCGAGCGCGTTGCCGAAGTCGTCGCGGGCGCGCTGGCGCGCGTCGTGGGGCGCAAGGCCACGTTTCATGTTCGCCTGCATCTCCATGTCCAGATGAAAGTCGAACTCGGCGTCGAGCTCGCGCTCGGTGTGCTCAGGGCGCAGCGCGCCGCGCAGGCGGTACCAGAGTGCTCCGAGCCTGGACACGTCAGGCCTCGGAGGTGTCCATGACGAGATCGACGGCGCGCGAGGTGCGCCCCCACTGCGCGGCGGCGCGTGTGAGTTCGGCGCGTCCCGCGCGAGTGAGCGAGTAATAGCGCGCGCGCCGGTTGTTGGCGGTGGTGCCCCACTTGGCGCCGATCCATCCGCGCCGCTGGAGGCGATCGAGGGCGACGTAGAGCGAGCCCTGATTCACGCGAAAGACGTCGCCCGAGTAGCGCCCGAGCCGCTCGCTGATTCCCCAGCCGTGCATGGGCTCGAGGGAGAGAATCTTGAGCACCATCATGTCGAGGGTGCCCTGGACCATCGCTTCGCCGTCGGCGGACATGCGGTCGTCTTCCCCTGATCGTCAGGAGAAATGGTACGGGCGCTTCTCCTGACGGTCAAGGGAAGTGGTGCGAGCCGCTATCGCCGGTGATAGTAGAAGTCGTAACCGACAGTCCACGTCTTGCCGCCGTCCTTCGACACCTCGCCGAACTGGCGGACGGTCTTGGAATCGATCGGCGTGAACGTGAGGCGCTGCGCTGGGACGCCCGACGCGCCCGCGCTGGCGTGAAATGTCACCGCGCCGTCGTGCCACTCGCTCTCGGTGTAGTGCGTCACACCGCCTGCCGAGCCCACCCAGAACTGCGTCCACTGCTTCGTCTGCGGATTGAACGTGTTCAAGCTCTTGCCCGTTCCGCCGTTGCCGGCCGTCCAATTCTCCAGCAGCGCGCAGCCGTTGCTGACCGACTGTACCACGCTGCCGCCGACGCGCGTGCCGCCTTGCGTCGTCACATCCCATTCGCCGACCCAGAAGTCGAAACGCCGATATTCGGGATCGCTCATGCACGGCTGCATCGCTTTCGCGATCGCCGCGATCACCGCCGGAAAGCGCGCGTCCGACCGCAGGCTCGCCAAATCGTCGTCGTTCTGCAGCAGCGCCGTGTTCGCGAATCCTTTCTGGACGGCGCGATGCAGCCAATCGAACGCCGAGTCGGCGTGATTCATTCGCGCGTGCATCGCGGCGGCGTTGTAGAACGCATTCGGGTTCGGGCCGAGCGCGGAGGCACGCGCGAACGCGACGGCCGCTCTGTCGTATTTGCTCAGGTTGGCCGCGGCCATTCCGAGCTGAAACCAGTACCGCGGCACCGTCGAGTCGACGCGCGTGAGCGCCTCGTACGCACCGATGGCGTGCTCGAAATCGCGCGCCGCGAAGAGCGAGTCGGCGCGCGCGGCACCGGTTTGCGCGGCGGCGGGAGACGACAGCGCGATGCCGGCGGCGAAGACGCGAAGGATTCGATGCACGAGGGGCTCCGTTTGGTCGAGGACAGAGAGGATTGTGGAACGCCGAGAGGAAGGGGATGGCACAGGTGACGTCCCGCATTCGGGGCGTGATGAACGCCGGGCCCCGCGTACGCGTCGGACAGGGACGTGCCGTAGCTTAGGACATGCCGTCGACTCGAAGACTTCTGCGCGGTCTCGTCCTCGCCGCGATTGCGATGGGCGCAGTTCGCGGTCTGGTCATCGTGTGGCTGTTTCAGCTTCGTGGCGGCTTCATGGCCTTCGAGATCGTCGGCCAGATCGCCCTTGCTGGCGTCTACGTGCCGATAGGTCTCGCCGCACTGCGCATCCTCGAGCGTCACGAGCAGGCGATCAGGTACGTGTTGCTCACGTTATTGGGCGCAGCCGTACTGCTCGTCGAGCCGGCGCTTGCACAGGTGCTCGGGGTGCTGGGCAAAAATGCACCTCCCTACGGGACGAGAGTGATCGGCAGCCTGGATACGAATCTGCTTTTTTATCTGACGGTGGTCGTCGCCGCGGCCGCGGTCGACGCCGCGGCGAAGCACGTGAACGCCGAGGTGAAGACGGCGCATCTCGAGGCGGCCGTCGCCGACGCGCAGCTCCACGTGCTGACGCTGCAGCTCCACCCGCATTTCTTGTTCAACGCACTCAATCTCGTGTCGCAGCTCGCATACGAGAGCGTCGACGCCGCCCGTCGCGCGATCGCGAATCTGCGCTCGTTGCTCGCCGAGTCGCTCCGCTATTCGGTCCATCGCGAGGTGTCGCTCGCCGAGGAGCTCGAGTTCTTGCGCGCGTATCTGGAGATTCAGGAAGCGCGATTCCGCGGGCGCTTGTTCAGCACGACGCGCATCGAGCCGGGCCTCGAGCGAGCGGCGGTCCCTCATCTCTTGCTTCAGCCGCTCGTCGAAAACGCGATCGTGCACGGCCTGGCGCACCGCGACGAGAAGGGTCGTATCGAAGTCGCGGCGCGGCGAGACGGTGGGCGCATGGTGCTGACTGTGCGAGACGACGGGGCCGGCTTGCCTCCGGAGCCGCGCGACGGCCTCGGGCTGCGCAACACGCGTCTTCGTCTCGAGCAGCTGTTCCCGCGCGATCATCGAATGGTGCTTTCCGCTGGCGATCCAAACGGGACGGTCGTCACCGTAGACCTTCCATTCCGCGCCGTCGCCGATGCGACGACGTCGCACGATGTCGTCGACGACACCGCGACGTTTGTCGACGCCGCGGACGACGCGAAACAGCAACGGCGAATCGGAGTCTGGCTGCCGGTGTTTGCCGCGTGGAGCCTGATGGCGATGGTATGGACGGAGCTTCGCGCGATCAACGAGCGCTTCTCGGACTGGTCGACGCTGTTCGCGAGCGGAGCACTGAACGCCGGGTTGTGGATGGCGCTCACGCCGGTCGTCATTCGCTATGCGCGCTGGGTGGGCCGGCGCGGCGCGCGTGCTTTCCGCGTGGCGGCTCACGCGCTTGGTGCCGCGCTCGTCGGACCGCTGCATACAGGATTGTGGATGCTTGCGCTGCACGTCGTCCACTCGAAGGATTTCACGCCCGTGCTCCGCTCGATGTTCGGTTGGATGATCTGGGACTCCGCGGCCTACGTGTTGATCGTCTGCCTCGTCACCCTCACGTCACTGGCCATGCGCATTCGCGATTCACGAATGCTCATGGCAGCGCACCGGGCTCGCCTCGGCGAGGCGCGGGTGGCGGCGCTGCGGCTGCGCCTGCAACCGCGCGTGCTGCTCGGCGCGCTCGATGCGCTCGAGCGGGTCGTCGCGATCGATGCCGCGCGCTCCGAGGCGGCAATCACACGGATGGGCGATTTGCTGCGTCTGCTCCTGGCGCGCGCCGAGCAAGAATGGGTCGACGTCGCCGAAGAGGTGGAGTTGCTCACGGCATTTCTCGACGTCGTGAACGCGTGGCATCTGCCGGCGTCGAGCGCGAGACGACCGGCCATTTCATTCGATGGCGCGGATCGTCGACTTCCGGCCATGCTGCTTCCGACGCTCGCTACGGCCGCCGGTGGCGCACTTCACTCCGTCGAGATTCGCGGGACCGACGATCATACGGTGATTCGGCTCACGGCGACGCGTGACGTGTTCGACCGACAAGCCTTCGACGAAATCTCGGACCGGCTCGCCCGACTCTATGGCGGCCGCGAGCGCCTCACGTCGCGTCGTGACGCCGATGGCGCGCGGGTCATCGAAGCCGAGCTGCCCGCGACCCCGAGCGTCGGCGACATCCATCTACGAGCAATCGACCGTGCAATCGCCTGACGAGAACGTGTTGCGAGTGGTGATCGCCGACGACGAGCCGGCGGCGCGAGACAAGCTTCGCCGATTGCTCGAGGCGCAGCCCGGCGTCGAGCTGGTCGGCGCGGCGTCGAATGGCGCCGAGGCGGCGCGCTGCATCGTCTCCTTGGCGCCAGACGTGGTGCTTCTCGACATCCGAATGCCGGAGATGGACGGCTTCGCCGTGCTCGAGCAGACAAAGCGGAAAACCCTCAAGCCGTTTCACACGGTGTTCGTCACCGCGTATGACGAATACGCCATTCGCGCCTTCGGCGTGCGGGCACTCGACTATTTGCTCAAACCATTCGACGCCGCTCGACTCGGTGAGGCGCTGGCGCGAGCGAGGGAAGTCGTCGCGCGCGGCGCGCACGACGGCGAGCGCGTGCGGCACGTGCTCGAGCAACTGCGCGCGCCGACATCGCAGGCGGAGCTCGACGACGAGCCACCAGGATATCTGACGCGCATCTGCATCAAGTCGATCGGCCGAATGCAGATCGTTCGGGTCGCCGAGGTCGAGTGGATCGAAGCGTACGGCAACTACGTCCGGCTGCACACCGCGGACGACCATCCGCTCGCGCGCAACACCCTGCGCTCGCTCGAGGAGCGTCTCGATCCATCGACGTTCTGCCGCACACATCGCGGCGCGATCGTCAACCTGACGAAGATCCGCGACATGCGGCCGACAGTGTCCGGCGACTACGTCATCCGCCTCGAGTCGGGCGTACGACTGCGTCTCAGTCGCGGATACCGCGCGGAGCTGCTGCGTCGAATGGAACGCTGAACGTCTCGCCGGCGCCGCGTGGGCGCACGAGCGTCGTCGTCATGGGGCCGATGCCGTGCAAAATGATGGTCGTTTGTCCGCGGCCGCCCTCGTAGTGGTGGGCTTCGGCGGGAATGGCCGCCACGTTGCCGGGCGGCAGCACGAGCGCCGACGCGCTGTCGATGGCGTCGCCGTTGCCGAGCAGCAACGTGCCTTCCACGACGACCAGATGCTGCGTCTTCGGGTGCCAGTGCGGTTGAATCCAGATGCCGTTTCCAATCCGAAGCGCGATGGTGTACGGGCGATCGGCCGCCATCGCGTCGCCTTCGATCGCGGCGATCTGCACGCCGCCTGGCCTGCCAGACCACTTCAATGTGTCGAGCCCGATTCTGCCAAACGTCGGAGCCTGGGAGCCGGCGGCGCCGCACAGCGCGAGGGACATCGTCAGGGCCAGCACGCCGGTACGAAGCGACATGTCGTTGATCTCGGAGGAGGGCACTGCGGCACAGCATAAACGGCGCGTCGAGATCGACCCGCCGCAAAGGGCCAACTCGCATCGACGAGGTGACGAACGCGTCGGCGTCACTCGACAGTTGCCTGTCGTCATCGACGCGTTGGAGGATCCTGCGACTTCCGCCGGAGCGTCCGCCGCGCGTCGTGCTATTCGATCGCGATTGCACGTTCACGTTGACGCCGTCTCCACGAGGCGTGCTCGCCGGCGTCCAGCGCGAGATCGACTTGTTCTTTCGCGCCGCGGAAGAGTCGCCGGCCGAACGTCGTCGCTCGTTGATCGCCGCCGCGCTCGCGGCACGGGCGCAGCGGACCGCCACGTATTTTCGCGGCGGCGACAGCGCGCTCGCGACCATCGAAGCGCGCTTCATCGACTTGGAGGGCGTCGCGCAGTTCGCGGCGCTTGCGTACATTCGCGACCACCCCAAGCGCGGCGAGACGGCGGCGCAAGCAGTCGCTCGAGTAAGGAACAACAAGAAGTGGTGGTCGCAGGAATACGGTCTTGCGCTCTACCTCGCGACGAACGCAGTCGCAACCGATTGGCAACGCGAGGTGTTCCCGCCAACGCTGCGGTCTGCGTTCGACGTGATCGGACGCGTCTCAGCGGCTCGAGACCGAAACTCCCGGCACTGACTCGAGCGCTCCGGCGATCGCCCATCCGCCTGAGCCCTCGCTCACCGCGACAACCAGTGAGTTTCTTCCGCGGACGAGCGGCAGATAGAGCGTGTCGAACAATCCAACGGTGCCGAGGAAGCGCGGATCGCGCGACAGGTAGCTCGCGTCGCCGGAGTAGATGAGCCGCGAGTTGAGGAAGACGCGCGCACGATCGCTGAACCCGAGCTTGAATGCGACGGTGCGCGCCTCGATCGACTCGATGTCGACGCGCGCCAACACGGTATTGGTCTCCGCCTTGCGCGCTCCAGCGACGCCGAGGTTGGCGATGCCGCGTTCGGTCGCCGGAATGGACATCCATTCGAGTTTGCTCAGGTCGGCCGACACGAGCGTCCGCTTGCCGCTGACGCGCGCCTCGTCGATGACGTTCGACACCCGCCATGCGGTGATCGATCCGGCCGGCGCCGGTAACGCGGCGACGGAGCGCACTGGGATGTCGACGGCCGCGGTGTCGTAGCGAGAGTTCGCGAACCGCGCCGTGCTGAATCGCGAATAGATCGCGAGGATGCCTGCTTGGCTTGGTCCGAGCAGCCGCGGGATGTATTGCGCAATCGTGTCCGCATCGACGTAGACTGCCGCCCGGTCTTCGTGCACGACCAGCTTCACATGCGACCACGCGCCGCGGCGAAACACGATCGGCGCTGTATAGCGCGGCCCCACGTAGATCTGCCATCCTGTGTTGCCGTTGAACACGGGCTGATACTGCGTGGCGTCGGGCGCGCCGGAGTTCATCGGGCGGAAATAATAATCCTCATAATCGCCGGCACCTTGCATGCGGAACTGAACGCCGACGAACCCCGCCGAGTCGGGAAGCATGACGTCGAACTCGATGGTGCCGTTGCGAAAGGTGGCCGATGGCAGATAGGCCAGTGCATCGTGGACCGACAAGGCCTGACGGCCGCCGATCGTCTCGATGCGTGGCGGTTCTCCCGCGAATCGCCAACCGGTGGTGTCGAATTGGGCCGCAGCCGCGGTGCTCGTGGCGGAGAGGGCGATGGCGAGCAAGAGTGTGCGTGGGTGAGTCATCCCACGACTCTACGTCATTTCGCCCTCGATGCTCAACGCGGGAGTGACCAGTCGCGACCATCGTGGTCTAGTTCCACCCTACCCGAGTCACTCTACGCGAAGACTGATCATCGGATCGACGGACGACGCCCGACGCGCCGGGAAATAGCTCGCGGCGGCGGCGACGACCACCAGCACCACGACAGCGCCGGCGTATGTCCAGACATCGATAGGACTCGCGTCGACCGTCAGACTGCGCAACGTCCGCGCGGCTGCCACGGCCGCCGCCAGCCCGACGGCGGCTCCAAGCACCACGGGGCGCAACGCTTCGCGCAACACCATCGCTTGCACCTGCGCGCGCTCCGCGCCGATCGCAAGTCGGATTCCGACCTCGCGCGTGCGCTGCGTGACGAGAAACGAGAACACGCCATAGATCCCGACGATCACGAGGACGATCGCCACGCCGCCGAGGGCAGTGAGCACGAGCATCGTGAAGCGCCGGTCGCGGATGCTCTGCGCGATGCGCGCATCCATGGTCGTGAACTCCGTCGCGACGCCCTCCTCGCTCGCGAGGATTGCGCGGCGCACCGCCGGCACGAGCGTCGCCGTGGGAAGACTCGACCTCACGACGAGATTGAAGTTGTACGCGCGCTCGGGGCGCTGTCTCGAGATGATGTAGTGCTCCGGTGTCATCTCCGCCTCCAGCGTCCAGTGGCGAACGTCGGGCACGATGCCGATGACGCGCAGCCACACGGTGCCGTGATCGTCCCACCCTTTGGCACGAATGCGCTCGCCGATCGGATTCACACCGGGCCAAAACTTCTTCGCCATCGATTGGCTGATCACGGTCACATGCTCGCTCGTCGAGTCGTCGCTCGGCAAGAACGAGCGACCGGCGAGCAGCGGCATTCCCATCGTCGCGAAGAAGTCATCGCTCACGAGGCGATACCCGGCGATGTCCGGCGGGTTGGTGGAAGTTTGCCTGCCCTCGATGGTGATGAAGGCCAGACCCGCCGGCGCGAGCGGCAGTGCGGTCGTTGCCGCGGCATGCTCGACACCCGGCAGAGTGCGAATCCGGGCAAGCACGTCCTCATACAGCGCCGCCGCCGCGCCGGGTCTCCCGTAGCCTTTCGGCGGAAGCCGCGTTTCCACCGTCAGCAGATTGCTCGGATCGAAGCCGTTGTCGCGGTGCAACAGCATTCGCGTCGTTCGCATCGACAGTCCGGCGGCGACGAGGAGCAGCACCGCCATCGCCGACTCGCCGGCGATGAGCAGCAGCCGTCCCCTGGTTCGCCCCGCGGCGACACGCGTCGAGCCGAGCATCATCCCGAGTCGATCGACTGGAATGCGCGTGATCGACACCGCGGCGCCGGCGATTCCGATGAGCAGCGAGGCGAGGACGCCATACGCGAGCGCGCGGGCGTCGAGCTCGACCGATAAGAGACCGGGCAACGTGGTTGGCGCGACCGATGGAAACGTCTTCAATACGATCGCGGCAATGGCGATGCCCAGCGCGCTGCCGACGCCGGCGACGATCGCGCCTTCGATGACGAGATGTCGAGCGAGCCGTACGCGTCCCGCGCCGAGCACGGCGCGAAGCGCGATTTCACGCTGGCGAGCGAGATTTCGCGCGAGATTGGCCGCCGTGAGATTGACGCACCCGATCGACAGCACCAGTCCCAACGTCGCCGTCAGCACGATGATGAGCGGCCGAACAGGCGCGATCAGATCTTCGCGAAAGGCGCGCACCGTCGCCGAGGTCGCCTGATTCTCTTTCTCGTCCGGATAGAGTCGATGCCACCGTTCGGCAATCGCTCGAAATTCGGCTCGAGCGTCTTGGATTGTGCGGCCGGGAGCGAGGCGGCCAACGACGCGCTCTCCGATGACGTTGCGCGGTCCGGACGCGTCGATCTTTCGCGAAAGCCAGAGTTGCACGCCGTCGGGGAAGGAGAAGCGCCGCGGAAGAACGCCGACGATGACGATGCGCTGAAGACCGAGCTGCGCCGTTTTTCCGACGATCGTCGAGTCGCCGCCGAACACGGTTTGCCACAACCCTTCACTCAGCACGGCGGTGGGAACGGGCTCGTTCGGCCTCAGCGTGCGACCGCGCAGTGGTTCGATCGAGAACACATCGAAGAACTCGCCAGTCACTCGAGCGGCATTGGCGATGACGGGATGATCGGCGGCGCCGATCGCCACCCGCTGCTCGAAGATCGCCGCCATGCGATCGACGCTTTGCGCGGCGGCCTTCCATTCCACGAAGTTCGGCGCCGAAAACGGCAAATCGGGATTCTTGTCGTTCGCCTCGTAGATCGAGACGATGCGGTCGGGATTCGCGAACGGCAGCTCGCGATGCAGCACCGCGTCGAGGAGGCCGATCGCCGAGGTGGCGGCGCCGATTCCGACGGCGGTGGTGAGGATGGCGGCAATCGTGAAAGATGGTGTCCGCGCCAGCGAGCGCCGCGCGTGTCGCACGTCACGCAACACGTCATCGACCAGGTGACCCGCGCGCGCGTCGCCAGTAGCCTCGCGCCAATAGCCGACGCCACCGAATTCCTGCAGGGCGCGCGCTCGCGCCAGCGCGGGATCGATGCCGCTTTCGATGTGGCGTTGCGCCTGTCGCTCGATATGGTACGCGATCTCCTCTGTCGTCTCGCGGTCGGCGTCGGCGCGGCGAACGAGTGACTTGACCGAGTGCAGCATGCCATGCCAGCGAGCCATTGCGCGTCACTCCGTGCGTAGGATGAGGTTGACCGCCTTGTAGGAGCGCTCCCACTCGGACTGCTCGGCGGCGAGTCGTGCACGGCCGGACGCGGTGATTACGTAGTAGCGCGCGCGGCGATTGTTGTCGGTCACGCGCCATTCGCTCCGAATCCATCCGCGGCGCAGCATGCGCTCGAGCGCGGGATAGAGCGATCCTTGATTGAGGCAGAACACGTCGCGCGACATCTGCTCGATGCGCTCGACGATGCCCCAGCCGTGCATCGGTGCGAGCGACAACGTCTTGAGCACGAGCATGTCGAGCGTGCCGGGAACGATCGTCGTGCGCGGCGTGGCCATGCGGCGCTTTCCTCTAGCAAAACAAGAGAAGTGGAACGTAGGCTCCATCCTCTAGCGAAACAAGAGAAAGGGACGACTCGCCGACGGCTCGTCACTCGTCAGCGCGACGAGAGCGACTGATCACTTGCGCGGCATCGCGCGGACGCGGCACGCGATACCGTGCAGGCCGACTGTCCATGCTTTCTCTCATCTCGAGGTGATCTGATGCAACGCGATCGAAGCAGTTATCCCCTCATCGCTGTCGCCGCGGCGGCGCTCCTTTTCGGCACGGCCTGCGCCGACCGCACGACGAGCGAGCCCGACCTCCGTGCGCTCACACCGGTGGCACGCGCGACCCGCACGGTGCCGCTCGACGTGTTCGGCATTGCATCGCAGTTCCCGACTGGTGCGAATCCGTGTGCGGCGGCGGAATTCCATCAGTTCGACTTTTGGCTGGGCAAATGGGATGCGTACGCCACCAACACCAACGCACTGGGCGGCACCGACGTGATCACGTCGCGTCTCGGCGGATGCGCCATCGAAGAGAGCTGGAACGACGGCCTGCGCGGCCGAAGCCTCAACTTCTACGACGCGTCGATCAAGCAATGGACGCAGTTCTGGGTGTATTCCGCCGGCGGCGTGTTCTCGCCGTTGCTCTTGCAGGGTGGATTCGCGGACGGAGAGATGGCGATGCGCTACGATCGCACGTCACCGACGGGGGTGTTCGTGCCGTTCCCGCCGCCGGGCAAAGTGCGATTCCAGATCTCTGATGCATACGAATGGATTCCTGATCCCGAGACGGGGTCGGTGTATCAGCTCGATCGCCGCGCGTTCGACGGCGGTGCGCCGTCCATCGCCTTCGTGCTGCGCTACGATCGCGTGGCCGACGTGACGCCGATTCCCGTCGGCACGGCGACCACCTGCCAAACGCGCGCACAGAACCGGCAGTTCGATTTCATGCTCGGCACGTGGGACGTGTATACGGGGAGGGGAACGCCGCACGGCCAGTCGCAGGCGACGGTGTCGTTCACGACGGATCTCGGCGGCTGCCTCGTCGAAGAACACCTGGACGAGCAGCCGGACTACAGCGGCTGGAGCTTCAACTCGTGGAGTCCGGTGACGGGCCAGTGGCACCGCACCTACGTCGACAACGCGGGCCACCGTATCGCGTTGAGCGGCGGTGTTTCCGGGAGCGCGATGGTGATGAGAGGGACGATGGCGTCGCCGTCGGGACCGGTGCTCGTGCGGGTCACGTGGGATCCGCGGTCGTCCACCGAGGTGCGACAGACGTGGGAATTCTCGCGCGACGACGGCGCCTCGTGGCCGGTGCAGCGCGAGCTCACGTACGTCAAGCGATAGAATCTTTTCGACCCTATCAAACCCTTACGCGAGACGGGCTGTCGGAGACTATAGGCACTTCTTACTATAGGCATTCCGCCTATATCTCCGACCGTCATGCCCCGCGCAAACCCATCGCCCGAATCGTTCCTTCCGATCAAGCCGATCGAGGCGCTCATCCTCACGATGCTCGCCGCGAGCCCTCGACACGGCTACGGCCTTCGCGCCGACATCATCGCTCACACCGACGGTGCGATCGTGCTCGAGGCGGGAAGCCTGTATCGCTACATTCGCGGCCTCGAAGAAGACGGGCTCGTGGTCGAAGCGGGGAAACGGCCCGCTGCCGACGCCGACGATGAGCGGCGTCGCTACTACGAGCTGACGGCGCTGGGCCGCAAGGTCGTCGTCGCCGAGATGCAGCGGCTGCGCGCGTTGGTGCAGTTCGCGGAAGCGCATCGCGTCATTCGACGTGCGCCCGCATGACACAACGCGACGAGCGCGTGTTCGCGCTGCTGCTGCACCTCTATCCGCGCGCGTTTCGCGAGCGGTACGGCGAGGCCATGCTCGAGTTCTATCGCGACCAGCGCCGTGCGGCCGTACGCGGCGGTGCATCGCCATGGCGCGCCTTCGTCGCCTCGGCCGCGAACCTCGCATTCACCGCGGGCCTCGAGCGTCTCTCGTCCCTGCGTGGCCGCCGCCGCGGACATGCATCCACCGATCGGCCGGAGCTTCCCATGCTCGAAACTGTCGTGCAGGACATCCGCTATTCGTGGCGAGGGCTGCTTCGCGCTCCGGTGTTCACGGCGACCGTGGTCGCGACGCTCGCGCTCGCGATCGGCGCGAATGTCTCGATCTTCGCCGTCCTGAATGGTGTGCTGCTGCGCCCGGATCCGTATCGCGATCCGGAGCAGGTTGTTTTCGCTTCGTTTCAGACGGGCGGCACGTTGTCCGAGCCCGAATTTCTCGACTATCGACGCGATCTCGGCGGCGTGAGCAGTGTCGCGGCCTACGTCTCGACTGAGGCGAATCTCACGGGCGATCAGGAGCCGGAACGTCTTCGGCTCGCGCGCGTATCCGGCGACTTCTTTCGCGTGTTCGGCGTTGGACCGCAGCTTGGTCGAACGATCGCGCCTGCCGACGACGAGCCCGCGGCGCCAGCGGTGATCGTCGTCAGTCACGGTCTCTGGCTGCGCCGGTTCGGCGGTGATCCAACAATCGTGAACAAGTCGGTGATCATCAATGGCGAGCCGCGCACGGTGATCGGCGTCATGCCGCCGTCGTTCGCGTTTCCGGGCAGCACCGTCGCCGGATGGACGCCGCTGCGCATCGATGCTCAGAGAGCCTTGCGCGCAAATCACTACTTGCGAGTCGTCGCGCGCATGACGCCGGGCACCACGACCCAGAGTCTCCGGGCGCAGATCAGCACGATGACGGAACGGTGGCGCCGCGAATTTCCCGACGGGTACAGTCAGACCGAGCCGTACACCCCGGCCGTCGAGACGATTCACGACCGGGCCGTCGGTCCATCGCGCCCATACCTGCTCGCGCTGGGCGGCGCCGTTGGTTTCGTGCTGCTCGTCGCGTGCGCGAACGTCGCGAACCTCGCGCTCGTCCGCGCGGACGCGCGGCAGCGCGAGATCGCGATTCGCACTGCCCTCGGCGCGGAGCGTGGGCGGCTCGTGCGGCAGCTCTTTACGGAAAGTGTGATGCTGACATTGGCCGGTACCGTGCTCGGGATAGCCGTCGCAGTGGCTTGTACCAAAATCCTCATTCACTTCGCCGAGGGCTCGATTCCTCGGCTCGGGCAGGTACAGGTCGACGGTACGCTGCTGGCCTTCAGCGCGGGCGTCGCGGCGGTCACGGCGATTCTCTTCGGCGTCGGGCCGGCGCTTCGCGCATCGCGTCACGGCTCGGTGCAAACGCTTCGTGACACCGCAAAAACGACAGGGCAGGGCGGGGCGCATCGCGCGACGCGCGAGGCGCTCGGTATCGTCGAAGTGGCGGTCGCGGTCCTCGTACTCTCGGGCGCCGGGCTGCTCATCAAAAGCCTCGTGCATCTCCAGGCGACGGACATCGGCTTCGTGCCCGAGCGCGTGGTCACGGCGCGCATCGCGCTTCCGCGCGGCCGCTACGCGCGCGACCGCGTTCCAGCGTTCTTCAATGAGCTGACGTCACGGCTCTCGACGCAAACGGGCGTGACCGCCGCGGGCGGGATGGAGTGGACCCCGATGGGCGGTATCGTGCCCGATTGGGGAATGCTCAAGGACGGCGACGCTTCGACGCCGCCCAACGTGGCGCCGATCGGATCGCCGTTGCAGGTGACGCCGGGCTACTTCGAGGCGATGGGAATTCCGATCGTTCGCGGCCGAGCGATTCAAGCGAGCGATGACGCGACGGCGGCCGCGGTGGTCGTGGTGAGCCAGGCATTCGCCAAACGCTTCTGGCCGGATCAGGACCCGATTGGCCACACCATTCGCGTGTTTCGAGACAATGCCGATTGGGCAACCGTGGTCGGCGTGGCGCGCGACACGCGCTTGAGAGATCTCGAACACGGCCCGACGGCGACGATGTATTTCCCGATCGCACAAGCCGAGCGGTCGACGTATGGCCTGACCCAAGCGATGACGATCGCGGTGCGCACGAGCGCGGATCCGTCGGTCGCGACGGCGCATGTACGTCGCATCGTTCACGAGCTCGACAAAGACATTCCTCTCTCGGATCTGAGCACGATGGAAAACATCGTGAACGACTCGATCGCCACTCGGCGATTCGGCACCACGGTGTTGGCCGTGTTCGCCGGCTTCGCGCTCCTGATCGCCGCGATCGGGATCTATGGCGTGATCTCGTACGGCGTTTCGCAGCGCACGTACGAGCTCGGAATTCGCATGGCGCTGGGCGCGGACCGCCGCCGCGTGCTCTCGCTGATTCTCGGCGAAGGCGTGCGGATGGCGGGCGTCGGCGTTGCGATCGGCGTGACCGGCGCGCTGCTTGGCGGAAAGCTGTTGCGAGCGATGCTCGTCGGCGTCGAGCCGCGCGATCTCGGGACGCTCGCGAGTGTGGCCGTCGTGCTGCTCATCGTTGCTGTCGTCGCGGCGGCTGTTCCCGCGCGTCGCGCGACGGCGGTGAGCCCGACGCAAGCGCTTCGTGGTGAGTGAACAACCCTTTGGAGATCTCTCGAATGCGAAAGGCCTTGATCTTCCTGTGTGTCGCTGCGTCCGCGGGAGCGCAAACGGTCAGTGGCCGCTGGACCGGCAACATCGATGCGGGCGTCGACCTGAGCGGCGGCGGGGCTATCGTCGTGAATCGCCAACCACTGGTGCTCGATCTACAGGTCCGCGGCGATTCGGTCAGTGGCACGGCCGATCGCGGCGGTCGTTGGCGAGCGACGGTCCGAGGCACGTTCGACGGTACTCGTCGCCAACACGTTCAAGAACGGGCATCGCATTCGCGTCGCGATCATGAACGCGCTCGACAACTACGCATTTCCGAACTCGAATACCGGGAAGAACGAAGCGACGGTGACGGAGACGGTGGTCGGGACGATGGCGATCCACCACGGCGCGCGGGGCAGGCGAGCCACATCGTGCTGCCCGCATTGGGGCGTCACGAGTAGATCGACGGATTCAAGCCGTTGGCTTTCCCGGCGCGCATGGAACTGGCGAATTAAGGCTTACCGCTGGAAGGATTGCGAACGAGAGTCAACTCGACGTGTCGCGTCGCATCTCGAAGCATTGGCAAATCCGCAACAACGGGCTGAAAGCCATTGGCATGCACGACAACCTTCAGCGTCCTTGCGGGTAACGATTGAATTCGAAAGACGCCGCTGGAATCTGTCAACGCAACGCGACTCGGATCGGCGATTTCGATAACGGCCCGTGAGACAGGCCTACCGTCAGGGTCGAACACGCGACCTTCGATGCTTCCCGGATGCCGGCCACCGGTCTTTGCGGCAACGCTGTTGATCGAAGTCACTACAGAGTCATCGCGATAAATCTGTACACCGTGCCGCCAGGCGATAGCGATGGCGCCTTCGGCGATCGTGAGGCGAGGACGCAGTGTCATCGCGCGCCCTCGGCGGGCGACAGCATTCGGGGGCATCACCGCGACCGCGCTGCCGCGGCGCCACTCCGGTGCATCAGCGGGAGTGCGGATCACCCAGCGGCTGATTAGCCACTCTCCGGACGCCAGATGTCGATAGGTGAGTGTTCCGCCAGCGCCTAACCCGCCACGCGCTCGCCAACACATCCCGATGGAACTGCATCCCACTCCGGCGAGATCACGATCAGCGTATGTGAATTCAATTTCTCTGAGCTCTGCGGTGTGGTTGTCCAACCAAAATACTCCGTTGATATCGACGAAGTCGGGCCTTGTTTCGATTGGTTGGAATGCCAACCCCATTAACGCCGTATCCGTAGGATGGGTGCGCACACTGAAGCAGTGTTCGGCGATGAATTCGTCGGACAGGATCGCCTCGGCGCTCGGCGCATCGTAGACCACATGATCGTCCCTTCCGCGCACATAGCCTTGTTGGGCGAGCGTCGAGGCCGGCGTTGTCCAGGGCGGTCTATTGACAATGTGCTGTCTTACAGACTCAGAGTCGACCTCAAAGTGCGTCCCATCTCGGTCGATGACGCCGTCAAGCCTCGCAACGAAGAGGTCGAGCTCTCCCGATTCTGCAACCGAGCTACTCGAGGCTAGGGCGGCCCGGGCTTGTTCGAGAATCGATAGGAGCTTCGCGCCCTCGGTGGCGTGCAATCCGCAACGGTCGGCGCCGACCGTCGACACGGCAGGCAGGACTACCGCCTGTGACGTGAGAACAACGTCAACGTTCACGGTGTCTCTGGTGCGGGACTCGACCGTTTTTGTTGTGACGGGTACGTAGCCAATGCGAAGAACACGCAACTTGTAACGCCCCGGCGCGACCGCAATTGCATAGCGCCCCGCAGCGTTCGTTATCCCGCGAGCCTTCGCCACACCCGCCGAGTCGATTGCGGTAATGACGATAGACGATGGCGCAGGGGTGCTGTCTGCGAGGAGAATACGGCCGCGGATCATCTGCGCTGATACGGAGAGCGCCGGCGTTGTAAGGAACAGGGCTAGGAAACCAGAACGGACCGTTACTCGTTGCGGCATACGCTGTGGAAGAAACACAGAAGAGACGCAGGAAGTACCGCCTAGCTGATTAGAACCTAAGCGCGTCAGTGCGTTCCCTGCGGAAGAGCCCTTGCGGGAAACCCCTTGTACGGTTTCCTGCCAGCGATAATGTCACCAATTGCCCGAACGAACTCCGTATCGGTTGGAGTCATACCGAAACGCCATCCATTCAAGAGAACCGTTGGCGTTGCATTGACATCGTCACTTTGGCCCAGTGCCAAGCCTGCCCGAATCATTCGGTCGCTTGTGGAATCGGCCATGCATTCACCGAACGCGACAGTGTCCGCAACGCCGAATTGCTTAGCAAACGAAGTCCAGGTCTTGTGCCCAAGGGAGTCCTGGGATTCAAACAGAATATCGACGGCCTGCGTGAATCGGCCCTGCGCCGCTGCACATTCAGCCGCTCGCGCCGCCGGCCGGGCGTGGTCGTGACCAGGCAGCGGAAAGTGTACGATCGCTACAGCGAGCTGTGAAGGATATTTGGCCCTCGCCGTAGTGAGTGCCTTATGGAATCGCCTACAGAAAGGGCACTCAAAGTCTGTGAATTCAATGACTGTGATGGGCGCATTTCGTTCACCAAGAAAGCGAGCGGAGTCGAGCATTGAGTGCCAGGAATCGACGTACTCGGAGTGCCGCCGCAGAGAGCCGGGTGGCGTCTTCGCGAAGAATTCTCTGTGGATGAGCGTGCTGGCAATGGCCACTGCAGCGAGCGAAAGAATGGCGGAAACCAGCTTTTCGAATTGGGTTGTCATATCGACCTCGTCGGTTCGTCCGAAGGACGCGGAGGATGATGTCCAGCCTTGAGGTGCCGGCACCACCGCTCGATTGAGACTCCACTGGCATCCCACCCGGGATGCCTGCGCTGACAGGATCCCGGGCGAGAGAATCGCAACTAGGGCTTCGTTGCGAACCCGCAATACGCCCCGAACGGGGTGCCGTAGTTGAAGTAACAGAACGATGAGAACTCGCACTGCGTGCTGACGCCGGCACCGCAACCGACGCACCACGAGTCCTGGGAAAGGCCGCAGTTGTCCAAGCACCAGATCGTGCTGCAATCAAACGTGCGTGCCTCTGCGACGCGGGCGCGCGCGAGCGAAAGAAGTCCCATCGCGACGACTACGAATGCCTGAAGGCACAGGCGTCGTGACTGTGTCATGCTCAGTCTCCTATGGAAAGGTTCGCGGACCCGGATGGCGACGGCTGCGGCGCCGACGGCTATTCCCGAGCCGCGAGATGCAGCGCTGGCACCGGCGGGTCGCGGCTGTGTGTGCGACGCGAGGTTGCCGTGCGGACGGCCACGTCTGGGGGAGCAATCGCTCGAGCGCCGAGGCGCGGGTCGAATAAACCGTGGCCGAATGAGCGCCCTGTTGCAACGAATCGCATCTGCGAGCCTGCCGCGTCTTGCGGTTGACGCGAGCGTGACCTGGCGCAACGGCGCGCTACTAACCCCTTCGTGCGAGGCGGATAGGACACCACGCGAAGCACTACTCTGCAATACTAGTTCTTAAATGTCAATACTCATGCTGAGAGGCTCCGTCGAACAACCAGACTCAAGGAACGCTGGCCGCCAAACGCGGCGCTCGACAGGGGATGCGAGTAAGATTTCCCTGGAGGTTTGCCTCTCCGCGCTACGGATCGAGAGGGCGTGCCGTAACGGACATTAGAGTCGTGTGAGGGCGGCGCGGGCATCGGATGCGGTGTCGTAGCCGTGCAGGTAGACCTCCTCGTACTTCACCGAGCGCCACAGTCGCTCGACGAACACGTTGTCGCGCCAGCAGCGTTTGCCGTGCATGCCGATCTGAGTCTGCCGACGGCGAGGGACCTTCAGGAACTCGAGGTGGACTGATGCGATTCGATCGACGTGTTACTCACGACGTCACGTGCACCGCGGTCGCCGTTGCCGCTCTCCTCGCGAGCGCTTGCGGTGATCGCGTCACGAGCGAACCTGGTGTCCGTGCACTCACGCCGGTGGCGCGCGACGCGCACCGTGCCGATCGACGTCTTTGGCATCGCGTCCGAATTCCCGACCGGCGCCAATCCGTGCGGCGCGGCCGAGTTCCGGCAGTTCGTTTTCTGGGTGGGGAAATGGGAAGCGTTTGCCACCAACACCAACAGATTGTCGGGCACCGACGTCATCTCGTCGCGCCTTCGGGGATGCGGCGTCGAAGAGAGCTGGAATGACGGCCTGCGCGGTCGCAGCCTCAATTTCTACGACGCGTCGATCAAGCAATGGACCCAGTTCTGGGTCTATTCTGCCGGTGGCGTGTTGTCGCCGCTGCTCTTGCAGGGCGGCTTCGCCCGACGGAGAGATGGCGATGCGCTACGATCGCACAGCACCGTCGGGGGTGTTCGTCCCGGTCCCGCCGCCGGGCCAACTGCGATTTCCAGATCTCTGATGCCTACGAGTGGATTCCCGATCCCGAAACGGGATCGGTCTTCCAGCTCGATCACCGCGCGTCGACGGCGGCGCGCCGTCCATTGCCTTCGTGCTGCGTTACGATCGTGTGCACGAGGTGACGCCCATCCCGCGGTCGGCACGGCGACCACCTGCGTCACTCGCCCCCAGAACCGGCAGTTCGATTTGATGCTCGGGATGTGGGACGTGTATACGGGCCACGGCGCACCGCACGGGGAGTCGCAGGGCACCGTGTCATTGAGCACGGACCTGGGCGGATGTCTCATGGAAGAACAACTGAACGAACGGCCGGACTACAGCGGGTGGAGCTTCAACTCGTCTAGCCCGGTGACGGGCCAATGGCACCGCAAGCACGTCGACAAGGCCGGGCGCCGGATCGCGTTGAGTGGTCGGCTCGTCGGCGATGCGATGGTGATGAGCGGCGCCGTGGCGTCGCCCTCGGGGCAGGTGCTCGTGCGCGTAACGTGGGATCCGCGGTCGTCCACCGAGGTGCGGCAGACCTGGGAGTTCTCGCGTGATGGCGGTGGTCGTGGCCGGTCCAGCGCGAGCTCACGTACGTCAAACAATGACGAGAGGATCAGACCTCCGCGGAACGCAACATCGACTTTTCCGCGGAGGTCGCTCGACCCTCGACCCTACTGGTGCTGCATCGTCGTCACGTTGCCCGGCTTGTTGCTGTACTTGTCGAACCAGCTCCGGAGATACAGCTGCGTCCGCAGATAGTTCGACGGCGTGCTCGACGTCCCGTGATATTCGTTGTTCACGCGAATGAGCGCCGTCGGGATGCCGCGCAGCTTGAGCGCACGATAGAACTCCTCGCTCTGCGGCATCGGCGTGCGCAGATCGAGGACGCCCGTCATGAGCATCGTCGGCGTCTTCACCTTGCCGACGTACATGATCGGCGAGCGCTTGAGGTGCTCGCTCGGATCTTCCCAGAAGGGCTTATCAAAGTTCTGATACCAGCCCGCGCCGTCCGTCTCGCCGACGAACGAGATCCAGTTGATCACGGGGCAGAGTGACGCCGCGGCCGCGAAGCGATCGGTATGGCCGACCGTCCACGCCGTGAGCACGCCGCCGCCCGAGCAGCCGTACACGAACAGATTCTTCGGGTCGATGTATCCGCGGCCGATCACCGTGTCGACGCCGGCCATCAGATCGTCGAAATCCTTATCCGGGTACGCGTTCTTGATCATGTTCGTGAACTTCTCGCCGTAGCCCGTCGACCCGCGCGGATTCGTGTAGAGAATCACGTAGCCGTTGGCGGCGTGATCCTGACGCGAGAAGTTGAACGCGACGTTGTACATCGACTGCGGTCCGCCGTGAATCTCGAGGATCAGCGGATACTTCTTGCTCGGATCGAAACCGGGCGGCTTCACGATCCAGCCCTGAATCGGCAGACCGTCCTTCGACTTGTACCAGACTTCTTCGGTCTGCGCGAGCTCTTTCCCCATCAACACGTCGTCGTTCACGTGCGTGAGCTGCGCAAAGCTCGTGACGGGCGCCGTCTTGTTCACGGTGAACGTGATGATGTCGTTCGGCTTCGTCGGGGTCGAGCGAATTCCGACGGCGAATCCATTGCTACCGATGTCGCCGACGGTGAGATAATGCTTGCCCGTCGTCATCGCCTTGGGCTGCGAGCCCGGCGCGGCGCTCGTGAAGTACAGGTTGCGCGAGCCTTCGCTGTCGACGTTGAGATAGAGCCCCGAATTGTCGCTGGCCCATATCACGCCCGAGATCGGGCGGTCGATGTTGCCCGAGACGACGTGCGCGTTCGAGCCGTCGGCATTCATGACCCAGAGCTTCGTCTCCGCCCACGCCGAGTGATCGACGGAGTCGGCGGACATGAAGGCGATCATCTTGCCGTCGGGCGAGTATTGTGGCGCGCTGCTCGTGCCCGCGCGGCGCGTGAGCTGCTTGATCTCACCGGTCGTGAGATTCGCCGCATAGATATGAGACTTTCTGAATGCATGCTCGGCGTCGGGCTCACGGAGTCCGGAGAACGCGAGCCATTGACCGTCGGGGGAAAACGCCGGCGCCGAATGCGACCACTCGCCGTTCGTGATCTGCCGCGGCGTGCCGCCGTCGGCGGGGATCACGAAAATGTGGCGGAAGCCTTCGTCGGTGTAGCCGACGCGATCGGAGCGGAAATTCAGCCGCGTGATGACCTTCGGCGGCTCGGTCCACTTCGCGCCCTTCGGCGGCGTCGGCATGTTGATGCGCCACGTGTCTCGCACCGGCACGTTCATCGTGAACGCGATCCACTTGCCGTCGGGCGACCACTCGAGGCTCGATGGCGACTCGGTGAGATGCGAGATCTGCATCGACGCGCCCTCGGCGTCCATGTATCGAATGAAGATCTGCGATCCACTCGGCTCGCCTTTGCCGACGTAGGCGATGCGCTTGCCGTCGGGCGACCAGTGCACGTCCGATCCCTCGACGAGTGAACGCGGCTGTGAGCCGTCGGCGTTCATCATCATGAGGGTCGTCTGCCACCGGTCGTTCATCTTGTCGACCCAGCGCCGGCCGAAGATGATCTTGCTCCCGTCGGGAGAGAGTTGTGGAGCTTGGACTTCTTCCCAATCGAGATACTGCTCGAGTTGAACACGATTCGATGCAACACGCGCCGGCGCTCCGGCTTGTTGTTGCGCGAGGGCTGGGACGAACGCAACGGCGGCAAGAGTCAACGCCGTGCCGATGAACCGAACGGACCGCATGGGGCCTCTCGTTCTGTGGGTTGAGTCAATTCTGCGGCTGGTTCCTCTGGAGTTCAACGGGTAGAATCGAAGACCTGTCGAGGGGGCACATGCGTCGCTTCATCGGTTTGCTGCTCGGGCTATTGCCAACGATCGTCGGTGCGCAGCGCGTCCGCGGCGTCGTGCTCGACAGCGCCCTCAACAGTCCGCTCTCGGGCGTCGTCGTCATGGCGCTCGACTCGGCGAGTCGTGTCGTGGGCGCACGGACCATCACTGATGCCGCGGGCCGGTTCACCCTGGCGGTGCCCGCGTCGGCGCCGAAGCTGCGCCTCATGCGTATTGGCTTCCGCCTGCGCGATGTGCCGCTCTCCTCCAATCGAAACGTCGACGTTCGGCTCTCGATGGAGCGCATCCCGCCGATCCTCGAGCGCGTCCAGGTCTCCGATACGGAGCTGTGCCCTGGCTCGCCCGATCGCGGTGCGGCGTTTCAGCTGTGGGATCAGGCGCGCTCTGGGCTTCTCGCCATGATCGTGGCGCGCGACGCGATCCCCGCCAATGCGCGGACGGTCGTCTATCACCGCACGCTGTCGGCGTCAGACGAAATCGTGCGGAAACAGACCAAGGAGATAAAGCGCGGCCGCACGACGAATCCGTTCGCTGCCGCCGCGTCGCCGGACGCATTCGCCAAGTTCGGCTACATGACGGAAGATCAACGCGGGCGCTTTTTCACGGCGCCGGACGCCGATGTGTTGCTACACGAAGCGTTCGCGTTGACACATTGCTTCCGTCTTCGTCGGGCCGACGACGCGCACCGCGGACAGATTGGCGTCGCTTTTGTGCCGGCGCCGGGCCCGGGTCGTGACACGCTCGTGGACGTCACCGGCGTGATCTGGATGGACGCGGCGTCACCGCGCCTGCGAACTCTCGACTACACCTACACGGCACTCGAGCCGGCTGCGATCAACGCGGGCGCCGGCGGCCATCTCGACTTTCAGTCGATGCCGAACGGCGTTTCGTTCATCTCGAATTGGGTGATTCGCATGCCGGTTCTCGAGATGAGCGCCCACAATTTGGCGCCAGGCTCGAGCACGATGCGACGCGACGGGTCGGTGCCGCCTCGCTGGTTGCGCCGCGACGTGCGCGTTCGGCAGATCGACGAGTCCGGCGGCGGCGTGCTCGAAGCCACGTGGGACGACGGCACACAGTGGACCGACCCGCCGTCGATCCTCGCGGGCGTCGTCCAGGGACGTCGATCGAACGCGCCTGTGACCGACGCCGTGGTCTCCCTCGAGGGCACCGACGACTCGACCAGAACAGATGTCGGGGGCGAGTTCGACATCGAGACGATACCCGGCCGCTACTTCCTGCGCATCACAGACACAGCATTCAAAGATTTCTCAAAGGAGCGCACGGCGTCGCAGCTCGTCACGGTGACACGCGGCGCCATCGAGACCGTGCGGGTGGAGATGCCACCTGTCGGGGACGTGCTCGACGACATCTGTCGTGGCCGCCGCAATCCACCGGGATCGCTGCATCTCGCGGTGTATCTGGCGGCGGCGGACGGTACGTCGCTCGAAGGGATGCGCGTCGAGGCGTCGTGGACCCAAATAAGAATCGACGCCGTGAATGGACGGATGCCCGTCCCCGAAACACAGTCGCTCTATTTGAAGGAAGAAGGCCGCTTCGTATTGTGCGGTGTTCCTCCGCTTCGCCCGATCGAGATCAAGCTCCTCAAGAGCAACGTGACGCACGCCGACACGACCTTGACGTTGACCACGGTTGCGCCGGCTTATCGGTTGATGTGGGTGGTGCCGCCACAATCAGCGTCGCCTTCATCTATATCGAAAGCGGTGCCGCCCGTTCGTGATTCGACGCCCCGCGAAGCGGCGAGCGCGCTGTCGGACGCGACGAAGCTCGCCGCGTTCCAGTCACATCGCGCGACGGCACTCGGGATCTATCTCTCCGATTCGGTGCTGTCGGCCGTACGCGGCCGCCCGCTCGTCGACGTACTGCCGCAGCTCGTCAGGACGCTTCGTGTGTGGCGCGAGAACGGTCAGGCCTTCGTGGTTGCGCCGAGCCGCACGACGGAGATTCCGGGCTTTCAGAGTACGTCGCGCTGCATCTCCGATCTCTACGTCGACGGCGTGCGTCGGTGGGCTTCGTCGGATTTCGGCCATGCGCAGCCGCCAAACCTCGCGTCGTTGTCCACCGACTCGATCGCGGCCGTCGAGTACTACGCGGCCGACACGCGGGTCGCCGACGGTCTGCAGTCGTCGCCGTGCGGGGTGCTCGTCCTCTGGCGGCGAGGGTAGAGGGTCGAGGGTCGAGCCACCCTTGAGCCTCTACCCTCGACCCTCCGGAGCCTGTTCGCCTGCCCTATCGGGCTCTCAGCGCTTGCACCGGCTCGACCTTCAAGGCCCGGCGCGCCGGTAAGAAACACGCACCTGCCGCGATTGCCGTCAGCATCAGCGCCACCCCGGCGAACGTCACTCCATCCGTCGTCGGCGTGTCGTACAGCAGCTTCGCCATCAGCTTCGTCGCCGCGAACGAGCCGGCGAGGCCGACGATCAATCCCACGGCTGCCAGCACCATCCCTTGGCGCATGACCAGCCAGACGACACTGCCACCATCCGCGCCGAGCGCGAGACGAATTCCAATTTCGCCGAGGCGTTGATTCACGCCGTAGGCAATCACGCCCGCGAGTCCGGCCGCTGTGATCACGAGCGCCAACACCGCGAACGACACGAGGAGTGCCGTCGTCACGCGCGGCTCGGAGAGTCGCGTGCCGCGCAGCGCATCCATCGTCTGGATCGAGACGACCGGTTGCTTCGCGTCGATCTCACGCACGGCGTCGCGGATCGCGCGGCCCATCGGGTTCGGATCCGCCGACGTCCGCACGAGCACGCGAAGATCAGTCGTCGGGTAGAGCATGTACGGCAGATACACTTCGTCGGTGATGTCCTGCGACAGGTTGTTCTGCCGCACGTCGCCCACCACGCCGGCGATCGTCAACCAGGTGCGGCCACCGTTGATGGAGATCTGTTGGCCGATCGGATCTTGATTTGGCCAACTCGTCTTCGCGAGCCGCTGACTGACGACGATCGATTGGTTCGCCGAATCGCGCATCGCATCGCTGAATCCGGCGCCACGGAGCAGTGGAATCCCCATCGTCTTGAAATAGTCGCCGCTGACCACCGTGACGTCTGTCTTTGGCAGCCGATCCGGCGCGACGTCTTGTCCGCGAATCTGAAATGGCTGCGTGCCCGGCGTCGCGTTGTTGAGCGGGAAGTCGCTCGCGACCGCAACCGACAGCACGCCTGTCTGTCCACGCAACCGCTCGCCGAGTCGATCGACGAAGGCGCGGACGAGCGGCCGCTGATCTTCCGTCACCGCGGGATTCGCGTAGCGCGTCCAGTCCAGATCCACGCGTGCCGAGAGAACGTTCGTCGTCGCATACCCGCCGTCGACGCGCTGCAATTTCACGAGACTCCGCACCATCAACCCGGCGCCGACGAGCAACACGAACGCGATGCCCACCTGCGCGCCGACCAACACGCTGCGCGCGCGCCCGTCGCGCCGCGTTCCCGTCGACGACGTCGCTCCCGCGCGCAATGCGTCGGACAGCGATCCACCGCGCCGCATCACCGGCACGAACGCCGCGACGAGTCCGACGACCACGCTCGTGATGAACGCGACGGTCAACACGGTCGTGTCGATCGTGATCTCCGACGCGCGTGGCGTCACGCGCGTCGCGAGGCTGCGCAGCAGTCCGAGTCCGCTGTACGCGATCCCGATGCCGAGCGCGCCGCCGACGAGACTGATGCACAGGCTCTCCGTGGCGAGCTGACGGAAGATCCGACCACGGCCCGCACCGAGCGCGGCGCGCAACGCGATCTCGCGCTGCCGGCGGAGTTGTCGCGCGAGCATGATGTTCGCGAAGTTGGTCATCGCGATCAGCAACACGAAGCCCGCCGCGCCGAGCAGCGTGAGGAACAGCGGACGCGATTGCGCTTGCAGCTCGTCGCGCAGCGGTGTGATCGCGACGTCGAGCTTCCTCGCCGCCGGGTAGTTCGCGGGATATTCGGCGTGCAGTCGATTCGAGACGGTCGCGAGATCGCCGCGTACTTGCGCGTAGGTCGCGCCTTCTTTGAGGAGCGCGAACTGCTGCAGCATGCGGCCGTTGCGATTGTCCTTCACTCCGTCGCGGAACGGACAAGCGCCGGCCGGCATCCAGATGTCGTTGTTGTCGGGATACGTCGGCAGCGGCGGCAGCACGCCGACCACGGTGTGCGTATGATCGTTCATCACGAACGTCGAGCCGACCACTTTTGGATCGCCGCCGAAGTGATCGACCCAGTACCGATAGCTGAGCAACACGACTGGCTCGGCGCCGATGGCTTCTTCGCCGGGCGCGAACAGTCGCCCGTACAGCGGCGCCACGCCGAGGAGGTTGAAGAAGTTGTCGGAGACGACGCCTGTCTGAACACGCTGCGGCTCACCATTGCCGTATAGCTGAAATGGCATCGAGTGATACTCGGCCGTCGCGGCGAGGCTTTTCACTTGAGCGCGATAGTCGGCGATCTCGGGCACGGAGAAACGCGCGTCGGGCCGTGTGGCAGACGGCTGCGTGATGTGCACGAGACGATCGTTGCCCGCGTACGGGAGGCGCCGCAGCAAGACGCCGTGGACCATGCTGAAGGCGGCCGTGTTCGCGCCAATGCCGAGCGCGATCGTGACGACCGCGAGCGCGGTGAAGGTCGGCGTCTTGGCGAGTGTGCGAATCGCAAAGCGAATGTCTTGGAGCAGGTCGCGCATGGGGTCCTCGCATCAGGTCGAGGAGAGAGTAGCGCGGCGAGCGGGGCAGCCGATTGCGAAAGGTTGCGCGAAGTGCAAAAGAAGTGTGTGAGGACCCGCCGCGGGCGGTTTGTGTTCCGCCCTGCTGTCGTTTCCAAAGGTCCACTGTTTGCCACTCTCTAGAGGTGTTTCTCAACCGGAGTTTGGGAGTGAGCGATCACAAGAAGAGACACAACGGACGCGACGTTGACGGACGGTTTCGCGTGCGGCAGGCCGACGTCGAGGAGTTGCTCGAGGATCCGAAGGGTGTGGACTACCTTCGCGATGACGTTCGACTGGGCGGCGCAGTGGCCGACACGGGAGTGAACGCCGCCGAGCCGGCGAAACACATCAAGGAACTGATCGACGAAAACAGAAGCGACGTCGACCGTTCGACAGGTCGAAAGCGCTAAGAGCTCATAGCACCGAGAGCGAAGGAACATTTCGCGGCACGGTTCGCTACACTGAGGACATGACCCAATCGTCCCTGCTCGTACGAACCGTCGCCGCGATCGCTTTTTCTGCCTTCATAGGGTCCGCGCTCGGCGCACAGATCCCCGGCGGCTTCGGCCGGGGCAGGGCGTCAGGGAAAATGACCATCGACCCTGGGATCGAAGTCCCGAAGGTGGTCAACGGGGTCAACCTTCTCGTCGAAAACCGCGCGCAGCTCGCCCTCACCGACACGCAGTTCGCGAGAATCATCGTCATCAAACGATCGGTCGACTCGGCCAACGCGCCGTTGTATCGACGCGTCGATTCCGTCGCGCGAATCTTCAAGAAAGGGCCGATTTTCGCCGATCCGTCTCCGGCGCGCCGCGATTCGCTCGCTGCCGCGCACGCGGTCGTCAGGGAATCGATGGCGGGCGTCGCCGACAACATCGCCGAGGGAAGAGAGAAGGCTTTCGGGCTCCTGTCGCCGGGACAGCTCACGAAAGCGGAACAGATCGAGGACCGCGCTCGTAAGGCTGGCGTGACCCCAGGGAGAGGGCCAACTTAGGAGGTCTCTCCCGACCGAACTTCCCCCACCCGGATTGGCCCCCGAGTCAATGTTGTCCGGCTCCAACGGTACGGCCGCCACCTCAGCTACCAAAGTCATCGTCCGCACCGCGCTCTACTACGCGGTGCTCGTTGCGCTGGGCGCGTTCGCCTGGAAATACATGCCGCGCACGCGCTTGGTCGCGGGCGACTCGCTCGCCGCGCTCTTCGGCCCGGCGACGCAGATGGTCAGCGGCGAGCTTCAGAACGTCAAACACCAACCCGCGCTCGATACGGGCACGCTGGCGGTCACCGTCGCGCTCGCGATGTTGTCCGCCGGCCTGTTGACGCTGCCCGTCGCGTGGATGTACACGCTGACGCGCTCGCGCCGCGGATATCAGCAGTCGGTCGTGCAACTGTTGGTGATCCTGCCGGTCGTCGTCGCCGGCATCGTCGTCCTGGTGAAGTACAGCCTCGCGCTCGCGTTCAGCCTCGGGGGCATCGCGGCGGCGGTGCGTTTTCGCAACACGCTCGACGACAGCAAAGACGCTGTCTACGTCTTTCTCGTGATCGGCGTCGGGATCGCGGCAGCGGTCGACATGCCCGTCGCGCTCGTCGTCTCGCTCATGTTCAACGTCGTGACGGTCCTGCTGTGGGCGACGGATTTCGGACGCACGCCGGTGGCGCTCGAGGGATTCATCGCCGAGCGGCGGCTCGAGCGCGCGCGCGAGCTCGCGCGCACGGGGACGTTCGTCGCCCGCATCGACGACGAGGTCTTCAAGGAAATGACCGCCGAGCAGCTCGAGGGGGTCGCGAAACGGGCGTGGATGCGCGCGCGTGAAGCCGATCCCGACGGCGCCGCGCGCAAACAAAAGCCGGAGCTGCGCATCATGGTGCGCGTGCCGGACGTCGAACGGGTCCAGCCGATCATCGAAGCGACGCTCGAGGTGTCGAGCAAACGCTGGTCGATCGACAATGTGACGCACCACGACGATGACACGACGTCGATCGAGTATACGTGTCTTCCGAAAAAGAGCACGTCGCCCGACGAGCTGTTGGCGCAGCTGCGCGCGTCGGGCGGCGCCGATCCTGTCGTCGCGGAAATCCTGTAGCCCTCGGAGCGCCCCATGTTCACGATTCGCCTGAGGTCGGTCGCTGCGGTTTGTTTTTCCTTGTCGGTGCTTTCGGCGCCCGCGGTCGCGCAGGTGCAGGCGGGCAAGCCGACCACGAAGGCCGCCAAGGAAAAGAAGGAGTCGAAAGGGGACAACGTGCTGGGCAAGTTCTTCCAGACCGAAGAGCCCCTCACGGCGACGCTGACGACGAACATCAAGCGGATTCGCGGCGACAAGTCGGCCGACGCGCCATGGCGCCCCGCGACGTTGAGCTACCCGGCCGTGGGTGCGGACACCGGGATCACCAGCGTGCCGGCGCGTATTCGGACGCGCGGGATCTGGCGTTTAAAGAACTGTGAATTCCCGCCGCTGCGCGTGAACTTCAAGAAGGAAGACGTCAAGAACACGCTGTTCAAGGGGCTCGACGAGCCGAAGCTCGTGAACTTCTGCCGCGACAACGACGACTACGAGCAGTACATCCTCCAGGAGCTCGAGCTGTACCGGATTTACAGAGTGCTCACGCCGATCAGCCACGCCGTGCGTCTGGTTCGGCTGACGTACGCCGACAGCGGAACGACGAAAGCACCCTACACGCGCTATGCCTTCATGGTCGAGGACCCGCAGGCGCTCGCCGACCGCGTCGGCGGCAAGATCCTCAAGATCAAAGGCGCCGGGCCGAACGATCTCGAGCCCGTACAGGCGACGCTGGTGTCGATGTTCCTCTACATGATCGGCAACACCGACTTCTCCGTCTCCGGCCTGCACAACGCCGAGGTGCTCGGCATGAACCTCGGCGATTACTATCCGGTCGTGTACGATTTCGATTTCTCGGGCGCGATCAATGCGCGGTACGCGACGGTCGATCCGTCGTTGCCGATCAAGCGCGTCCGCGATCGTCTCTATCGCGGTTACTGCGTGCCGGACGACGTCTACCGCGAGGTGGTGCAGAGGTTCAACGCGAAGAAGGACTCGATCTACGCGCTCTACCATGACCCGATCGGAAAATTGATCAAGCCGGACATCGTCAAGGAGACCCTCGAGTACTTCGACGAGTTCTACAAGACGCTCAACGACAAGCGATCGTTCAAGCGCGACATCGCCGACGAGTGCGTTCGCCCGAAGAGGTGAGGTGACGGTCCCGAGTTTTCGCTGCGAGCTGCTCTCGGCGGACCAACTGGCCGCGCTGGCATCGGGTCCCTTGCCGCGTGGCGTCGTCGCAACCGAAGCGCGCCGATCCCAACATCGCGATCTCTATCTCGACACGGCCGACGACTCGCTCCGCCGTCGCGGGATCGTCTGCCGTCTGCGTACGAGCGCCAGCGGCAACGGATCGCTAACGCTGCTGCTTCCGTCTGCCGACACCGCCGCGCCGCCCGAGCGCGTCGACGTGCCGACCGGCGGCGCGGACGTGAGCAGCGTGTTGACCGGCAACAACGCCGCGGTGCGGCGCCTCCGCGGGCTCGTCGATCCGGGAACGCTGGGCGTGCGCGTCGATCTCGAGGTCGATCGCCTGACGCGACTCGCCCATCGCGACTGGTTGCTGCGTCCGCGGCTCGTCGTGCACCTCGATCGCGTCGTCGTGCGGCGTCCCGGCACGACCGGCAGCTCCGGCGGTGCAACGTTCCTCCAGATGTGCGCGCATCAAGTGCACGGCGGGAAAGTCCTGCTCGAGACGCTGCAGCGTTCCCTCGACGAAGATCACGGCGTGCGCGTGTCCACGCTCGGCACGCGCGAGCGCGCGGAGCTCGCGATGAAGTGGTCGCGGCTCGACGACACTCCGCGCACGCGCCGGCTCACGTATTCCGACCGTATCAACCGCGCTGTCGGCCACGGCGTGCCGACGACGACGCCGGAGTTTCTCAATCCCGAATTGAGCTTGCTGACGTTCCAAGAGCGCGTGCTCGCCGTCGCCGAGGATCCGTCGACGCCGCTGCGGGAGCGTCTGCGCTTTCTCTCGATCGTCAGCGCGAACATCGACGAATTCTTCATGGTGCGCATGGCCGGCTTGCTCGCGATGGCGGGCGAAGTCAGCGAGGAGCAGCCGGACGGAAGCTTGACGGTCGCCGAGCAAGTCGCCGCGATTCGCGACTCCGTACGAGATCTCACATCGCGCCAATCGGCATGTCTGCGCGAATGTCTCGCGGCGCTGGAGCAGCGCAATGTGTGCATTCGCCGGTGGTCGGACTTGACGGACCCGCAGAAGGAGCTGCTGACCGCGCGATTCAAGGACGAAGTCCAGCCCCTGCTCACTCCGTTCGCGATGACGCTTGCGCCGGGCCATCCGCTCCCGCGTCTCGCGCATCTGTCGTTGGCGATTGCCGCCGTCGTGCGCAATCGCTCGGGCGGGCCGCCGCGCTTTGCCGAGCTGGAGCTGCCGCGCAGCGTCCCGCGTTTCTTCGAGGTGCCGTCAGACGATTCGACAGTCTTCATCTCGCTCGAGGCATTGGTGCACGCGAACCTCGACGCGCTCTATCCTGACGCGACGCTGGAGCAAGCGTTCGTTTTTCGCGTGACCCGCAGCGCGGAGCTCGAGCTCGACGAGCAAGGAGCCGACGATCTGCTCGACGTCGTCGCGCGGGCGACGTCGGGCCGCGGATTTGGCGCCGCCGTGCGCCTCGAGGTCGAGCGCAGCATGCCCCCGATTCTCCGCGCGCTGTTACTCGAGGATCTCCGCCGAGAACAGCCATTGGCGGACATTCCGTTCGTGACCGACGTCGAGGAGGTCGACGGATTGCTCGATCTCACGGCGCTCAACGAGCTCGATCTTCCGCACGAAAAGGCGATCAGCTTCCCGCGATTTTCGCCGGCGAAGCCGTTCGCCGATGTCGATTCGGTATTCGACTCGATCTCCGAGCGCGACGTACTCGTGCACCATCCCTTCGATTCGTTCAACGCCACGGTGTCACGGTTCGTGCGCGAGGCGGCCGCGGATCCGGACGTCCTGGCGATCAAGACCACGCTGTACCGCATCGGCAATCCGTCGCCGATCGCCGACGCGCTGCTCGAGGCGGCGCGCAGCGGGAAGTCGGTCACTGTGTTCGTCGAGTTGAAGGCGCGCTTCGACGAGACGGTGAACGTGCAGTGGGCACGCGCACTCGAGGCGGCGGGCGGGCACGTGGTGCGCGGCCTCGTGGGGTTCAAGAATCACGCGAAGGTCGCGCTCGTCGTCCGGCGGGAGGGCGATACGCTGCGACGTTACGTCCACATCGGCACCGGGAACTACAACGCGCGCTCGGGCGAGCTCTATACCGACCTCAGTCTCTTTACCGCCGACGAATCGATCACGGCGGACGTCGCCGATCTCTTCAACGATCTGACGGGCACGTCGGAGCCGCCGCGGCGCGCGTCGCGCGCCTTGCTCGTCGCGCCCGAGCATTTGCTGCCGGGAATCATCGAAGCGATCGATCGCGAGGCCGCGCACGCGCGCGCCGGGCGAGCCGCGCGCATCACGATCAAGTGCAATGGACTCTCCGATCCCGACGTGATCCGCGCGCTCTACCGCGCGTCGCGCGACGGCGTCGAGATCGACCTGGTGGTGCGCGGCATTTGCACGCTCGTTCCCGGCGTCACCGAGCGGTCGGCGCGCATTCGCGTCATCTCCGTCGTCGGCCGCTTCCTCGAGCATTCTCGCATCTATCGGTTCGCCAACGGCGGCGATGCGCGATACTACATCGGATCGGCAGATCTGCGTCCGCGCAACTTGCGCCGTCGCGTGGAGCTGCTTGCGCCGGTGAAGGACGCGGGCCAGCGTCGCGAGCTCGATCGCATTCTCGATTTGTACGTGAACGACCCGACGGGTTGGTTGCTCGCCGCCGACGGCGATTACGTGCAGCGGAATCGCGAAGGGGAATCAGCGCAGGCGGTGCTGATGGATCGTGAGGCCGCGTACCACAGATAGAGATCTGATATCTGATATCAGATATCAGATATCAGTTCTCTGATCGCAACGCGACGATCGGCGAAACGCGCGACGCCTTGAGCGCCGGTACCAGCGTCGCAACCACGGCGGTCGTGCCAAGCACCGCGATCGCGAGCCCGATCGAGACTGGATCGATCGTCGGCACTCCGTTGAGCTGCGTCTCCAGCAGCCGCGTCGAGAAAAGCGCGAGCGGTACGCCAACCACGCCGCCGATCGCCACCAGACGGAGCGCATCCACGAGAACCATCCACAGCACATCCTGCCGTTGCGCGCCCAGCGCGATACGCAGGCCGAGCTCGCCGGTGCGGCGCGTGATCGCGTACGTCATGACGCCGTACAGCCCGATCGCCGCGAGCAACAGCGCGAGGACGCCGAACGCCGTCGCCAACTGCGCCACCACGCGCTGCGCGTGAATCGAGGACTCCATCAGCTTCGGCAGCGGATCGAGCCCGTCGATCGGCAGCGACGCATCGACCGCGACGACCTCGGCGCGAATGCGCTGCACGAGCGCCGACGGATCGCCACTCGTGCGGACGACGAGCCGGAGCGCGCCCGGAGGACCAAAGTTGTCGTTGACGCCGGTGTGCACGTACGAGACGTAGGCGCGCCGCTCTTGCGGACCGCTCAGTTGATGATCGCGAACGTCCGCGATCACGCCGACGATCTCCGCGCTACCGGGACCGAACCGAACCGGCTTGCCGAGCGCACTCTGATTAGGGAAGTAGAATTTGGCGAACGACTCGTTGACGACGACGAGCTGCGCTGGAAGGTTCTCGTCCGCCGCGGTAAAGTCTCGGCCCTGCAGCAACCGCGCACCGATCGTCTTCACGTAGCCCGGGCCGACCTGATCGTAGTTGGCCGACGAGTCGTTCACCGACCGCGGGACGAAGCCCGGTGCGTTGACGGACGTGCTGGATTCGTTCCCACTGAAAATGCCGTTTTCCGAATACGCGACGGAAGCGATGCCGGGTATTGCCGCCAGGCGATCGCGGAGCGTGTGCGCAAGCTGATAGCGGCGTTCGCCGACGTAGCCGCGCGCCGTCTCGTCGACGTCGACGACGATCAGGTGATCGCGATCGAGGCCGAGGTTCATCGACTCGAGGCTGCGAAGACTCCGCACCAACATTCCCGCACCGACGAGCAGCACCACCGAAATCGCGACCTGTGCCGCGATGAGCAAACGACCCAGCGGTACGCGTTGGCCGCGCGAGCCGAGCGCAGCGCCGGCGAGCGAGGGCGCTCCGGCGCGCATCGTCGACGCGAGATCGACGCGCGAGGCGCGCAGCGCCGGCACGAGTCCGAACAAGACGACGGCGACGAACGAGACGCCGAGCGTGAACGCGAGGACCCAGACGTCGAGCGCCGCGTTGATCGGCATCGCCTGGGTCGAGTCCGACGCGAGAACGAGCAAGCCTCGACTGCCCCATGCCGCGACGAACAATCCGGTGATCGCACCGAGCGCAGCAAGCACGAGACTCTCCGTCAGCAACTGTCGAACGAGCCGCGACCGGTTGGCGCCGAGCGCCAGACGGACCGCCATCTCTCGGCCGCGAGCGATGGAGCGCGCGAGCAGAAGGTTGGCCACGTTCGCGCAGATGATGCACAACAACAGTCCGACGCCAATCATCAACGTGAACAGCGGCGCGTGGTATGTCTCGCGGACTCGCGAGAAGCCCTTGGACCCGTCCTCGATGTAGTACTGCTGTGGCGCGGCGCTGAAGGCGGCCGCGATGGCGTCGGTGGCGTTCGCGAGAATCGCGCGGTTCATCAACGTCGGAATGTCTTGCTTCACTCGCTCGAGCGTGGCGCCGGGTTGGAGTCGGCCGAGGAGCAGCAGCCAATTGGCGTTGCGATCGGCGAGCAGCTTCTGGTTGGGGTTCATCGCGGCTTGCATGCTCACCGGCAGCCAGATGTCGAACCGCATGCCGACGATCTCGCCGGTGAACGACGGCGGAGTCACGCCGATGATCGTGAATCGCAGGCCTTGAATCACGATGTCCCGTCCGACGACCGAGCGGTCGCGCTTGAAGCGTCGCGTCCAGTATCCGTCGCTGATCACCGCCACCGGCGACGATCCCTCGATGAGATCCGCGCTCGCGTCGAACGTGCGGCCAACCGCGGCCGACACGCCGAGCACCGAGAAGTAGTTGCCGGAGACGAAGCGGCCGCGTGGGTGCTCGAGCTCACCGCCGCTCTCGATGCGCGCGTCCAAACGACCTGCGCGCCCCGAGGCGAGCACGTCGGTGAAGACGCGATTGTCGCGACGCACGTCTTTATAGAGCTCGTACGAGAGCAAGTCCGTGCGAGGGCTACCCGTCGACAGCGAGCTGACACGCGTGGGATTGCCGATGCTGACGAGTAATTGCGGATTCGCGACGGGCAGCGTACGCACCATCACGGCGTTGATCAGCGTGAAGATCGCCGTATTCGCGCCGATGCCGAGGGCGAGCGCGAACACGATCACGCTCGTGAATCCGACGTTGCGTCGTAGCGTGCGAAGCGCGTATGCGATGTCCTGCTGCAACTCGCCGGTGAGGAACGCTCTTCGCATGGCTCGCTCTCGTTGATGGTCCATGGTGACGCAGTCGTCACGCACCGCCGCGACGTCGCCGAATTGGCGAACGGCTTCGCGCCGGGCGGCATCGGGACTCATGCCGGCGGCGATCAGCCGCTGGGTGCGCATCTCGATATGGAACGCGAGCTCGTCGTCGACTTCGCGTTCGACGTGTTCTCCAAACGGGAGGCGAAAGACGCGTCGCATGGGACCTCCTCAGGTCGCGAGCGGCGTCGCGGCGCTCAGCGCTTTCCCGACGGCGGCCGCGTAACGCTCCCACGACGTGACTTCCGCCCGGAGCTGTTGGCGTCCGGTGCGGCTCAACTGATAGTACTTGGCTTTGCGATTGTTCTCGGAATAGCCCCATTCGGCCGACAGCCAGCCGTTTTTCTCGAGGCGGTGGAGGGCGGTGTAGAGCGGGCCTTCTTCGACGAGCACTTCATCGTCGGTGACGACCTTGATCCACTCGGCGACGGCGTAGCCGTGGCGTGGTCCCCAGCTGAGGGCTTTGAGGATGAGCACGTCGAGCGTGCCGCGGAGCAGACCACCGTCGCGATCGAGCATCGTTCCCCCTCTGTGTTAGAGGGGACGATATCATCGGGGGTGGAGTTTCGCAACAGGCGAGGGGTCGAAGGGCCAGGGGCGAGCTCATACTGCGGAAGTCTCGGTCGCGGTCGTTTTTCAAACCGCTTATCCGTCAAATCCGCGCGATCCGTAGCTAAAACACGGTGTTTTTGGTTTGCCGCAGCGAACTGCAGAAAACCAGAACTGCATGTATGAGCTACGGATCATAGGGATTTGACGGAACGTCAAAACGTGAAAGCAGACCTGCTTTTCCGTAGTTCAACCCTCACCCCTCACCCCTCGCCCCTACTCGTTCACATGCGGCGTGATCTGCGGCCCCTGGCCTGGGATGAGCAAACCCTGATCGACGCTCGTCGGCCGTTGCGTGCTGCCGCCCGGATAGATCCAATACGTGAAGTAGAACGATCCCGGCGTCGCAACGGCGAGCTTCTCGAGCTTCCGAAACGGACCGATGTTCACCGACCCGAGCTGGGGCACGAGATTGATGTCGGTCGGACCGCCAAGCGTGTGCGGGATCGCGTGCCCGCGATGGTACAGTGGGCCGTCGCTCAACGGATGTCCCGCCATGCGAGACGCGTCCCGTTTTCCGCCGTGACGTCCATGGCTCACGCCATACGCCGCGAGCAATCGGCCGGACGGAATGTCGAAGAGATACGAGAATCCGGACGTCGTGGTCTCGACGATGTCGCCTGACCCGCAGCGCGCCACATAGTCGTCGATCCACACGTTGGTCAGGTAGCCGACGACCTGCGTCCACGCTCCATCGGCCAATCCATTCGTGACGCGATTCGAGAACTGCACGAGCTCGGGATAGTGTGCCATGGGCAATCAATGCGTCGGCGCGCGTCGTGCGACAAGGACGCGCGTCACACTCAGCGACGTGAGACGTATCGCGATCGTCGATCGGGTTGAATCGCGAGCGGCTGTGAGCGATCCTTGTCGCGCCCTCACCCTCACTCGCTTGGCACTCTCGCTCATCCATCGCCGTCGTCCGGCGAAAACTCCGCCCGCGCCTGGCGAACGCCCGCCGCTATTGCTGCTGCTCCACGGCATCGGGAGCAACGAGCTCTCGATGGCCGCGTTGGCCGGCTCGTTCGATGCGCGCTTCATCGTCATCTCGGCGCGATCGCCGATCGAGCTCGGACAATACGCGTACGGCTGGTTTCATTCGCGATTCACGCCGCAAGGACCGCAGATCATCGCGGAGGAAGCCGAAGCGGCCTGGAAACACGTCGCCAGCTTCATCGACGAGCTCATTGGGGAATACGACGTCGACCCGGCGCGCGTGTTCATCGCGGGATTCAGCCAGGGCGGGATCATGGCGCTGGCGGCGATGCTCACCGCGCCCGAAAAGCTCGCCGGCGTCGTGTGCATGAGCGGGCGGCTGCTGCCCGAGGTGCTGCCGCATGTCGTCGCGCCGGACCGACTACGCGACAAGCCGGTGCTCATCGTCCACGGCACTCGTGACGAGCGGCTCGGGCTCGACTACGCGCACGCCGCGCGCGAGACGCTCGCGCGGTTTCCGCTGAAAATCGATTATCGCGAATTCGACATGACGCACACGACCACCGACGAGAGCGTGGCGTTCGTGTCGAATTGGTTGAGTCGCCAATTGGGCTCGACGGCCTGAGTCAACCGGCAATTGGCCACGCACACTGATGGCATTGAGTGTGCCAGTGTCCGCTTACGTGGCCCCTTTGAATTGTGGAGTAGCGCTCAAATGACTGACGTCGCCGATGATGCTCGCGACGCCGAATTACTTGGCGCGCCCGAGCCGTCGCTCGGCGCGCTGATCACCGATTTCGACTGGTCGTCGACGCCGATTGGCGACTACGCGACCTGGCCCGAAAGCCTCAAGACAACCGTGCGCATCCTGCTCACGTCGCGATTCGCGATGTGGATGGGTTGGGGTGACGCACTCACGTTTCTTTATAACGACGCCTACGCGCCGACACTCGGCGTGAAGCATCCGTGGGCGCTCGGCCGACCCGCGAGCGAGGTGTGGGCAGAGATCTGGTCGGACATCGGTCCGCGCATCGATCGGGTCATGTCGACCGGAGAGGCGACGTGGGACGAAGGTCTCCGTCTCTTTCTCGAGCGCAGCGGTTATCCGGAAGAGACCTACCACACCTTTTCGTACAGCCCGCTGGCCGACGTCGACGGACGCGTGGCAGGAATGTTTTGCGTGGTCGCCGAAGAAACCGATCGTGTGATCGGGGAGCGCCGGTTGGCGACATTGCGCGAGCTCGGATCCGGATTGGCGTCGGCGCGCACCGAGCCGGAAGTCTTCGCGGCGTCGACGCAAAGTTTGTCGAAGAACGACGAAGATCTCCCGTTCTCGCTCGTGTACCTCGTCGGCGATACGGGCACCGCGGGGCTGGCGGCGACGACGGGCATCGCGCAGGGGCACGCCGCGGCGCCGGCGACGCTCGATCTGTCGTCGTCGAGCGTTTGGCCGATCGCGTCCGCGTTGGAATGCGGCGCTTCCGTTGTGCTCGACGATCTCGCTGCACGCTTCTCCGATTTGCCGACGGGCGAGTGGAACATCACGCCGCGGCAAGCGATGATCGTTCCGATCTCTCACCGCGCAGGCTCGCAGGCCACAGGCGTATTCATCGCGGCGCTCAATCCGTATCGTCGACTCGACGACAACTATCGCGGTTTCGTGGAGCTTGTCGCGGGCCAGATCGGCGCGAGTCTCGCCAACGCGCGCTCATTCGAGGAAGAGAAAGCGCGCGCCGAAGCGCTCGCCGAAATTGATCGAGCGAAGACGGCATTCTTCTCGAATGTGTCGCACGAGTTTCGCACGCCACTCACGCTGTTGCTCGGTCCGATCGAAGAAGCGCTGCGTCGCGGCGAAGCGCCCGACGCCACGCGCACGGATCTCCTCGTCGCGCACCGCAACGCGCTTCGCCTGCTCAAGCTCGTCAACTCGCTGCTGGATTTTTCGCGCATCGAGGCGGGGAGGATGCGGGCGGCCTACGTGCCGACGGATCTCTCGGCGCTCACGGGTGACATCGTCAGCGCGTTTCGCTCGGCCTGTGAACGTGCGGGCCTTCGTCTGACCGTCGATGCGCCGCCACTGCCATACGCTGTGTACGTCGATCGCGACATGTGGGAGAAGATCATTCTCAATCTCGTGTCGAACGCATTCAAGCACACGTTCGCGGGTGGAATCACCGTCGCGGTGAGCGGCGACGAAAACAATGCGACGATCCGCGTGTCCGACACGGGCGTCGGAATTCCCGCCGACCAACTGCCGAAAATTTTCGAGCGATTTCACCGCGTGCCGAATTCCCGCAGCCGCACCCACGAAGGGACGGGCATCGGACTGGCGCTGGTGCAGGAGCTCGTTCGCCTGCATGGCGGGTCGATCGACGTGACGAGCACGGAAGGGAAAGGCTCGACGTTCACGGTCCGCATCCCTGTCGGTGCGGCGCACCTTGCGCCGGAATTCGTGCACGAGACACCCCTCGCGCCGGCCGGCGCGAATGCCACGGTGGCGTTCGTGGAAGAGGCGCTTCGTTGGCTCCCGGACAGTGGTACATCACGAAATTCTCAACCGCGGTCGATCGCCGCCACCCGAGAGCCCGATCCGTCGGCACCGCTCATTTTGCTCGCCGACGACAACGCCGACATGCGAGACTACGTGTCGCGGCTGCTGCGCGCGGAAGGATGGCGCGTCGATGCGGTCTCCGACGGAGCGGTCGCGCTCGAGCGGGCGCGGCGTGAGCGGCCCGATCTCGTCCTCACCGACGTGATGATGCCCGGGCTCGACGGATTCGAGCTACTGCGAGAGCTCCGTTCCGACGGCGCGACGGCGACGATTCCGATCATTTTGCTCTCGGCGCGGGCGGGCGGCGACGCGAAAGTGGAAGGCCTTCGCGCCGGCGCGGACGACTATCTCGTGAAACCGTTCGCGGCGAACGAGCTCACCGCCCGCGTCTCGTCGCAGTTGGCGCTGTCGAGGTTTCGTCGCGAAGCGGAAGCGGCGTATGCCGACGAAGCGCTGCTCATCGCGACGTTGGAGCGCGTCGGCGCGGCCATCACCGGTGAGCTCGAGCGCGGCGCTCTCGTCCAACTGGTGACCGACGAGGCGACGCGGCTCACCGGCGCGCAGTTCGGCGCGTTCTTCTACAACGTCGTGAGCGACGCCGGCGAGGCCTATACGCTCTACACGATCTCCGGCGTGCCGCGCGAGGCGTTCTCGCGATTTCCGATGCCGCGGAACACGAAAATCTTCGATCCGACGTTTCGTGGCACCGGCATCGTTCGCAGCGACGATATCACCAAGGATCCACGGTACGGACAGAACCCGCCGTACTATGGAAAACCGCCCGGCCACCTTCCGGTCGTGAGCTACCTCGCCGCGCCTGTGATCGCGCGCAGCGGCGAAGTCCTCGGCGGCTTGTTCTTCGGGCACGCCGAGCCCGCGCGCTTCACGGCACGCCACGAGCGCTTGATTTCGGGCATCGCGAGTTGGGCGGCAGTCGCGATCGACAATGCGAACCTGTATGAGGCCGAGAAGCGACTCAAGGTGGAAGCGGTCGCCGCGCGCGAAGAAGCCGAACGCGCGAATCGCGCGAAGACGGAGTTCTTGGCCACGATGAGCCACGAGCTGCGCACGCCGCTCAACGCGATTGCCGGGCATCTGCAACTCATCGACATGGGTATTCACGGCCCGTTGACGAACGAGCAGCGCGGCGCGATCGAGCGCATCGATCGCAGCCAGCGGCACTTGCTTCGGTTGATCAACGACGTGCTGAATCTCGCGCGCATCGAGACCGGCAACCTGGATTATTCGATCGAGCGCGTCGAGGCACAGGCACTGGTGAACGAGCTCGAGCCACTCATCGGTCCTCAGCTGGCGGCGAAGGGTCTGCACTATGAGGTGCACACGCCGGCGTCGCCCGTGATCGTGCGCGCCGATCGTGAGAAGCTCGGTCAGATTTTGCTCAACTTGCTCTCGAACGCGACGAAGTTCACGCCGGCGGGTGGTCGCATCGTGGTGACGATGGCGGTCGACGAGACCAACGGCGAGATCCTCGTGTCCGACACCGGCGTTGGCATCCCCGTCGAGAAGCTCGAGCATGTCTTCGAGCCGTTCGTCCAGGTGAATCGCTCACACAGCCAACCGATGGAAGGTGCGGGACTCGGCCTCGCGATCAGTCGCGATTTGGCGCGCGGCATGGGCGGCGAGCTGACCGCCGAAAGCAATGACGGGGCTGGCTCGGTGTTTCGGTTGCGTTTGCCGCGCGACCTCTGACGTCGGTGAGAACACTCTACTCGCCGCGCAACACGACTGCCGGATGGACGCGTCCCGCACGACGCGCCGGCAGCCAGCTCGCCACGACACCGACCGACGAGAGCAGCGCAATCGCGCCGGCGTAGGTCGCCGGATCGTGCGGCGCGACGCCGAACAGATACGGCGCGAGGGCTCGGCTCGCCGCGAGGGCGACGATGGCGCCGGCTGCGACACCGATTGCCAGTCCACCGATCGTTTGCCGAACGATCAACCGAATCACGTTGGCCGAGGTGGCGCCGAGCGCCACGCGAATGCCGACTTCGCGCGAGCGCGCCGTGACCGCCCGCGCGGTGACACCGTACATGCCGACGGCCGCGAGAATGCTGGCCATCACGCCGAATAACGTGATGAGCGTCGTGCGGAAACGCTCCTCGCCGTACGAGCTGCGAATGAGATCACCCATCACGTCGATGCCTTGCACGACCGCCGATGACGAGAGTGTCCGCACGGTCTGGCGCACTGCCGGCACGATGGACGTTGGCGCCACGCGCGTGCGGATCAACAGATCGAGATCGCCGCGATCTTGCGCATACGGCGTGAAGATCGACGCATCGACATCGGCCGACAGCTTCTTGTCTTTGATGTCGCCGACGACGCCGACGATCGTTCTCCAGCTGCCATGGTATTTCACGCGCCTGCCAATCGGTGACTCGTTCGGCCAATCGCGCCGCGCCGCGGCTTCGCTCACCAGTGCGACGAGCTCGGTCCCCGCGCGATCGTCGGGGGTGAATTCACGACCCGCCAACACCGGAATACCCATGACACCGAAATATCCAGCAAGGACCTGTCGCTGCGCCGCCGAATGGCGCTGCTTCATGTCCGTTTCGCCTTCTTTGAAGTAGCCGCTGCTGCTCGACCCGGGCTCGAACGGGGTGCCTTGCGCGATGCCGGTCACCACGCTGACGCCGGGGAGTGCGCTGAGCCGGGCCACGGCGTCATTGTAAAACGCGTCGGATGCCGCGCTGTCGAACCGAGATCCGGGCAGCACCGTGCGCAACACGACGAGGTTGTCCGGTCGGAACCCGGGACTCACCTCGGTCAGCTTCGAGAAGCTCCGCATCAATAGCGCCGCGCCGAGCAGCAAGATGAAGGAAAAGGCGAGCTCGGTGGCGATCAGAGTTCTCTGAAGCGCGCCGCGCCCCCGCGAGCTCTGGCCGCCGCCGCGAATCACCTCGGCGCCCGACGCGGCCGTCGCCAGCGCGGGCACGAATCCGAACGCGACGCCGGTCACGAGCGCGGCCACGATCGAACCGCCAAGGACGCGCACGTCGATGTGAACGCCTTGCAGCGCGAGATGCTCCGGCGCCATCGCCACCATCACGTGCGTGGCCCACCAGGCCACGATCGCGCCCAGCGCGCTGCCGACGACCGAGAGCAGAACACTCTCCGTGAGCAATTGCCGCAGGAGCCGCGCCCGATTGGCGCCGAGGGCCATCCGTGTGCCGATCTCGGTGCGGCGCGCCAGTCCTTCGCCGAGCAGCATCGTCGCGACGTTGACGCACGCCACGAGGAGAAGGACGCCGACGGCGGCGAACAACAGAAGCAGCGGTTGCCGAACGCCGCGCGTGGTATCGAGCTGAAAATCGGCGATCCGCACGCCCTTCTTTTCGGGCGGGTCGTTGCCCTGCAACAGTTGCGCGGTCTCGAGGCGTGCTTGCTCGAGTGTCACTCCCGGCTTGAGTCGCGCGATCGCTCGGAAGCTGTGATTCTGACTGCCGACGTCGTTCTTCGTCTGACCGGCCGGCACCCAGAACGCGGGAGCCGGTTTTCCGCGCTCGAGGGTGAAATGCTTCGGCATCACACCTACGACGGTCCACGACGTGGTGTCGAAAGCAACCGTGCGTCCGACGATGTCGCTCCGTCCGCCGAATCGTGTCTGCCACGTCTCGTAGGACATGACGGTGACGTGCGGCCCGCCGATGACGTCTTCGCCCGGCAGTAGCCCGCGCCCTAGCAGCGGCTTGACGCCGAGAACCTCGAAGAGCGATGGCGAGATGCGCGCGCCTTCGAGCCGTTCGACGCCGTTGTCGGTCGAGAGAAGAATGATGCGACCAGCCCACAGTCCGATGCCGGTGAACGAAGTTTGTTTCTCGCGCCAGGTGACGAAGTCCCCGTAGTCGAGCGGAATTTGTTCCGCCATGGCGGCGACGATCGGCTCCTTCTTCCAGTGCGGGTACGTCTGCCAGACGGCGACGAGTCGCTGCGGCTCGCGATAGGGCAGCGCGCGGAACAACACGGTGTCGACGACGCTGAAGATCGACGTCGCCGCGCCGATGGACAGCGCGATGGTCGTGAGGGCGACGAGCGCGAAGGTACGGCGGCGCCACAGCGAGCGCGCGGCGAATCGGAGGTCGGCAATGAGAGTGTCCATGGGCGTTGGACACCGATCGCGCCTCGCAGGTTGGGTTCTGGAAAAACAGCATGTCGAGTAGCCGAGTCACCGCTGGCTGCGCTTTGATTCCTGATTTTTAAAAAAACAGACCTCAACCTCTCCATTCGGTGCGGGCCGACCTCTGCTCGTGCCTCGATGGTGGCTCCGTTGCACTCCGTCATCTCCGTGTCGTGTCGTTGATGTGCAGCCAACACCCTGACACGGAGTGGACGGAGTGCAACGGAGTCGACATCTGTGCGCCTCGTGATCGGCGCGCCCTTGGGAGCCGTTCGACAGAGGCCGGCCTGCGCCGAATAGAGTAACTCGAGTCTTTCTTCTGACTTGTGTTGGGTGGCTGGTTCTGCTTTTGGAAAAGAATAGGCCTCAACCTCTTGATTCGGTGCGGGCCGGTCGGCCGTTCATCCGGCGCTTTCCGCGAGAGCCGCCACGAGCAACGCAACTCCCCGGTCGCCCCACTTGCCCACAGCCCATACGCTTCGCCAAACTCCGAATAACAAAGGAGATGCACGTGATTCAGCGCTCTCGCCGCACCTCGCCGGGCAACTATCCGCGCCTCACCGAGCCGTTGGTTCGCGACAACGACGTGCTCCGTCCCGCCAGCTGGGACGAAGCCCTCGATCGCGCCGCCGAAGGATTCCGCCGCAACCTGGCCAAGAACGGCCGCACCGCCACCGGAATCTTCAGCTGCTCGAAGTCGACCAACGAGGTCAACTTCCTGGCGTCGAAGTTCGCCCGGCAGGTGTTCGGCAACAACAACGTCGATAGCTGCAACCGAACCTGACACGCTCCAAGCGTCGTCGGTCTGACGACAATTCTTGGAGCGGGCGGCTCGACCAGCTCGTACGAGGAAGCGGAGCACACTGACTTCGTCTTCCTGTGGGGATCGAACGCCCGTGAGGCGCATCCGATCTGGTTCCATCATTTGCTCAAAGGAATCCAGAACGGAGCGCAGCTCTACGTGGTCGATCCACGGCGCACCACGTCCGCCCAATGGGCCGACGTGTGGCTCGGCTTGCATGTCGGGACCGACATCGCGCTCTCGAACGCGATGGCGCGTGAGATCATTCATGCCGGTTTGGAGGACAAAACGTTCATCGAGCGCGGCACGACCAATTACGAGGCGTTCAAGAACCACGTCGAGTCCTACACGCTCGACTTCGCGGAGCGCGTCACCGGCGTGCCCGCCGACGTCATCAAAGACGCCGCGCACCGGTACGCGAAGGCCGACCGCGCGATGATCTGCTGGACATTAGGAATCACTGAACATCACAACGCCGTCGACAACGTCGTCTCGCTGATCAATCTCGCGCTGCTCACCGGTCATGTCGGCCGCTACGGCTGCGGCTGCAATCCGATGCGCGGTCAGAACAACGTGCAGGGCGGCGGCGACATGGGTGCGCTGCCCAACAAGCTGCCGGGGTTCCAGGACGTCACGAACACCGAGCACCGCACGAAGTTCGAGAAGGCCTGGGGCCGCGACATCATCCCCGAAGAGGGCTGGCATCTGACCGAGATGATGCACGCGATGGGCGTGGGAAAGCTCACCGCGCTCTATGTGATCGGGGAAAACCCCGCGCAGTCCGACGCGGACATGCATCACGTCACGAAGCTGCTCGAGGGGCTCGATCATCTCGTCGTGCAGGAGATCTTTCTCACGAAGACCGCCGAGCTGGCGGACGTCGTCCTGCCCGCGAGTGCCACGTGGGCCGAAGGCGAAGGCACGGTGACGAATAGCGAGCGACGCGTGCAACGCTGCCGCAAAGCCGTCGAGCCTCCGGGCGACGCCCGCGACGAGATCTGGATCATGTCCGAGCTCGCGCGTCGGCTCGGCTACGACTGGGGACATCCCACCGCCGAGGATGCGTGGAACGAGCTGCGGTCGCTCGCGCCGCAGCTCTACGGCATGACCTACAAGCGCCTCGAGGAGCTCGGCGGAATCCAATGGCCGTGCCCCGACGAGAACCATCCGGGCACGAAGTTTTTGCACGCTCGGCTCTGGGACGAAGATCCGGCGAAGCGCGGACGCCTCGCGCCATTCTCGGTCGTGCATCACGAGGGACCGATCGAGCAGCCCGACGATGAGTATCCTCTTACGTTGACCACGGGGCGCCGGCTGGAATCGTACAACACCGGCGTTCAGACCGGCGGGTACGGCTCGCCGCTGCATCGGGGCGAATCCCTCGACATCTCGCCCGAGAACGCCGAGCGACTCGGTGTGCAGGAGGGCGATACGGTGCGTGTGACGTCGCGGCGAGGATCGATCGAAGCGCCGGTCGTGATCGATCGGGGACTCCGCGCAGGCGTGGTGTTCATGACGCTGCATTTCCCCGACGAGGTGGCGACGAATCTGCTCACGATCAACGCGACGGACCCAAGATCGGGGACCGCCGAATTCAAAGCCTGCGCGGTGCGGGTGGATCCGGTGCGCAAGGGGCCGACGCTCCGCGCGCATCGCGAGATGCCATTCGCTGCCGCGGGAGACGATTGATGGATCTACACCTGCGGCACGCCGCACCAACCGATGAAGAGCGTGCCGCGGTCGATGCACTGCTTGGTCCGCCTGCGTCAGCCTGCTTTCCAGCACATTGGGATCCTAAGCTTAGAATTCCACGTGGACAAGTTGTCGCG
>JADMIO011197729.1_pt1 | contig 61094 bp, 70 predicted proteins | sample 8958161 | NCBI WGS metagenome assembly JADMIO01 (sample SAMN16585339, study PRJNA669376) | soil metagenome | isolation source: Crop rotation soil | place: USA: Cullars Rotation, Alabama | collected 2011
GGCCGCGACTTCAAGTCACGTGAATTCCAAGCTTCGGATCCCACTGTGCTGGAAAACTTGCGAAACTAGCGAGCGATCGGCGTATTCTCGCCGAGGCCTGAGCCTGGGGTAGTGCGAGGAGCTTGAGGAGCTTCGCGCTCTCGGGAGAAGCGGCGCGGTTGGCGCTCTTCGGCTTTTCCTTCTTTTACGAGCTGGCGGAATTTAGTGCGGCGATCGATGAGCTTAAGAGCCTTCTTTTTCTTGACGGCCTTGGACATGCTGCGGCTGTGGTAGCGGTTTGCGCGAGCATTCTTGATGAGACCGGTTCCCTGGACTTTGCGGGAGAATTTGCGAAGCGTCGAAAGGACGCTTTCGGTGCCGCTCTTCTGTACTTCTGCATTTATCATATGTGGCGCCAAATATACCACAATTGGGGGTCAATTGGCAAGCTGCAGGAGTTAGGCTTAAGCAGCGACACTCGCCATTCTGCGGCGCTTGAGGTAGCCGGTGAGTTCGTCTATCGGTACTGCTTCCTGGGAGTTGGTAGCGACTTCTCGCACAAGGACTGCGTTTTCTACAGCTTCTTTATGACCCATGATCAATATATAGGGTACTCCGAGCTTCCTCGCTGCTGCCATCTGCTCGCCAAGTCGGTCATAGGTCAAAGACTGATGTATAGGGATTTCCGCACCACGCAAAGCTTCAATGACACCGAGTGCGCGTTTGCGCGCCTCCATACCAAGGTGCGCGAAGTAGATTCCAGGAGCGACACGAGTTACTTTCTTCGGACGTGTACCTCCGCGGATTTCGACGCTGATACCGATCATCGCGGCGCTTTCTGCGCGTTTTGCAAATCGGCTGATGACCGGATCGTAGCGGCCACCGAAAGCGAGTGGGAGGCGCGACTGTGTCTCAGGATCGGTCGTAGATATTTCATACATTGCGTGCGACCAGACGTCTCGCGAGCCGAGCACGTGACCAGAGAGTTCGTACGGCAGGCCGAAGACTTCCAGATATTCCAAGAATTCCCAGAAGCGTCGGCGTTCGTCTTCAGTCAGATACTCTGTTGCCTGCGGAGCCCGAGCGGTCGCAGGGTGCCCGCGGTCTATGAGCTGCACGAGAGTACCAATCGGATCAGTGGCAGCTTTCGGGCGAAGCGTAGGAGAAATCGTCTCGATGTGTTTGCGCAGGTACTGCCCGACGTCTCGTAGGTAGCGACCCGAGCTTTCTGAGGAGCCGAGATTGTTTAGAGACAGTGCTCGATTTTGGATGCCGGCGTTTTGCACGATCGCGTTTCCGACCACAATTAATAGTGCTTCTGCTATTGCAGAGGTGTGACCGATGACATGGAGCTCAAGGGAGATGCTTGGAATAGTTGACTGCGCCTGTACGACGCGCCAGGCAAAAAGCGCCTCGCCGCTGTTCCTGGCACTCATGACCGCTTTACGCGCCATTGCAGGGAGCCCTCTCTCGTCTTTGCGTGCAAAATTCAAGACGTCTTCTATTTCCGCTGCAGCCGGCGGTTTTTTTGTGAAAGCGTCACCCCGAGGAAGTTCTTCTACCGGCGTGAAGCCGTAGTATTCAGCTATCTTTACGGCGTCACTGAGAAGTGAGGCAGTCGAGCTATAGCGAGTGTCGCGTATGCGTATCATGCAGAATAATTAACCTTGATAATTCGACTTGCCGGGAAGTATGCCGATTGAATTGAACGGGAAAAGTCGTAAGAGAACGCGTCCTACGATGTCTTTACGTGGAAGGGTGCCCCAGAGGCGTGAGTCGGCTGAGACTTTTCTGTTGTCGCCAAGTACGAAAAATTGGTCTTTACCCAGGGTGACCCGCATATCGCTGGAGCCGCCGAGGTTTTCATGCGAAAGGTACGGCTCGTCGAGCTGGAAACCTTCGGGATGCGCGCTATTGATGATGGTGACTGTAGGAGCGCTACCGGAGATCTCTACGGTCTCTCCTGGAAGGCCGATAACTCGCTTTATAAGGTCCCGAGACGGCTCCTGCGGGAGTCCGAATACGACGACATCTCCTCGCTCGGGGTTGGAAAAGTCATAGGTGAGGCGGTCCACTATAAGATAGTCGTGGTTTTCGTAGGTGTGTTCCATCGATGCACCCGAAACGATGTAGGGCGTAGCGACAAAAAAGCGAATGATCAGAGCGAGACCGACTGCAAAGAGGGCGTAGCCAAAAAGAGAACGATCCTTTTGGACTGTTACATCCGGTGAACCTGTCTTTTCTATCACCGAATCAGACATGTGGCAGCATTGTACTCTTCAGCAAAGTACCGTGTCAAATTTTTGATGAAGAAAAGTAGGAAAAATCGCCGACACAATAGGTTTTTCACTTTGCAAACTCGTCCGTCCTGATTTCGGGTATACCGAAATCAGGCGGCCTCTAACAGTGCGACAAAAAAACCTATTGTGTCAGCGAAAAGTGAGGTGACGGCGCTGAAATGCACACTTGCCATGGCTTCATGATTCCGCGATACTTACACATCTATGGCATGGGTCATCGTCGGCTTAGGAAATCCAGGTGGAGAATACCAAAACACGCGTCATAACGCGGGCCGCCTCGCGCTCGAACACTTTGCTAAGAAACACGGCCTCAAAGAATGGAAGGAAGATAAGAAAAACGAACTGACCGTATCTAAAGGTGCTCTAAAAAAAGACCTGTTCGTACTCTTAATGCCGGATACTTTTATGAATAACTCCGGGAGGGCCGTCATGAAATACGTAAAGAGCCCGAAGATGGCTGAGAAAATGATAGTAGTCTATGACGATCTCGATTTACCACTAGGAAAGATTAAACTCTCCTACGATCGTGGCTCGGGCGGTCACAAAGGTCTCGATTCCATAATGCGCGCCGTAAAATCACGCAAATTCGCGCGTATACGCATAGGAGTTTCTCCCGAGACAGCAGGAGGCAAACTCAAAAAACCGGAAGGCGGTGAAGACGTGAATGAATTCATCCTCGGGAAATTCAAACCGAGTGAGCAAGATGAATTAAAGAAAATATTCAAACGCACGAGCGATGCGATAGAAGCGATCATAGAGCGTGGCGCACATATAGCGATGAACGAATACAATCAGTCATGAGCGGAGATAGATTTCGCCCGTACGCCGCCGTCTATGTGATCCTGCGGAAAGGCGACGAGATCTTCCTGATGCGAAGATTTCAGACCGGCTGGCAGGATGGAAATTACGGCTTACCGGCAGGACATCTCGAAGACGGTGAAACTATCGCAGGAGCGGCGCTACGCGAAGCAAAAGAAGAAACGGGTATCGATATCGAAGAGGGCGATCTCGAGGTGATACATGTGATGCATCGCATGAATCCTGATAGGCAATATATAGATTTCTTTTTGGTTGCAAAGAGGTGGAGCGGAGTGCCGGGAAATAGGGAGCCGGAAAAATGCGATGAGGCAAAATGGATGCCCATCGACGCTCTCCCTAAGAACATCGTTGAATCCGTACGAGATGGAATAGAAAACTATCGAAAGGGGATTCTCTTTTCAGAATTCGGAGCAGATGGACGACTCTAATCTTCCGCGCTCAATTCGCGCGCGATGATGCGCCTGCCCAGTTCTCTTGCAAGGGCTATTATTTTTTCACGTTCTTCTGCGGCATTCGTGTATCCGAGCTTCTTTGCTCCTTCTATCCACTGAGTTATGTGCAATTTATCCTTCACCATACCTTCAGCATCTAACGTAGCTGAAGGGTACATGAATCAAATGAAGCAATGATGAATTACAAAGACAAACCGGGCCGATCGGCCCGGTTTGAAACACTGTGAAAGACTGGTTAAGCGATCGGCTTGAGCGTCATGCGGCGATCTTTCGGTTCGAAGAACGAGATCGTGAAAGGATATACCTTTCCAAGCTCGAGCTTCTGGCGAAGATCTGCTTCTGATGCGAATTCCGATATGTGCACCAAGCCTGCAACGCCTTCCTCGATAGAAGCGAGCGCTCCGTGCTTGTTGTACTTGATGACGACTGCCTCTACGCGCTGGTCTTTCTTGTATTTTGCTGCAGCAGCCTTCCACGGATCGTCCATAAGCGCCTTGATCGAGAGCGAGATCTTGTCGTCCTTGATCTCGATGACTTTGACTTTGAGATGGTCTCCGACCTTGTAGCGGGTTTTAGGATTTTCCACGAGTGCCCAGTCCATTTCTGAGATATGAACGAGTCCCTCGAGGCCGTCTTCGATCTTAACGAATACGCCGAAGTCGGTCGCGCCGGTAACGACGCCGTCCATGACATCGCCGACGTGATATTTCTCGACGAGGTTGGAGCGCTCTGAAGTGCCTGCGCCCTTTTCAGAGAAGATGAGTTTCTGCTCTTTGGGGCTCGCGGTAATGATCTGCAGCTCGAGCGGAGTGCCGATGAGCTTTTTGAGTTCAACGAAGATCTTGTCTTTGTCGCCGTCCGGAACGCGCGGGTAATGCACGGGGCCGAGCTGTGAAGCCGGCAAGAAGCCCTGGATACCATTCCATGCGATGATAAGACCTCCCTTGTTTGCGTCCGTGACCGGAAGCGTGAAAGTAGCTTTCTTCTGCATCGCAGCTTCTGCTTCGCCCCAGATCAAAGCCTGACGAGCCTCACGGAGGCTAAGCTCTATGTAGCCTTCGTCGTTGTCCCAGCCTACGACTTTTGCGGTGACGATGTCGCCGATGTTAACGTTTTTGAGCGCATCACGTGCCGAGAGGTATTCGCGGCCGTAGATGATACCCGTGCCAAAAGGCGCAAGGTCGACGAAAACGCGAGCGCGGCCGATAGCGACTACCGGGCCTTCTACTACATCGTCTATTTCAGGTCGCGTTGGGATGGCGTTAACCATCTCTTCCATCGGACCTTTTTTTGCCAATACGACCTCTTCTGAGTCCGTGTCAGCGGCTTTCTTAACTGCTGTTTCTGTTGCCATTTTTATTGTCGGAACTTACGGTGGAGCTCTTCGCTCTATACATACCCGCAAGCCTTAATCCGAACTAGGCTAGTAATTAAAATGCCCCCAGAGAGGGCACGCAGATACTATATATAGTATTCCTCCTTTGCGCAAGGCAAAAAATGGTAGGGACCGCACTGGAGGAGTGTGCGGTCCCGAAGGCCTGGAATATCCAGGGTAATGAACTAATTCAGCGGTGGACTCATCTTGGGTGTCTCCAATCCCTTTTAGAGGAAAGATGTGACGCCGTACGCGCAACTAGGGGTCAGCTTCGCCGAAGCGATGCTCCGAGACCTTCTTGCACATCGAGTGCTCCTGCCGTTTGTGTCCGACCGATCGGACATTCGCACAAAACCGTGAGGTTCCGGGCGTTCTGCCAGAATAACAATGCCCGGCATTGAGTCAATGTGAGTTGTGGGTATAATGCTCCCATGATTTTGACCTATCACACAGGCGCATGCGTACGCGCCTCAGCAGGGGATACAACTGTCGTATTCGCACCGGTATCCAAATCGAGTAAGAATTTCAAGCCGACAAATTTCGGCGCAGACGTAGCTTTCATCCCGCTCAATCATCCCGACATGAACGGCGCTGAAGAAGCATCGCGTGGCGACAAGAAGCCTTTTGTGGTTTTCGGCCCGGGCGAATACGAGGTAAAAGAGATAACCGCATCCGGATACCCGACCATACAGAAAGATAAGGAAGATGATTTGATCAATACCGTCTACTCGCTTAAATTCGACGGACTCAATGTGCTCTACCTCGGCTGCCTTGCGACACAGGAATTGCCGAAAGAAGTGATGGAAATGGATGCGCCGGATATCCTGATCATTCCGGTAGGTGGCGGACAAGTCCTCTCTCCGGCAGACGCGCAGAAACTCGCCGTAAAACTCGAAGCAAAGATAGTGATACCCATAATGACCGACGAAAAATCCCTCAAGCAATTCCTGAAAGAGGCGGGAGCGGAAGGCACCAAAGCGGAGGAAAAACTTACCGTAAAACCGCGCGACGTCGCCGGAAAACAAAACGAAGTCGTCGTGTTAAGCAGCTAACAGTTGACAGTTTACAGGTAACAGAAAATTACTTGTGCTCCTGAGCACGCTGTTAACTGTCTGCTGTTTACTGTAAACTGTCCCCATGGTGCTTCTGCGCACGATAGACAATCTCAAGGAGCGTCCCAAGCACGAAAGGGAAGCCGTAGCGTTTTGGATCGCGATCGCGGTAGTGATCGTACTCTTGATCGGATGGGGTATTTTCTTTTTCCGCTCTCTCGCCGTTACAAACCTGCAGCCGGTCACAGAAGCGTACACCGACGCGGTTGCAGAGGCTCAGGCTAAACAAGAAGAAGCGCAGAAATCCCTCGATACGACCGGATGGGTCTCGAACTCCGCACAACCTGCAGCAGCAGCTGGAGCGGTGACTCCAGATCAGATCCAGATAATCCAAGAAGAAAACGTAGAAGCTACTCCGCAAACGGATTCTGAAAGCACTATTGATGAATCTGCAGCGACAACTCTCGAGCAATCGATACAGTAGATAAAAAAAGTGCACCTTGCACTTCTCTCGTTGTGCGGCAGGGGGGTGCCACGAAAGGGTGCAAGGTGCTTTATCGGCTGACCTGGGGTTTCCGGGGGCGCGGAAGGCCAACCGAACTCGTTACTAGGATTAGTATAGCACATAAAATAGGCGTGCGCAAGTCCTAAAATTTGCTATAATTTGGCTCATCATGGCTCGAAAAAAGGAACCCGAAATTCCCGAACCTATTCCACAAAGCAAAGGGGTTGTAGCGAGATCAATCACCGAAGAAATGCGTGAGTCGTATCTCGACTACGCGATGTCCGTCATCACGGCACGTGCTCTCCCCGATGTACGCGATGGCTTGAAGCCGGTGCACCGCCGCATCCTTTTTGCGATGCACGAAGCGGGGCTCACTGTTTCTGCAAAGACGCGCAAGTCTGCGACAGTAGTCGGCGATGTGCTCGGTAAATACCATCCGCACGGTGACTCTTCTGTATATGACGCGATGGTAAAGATGGCGCAGGACTTCACAATGCGCTACCCATTGATAATCGGACAGGGAAACTTCGGCTCCATAGACGGTGACTCGCCGGCAGCGTATCGCTATACCGAAGCGAAGATGAGCCGCCTTGCAGGCGAGATGCTCAAGGATATCGAAAAAGAAACTGTTTCGTTTGTCCCAAACTTTGATAACACCAAACAAGAACCTACCGTTTTGCCGGCGATGGCACCGAACCTGCTTCTGAACGGCACGCTCGGTATCGCTGTCGGTATGGCATCAAACATCCCGCCGCACAACCTGCGCGAAGTTTGCGAAGCGGCGATACATATAATAGAGAATCCCGAGGCAACTACAGAAGATTTGTTGAAATTCGTTCAGGGACCTGACTTTCCTACCGGTTGTATCGCATTTAACACCAAAGACATCGCACACGCATACACTACAGGCCGAGGCCCGGTCGTCGTGCGCGGTGATGCAGAGATCGTCGAGGATAAAAAAGGAAACTACTCGATTATCGTAACCTCCATCCCGTTCAGAGTAGTCAAAGCCGATCTTTTGACTAAGATCGCTGACCTTGTGCATGAGAAAAAGCTAGAAGGCATACGTGACATCCGCGACGAGAGCACCAAAGATATCCGTGTCGTGATAGAGCTCAAGAACAACGCGCATCCGCAGACAGTACTCAATTATCTCTACAAGCACACCCAGCTCGAAGAGGCCTTCCATTACAACGTGGTCGCCCTCGTAGACGGCGTACCCCAGACGCTTTCCCTCAAAGCGATACTCGAATACTACGTTGAGCACCGCAAAGACGTCGTCACCAAACGTACGAAATTCGAACTCGACAAAGCAAAAGCACGCGAGCATATCCTCTTGGGTCTTTCTAAGGCACTCGATCATATCGACGAGATAATCGCGATCATCAAGAAATCCAAAGACACCGACGATGCGCGCGTGAAGATGATGCAGAAGTTCAAGTTCTCCGAGATCCAGGCCAATGCCATTCTCGAGATGCGCCTCCAGCGCCTCTCCGGACTTGAGCGCAAGAAAATCGAAGACGAACTCAAGGAAGTCCAGGCGACCATAGAATATCTCGAGTCACTTTTAAAGAGCGCGAAGAAGATGATGGAAGTCATCAAGAAAGAGATCCGCGAACTGATAGAAAAATACGGCGACGACCGCCGCACGAAGATAGTGAAGCGCGGTGCGACCATCCTCTCTGCAGAAGACTTGGTGGCAGATGAGGATTACGTCTTAGTCCTTACTTCGGGCGGCTATATCAAGCGTACAAATCCTGCAGAATACCGACGACAAAAACGCGGGGGCGTGGGTGTCGTGGACCTCGATACCAAAGAAGAGGATTTTGTCACGCAATTTTTGACCGCGAGCGCGCACTCGGACCTGCTTTTCTTTAGCGATCGCGGAAAGGTCTACCAGCTCAAGATGTACGAAGTACCGGAAGGCAAACGCGCCACCAAGGGCAAATCCATTATGAACTTCCTTTCGATAGAGCAAGGAGAAAACATCACCTCCATTCTTTCGATGCCGAAGGAGGTGAAGGCAACTGACGGACTTTCACTCGTCATGGTCACTAAAGATGGTACCGTGAAAAAAACCGCAGCTGCAGCTTTCAAAGAAGTCCGCCGTTCGGGTCTCATCGGAATTACCTTGGATAAAGGCGACTCTCTCATCTCCGCGCAGTTCGTCAGGAAAGGTGACGATGTCATGCTTACGACTTCCAAAGGCCAGTCCATCAGATTTAAAGAAGCTGATGTACGCGAAATGGGCCGACAGGCCGCAGGCGTGCGTGGCATGAAGCTCGGCTCCGGCGATTATGTAGTAGGAACCGGCATCATCCCGAAAGATGCGAAAAATGCAGAGCTACTCGTGGTCTCGTCTACCGGCTACGGCAAGAAGACCAAACTTTCCGAATACAAGACCCAGGGACGTGGCGGCTCCGGTATTAAGACCATGTCTATCACTGCCAAGACCAAACAGCTCGTCGGTGCCGCAGTACTCGTCAATGACTTAGGCGAGCTCGTCGCGATGTCGAAGAAATCACAGACCATCCGCACAGGGCTCAATGAAATCCCGACGCTATCTCGTGCGACACAGGGCGTCCGCGTAATGAAGATGCGCGAAGGCGACTCGCTCGCATCGTTTGTAGTCTTCGAAGCGGAGAAAGACGCTGAGTAATACGCTAACCGCTTCTTCATGCGGTTTCGGGAAAATGTATAGAGTCTGTTCTAGCAGAGGTGTGTACATGGCGACTATCAATTCGAGGCCGGACGAATACGTGACCGGCGCGAAATGGTTCAGGATAGAGGGAGAAACAAAAGAAGAAGTGCAGGCCGCGATAAATACGGTGATGAATTGGATAGGCTTCCTTCCAGGAAATAATGCCGCCGAATTCAAGAACCCTGAACGTCGCGGAGCGAAATATATCGCGAGAGGCTACACCCTTATCGACGATAGTAATACGTACGAGTCACTAAGCTTCGAGTAGCTGCCCACAGAAATACCCGCGGCGCGCAAAATCTGCGCGCCGCTTGCTATATACTTATATGAATGCAGCACGCTCACTATCCGCACAACACGGCGGGTTTCGCGCACCCCAAAAGAAACATCGAAGCACTCGGGGTCCAAAAGGGCATGGTAGTCGCTGATCTCGGTAGTGGTTCCGGTGCATATGTACTCGCTATCGCACGAGCGATGGAAAATACAGGCAAAGTCTATGCGATAGATGTGCAAAAGGATCTGCTCAGACGCACCATGAATGAGGCGAACAAAGAAGGGCTTACCAACGTCCACATTCTCTGGGGCGATCTCGAGAAAGAACACGGTACCAAGCTGGGAGACGAATCCTGCGACCTCGTACTCATTTCAAATATTCTGTTTCAGGTGGAAAATAAAGAACAGCTCTTGCGAGAAGCAAGGCGAATACTTCGCCCGCGCGGGCATCTCGTCATTATCGACTGGTCCGAGAGTTTTGGCGGCATGGGACCGACGAAGAAAGACGTCGTTGATAAAAATACCGCGCTCGGCTACGCAGAGCATATCGGATTCAAATTCGCGGATGAATTCCAGGCAGGCGTACATCATTACGGCCTCGTCTTTCGTTCTGTAAACGCATGAAATTATCTACCTTCCAGATCACGCTTCTCGCAGTTTTCGGCTCACTCGGTGTTGCGGGAGTTCTCATATTCGCGCTTCTGACCGCAAGCAGCAGCTCAAGCACTATAGGTCCGATACTCATCTGGGGAACCTTGGACGACAGGGTAATCAACCAGGCGCTCCACGATGCCTCCGACACTGACGCGCGCTTCTCACAGGTAACGTACGTAAAGATCGATCCAACGCAATTTGATGCGCAGCTAAAAACAGCGCTTGCAAGCGGACAAGGACCTGACCTCTTTTTGTTGCAGGATGATCACGCCTATAGAGATGCAAGCTACGCGCTTCACATCTCAGACGCTCAATTCCCGGAGTCCCAATTCAAAGCGACGTTTCTCGATACCGCGACGACATTCCTCGCCAAAGACGGTGTCGTCGGGATCCCGCTTCTCGTAGACCCGCTTGTCTTGTTCTGGAATAAAGACGCACTCGCGACTGCCAACATCGCCTCGCCACCACAATATTGGGACCAGATCCCCGCGATGGTAGAGAGTCTGGTAAAAAAGGCAGACGAAGGAACCGTGGATAAAGCCGGCGTCGCTCTCGGAACGTATGACAATATCTCCAGCGCAAAAGACATTTTAGCCGTCCTCATCATGCAGGCTGGAGGTAAGATTACCGGCGAAGATGATGAGGGAATATTGCGCTCGCAGCTTGCTTCGCAGGGCGGCTCGACCGCGGCCGTGACCGCACTCGATTTCTACACAGAATTCGCTGACCCGTCGCAACCGGATTACTCGTGGTCGCGCGCGTTCCAAAACGCTCAAGCCGCATTTGCTTCCGCTGATGTCGCCATGTATATCGGTCACGCGAGCGAATATGCGAGCATCAAAGCGAGAAACCCTAATCTCAATTTCGCCATGTCGCCTTTGCCGCAGATCAGGAACGCCCAGTACACTATCGATGTTTCAAACGTCTACGCGCTTGCTATAGGAAGGAATGCAAAAAATCCGACCGGAGCTCTCACTATGGCATTTCTGATGGCGGCACCCGGTTTCAGCACCGGGGTTTCAAAAGCGCTCGGGATGGCCAATCCTTTGCGCCGCGTCATCAGTTCTAACGTCACCGTACAAACGAGTAACGATGCCTCGGCTGCTTTCCAGCAGCTCGTTAGCAACGCGCCGAAGACGCCTGAGACTCTGCTGGATTCCATGGCGAATATCTCAAAGCCATGGATCGATCCAGACCCTGACAGGACGGGCGCACTTTTCCGGGATATGATTGAGAGTACCGTGAGCGGTGCATTGAAATCTGCCGACGCGGTACAGCGCGCAGATAAGCAAATGGGAACAATACTCAATCCATGAAAAACAGAAATCTCTTTGTATACGCCTTGACGCTTCTCCTTTCGCTCCCGCTTATCGCAGCTGCACAAACGACAGGAGGAGGCATCCAAAATCCGCTGAATTCTCAGTACAGCTCTATCCCGAATTTCATCGCCGGGGTGCTCCGCGCCATGGTACAGATCGGGCTTCCTATCGTCGCATTGTTCCTGCTGTTGGCAGGATATAAATTCATCTCTGCGCAGGGAAATTCGGAGAAACTTGCATCAGCGCGCGAGAATTTCGTGTACGTTATAATCGGTGCGCTCCTTATACTCGGCGCCTGGGTACTCGCGACCCTGATCGGTAACACCGTGACGCAGATAGTCGGACCCGGCACATGACCATGCGTATAAAGACCATACTTTTAAGCACTCTCATACTAGTCACGCCGTTGATCTCGGAAGCAGCGGGAGCGCCGCGTACCTTCAAAGAACTCGCAGGAAATATCTTTACGCTCCTTACGACCGCTATCGGGACCCTCATCGCGCTCGGACTCGTCATATATCTCTGGGGCATCGCATCGAATCTCACTAAGCTCAGTAAGGGAGAAGGGGGCGCATATCGCGCGTACGTTTTCTGGGGCACGATAATTCTTTTCGTGATGGTCTCCGTACTCGGGATCGTGCAGCTCATCGGACTCACTATTTTTACCGGCGGGAATTCTCCGATACAGCAACAACAGCAGGCGCCGGCAAGTCTTCTGAATAGCTAGTATGGATTCTTCCGGTCAGGTCGCAGGTGTTTCTGCGGAAAACCCGAGCATTGATGAAATGATCGCCGCTGATCAGGCTGCGCGAGGAGATACTTCTGCCGAATCTGCTGTTTCCTACTCAGGGCCGTCTACTAACGACTTTACCGTTGCGCAGGCTTTTGGCTTTTTCAATATCCTTGTAGGGCTCATGCTTGTCGCGGGACTTCTTTTATTCTTCGGCGGCTTCATCGCATACCTGACGCGTCTCGGACTAGAAAACAGGCTTCAGGGCCTCATGTATATGTACTGGGGGCTCTCTATATTGTTCGTACTCATCGTTCTTTTAGGCCTCGTGCACTATCTGCAGTTTCATCCGACCGTGGTATTCACGATCCTTGCAGTGATCGCAGTAGGATTTATGGCCTGGGCGGCCATACAGATATCACAGCAAAGCGGTGAAGATGACGAACATTGATTATCCACAGTGCGACGTTGTCTTTTCGGCCCTTACGCTTACGATTGAGGCAATACTTAACTAAAAGCACTATTTTTATATGCGCAAAATTATCGGTCTCTCAGCTCTCTCACCGCTCGTCCTGGCGCTTCCTTACGTCGCCTCTGCGCAGGCGCTTGGTCTCATGGGCACCCTCGTCACGGTAAACCGATTCCTCAACGGCCTCATCGGCATCATCATCACTATTGCGATCATCGTCTTCTTCTGGGGACTGGTGCGCTATCTCACGAATGCCGGCGAAGAAAAGCATAATGGTCTTATCACGATGTTCTATGGTCTCATCGCGATATTCGTGATGGTATCTATCTGGGGCATCATCCATCTCCTCCAGGCGACATTCGGTATTACCGGTGCAAACCAGGCAATAGTCCCAGCTCTTGTTCCAGCAGGCGCGACTGCCTACTAACGCACACTAGCCGGTCATATATATGCCGGTAATCAACGACATCCTCGGACGACTTACGAGCGAAGTACTGCAGCCTGCCGCAGGTGTCATATTCGCGGCGGGCTTCCTGCTTTTCATGTGGGGCCTTGTACAGTTTTTGTGGAACTTAAATGATGGCGGGGAAAATCAGCAGGGAAAGGACCACATGATATGGGGGATAGTCGGAATGGTGATCATGATGTCTATCTGGTCCATCATTGCGCTCCTGGACGCGACGTTTGGTCTTGGTGCTTTGAGCGGTAACGGCGCGGCGACTGATCCCAATCGCAATCAGATACAGACCGTCCGATTCACCAATTAAATAAAAGTAAAAGGGCCCGGCTCATGAGACCGGGTCCTTTTTTCGTTTTCGGAAGAGCAAGTAGTAGAGCCCGCCCAACAGAAGATATGTAGCCACTCCGGCAGGAATACTTACCCACCAGCTGAAATTAAATATCCTCAGGACTGTTGGCGCGAGAATCGTGCAAAAAAAGCTGAATATGACCATCGGGGTTACCATCTCATATTCAGGATGTACGTCATCCGCCCAAGCTTCACGTGAAGCCTGCACGAACCATATCGTCGCGTTGTAGGCGATGATCTGTAACTGCTTGCGTAGGGATTGGCTCCAGTGGAGGCTCAAGAACAGCGATTTCACAGTACACCTCTAAGTCCTTTCCAGGGCGGATAGTATGCCTGAAGGCGATGATTTGCAATTAGCAATATTTTTTTGAGGCCACGGCGGGACTCGAACCCGCGCATAAAAGTTTTGCAGACTTCCGTGTTACCCCTTCACCACGTGGCCAGTCGATGTACTTTAGCACAAAATCTGACTAAAATTAGGCGTTCGCCGGGGTGATGGAATGGTAGACATAGGGGACTTAAAATCCCCAGACGAAAGTCGTGCGGGTTCGAGTCCCGCTCCCGGTACTACATTTTATAATCTGCTGTCACAGCTAATTCTTTCTCCGTCGAGAACGAATTTCCGCGACCCCTTCTCGCGGTTGCGCGTACTCGCTCGACATCGCTGCGGTCCGGACCAAAGCACAAAACCTGCCGCAGGGCAGGTGTTTGCGTCATTGGTCCGCCCGGTAGGAATCGAACCTACGACCGTCTCGTTAAGAGCGAGCTGCTCTACCAACTGAGCTACGGGCGGATGGGAAAGATACTACCACGAAATTTGGCTATGTCATGCTATATTGCCCCAATCGGGCAAGTGGCGGAATTGGTATACGCGCATGGCTTAGGACCATGTCCGAAAGGTTGGGAGTTCGAGTCTCCCCTTGCCCACAGTTTTGATTACTAAAAGGGAAGGCGGCGAATCACTTCGCCGCCCCTTGAGGAAATTTCTCCTCCGGAAAATATTCTACTTGCAGATAGAAGCGTTCGCGGATCTGCATCTTGACGTTGTTCAGTGCGTGGAATAAGTTCCTATGCTTCTCCGATCGCGCAAAGTTCTCCAGCACGAATGTGACGTTCATGGCGTCGTTCTCTCGGCAGTATTCGCGGTCGTTTCGCGGTCGGTCTGTCATTCCAAGCATACTCCAGCGGTATTCGTCACCGCTACCGTCTTCTCTCAGCGTGCAGATCATCAAGATCAGTGGTCTTTCAGGCATCTGGTCCTCCTTGGCTTCCGGCACTCTAGCCAATGCGTACGGAATTGTCCATAAAATCGTTTGGAGTATGATGAGCGCATGACACGCAGGGAATGGGGGACCCTGATCGCGACGATACTCGGGAGCGGTGTCGTCTTTCTGGATGGGACCGTCATCAACCTTGCTCTTCCGTCGCTTTCAAAAGAATTCGGTGCGACCTTCGCTGATCTCCAGTGGATAGTGGACGGATACATGCTCAGTCTGGCCTCACTTATCCTCATATCCGGTTCGCTCGGCGATATTTTCGGCAGAAAGAAGCTGTATGTGATAGGACTTATCGCGTTCGGGGTTACATCACTCCTGTGCGGCTTTGCGCCCAACATCGCTACCCTTATCTGGATGCGTGTCGCGCAAGGAGTCGCGGCCGCGCTTATCGTTCCGGAGGGACTCGCTCTTATCAATACGAATTTCCCAGACAAGAAACGCTCGGTCGCGATAGGCAGGTGGGCCGCATGGTCAGGGGTCTCTACGATCATAGGGCCGCTCGTTGGTGGCTACCTAATTCAGTCCTTCACATGGCGTTGGATATTCTTCATCAACGTACCGATAGCACTCGCCTGTCTCTGGCTTGCGAGTGTCTATATTCAGGAAAGCCGCGATGATCGCCCGCGCACGGTCGATTATCTCGGAGGGATACTTACGGTCGGCTATCTCGCCCTTATTACCTACGGTTTGATAGAAGGCCCTATACAGCACTGGAATATCATGACTATCGCTTCGATCCTTGCCGGGGTGCTCATGTTTGCTGTATTCCTGGCCCTCGAAGCGCGCAAACGCGACCCGATGGTAGATCTCAGGCTTTTCGCTTCGCGTAATTTCTCAGGAGCCAATATCATGACCTTCGCGATGTACGGAGCGCTCGCCGGTTTTTTCTTTCTTCTTATAGTCTTTTTGCAGCAGAGCGCGGGCTACTCGAGCATACAAGCAGGACTCGCAGCGATTCCCGCGACGATCCTTCTCCTTTTGTTTTCAGGTCGAATGGGAATGTATACCGAAAAATACGGACCGCGTCTTTTTATGACACTCGGTCCGATCATCTCAGGTATCGGCATACTTACACTCGTAAATTTGCCGCATGCGTCGAATTACATCTTCAATGTCCTTCCCGGGGTGCTTCTTTTCGGCGTTGGTCTCACGCTTTTCGTGACACCGCTTACTTCCACAGTGATGAGCTCAGTATCGCATCAGGACTCAGGCATAGCCTCAGGCATCAATAATGCCGTCTCTCGCGCTGCAGGGCTTATTGTTGTGGCACTTCTCGGCCTGTATGGCGCATCGAATGCGTATAGTTTCGGGATCCTTCTTTGCGCAGGGCTTTCGATTTTCGCCGGGGTCGCGTCGTTCGTATTTATCCGCAACAAAAGCTAGTTGCGCGTGAGGTCGTCTATTCGTTGTCGGTTCTTCTCGCCGAAATCGAGTTCGAAATCTATAGTAGGTGGATGGTGAATCGAACTCTTCTGGATCACATAGTCGCGGAAAGCAGAGCGTTCGCGTTTACAGAATTCGAGCGCTTTCTTCTCCTCGCTCTCAGGAAATACGGAAATGAAAATAGTGATGTTCTTGAGGTCAGGGGATATTTCGGAGCGGGTGACCGTGATTAGGGACTGCGGAGAAGCCTCGCGCGCGAGGAACTGCCCGGCCATGTGCATCAGCTCTTCTTTTGTCTGTTCCTCTTTCTTGCTCATAATTATGATGTTATTCCTCAGAAGTTTCGTAACACTCCAGTATGTCTCCCGGCTTTGGCGGGTTTTCGGAGCTTATCACCGCGCCGAATTCTCCCTCGTCGGAAACTTTGTCTACGTTCTGTTTGTTGGCCTGCAGATTTACTATCGAGCCGCGTCCGTATACTGAGTCATTGCGCATTATGCGCACAGCACCTTTCTTACGGAGCTCTCCGCCTATCACCCTCGCGCCCACGACATGCTCGTCGTGCTTGCTTGAGAAATACTTCAGAACTTTAGCAGAGCCGACTACGGTCTCTACGGTGCGCTTCGGTGCGTGCAATTTCAAGAGTTCTCCCAGGCGTTCGGTAAGCTTGTAGATGATATCGAATGGCTCTACGGAAACTCCACGCTCGAGCCCGACAGATTTCGCGACCGGCTCTATGCCGACATGAAATCCGAATACTGGTGCGGGGACGCCGCTTTTAATCTGTGATGCGAGGGCGTTTTTTATGTCGTCTTCGGTGACCGCACCTATCCCGCATTGGACGATGCGGATCTTTCGCCCGGCGTCACCGATCTTTGCGGTCTCTAGCTGAATCGCATCAAGGGAGCCCGTAGTATCTGCGCGGATAATAACCGGGAGCTGGAATACATCGGGGGACTCATCTGCGACTACGACCGTCTGCCTTGCCATAGTGGAGCGGTACGTGTTGCGGCTGTCTTCGGCTTTGCGTTTATTTTCATAGGTTGAAAAATCACTTCCGGCATTTGGGAGTTCGTCAAAACCGACCAAGGTGACAGGGGATGAAAAAGTCGCTTCTTCCAGCGTGCGTCCGAAAGAATCTTCCATAATGCGTACCGGTGATATCCCGGTACCTGCTAGCACAAATTCTCCACGAGAGAGCGTGCCGTTTTTGATGATGAGAGTCGCTGCAATTCCTCTTTTCTTGTCGCGATTGGCTTCTATCACGTAGCCGGTAGCAGGCAGCGCCGTGTCGCCCCGCAGCTCTTGGACCTCGGCGACAAGGAGAATGAGATCCAGGAGTTCGGGGACACCTTGTCCGGTCTTTGCTGAGACCGCTGCCCACGGCACGTCTCCGCCGAATTGCTCGAGAAATACTTCTTGCTCAAGAAGGGTCGCCTGCGTGCGCGAAAGATCCGCGTTAGGTTTATCTATCTTATTGATCGCGACGACAAAAGGTGTTTTTGCCGCTCGGATGGAGGCGAGTGCTTCCAGTGTCTGCGCTTTTACCCCGTCATCTGCTGCGACAACCAGGATACAAATGTCTGCGACGTTGGCACCGCGCGCGCGAATTGCAGAAAAAGCCGCATGCCCGGGTGTGTCTATGAACGTGATCGGCTTATCTTTGTGTACCACCTCGTATGCCGCGACGTGCTGTGTGATACCGCCCGCTTCTTTTGCGACGGTATTGGCTTTGCGGATGTAATCTAAAAGAGTCGATTTACCATGATCGACGTGACCCAATACGGCAACGACGGGAGGACGCTCTATTACGTTGTTCTTTACAGCTGACATAGTGGATGTGGGCCATATGGCGACCGGGGGAGTATACCTTTAAAACAGGCCAAATACCAGTAGAATGCGGAGATGTTCGGCTTCAGCAGGCGCGTCTATATGGACTACGCGAGCGCTACTCCTCCTTTAAAAGAGGCGATTTCTGCTATGCGCGATGCGGAAGACTATCTCGGAAATCCCGGTGCAATACATAGTGAAGGCGTGGAGGCGAAGAAAATCCTCGAAGATGCGCGAAGCGCCATCGCTTCCGAGCTTGCCTGCAAGGCGCGAGAACTGATTTTTACTTCCGGTCTAACCGAATCAAACGACCTCGCGATACTCGGTGTTGCGCGCGCGCTTGAATACGCAGATAGAATGAAAGGCTCGCACTGGGTAGTAAGCGCGATTGAGCACGACGCGGTCTTGGAAAGTTTTGCGGAAATAGAAAGGCTCGGCGGCATAGTCAGTCACGTACAGCCAAATGAAAAAGGTGTAATTACCGTCGAGGCAGTGCAGAAAGCGCTCAAAGCGGAGACCGTACTTATCTCAATCGGCTGGGCGAACAACGAAACAGGTGTCATACAACCGCTTCGCGAAATCGCCCGCGCGGCTCGAGCCGTAAACGAAAACATCGTGGTCCACTCCGACGCCGGACAGGCACCGCTCTATATAGCTCCACATGTGCATACGCTCGATGTCGATCTCCTTTCTCTCGGATCCAACAAGCTCTATGGTCCACATGGCATCGGGGCGCTGTATATTTCCAATCGTGTGAACATGAAGAATATCCTCCATGGCGGAAAACAGGAGCGCGCACTGAGACCAGGAACTGAAAATGTCGCGCTCGCCGCAGGATTTGCAGAAGCAGTGCGGTCTGTTGCCAAAGAGCGCGACACCGAAAAGAAAAGACTGTGTGATTTACGCGACAAGCTTGCAAATGAGATCGAAAAGAATATCCCGGGAGTCGTAATCAACGGTGATACTGGCAGAGCACTCCCACATATGCTCAATATTTCGATCCCAAATATCAAATCGGAGTATGTAACGCTCGCACTCGACAGAGACGGCGTCGCGGTCTCCACTAAAAGCGCCTGCAGAGAAGGCGAAGAAAGCCGCTCGCATGTGATTTCCGCCATGGCCGATGAAAATTGGCGCGCGGAGAACACGCTACGTTTCTCTTTAGGACGTGAGACTCGCTCAGGAGACATACTGCACGCGGTAAAAACACTCGCGAAGATAGTGAGAAAATAGTTTTGCGCAGTTTATCGATTGAAAAACTTGTCGCTGGGGAAAGATGCCGGTACTATATAGGAATGGAAATAGAGAAGCTGACTAAATCTCAAATTGTGCTTCTCACTCTCTTGGTAAGCTTCATGACATCGATGACGACCGGCATCGTTACGGTCGCTCTGATGGAACAGGCGCCACCCGCGATCACGGAGACCGTGAACCGCGTGGTAGAGCGCACCGTTGAAAAAGTCGTGCCGGGGCAGGCTGCTGCTGTGGCTACACCAATAGTCACCACAAAGACCGTCGTCGTGAAAGAAAGCGATCTCATTCCGCAAGCGGTAGACATGATTTCTTCATCATTGGTGCGCTTGTATTCAACTGATGCCACGGATCCAGCGTTTTTAGGTCTCGGCATCGTTATGGATACTTCCAGTACCATCATGATGGATCAAGCATCACTCGCGGCTGCGTCTGATGTAGTGGTAGAGCTTTCAGGAAGTGCAAAAATACGGGGAGTCGTCCGTTCCCAGGACGAAAAAACAGGAATTGCTTACGTCACGACGGCGACTTCTACACCTGACGGTCCGATTTCATGGAAGCCGGCGCAGTTTGCTGCGAGCCGGCCGCCACTGGGTAAATCCGTGATACTTATCAGCGGCAAGTCATCTAATAGAGTGGCACAGGGGCTTGTGACGTCACTCTCGTCGGCGAGCCAGATAGAGACAGATATTGGAAAAGATGTTATAATGCAAGGAAGCCCCATAATCGACACCGACGGCAGGGTACTAGGAGTAAGCACGAAAGTGAGCCGTTCGTCAGATGCTTCGGGCTTTATTGCAGGTATCTCACTTTTACCCCAGAATACAGAAGGGAAAGGAGACGTGAAAGACGAATTGAAAGATAAGTCTGCATCAGCTAAGTAAACAAAAAATATATGGCAGCACCATTCAACAACTACACGACTAAGGCCAAAGAGGCGATACATCGCGCGCACCAGCTCGCGGTTGAGCGAGGTCATAATCAGGTATCAACTCTGCACCTTTTGGCTGCTCTTTTGATGCAGGAAGAAAGCATGGTCCTGCCCATGCTCGAGCAAGTCGATATCGATGTGGCGCATCTCACCGATTCGGTACTCGAGCTTATAGAAGGCGCATCCGGCGCTACCGCTGTATCACCTTCGTTCCAGCTGTATCTCACACCGGAACTCGTCCGTGTCTTTGAAGCTGCACCAAGGATCGCAGCAAGCTTTAACGATCAGTTCGTATCTCCCGAGCATCTTTTGCTCGGCGTCGCTGAACATCCTGGTCCTGCATCTGATATCCTCTCTCGTTTCCGAATCGACCGCACTGCGCTCGCACGAGTCCTCTCTGACATAAAAGATGGAAAGATCCGCGACGAAGGAGGCGCCGCAAAGCCGCGCGCACTCACGCGTTTCGCACGCTCACTTACCGATCGCGCACGCGAAAACAAACTCGACCCGGTCATAGGCCGCGACACCGAGATCACCCGTGTGATCCAGATATTGAGTCGCCGCACCAAAAACAATCCGATACTTATCGGTGAGGCTGGAGTCGGCAAGACTGCTGTAGCCGAAGGTCTCGCAAGCCGAATAGCCTCGGGCGATGTTCCTGAGTCCTTGCGCGGCAAGGAATTGATCCAGCTCGATCTCGGGCTTCTCATCGCTGGCACCAAATACCGCGGTGAATTCGAAGAGCGACTCAAGGCCGTAATGAAAGAGGTGGAACGCTCCGAAGGTAAGATAATTCTATTTATAGACGAGATGCACACGCTCGTCGGCGCTGGTGCAGCAGAGGGCTCGATGGATGCCTCGAACATGTTGAAGCCTGCACTCGCTCGCGGAGAGATCCGCGTCATCGGTGCGACCACTCTCAAGGAATACCAGAAACATATCGAACACGACCCGGCTCTCACCCGACGCTTCCAGCCGGTATATGTAAATGAACCGACGGTAGATGATGCGATAGCCATCATGCGTGGCCTTAAAGAGCGCTACGAGCTCTACCACGGCGTCCACATAACCGACGCTGCGCTTGTTGCTGCAGTACAGCTCTCCACCCGCTATATCACGGAAAGATTCCTTCCGGATAAGGCGATAGATCTTATAGACGAAGCATCCTCTGCGCTACGCCTCAGTCTCGAAAACATGCCACCGCAGCTTGAGGAAGCACACCGAAAAATCACGCGCCTCGAAATAGAGAAAGAAGCGCTAAAAAAAGAAGCAGACGCCGGGGAAGTTAAGGCAAGTACGCGAGTAAAGTCGATAGAAAAAGAGATCGCCGATCTCCAGGATGGTACACGCGAGCTCGAAATGAAATGGAAGAATGAGAAAGATACGCTAGCTGAGATAAAGACCGCGCGAGCTGAGCTCGAAAAGGCCCGCATCGAAGCTGACTCGGCAGAGGGCCGCGGCGATCTTACAAAGACCGCAGAGATACGCTACGCGAAGATCCCGCATCTTGAGCACACCATAGAGACCGCAACAAAGCGCTTGAAGAAACTTCAGCAGACTCGCCGCGTACTCAAAGAAGAGATCACCGAAGAAGACATCGCCGGAGTCGTTGCACGATGGACGGGAGTTCCGGTCGCGCGCATGCTCGAAGAAGAGGCGGAGAAGCTTTCTCGCATGGAGCCAGAACTCGAAAAACGCGTCGTAGGACAAAACGAAGCAGTCAAAAAAGTTTCCGATGCGATTAAACGTTCGCGCGCAGGTATCGCTGACCCGCATAGACCGGTCGGCTCGTTCCTGTTCCTCGGACCTACCGGTGTCGGTAAGACAGAACTTACCCGCGCACTTGCAGAATTCCTCTTTGACTCAGACAAAGCGCTCATTCGAGTCGATATGTCGGAGTACATGGAAAAACACTCGATCTCGAAGATGATCGGCTCACCTCCGGGGTATGTAGGCTACGACGAAGGTGGCGGCCTCACTGAGATGGTGCGACACAAGCCGTACTCGGTGATACTTTTCGACGAGATCGAAAAAGCGCATCCGGAAATATTCAACATCTTGCTCCAGGTCCTGGATAACGGACGTCTCACTGATGCGAAAGGCCGTACCGTGAACTTCAAGAACACCGTGATCATCATGACCTCGAACATCGGCTCGCAGCACATCGAGCGACTCTCTAATCTTGGCTTCGGCTCAGGAGGAGATGCGACAGATGCGGAGCGCTACGACCGCGTCAAAGATAAAGTCACTGACTCTCTCAAAGAATTCTTCCGCCCGGAATTCCTCAATCGCCTCGACGAAGTCATACTCTTCAATATCCTCTCACCAGAGAGCGTGCGTGAGATCGTTAAGCTCCAGGTGGATATCGTCGCGAAGCGTCTCGAAGAAAAGCAGATCACGCTTGCCTTCAGCGAGGCAGCGCTCGAACACCTTGGTCGCGAAGGCTACAACCCGCAATACGGAGCACGCCCGCTCAAGCGCCTTATCCAGACTGCTATACTCACCCCGGTAGCGAACATGATGGTCGCACGAGGCGTGATGGAAGGCGGTTCGGTAAAAGTAGACTTCGACCCTAAAGGCGGACCGGAGGGCAAGGGCGAATTCACCTTCGACGTCCGCAAAGGCCCCGAAAGAGAACGCGGCGCACGCGCCAGAGCAAAGGCTCTCGCCTAAAGTACTAAAACAAAGAGCCCCGACAGGGGCTTTTTTGGCTCAAAGACTAAACAAAATATATATTGACCACCCCAGTAAAAGTGGTATAATACAGGCCGATTCAAAAAAGCTCTTTGATGTCAAAGAGCGTACCTCGAAAGGAAAGTCAGATGCGTAACGCTATCATGGGTCTCGTCGTGGCTTTCGGTCTTCTCTTCGCTCCCGCTGCGGCAAATGCCTGCTTCTTGTGCGGCATGATCGTCGGCAGTGCCCTGTCGAGTTCTCCGAGCTCGCAGCACTCGTCGGGCGGTCTTGCCGGCGACGTGCTCTACGTCATGCCGCGCGTGAACGAACGCGTCGCAGACCCGTTGAGCGTGCGTCAGGTCGGCATGCATATGGCCTCGAGTCCGACACTCGGAAACTTTGAGCGGAATGCAAAACAGGTCGAAGGCAAAGAGCATTCTTCGCTCAAGACCTTCTTTACCAAGATGGTCCCCGACTCTGACAGTTACGAAATACTGGCTGTGCAGCGCTTCGTGGAGTCCTCAACAAACGTCCTGATGCTTTATACATTCATCGAGAAGGAGAAGGTCACTCCGCTTGGGAAGCTCGAACCGAAGATCAACTAGATCTTCTCAATCGCCCCGGAACAACGTCGAAAGACAGCGTTCCGGGGCGAAATCATTTTGAATGTTCAAAGTATTTGACCCTCTTACAAGGACGCTATAAGGTGATGTGAGAAGGAGATTGCCGATGACGAAAAAAGAAAGCATCTATGCGGAAGCACTCCGTGAGCTAGGCTTCGTGCACGTCGATAAGCGACCGAAAGAAGTCGATGACAATGGGTCTGAAGAAGGGGCGTTTTTCGAGGATATAGTACCACCGCCTTGGTTCCTTGTGATGGAGCATGTTACCTATGTCGTCGACGAGACGATGCAGATATGGAGCGGTCCTGGAGGTGTCAGGATCTCTCACATGGGATTCAGAGACATCACAGAGGACTATCTGAAACATGCCGAGGAGCGTGACTCTGCTGCGCAGACTTACAATTGAGCGACTCTGTGTCGCTCTCTTTTTTAAAAAATAAAAAAGCCGGCGCTCGTCCGGCTTTTTACGTCTGGGGATCATCAATCATCGGGCTTCAGTGCGAGGTGAATTTGGTCCAGAGCAGTTTCGATGTCTGCGAGAGACCTTCGTCCTAAGTCCGGAACACTTAGAAGTTCTTTGCGAGTATGATTCACGAGAGCGCGTATAGTTACGATATGTGCGTTGCGCAGCACATTTTTCGTACGAATATCGAGATCGAGTATGTCTACACTCGACTCGAACAGACTTTCAGTTGCCTTTGCAAACGTTGCAGCCTTCGCGTTGTTGGCCATCCAGACGAGGGTCGCGTAGTCGCTGATGGATAGCTTCGAACGTAGAAATACTGCTGCTTCGCAGGAAGGGCAGGACTTCAACGGCTCGCATGGACCGAAGTGGTCGAGCAAGAAGGTCGACATGTCTCTCTCCAATTTCAATATTGTCTAAACGCATCTCACACTATCCTTACGCCCATGTCAATATGTCGTCAAAAGTTGCGCTTCTGGACGTGGCAAAAGAGCCGAAAATATTGCATACTGGCGTTTGCGCGTCAGTGGTAGAGTAGTCAATTACACCGCGCTGTAGACGCGGCGGCTTCGGCCTACGGGGGTGCAAATCCCTCCTGACGCACTAAGAAATCCAAAGCCGGAGCATGTCTCCGGCTTTGTGATTTGTTTGCGATCAGGGGATTTGCACGCGAAAACACGGGGACCCATTCAGCAGAATGGGTCGGGTTTGAGGTGGTCAGGCGGAGGAATTTTGCGACGGCAAAATTCCGAGCGCTTGACGCAAATCCCTGTATCTACTCCACCGGCCCAATAATTCGAACAACCCACCCCTGGGTTTTTTCTATAAATTTGTGCACTTTTGGGAATCGGCGGGTATGCATTTCGGTCCATCCACGAATTCTCGACGATGCCAGTGATAGGAGGACTATTCCGATCGCAAGAAATAAGAAGCCCTGTAGAAAGGGAAGCGCGAGTCCTATGAGACCGAGGATGATGAGGATGATCCCGGCCATGATCATCAGGGTCTTTTTTATCTGTTTGGGCATATGCCATTATACGACCTGGGTATATTTTCTATGCTAGACTTTTCGCATGCGCCGCTATCATGTGCTGGCACTCGCGACTTCTATAGCTATGCTCCTACCGGCGATTGCCCTTGCGGCCGGGATGCCTGACCGGATCGTTTCCTGTCACGGCATAGACTGCACCTGCAAAGATCTCGTTACCACCGCACAAAATGTGCTGTATACGGGTATATATTTGGCCGTATTCCTCTCAGCCATCCTTTTTGCCTGGGCGGGCTGGAAACTCCTTACAGGACGCACTATGGGCGAACACGCGGCCATCCAGCAGGGCAAAAACATCCTTTGGAACGTCATAATCGGGCTCGTCATCATTCTTGCGGCCTGGCTCATCGTAAACACCCTATTTACCTCCCTTACTAGCTCCGGAGGTCTTGGGACTTTCTGCCCAGGCTGATAGACTTTGACCGCTTGAGGATTTTCGGGTATAGTGCCCGGGTTCGAGATAACCCCGATTCAGTCGGGGCTCGTATTTAAAGATATGTCACAAGACCAACTCATAAAACTCGCGTGCACGAAGTGTGGCCGCATCAACTATTGGACTCGCAAGAACAAGAAGCTTGTTGAGCGCAAAATAGAGCTCAAGAAGTGGTGCAAATGGGACCGCGCACAGACAAAGCACAAAGAAGCAAAGAAATAACGCAAAAGACCCCGAGAGGGGTCTTTTTAGATGCGGGCGCTGAGGGAATCGAACCCCCACTAGCGGTTTTGGAGACCGCTGTTCTACCACTAAACTAAGCGCCCGGGTCGGAAAGAGTATACGCCAAAAGTGCGCCTTCTTCCACGATAGAACTCTCACTGTCCGGAAACCGCTCTGTACGCCTCATCAGGGCCTTTGAACCATTGAATGTCATTGTTACGTTTCCAGTATGTCATCTGGCGTTTTGAGTACTGCCAAATCTTGTTTTCGAGTTGTTCTAGCATCTGCTCCTTTGTCAGTTTCTTTTGCAAGTACAAAGCCAGATAGCGATATTCGAGCCCGAGTTCCTCCATTCGTTTCCAAGAAAGTCCTGCCTTATGCAGATTCTCAGCTTCTTTGACCATCCCGATTTTCATTCGAGCCAGAAGTCGCTTATGGATCTTCTGGCGCAAGATCTTCGTGTCGGGAAGTATGCCGATCCATAGAGTATCAAATTGATTCGACTGGTGAGAAATCACTTTCTTCGGATTCGCTGCTATCTCCAATGCGCGAATAAGGCGCACAGGATTTTTCTTGTCCGAGTCATTCATCTTTCCGGCTCGTCTCATGTCCGCCTTGAGAAGCATCTTGTAAAGCTCAGTCGCAGATTTATTTTTTAGTTTATTGCGCAACTTCTTGTCTGGTGCCACGTCGGCAAGCTCGATTCGTCCCAAGAGCGCGTCGATATAGAAACCGGTGCCACCGCACACGATCGGAAGTTTGCCCTTTTTCTCTATTGCGGAAACGGCTTTTCTCGAAAGGCGAGCAAAATCATTTGCCGTAAAGGTCTTTTTTGCGGAGGTCACGTCGAGGAGGTGATGAGGAATTCCGCGCATCTCTTTTTTTGTGACCTTACCCGTACCAATATCTAGGCCCTTATAGACCTGACGCGAATCAGCTGAAATAACCTCGCCACTTAGTTTTTTGGCTAGCGCTACTGCCAAAGCGCTCTTTCCCGAGGCAGTAGGACCAACTATGACTAGCATTTTCTGCATGGGGTCACCTTACTTTAAAACTGACCAATATTGAAGTATTATGCGCAGATTGCCGAAGTGGCGGAATGGTAGACGCAAACGACTCAAAATCGTTCGGGGAAACCTGTGAGAGTTCGAGTCTCTCCTTCGGCACTATACTATGACGCATTTTAATTTACTGGAGGCCCGCGGGTGGGGTAGTACTTCGAATAAAAGTCTTGAAGAAGTGCATCGTTCCGTTCCGATACCCAACAAATCCTGGCTCTGGAAGATGCTCGCTTTTTCAGGTCCGGGCTATCTGGTCGCGGTTGGTTATATGGATCCGGGCAACTGGGCGACAGATCTTGTAGGCGGCTCAGATTTTGGCTACACACTACTTTCCGTAATTCTCATCTCCAATCTCATTGCAATACTTCTCCAGCATCTTTCGGCAAAGGTGGGTATCGTCACCGGCAGAGACTTAGCGCAGCTTTGTGCAGATGCTCTGCCACGACCGGCGATACTTATCCTTTGGATCGCGGCGGAGCTCATGATCATCGCCTGCGACCTCGCTGAAGTGATCGGCTCCGCAATAGGGCTCAATCTACTTTTTCATATTCCGATTTTCCTTGGCGTTCTTATCACGGCCGCCGACGTGCTTCTCCTCCTGGCGCTCCAGCGATACGGCTTCAGAATGCTGGAGGCAATAGTAGTCACCCTCATCGTCACTATCATGGCGTGCTTTGGTATAGAGATATTCTTCGCACGGCCGGAATTTGCGCAGGTCTTCGCAGGACTACTTCCCACCAGCCAGATATTCCTCAATCCCTCGATGCTCTATGTTGCGATGGGAATTCTGGGTGCGACGGTAATGCCTCACAATCTGTACCTGCATTCTGCTCTCGTCCAAACACGAAGTTACGACGAATCCGACGAGGGGAAAGGCGAAGCCATCCGCTATCTGACTGCGGATTCGACCATCGCGCTTTCATTGGCATTTTTTGTCAACGCTGCGATCCTTATAGTCTCAGCAGCTATTTTTCACGCGCACGGCATGTCCGGTGTTGCGGATATATCTCAGGCATTTGAACTTATTGCACCGATCGTCGGGACCGGCCTTGCCTCGACTCTTTTTGCCGTAGCACTTTTAGCTTCGGGACAAAATTCTACTGTTACCGGCACTCTCGCAGGGCAGATCATCATGGAAGGATTCCTGGGACTGCGACTAAAACCATGGCTTCGAAGACTCATTACGCGCTCAATAGCTATAGTGCCTGCACTCTTTGTGATCGCATGGTTTGGAGAGAAATCGCTCACGCAGCTTTTAGTATTGAGTCAGGTGATACTTTCAATTCAGCTCCCGTTTGCCGTGATCCCGCTCGTATATTTCACTTCATCTAAAAAAAGAATGGGCATATTCGTAAATCCACTATGGATACAGATCTTGGCAATTTTGGCAGCGTTTGCGATCACCATCCTCAATATATGGCTTGTTTACAACATTTTCTGGGGGTAGTTTGCGCGTGATATAATCGCGGCATGATCGAAAACCGCAATATCCGCGACTCCATCTTTTGGGTAGAAGTAGACCGCATCAAGCCGAACCCGTATCAGCCCCGCAAAGTATTTGATGAGGCAGCTCTCTCATCGCTCGCTGAAAGTATCCGTCAGTACGGCGTATTACAGCCGCTTACAGTAACTCGAAAGGAAACAAATCTTCCTGAAGAAGGGATCCGAGTCGAATACGAGCTCATTGCCGGAGAAAGGCGACTGCGCGCATCAAAAATAGCGGGCATCCGCGAAGTTCCCGTAGTGATCCGTACCGGTGAAGACGACGATCGCGTAAAACTCGAACTCGCTATCATCGAAAACCTCCAGCGTGAGGACCTCAATGCAGTAGATAGAGCACTCGCTTTCCAGCGACTTGTGAACGAATTCAAACTTACTCACGCAGAAGTCGGTAAAAAAGTCGGTAAGAGCCGCGAATATGTCTCGAATTCATTGCGCATATTGATGCTTCCTCCAGAAATGCAGCAGGCGCTTCGTGACGGCGAAATATCAGAAGGACATACGCGTCCGCTCCTAATGCTCATGGATCGGCCGGCGGAGCAGAAAACGCTTTTCGGTGACATCCTGCATAAAAAACTTACCGTGCGCGACACCGAGTCTCTTGCTCGCCGCATTGCCGTAGACAAAGCGCGCAAAGGCGACCTCACGCCGGAATTATTGCTGCTCGAGCGTGAGCTTACCGATGCGCTTGGTACGCGCGTACGCATCGAAAAGAAAGAACAAGGCGGGAAACTCTTGATAGATTTCTTCTCTGCGGGTGACCTCGACAATATCAGGAAACTTTTAGCGAAAGTTCAGGAGACAGAGACAGCTCAAGCGGATGTGAAAACGCCTGAAGTCGTAGAAGAAGAAAAGCGCCTCAAAGAAAGCGAGGACGACCTGTACTCGATCTCGAACTTCAGCGTCTAAAGACTAGTGTTTCTTTTTGTCCTTGTCGTATCCGGGCTCGTTTTCCGCAAGTGCCGCACGGATATGTTTTTTGGCCATGTTGGTCTTTGCGATATCGTGCCATTTGCGGCTTGGATGCGCGCTTTGCTTAGTGATTATCTCCACCATATCGCCATTTCTGAGAGAAGTCTCAAGAGAAACCATTTTGCCATTCACTCTGGCGCCTGACATGCGATTTCCGAGGTCCGAATGTATCGCGTACGCGAAGTCTATCGGGGTTGCACCGAGCGGCAGGTCGATAACGTCGCTATGCGGCGTAAATACGAACACGCGGTGGCTGAAAAAATCTGACTTGAGCTGATCGAGGTACTCTTCGCTTTCATCCACATGGGTGTGCGCCTGCGCCAACTCCTTTACCCAATCCGGTACGCTTCCTTTGATCTCGCTGGAGTCGTTCACGATTTCCGGCGTATTGCCTCTCAGGCGCGGGAAGAATTGGCGAACCCATTCGAGTGAGCCGCGACGGCCGCGTTCGCTAAGATTATCCTTGTATGCAAGATGAGAGGCGATGCCGTAAAGCGCCTCACGATGCATCGCTTCGGTGCGCATTTGGATCTCGAGCGCGCCGCCATCTCCGGTGTAGACCGTAGTGTGAATGCTTTGATAGCCGTTTGGTTTCGGGAAAGCGATGTAGTCTTTTATCTTTCCTGGCACAGGGCGCCAGTGCGCATGAATGACGCCGAGCGCAGCATAGCAATCCGCGACACTTGGGAATATCACGCGGAGCGCACGAATGTCGTAGATCTTGCCCATCTCCCAACTCTTACGCTCCAATTTGCGGTAAAGACTATATAGACCCTTTATACGAGCTTCGGTACGGAAGTTGCGTAGCCCTGTTTCTGCCAATTCGCGCTTGAGATCTTTTTCGAGCTTTTCGAGACGTTTATCGTTTTCATTTCGGCGCTCTTTCAAGAGTTCGCGGGTTTTCTCGAATTCTTTAGGATGTGCCCACGGGAAAGCGGCGTCTTCGAGCTCTTGCTTCACAACACTCATACCGAGGCGGTCTGCGATCGGGGCATAGATCTCGAGTGTCTCAAGCGCAATGCGTTCGCGTTTGTCTGGACGCGGCACGTGCTCGAGCGTACGGGCATTGTGGAGGCGGTCCATGAGTTTGATGATCAAGACGCGTATGTCTTTTGCCGTAGCTGCAAAGAGTTTACGCAGAGACTCTGTATGGCGCTCAAGTCCGCGATAGCGGAGCGCACCGAGTTTGGTGACGCCTTGTACAAGTAAAAGTACGTCGGAACCGAAATCATTTTCGACGGTTGAAGGCTTTACTCCTGCATCTTCGATAACGTCGTGAAGTAGTCCTGCTGCGATAGTCTGCGGATCCATCCCGATCGAGGCCAACAAATACCCGACTTCTGCAGGATGCGTGAAATAGAGGTCTCCGGAGTAGCGGCGCTGCTCGCCGTGGGATTTTTTTGAGAATTCGTAGGCATTGGTAACCAATGCGACACTCGCTGGGTCCTTTGCATTCATTTCGGAGAGGATTTCAGCCACAGGGCGCATATTGACTTCATTCATCCTTATGATGATACTGCGCGCCAGGAACTTGGCAATGAAGGAGCTTGGCGATGATTATCAGTCAATTGGCACCGAAAGACCCCGCGCGAACCGAGCCCCGTCGTCTGACTCTCGCAGAACTTTTGAAAGTACGCGCTTATGTTTGTGACGAATGCGACAACGTCACCTACGAGTCCACCCCTGGGCTTATCGAATTTGCCGGCTGCGTGTGCGATTATGGAATAATCGACGGCTGTGGCGGAAAATTGCTCTTAATGCGGAAGGACCAGCGAAAGAATTGGGCCCTCGAACATTGGCAATTGGAATCATTCGGTCCAACTCGTCGCAGTCAACACACACCATTAACTGATTGGATGTATCGTGGCTGAACGAATAGCCCTGCACCGCTTCGGCGAGTTGCAGGGCTACTTCTTTTTTGCGTCCGCCAATTTATGCGGATTGTGATTCGGGCACGCTTTGTTTGAACAGCGTTCTGGAATTGTCTTTGTCCCCTCCATCATGAGGTTCCCGCATTCGGCACAAATGCGACCGGTTGGGCGAGTTTTGATGATGTATTTGCAATCAGGGTAATTCGAGCACGAAAAGAACGGACCGAAACGTCCACGACGCTCGAGCATCTCGCCGTTCTCGCGCCCTTCTTTCGGGCAAACCGGGCACATGACGCCCGTCTTTGCACGAGCTTCTGCCTCCGGGTCTTTCTTTACGAATTTACACTTTGGATAATTCGAACAGGCGATAAATCTGCCGAAGCGACCTTCTCGCTCCATTTGTTTGCCGTCTTTACATAGTGGGCAAGGCTCGCCTATGTCTTTCGGAGGTGCGATCTCCGAACCATCCTCCTTGCGTGCGCCCATGCAGTTGGGAAATTTCTTACATGACATAAAACGCCCGTTTTTCGAAAGCTTGTACTCCATCGCTCCTGCGCATATAGGGCAGGGAAATTCTTCAGGCGCGTCTCCCATCGACGTGATCTTTGGGATCTTGTCTTTGCCTTTGATGGCCTTGGTGAAAGGGTCGTAGAACTCTTTCATAGTCTTCGCGTATTCGCGCTTGCCGTCAGCTATCTCATCGAGCTCGTTTTCCATCTCTGCAGTGAAGTTGTCACTGATGTATTCGGTGAAATTCGTCTCTATGAACGTCGAAACCACGTCCCCGGTTGCGGTCGGGATCAGAGTGCGGCCTTGTTTTTCCACATATCCACGTGCCTCTATCGTAGAGATAATTGATGCGTAGGTAGATGGTCGTCCGATACCGCGCTTTTCCAATTCTTTTATTAGACCTGCTTCAGTGTAGCGGCTTGGCGGCTGAGTTTCTTTTTCTTCGGTGTGCATGCCGATCAATTTCAATATCTCCTCCGCTTTTACTACCGGCAGCTCGACATCCTCGCCGCGCGCATCCGGATCAGCCCTGAGCCAACCTTCGAAAAGCACGCGAGAACCGGTGACCGTGAAATCCGGTATGGTATCACCGACTATGTTTGAAATTATCTTCGTACGAAGGGTCTTTGCATCTGCCATCTGAGAGGCAAGTGCGCGTGCACGGATGAGCTCATAGAGTTTGTGCTGGTCGTCATTGTGTCCAGCGGTCCTTTTGGTGGGGTCGGTCGGGCGGATCGCTTCGTGCGCTTCCTGCGCATTCTTTGCTTTGCTCTTGTACTCTCGAGCGACCGCATAATTCGTCCCGAATTCTTTGTTTACGGTAGAAAGAAGTGCTGCCTGCGCATCCTTGCCAAGGTTTTGAGAATCAGTACGCATATAGGTAATGAATCCCGCCTCGTACAATTTTTGCGCCGTGCGCATCGTGCGCGAAGGAGAAAATCCGAGACGTGTGGAAGCAGTCTGCTGGAGCGTAGAGGTAGTAAATGGTCCGCGAGGGGAGCGCATCACTTGAGTTTCTTCGACATCTTTCACTTTCCAGGCGCCTTTTTTTCCGGCCTCTACGATACGTAGGGCTTCCTTTTCGTTGTCGGGCTCCTGGACGCAGGTCGCGGTAAAGGTACCGCTCTTTGCTTTGAGTTCAGCGCTTAGTACCCAGAATTTGACCGGAACGAACGCACGAATCTCTCGTTCGCGTTCCATCAATATACGCAGCGCCGGCGACTGCACGCGTCCGGCAGAGAGTCCGTAGCGGACCTTCTTCCAGATAAGGCCTGATAGGCCATAGCCGAAAAGTCTATCGAGAACTCGACGGGCTTCCTGGGCTTTTACCAAATCACCATCGATTTTTCGCGGGTTATCAAGTGCCTCTTGCACGGCTTTCTGAGTGATCTCGTGGAATGCGATTCGCTTCGGCTTTTTTAGTCCAATTGCTTCGGCCAAATGCCAAGCGATAGCCTCTCCTTCGCGGTCAGGGTCTGTTGCGAGTATTACCTCGTCGGCTTTTTCCGCCTTCTCTTTCAAATCGTCGATGATGCTCTGTTTTTCTTTCACTATCTGATACATCGGCTTAAAACCTTTCTCTATATTTACAGCGTCTTTGCTGGATTTCGGGAGATCACGTATGTGACCAACAGAAGCACGCACCGTGTATCCGCGGCCTAGATATTTTTCGATAGTTTTCGCCTTTGAGGGCGACTCTACGATGACTAACTTCATATATTATTGTATCGCTACACGCTTCCCAGATGCGTTGCGTGAGTGCGTAACCGCGATTGATACCTCAATAGCCTACCACATGTCAAGCGATGCGGTTGAACACTATGCTCGTCAAATGATGAATCTCGTGTGTATTTCTGCGCGATTTTAAAAAAGAACGTCGCCTGTCTCGCGACAAACGACGTATTCTTTCGGTTCGCTGATTCATGCAGCGCGCGTCTTTCTCGACACGCTTCTTGCGGCATAGCGATATCCCGTACGACAGTGCCACGCGCAATAGGGTAGTCCGGTGAGAGACGTGTTTCCGCAGAAGGAAAAGTCGTCGCTCCCCGGATGACCTGACGGCCAATGGCAATTGCCCTTGTTGAGATCAAGGAGAGAGATCTTCATCGAAGTCGGTATCACCAGCTCGACAACAGGTACCTGCTTTTTCTTTGCCTCGGTCTTACCCTTCGGGTAATCGGGAACGACACTCGGCGACGCTATCCGCTTCTGAACAGGTGACTTCCCGGCTCTCGGAGGGGCAATGTAGGGCACCCTTTCCGTGTCGTCAGTCTCCGAGCGACGGCGCTCGAGTCCGAGACGGTTCACTTTGCCGATCACGGCGTTCCTGCTTACGTCACCAAAATCTTCTGCGATGGCTTTGGCAGTAAGACCTGCTCCCCAAAGTTTCTTCAGGACCTCAACTCTTTCAGGTGTCCAATCGACTTCTCCGCTTCTACGTTTGGGCATGGAAATCTCCATTCCGTTTACTCTGGTTACTCTAGCTCAACCTTAGCACTCACCAATCACGAAACGCAACTGTGGACATTATTGAATCCGGACCAAGCCAAGCTCTTCGATTATCAGACCTTTTATTTCCATTAGGGACAAAAGGATGTTTGCCTCCGTGATCGGCATCGAAAGTTCATTGAGGAGTTCATCACGCGAACAGGGAGTAGAGATTATCTTCATCACTTGCATCTCGTCTTCGGAGAGATCGGTACGGAGTTCGGAGAGTGTCTGCGGACCACTCTCTTTCACGATGCCAAGCGCTTGGAGAACATCCGCTGGAGATGTCACGGCGGTCGCACCTAGACGTAGGAATTGGTGCGTGCCTTTGCTCTCTTCAGAAAAAATAGAGCCAGGGACGCAGAGAAGCTCTCGATTGTATTCTGTTGCGAGTCGCGCGGTGATAAGCGAACCCGAACGCTCCTTGGCCTCTATGACCAGAGTCGCATGGGAGAGTCCCACCATCACGCGGTTTCTTTGTGCGAACATGAAATCGCGAGCAGACTGTTTTGGATCGAATTCGGATAAGAGGGCGCCACCTTTCGCGAGGATCTCTCGAGCGAGACCGACATTGGCTTTCGGGTATACGGTATTCCAATCGAGACCCGAGCCGGGGACCGCAACGGTCGTAAGCCCTGCGTCGAGCGCGGCTTTGTGCGCCTCTGCGTCTATTCCGTAGGCCAAGCCAGAAACGATAACTACTGGCTGGCCGCGAAGTCCGCCTATCAAGTGGCGTACGGCCTGACGCCCGTAGGAGCTGCAGGTGCGGCTCCCGACAACTGCGAGCCATTTGCACTCCGCGCTCGGCATCTCCCCTCGTATATATAATTGTACAGGTGCATCGGGGATCTCTCGCAGGATCGGTGGGAATTCCTCAGGGCGCAACAGTTTGAGAGAGTCGTCCATAGTGCTATGATTTCGTGAATCTATGCTTGATATCAAATTCATACGGGAAAATAAAGACATCGTCGCAGCCGGTGCAAAAAAGAAGCACATACAGGTTGACCTCGACAAGCTTATACAGCTCGACGATCAGCGCCGCGAATTCCAAAAGAAATTCGACGATACGCGTGCAGCACAGCATTCTGCCTCAGAAAAGATAGCAAAAGCCTCTCCAGAGGAGCGCACCAAGCTGATATCAGAAATGACTTCCGTAAAAGAAGAGCTCAAGGCCGCCGAAGAAGGTCTTGCGGAAGTAATGAGAGAATGGCGCCACATAATGCTTCACGTACCGAACGTCCCGGACATGACGGTGCCCGATGGAGAAAGCGATGCGGACAACCAAGAGGTAAAGACTTGGGGTGAGATGCCAAAGTTCGATTTCGAGCCGAAGTCTGCCTCTGAGTTGTTACTTTTGAATGACATGGCTGATCTCGAGCGCGGCACGAAAGTTGCGGGCTTTCGAGGCTACTTCTTGAAAAACGATGGTGTGCGCCTCGTGTGGGCGCTAGAAAGATTTGTGCAGGATAGATTCATGCACCGTGAAGGATTCGAACCCATGATAGTGCCGTCTCTTGTGCGCAAGGAACCTTTTATGGGTACGGGCTATTTACCGCAGAGCGAGGAAGATCTCTACAAGACGCAGGACGGCGATTATCTCGCAGGTACTGCGGAAGTTTCCGCTATGGGCTACTACATGAACGAAATACTCGATAAGAGCGAGCTTCCGAAGAAATTCTTTGCATTTTCACCGTGTTTTCGCCGAGAAGCGGGTTCACATGGAAAAGACGAGAAGGGAATTTTCCGAGTACATGAATTCGTAAAATACGAACAGGTAGTTCTCTGCGAAGCTTCGCACGAAGAAAGCGTCAAGCAGCACGAAGAGCTGACCAAGAATTCCGAGGAGCTTTTGCAGGAACTGAAGCTTGCGTATCACGTGGTACTTAACTGCGGAGGAGACATCGGTCTTGGGCAGGTAAAGAAATATGACATTGAGGCGTGGATGCCGAGCGAGAAAAAGTATCGCGAGACGCACTCGTCTTCTTACTTCCATGACTTTCAGACGCGACGCCTCAATATCCGCTACCGAGACGGCGATACCGTTCGCTTTGCACATTCATTGAACAACACCGCTCTCGCGCTCCCGCGAATCCTCTGCCATATCGTGGAGAACTATCAGCAGGCGGATGGTACGATAAAAGTCCCGGAAGTTCTCCAGGGCTATATGGGTAAAGATGCCATCAAAAAACCGAGTCGTTGATCTACGCGGCGGTCGTGGAGTTCCGCCTCCTTCACCCCGGGATGTCCGGCCGCGTGAACCGCGCCGCTCTACTTTGCGTGAACGAAAACGCCGTCAGCGTGCGGTCGTGAGTGCCGCCGTCGCGGTGTGTGCGCTCCTCACTATATATTCCGTGCATCTTGCCTCGTACTTGTCGCGATTTACTTTCCAGCATGTAACCGTAACGGGGGCGAGCTCAGTCGCACCTGCAGAAATTCAGAAATTCGTCGAAAACAAACTCGCGCAAAGCTCGAGCGGATTTATCTCAGGTAGGAATATATTCGTCTATAAATTCGATGCTCTCCCGAAAGATATAGTTGCGAACTTTCCATCTATAAAAAGTGCCAGTGTGCGCCGTGATACCGGTATGGGAAACGGTCTTGTAATTGCATTAGAAGAGAGGACACCGTTTGCACAGTGGTGCGAGTCCTCCTCGTGCTATCTTCTGGATGATCAGGGTGTGGTATTTACTGCAGCAAACGGGATAGCGACTTCAACTCTTCCGTCGCCGTATGTATTTTCGGGGCCACTCTCAACAACGACCGCGGTTCTCTTGTCTGCGCCGCTCGGAGAAGTCTTCGCGGGCGAGCATTTCGCAGGACTGAACGATTTTCTTTCGAGATTGACTGCCGCGGGATTGCACCCGCTTGGCGCAAAGTTAGAGAATGAAACAGATTTCTCAGTACCGCTCGCGGAGGGCTATTACATCAAGGCGTCCTACGGCGAAGAAGCAGATAAGCTTGCAAAGAACCTCGCACTAATATTGAATGCAGATGCGTTGCGCGGAAAGTCCGCACTCCTGGAGTATGTGGATCTCAGGTTCGGTAATCGGATCTACTACAAGTTCAAAGGGCAGGCGCAGACGCAATAATCAAGCTATGAATTTCTGGTATACATTAGAAAAGCCTTTTTTCGTATTGGCGCCGATGGAGGATGTGACCGATGCTGCATTCCGGCTTCTTATCGCTCGCTATGGAAAACCCGCAGTTACCTTTACTGAATTCACTTCAGCAGACGGTCTCATTCTTGCACCGGAAAAGTCTCAACCGCTTTTGCGTAAAAAGCTCTTATTCGATGAAAGTGAGCGCCCGATAGTGGCCCAGCTTTTTACAGCTTCGCCCGAAAGGATGGAGAAAGCCGCCGCACTCGTGCAGGAACTGGGCTTTGACGGGATAGATATCAATATGGGCTGCCCGGTCAATGAAGTCGTAAATAACGGCTGCGGTGCAGCGCTTATCAAAAATCCCGAACTCGCCAAAGAACTCATGCGTGCAGCTAAGCGCGGTGCGCCAAATATCCCGCTTTCGGTAAAAACGCGCATCGGCTATAACGAAGACACCCTCGACGAGTGGCTCCCGCATCTTCTAGCGGAAAATCCTGCAGCAATAACCATCCATGCTCGTACTCGCAAGGAGATGTCAGCAGTGCCTGCGCATTGGGATGCTGTAGCTCGTGCGGTACGTATCAGGGACGAACTGAAGAGTGATGTGCTACTACTTGGGAATGGCGATGTAAAAGACATGACAGATGCACGTACAAAAGCGAAAGAGAGCGGGGCAGACGGTATCATGCTTGGTCGAGCTATCTATGGAAACCCATGGCTTTTTGCAGAGCGAGTGCACTCACCGACTAAAGATGAAAAAATAAATGCATTGATCGAGCATCTAAGATTATTTCTGAAACTACTTGATGAGACCACCAACTACGCGGTCATGAAAAAGCATTTCAAGGCATATATTTCTGGCTGGGATAATGCAAAAGAGCTACGCGTAAGACTCATGGAAACAAATTCAGTCGAGGAAGCGATCTCGCTTCTTACCGCAGAGGTCCTATAGACCGTTCGGGAAGACTTAATGAATTTACAACATCTTTTCATTGACTTGTAAATAGTTGTTGCTATCCTAGCGAAAGGAAAGGAGTGTGATAAGAATGTTTCCATCGCCAAAGCGGAATTGGACTGACGAGGATATGGATAAGTTGATCAGGCGCACCATTAGCCTCATCAAGTCGACCATGACCGTAACTATCGCTAACGTTACTGAGCAGGCCAAGTTTCGCTCTGTAACCGTCCCAAAGAACGCAATTGGCCCCTACCTCAACAGGATCAGCGTAAAAAAACGGATCGAACTTGGATTTCCAGATCCGTCAGCAAAGAAAAAGGCGGACTCTACGCCATCCAAAATGCCTTCGAGCGAGAGCTCGACCGAAAAAGCAGGGTAGTATCGCATCTCAACTTCCAAGCCGCGCACCAACGCGGCTTTCTTTTGTGTAAAAAACTGTTGCATACAAAATATTTATGCGTATCGTTACGGTAGAAACAAGAAAAGGGGATTTTCATGTTGCCACTGACCCGAGCTTCAGTACTGAAAACGATCAAGGCTGCCAAAGCCAGGAATACACCTATCACAGAGGTGAGAGACTTGGCCGAAGCGATGGGAATATCCAAACATCGAGTGTATATGTTCCTAGCGCGCCACAAGATGCATGCAGAGATCGGCATGTCAGAATTCGGCGATCGACGAATAAAAGGAATGGCTTCGCTCGCCTACTGGCATAATCACGGTATCTCCGCGCTCGCATGGCTTCAGCAGCGTCTTGAATCCAGAGGTGAGACTGCGTTTGAAGCCGCGAATAGGATCCGCACTGCCAATGGAAAGTTGCCGCTTCTCTTGCAGGAAGTCTCTCCGAAACTTGCACCATCCAATGAGGATGTCAGGCATGATATCGTCGAGCATGAAAGAGCGTGAAAGAAGGGCGACTCTCGAGTGAGTCGCCCTTTCGCTTTGTATGAGTTTTGTTTAACACATGAGCATTGGGTATACTGCGCAAATGTCTAAAGACTCAAAACAGACGCACACCACGCTCTATCGACAATATCGCCCGGCTGATTTCGAGGAGGTGCGCGGACAGGAACAAGTAGTCGATGTATTGGAAAAAGCGATCAAGAATAAAAAGATCGCACATGCCTACCTTTTCTCAGGTGGGCGCGGGACAGGAAAGACCTCTGTTGCGCGTATTCTCGCTCGCAATCTCGGGGTGACTGACAAGGACCTGTTCGAGATGGATGCAGCCAGTAATCGCGGCATAGACGATATACGCGAGCTTCGAGAAGGAGTTTACGCCATGCCTTTTGAGAGCCCATATAAATTCTACATAATCGATGAGGCGCACATGCTCACGAAAGAAGCTTGGAACGCGCTTTTGAAAACCCTGGAGGAGCCTCCGGCCCACGTGATATTTGTACTCGCGACGACCGATCGCGATAAAGTACCGGACACCATACAATCGCGCTGCGAAGTGTATTCATTTAAACAACCAAACCGAGAGATCCTGGCGCAGATCGTGACCGATGTGGCCAAAAAAGAAGGCTACAGTCTTGAGCGTTCAGCCGCAGAGCTAGTAGCGCTCCTCGCTGAGGGTTCTTTCCGCGATGCACTTTCCATACTTCAGAAAGTATTAACGGTATCGAAAGATAAGAAGATAGACGTCTCTGAGGTCGAAGAAGTAAGCGGTGCACCTCGTTCAGAACTTATCCGTACGCTTATTTCGGCTATCGGCAAGAAAGACGCAGATACAGCACTGAAGACTATTCGAAAGACCGTCGAAGCTAATATCGATGCCCGTATATTGGCGCGACTGCTTATACACCGCATGCGCGTGGTTTTACTGCTGCGCTATGCACCTGATATTTCTGAGATGCTCTCGAAAGAGCTGACTGAGCAGGACCTCACTCTCGCAAAAGAGATCTCGAAAGAGCCCGGCGTAAATTCAGATACGCTCCGCATGCTCCTCGAAGCGCACGCGACGATGGGCTACGCAGCAGTCCCGCATCTGCCGCTCGAACTTGCCGTCATCGATATTTGTAAGAAGAACTGATGAAGCCGAAAGGAAAGGCGGGCTTTCGATTTGCGTCTATATAGGTATAATCCCGATGTATGAATTCAACCAACACAATAATCTTAGTAGTGGTAGCGTTAGTTGTCGTTATCAGCGGATTTCTTTATTTTCGCGGAACTAGCACCGGCACTTCGCAAAATCAGCAGGTAGCGGATACACGCGCGATAAAGACATATTACGATCCGCGCTATGGTGTAGCCTTTAATTTCCCGGAAACCTATGCAGTGCAAGAACACGACTCCACGGCCGCTGAAGGTCCAAAGCATCACACGATAGTGATTGGTGATAAGAATGAACTAGCGAATGCGCCACAAAACGGCGAAGGCCCAGCCGTGATGACTATCGACATTTACGAGAACACTGCAAAGCAGACAACTGAGAAATGGATAAAAGGGAACAACTTCTCCAACTACAAGCTCTCCAATGACGCCGAACTTTCTTCGACGACCGTCGCTGGCATAAGTGCGTACGCATATCCATGGGACGGCCTCTATCGATCACTCAGTATCGTATTCCCGCAGGGCAGTCGCATGTACATGATGAGTGTTGGCTACAACGCAGTAAGCGATCAGATATACAAGGACTTTGCAGGCGTTGTCGCCTCAGTTCAGTTCGACTAAGCGCTTCTGATACCGGCTTTTTCCTGCTAGTATCTCGGATATTGCTAGCTCTACTTTTACGGTGGAGCGGCGAATATTGCCGGCTCGTCTAATGGTAGGACAGCAGCCTTTGAAGCTGTTTATTGGGGTTCGAGTCCCTGGCCGGCAGCAAAAATTGCATGCAATTTTTAGCAGTCCCGGGCAGGGACTCGAAAGGTTTTGCGGGGGACCTGCGAGTACGCGGGGTCGCAAAACCAGGGCCGAGCGGAAAAAGTCTCGACGGAGACTTTTGAGCGCTTGGCCGAGACTGGACTCGAAAGGCGGAGCGATGTCGCGCGAGTACGCGCGACCGCGAGCCGGGGTTACGGAATTTCTGAGCGTCGGCGAGGAAATATCTTGTGACCGAGACTCTGACTGAATCGGCAAAATTTCGAGCTCTTAGAAGAGTCCTGACGTATATAAATATGTTATAGTGCATCTATGGCAAAAAGAGCAAATCAGGATATTAAAAACAAGAAGTCGCGCTCGCGTAAGACGGGAAAGCGTCTTAAGGCGAAGCATGCGATGCTCGCAGCGAAAAAAGTTCGCCGCGGCTCGGTGAAGTTTAAGAAGAGAAAGACTCGACTTTAGAAAATCCGTGGGATTTCCAAAACTGCCGCTTCACGCGGCAGTTTTTTATTAAAGCTTCAAAATGCTATAGTACCGGAATGAATACACTCGCGTACTTTGAGATACAGGCGGATGATACGAAACGCGCCGTGAATTTTTATGCTGATATCTTTGGGTGGAAATTCACCGAACAGAAAGGTTTGCCTATCGAATACTACGCCATAGAAACCGATTCTATCCGCGGTGGCATATTGAAACGCCCCGTAGCGGCTCCTCCAAAGCATACGGGCACCAATGCCTACGTCTGCTCGTTCGAGGTGGAGAGTTTCGACGCGACCGCGCAAAAGATCCTCGGAAGTGGCGGGATTGTAGCGATGGATAAATTTGCCGTCCCGGGTAAATGCTGGCAGGGCTATTTTCAGGACACGGAAGGAAACACATTCGGCCTGTTTGAAGTCGACGAAAGCGCCGCATGACGCTATAGTTACCTCATGAACAAAATTGGAATTTTCGGGGCGGTACTCGCCCTTGTTGCGATCGCAGGGCTTATTTATATAGGTACCACCAGTTCACGTAACTCTAATTCCGGGGACACGGTCTCAGATTATAAAAGCATCACCTTCTCATTAGATGGTCAACCGGTGATTCTTAAAAATGGCGTATCTGAAACAGAGGCAGCTCCAGGGTCCGCTTCAAAGGTAACGATAAAATATTTTGGTAATGAGGCAAAAGGAGATTTAAACACCGATGGTATTCCGGATCTCGCATATCTCATCACCGTAAATAGCGGCGGAAGCGGTACTTTTTACTACGTAGTCGGTGCAATACAACAGGAAAATGGCGGATACATGGGTACCGATGCCGTACTACTGGGTGATCGAATAGCACCGCAGACTACGGAGATTCGCGACGGAAAAGTTATCGTAAATTATGCTGACCGCAAACGCGGGGAACCAATGACGGTACAGCCCTCCGAGGGAAAGACGCTGACACTCAAGCTCGACACAAAGACCATGCAATTCGGGATAGTGGCACCGAATTTCGAAGGGGAATCGAACCTCTGACCCTATGAGACGAGGATTTACGCTGATAGAAATACTCGTCGTAGTGGCTATTATCGGTGTACTTGCAAGCGTGCTCTTCCTCGCTTTCGGCGGTGCTAAAGATAAAGCGCGCGATGCGCAGCGTAAAGCCGAAGTTTCTCAATACGGCCGATTTCTTACGCTCGGCTGCTACACGCCCGAAGCAGGGCCAGGTGAGTATGACCTTATGCAAATAGCGTCTGAGCTTCAGTCAAAGTACCCACAGTATGCCCAGATGCTTGAGCGTGTGCCGACAGACCCAAAAACTGGAAGTGCGGCGCAGTCCGGCTTCAAATATCTTGTAGCTGCTGGTAGCAAATGCGTTTTGTATGCAAATCTTGAAAGTGAAAGCGAGCCGGTTACGCTGCCGGCGATCGCAACCCCGACTCCCGGTGGGGGAACAGGAGTATTCCAAGCAGTTTCCGCGGGTCCAAACGGCTCAAATAGATACTTTCAGGTATCGAATTAGCGGCTCACTATAAATTGACCCGTGCCCGTTTTCGTGGTAGAGTCAGTGCATGGCCAAGACGTTCAATAAAAACGGCAAATGGATAGACCGGCCCGGCAAACTCGTGATATACGAGTGTTCGAAGTGCAGCAATAAGTTCGTTAAGACTCGCCGCAACCAGAAACTCTGCCTCCCCTGCATCGCTGAGGAAAAGATGCTTGCACGCCCGTAGTGCCTGCCTGCTATACTAGTCGGGACGGTATGAACTCGTCAGGTTCACATAAATCGCACCCAAAAGCGCCACGCTCGAAAATGGCGCGTCCTAAATACCTGCATATCCATCACTGGCCGCGCTTTGCTTTCTGGCATCTAGCGACCCCGATTCACCCGTATCTGCGTGACGTCTCGAAAAAGCTAGGTCTCGTAAACTTTGACCAGTTCGTCGACCACAAGGGGAGACAGCGCTTTCTTTTAGGGACCATTCACCCAGAAAAGACTGCAGAACATGTGGTTGAGCACCTTGCAAAGGTTGGCTACGGCAGCAATGTTGTCGCCTGGCAGGATAACGGCGAGGTCGCAAGCCTCCGCTTGCCGGACGGCTTCCGTTTCCAATATCACATACGCATCTTTGACGACGGCGAGGTCCGCGGCCACTATGAATACACCCCAGAAGCACATCCTTTGAAGCACTATTATGAGGTGGATATGGAAGAGCGCCGTGACTACTTTCTAAAGCTTTTGGCTGATTTTATAATTCCCGCGTAGGCTATTCCGACTAGCCAAGGGCTGGAAAAGTAGTACTCTAGCGGCCTGTGCTTACCGAACCAATACGCGGACTTCTCGCCCAAGTGGCGCAGCATCACGAAGAACGTCCCCAATCAGGAACTATCCTTGAGATAAACAGCATCGTCTCAGCCGCGGCGACTTTTTACGAGAAGATCCGCTACCTTGTTGATTATCGCGAGGAACACACCATCCGACGCGCAGCAATAGAGCGTATCCTCAAACGTCACATACTGATCGAGGCACGTCTCGTGGATGCGGCTACAATCCTCCAGGAACTCGTAGAAAGCCAGTATCTGCCGAAGGAATTTGCGACTGAGAGCCTGATGAGCGCGGTCGATTCGACCATTGAGCGATTTCTCAAGCTCCAGTATCTCAGCGGTCGCACCCGAGAGCTTGCCAAGACCCTGCTAAGCCTAGCCGCGACCGAGATCGAGTCGAACATATCGACGCATGAATATACGGTCGATGCTGCCAGCGCCGAAGCACTCTATAAAGTAATCCGTCCGCACATTATCCTGGGAGGATTCTCGCAGGAGCAGATCGATGTGCAGGCATTCTGCGCCTGCAGAAGGGCACTGCTCTCTTCGGATGATGCATCTCTCATGTATGCACTCTGGCTTAAATTTGTGCCGGATTGGCAGACTCGCAATGGCGAACCGGAAAAAATAGCGCAGAACTTACGCTCTATAATCCAGGGAATGAATCATGCGATAGCGCATCCCCTGCAATGGCAGATAGCGCAGCGAATAAAGAACGAAAGCATCTACTTCCGAATCATCCGGGAGATCCTGATGCAGCATTCTCAGGAAGCAGAAGCGATACTATCAACCCCGGCAAAACTCGACGCTTTTACCCGTGACTTCCTTTCCAAAAAATATGAACGAGAGAATACCAAGATCCAGTCGAGCGGCGTGCGCGCGGTCTTGTATCTTTTCATCACCAAGATGACCGTTGCACTTCTGGTTGAAGCGCCATATGAATCTTTTATACTCGGCGGCATAAATTATTTCACTCTCGCTATAAATCTTTTTTTCCATCCGCTTCTTCTTTTTACATTGACGCGTCGCGTGCGATCCCTGGGAGAGAGCAATACCTCGGCCATTCTCAAAGGATTGCATCGTGTTACCTACGAAGGAGAGGGAAGGCCGATACGGATCTACGCACCGTATACGCGATTCACACAATTCTTCGGACTCTTTTATCTTTTCCTGTTCCTTGGCGTCTTCGGTGCGATCATAACAATCCTGCAGTTCCTCGGCTTCAGTATCATAGGAATGGCACTGTTCCTCTTTTTCCTGGCGCTCGTCAGCTACTTTGCGTTCCGTATCCGCTCCAACGCCCGCCGATGGAGGGTAAGCGGATATGATTCGACTATAGCGCTCATTGCCAACATGCTTGCAGTACCGGTTGTACGCACAGGTCGCTATCTGTCACGTACATTCTCGAGCATCAATATATTCGTGATGATCCTCGACTTTCTGATCGAGACGCCATTCAGACTCATACTTAATTTCTCGCACCAGTTCATCCTCTATCTCAGGGAGAAAGCCGACGAGATTTACTAAGCGTATTTGCATGGTGTAATGCGTATTTCTCTTTGCAATATATAAGCATATGCTAATATACGCATATGTCTGAATGCGATGACATGGAGAAGTTCGGTAAAGGGATCGGCAACGCCTCCCGCTATGCGATAGTCGAAGAACTACTTAAGGGTTCGAGGACTGTCTCGGAGATCGTGGCGGCGGTTGATCAATCCCAGCCGGCGGTTTCGCAGCATCTGAAGACATTGAAAGAAACGGGGCTGGTTTCTGACATGCGTCAGGGACAGACCATCAAGTATTCCTTGAATACGGAGCACATGCTGAAGCTTCTCACAGCGCTCTCCAAAAACGTGCAGAAATGCAAGAAGCAGGCTTAGAAACTAAATTCAAAATATGGAGTACGAAACATTGGCAAGCAAAGAAACCATCGATAAGACGATACAGGCATTGGCTGCGATCAATGTCGAAGCGGAAGTCGTAAACGACAAAGCGGAGGCACTGGAAAAAATTAAATCATATATACCCGCAGGCGCATCAGTAATGAATGGAACCTCGACTACCCTGGAGCAGATCGGATACGTCGAATATCTCAAGGAGGGAAAGCATGGCTGGGTAAATCTACATGAAAAGATACTAGAGGAAAAAGACCCCATGAAGCAGTCAGTGTTGAGAAAGCAGTCCACCGTTTCCGACTACTATCTCGGAAGCGTACATGGCGTCTCAGAAACTGGTGAATTCGTCATCGGCTCGAATTCTGGCAGCCAGCTGCCGCATATCGTCTTCAGCTCACAGAATCTGATATTTGTCGTGAGCACGAAAAAGATAGCGCCGACGCTCGCAGACGCACAAAAGCGCCTTGAAACACATGTCGTGCCGCAAGAAGACGTGCGCATGAAGAAAGTGTATGGTCCACAAGCCGGAACAAAGCTTTCTAAAGAAGTCATTTTTCGCTTCGAACCACCGTATACCAAGAGAAAGGTCAGAATGCTCTTCGTAAACGAGAATCTCGGCTTCTAATGACAATATGAAAGCGCATCCAGAAACTACTATCGGCCACGTGCATCTCACTGTGGCCGATCTTGAGCGCTCGCTCGGCTTTTATCGCGACATCTTGGGATTCGAAGTTACGGCACGTTACGGTGATTCCGCGGTATTTCTGTCCGCAGGCGGGTACCATCATCACATAGGACTCAACACCTGGGCAGGAAAAGGTGCGGAGCCTCCACCAAAAGGGCACAGCGGTCTGTATCACTTCGCGATACTCTTTCCTTCGCGAAAAGAACTCGCCAATGTATTGAAAAGGCTCTCGGCAGCAAAATACCCGTTAACCGGAGCATCCGATCATGGTGTATCTGAAGCCATATATCTCGACGATCCAGATGGAATAGGAGTAGAGCTCTACTGTGATAGACCAAGAGATGGGTGGCCGGTGGATAATGACGGAAAGGTGGAAATGTCGACGAGTCGCCTAGATATCGATGACCTGATGGCGCAAGCAGACTAGTTGCACATTAGTTGGAAATTCATCTTCGTGGGGTATCGTGAACGGATGGAATTCCCGTCCGATGTAACGCTTCCCGAAGCTCGCAAACTGCAACAAGAATTACGTGCATGCATCAATCTCTCTCCGCTCGGAAAGAATGTGGAAACCATTGCTGGTGTCGATATATCCTCAAATAGATTTTCTAACGTCTTGTATGCGGGTTGGATAGTGCTTTCGTATCCTTCGCTCGAAGTCATAGATCAGTCACTCATAAAGAGTGAGACGAAATTCCCGTATGTACCCGGGTATCTCTCATTTCGGGAAATCCCCGCCCTTTTACAGGCATATGAGAAATTACAGACAAAGCCAGATGTAACCATGGTAGACGGTCAGGGAATTGCGCATCCGCGCCGTCTAGGCATCGCGGTGCATCTGGGGCTCGTGCTCGATATCGCGACTTTTGGTTGCGCAAAAAGTCGCCTGTATGGCGTCGGTGATGAACCTGGAGAAGAAGCTGGGAGTATCAGTTATATGCATGATCCGAAGAACAAAGAAGTCATCGCCGCATATATACGTACGAAAGATCGAGCGAATCCGGTGATAATTTCTCCGGGTAACAAGATCACCTTGGAAGAGTCATTGGAAATCACGCGCGCATCCGTGCGCGGGTATCGTATCCCCGAGCCGACTCGTAGAGCACATGAACTGGTCAATAAGTTCCGTCGGGGAGAGATAGGATAGTTCATCAAGGCTTAAGCTCGGCAGTATACTTTTCAAACTATGGAAATACCTACGATAGAGCTTAATACCGGCGCGGAAGTACCGGTCATCGGGCTTGGTACCTGGGATATGGAAGGAGAAGCGGAGGCGTCTGTGCTCGAGGCACTGCAGGCGGGCTATCGGCATCTCGATACGGCGAAGATATATGGCACAGAGAAAGAAATCGGGAGAGCTCTTCGGAAGTCTGATGTTCCGCGCGAAGAAATATTCGTCACGACGAAAGTGTGGAATACCGATCAGGGCGAGGAGGGAACGCTTGCAGCCATAGATGCTTCTTTGTCGAAACTGGATCTTGATTATGTTGATTTATATTTGATCCACTGGCCGCACCACAGTGAAAGGATTCGCGAAGAAACATGGAAAGCAATGGAAGCTATTTACAATGATGGAAAAGCTAAAGCTATCGGCGTATCTAATTACGAGCTGCACCTGCTTCGGGAGATGGATAGCTATGCAGAGATCATGCCTGCGATGAATCAGATCGAGGTCCATCCTTTCTGGTATCGCAAAGACCTCGTGGACTATTGCCACGCGCACGACATAGCGGTCACCAACTATTCACCGCTAACGCGAAGAGAGCATCTTGAAGACCCCGTAATAGCCAATATCGCAAAACGGAACGGGAAGAGCCCTGCGCAGGTACTCCTGCGATGGGGCGTACAGCTCGGCAATATCGTGATACCGAAAGCGGCGAAGCCCGCACATATTCGCGAGAATATAGAGATCTTCGATTTTGAACTTACCAAGAAAGATATCGAAGAGTTGGCAGAACTCGACCAGAATCTGTCCGTTATATAGCTGATATACTGCGCATATGCCGAAACTAAACGTCCTGGTACTAAACGCCTCGCTGAAACACGCGCCAGATATTTCCAATACCGAAGAGGTGGCGAACATGTTGCTGGACGAGATGCGAAAGCTCGCGGAGGTTACTTCTGAAACTGTGCGACTTTCTGACAAACTACTTCCTGTAGGTCTTGGTTTCAGAGAAAGTCCGGATGACGAATGGCCGGATATTGTCGAGAAAATAAAAAAAGCTAATATTGTTATTTTTGCAACGCCAATATGGTGGGGTGGACGCTCGAGCCTGATGCAGCGAGTGATAGAAAGAATGGATGCCTTTGACGAGGAGTTCATTGCAGGTGGTCGCAGTGCACTTATGAACAAAGTGGCCGGCATCGTGATCACCGGTTCAGAAGACGGAGCGCAAGCGGTGATGGCTGGGATAATGGAAGTACTTTCTTTTTTGAATTTCACCCTTCCGCCGAATTGCTGCACGTACTGGGTAGGCGAAGTCGGGCTTGATCCCAAGACCGACAGAGAGCGCCGCATGAAAAACCCTGCGGTACAGCACATGGCGCAAAACACCGCGAAGAATCTGGTGTATTACGCCGACCTCTTGCAGAGGAATCCTCAAAAAGTGTGAACCCGACGCTTGCGCAAAGGATCGAGAATCTCTTTCTGCTGGCCCTCGCGCTTTGGGCATACACGATGCTCCACGCGAGCTGGTGGTTTTTCGGAATATTGATATTGGCACCTGACTTGTCCATGCTCGGATATCTTAGAGATCCAAAATTTGGCGCATGGCTGTATAACCTCGGACACATGTATGCTCTCCCAGTTGTCGCAATGGCAATCGGATATGGTCTAAGCATGCGCGTGATCCTTGGTTGCGGAATAATATGGTTCGCACACATTGCAGCTGACAGAGCGTTAGGCTACGGTCTTAAATTTCCAACAGATTTCAAAGACACGCATTTGGGAAAGCTGGGAAAGGCTTCTCATTGAAATGGTCGTATTTCCATATATAGTTTTGAAATGGCCAACATCCAGTTCGTCGACATAAACGACGACCCAATAGGAGGAGGCACTAAAGAAGAGGCTTACGAAGGTGGCATCAGGCGCCGTGTCATTCGCGTGTTCCTGCAGAACTCAAATGGTGAAGTCCTGATGCAAAGACGAGGTGACGCGGTATCTTCAGGTCCAGGTCTTTGGGACGACTCAGTGGCCGGACATGTTGATGAAGGAGAGGGCTGGAGGGATGCTGCCATCCGAGAAATGAAGGAGGAGCTGGGAGTTACCGGAGTAGAACTGACCGAAGTCGCCTATTTTTACAAGGAAGATACTGTTGACCCAATAGGGTGGAAAGGATTTCAGCGGATATATATTGGAAAATACCATGGAGAAATCAACCCTGATCCCGTAGAAGTTGCTGAGACAAAATGGATTCATCCTAAGGAGCTGGATACCTGGATCGCAGAGGAGCCTGAGAAATTCTCAAAAAGCTGTATCCGTTCGTACGGACTCGTAAGGATGTTGTTATAGAAGGAGATTTGTGGCACAATAGATATACGAGGCCAGAGGGCCTTATTTTTATGGAAATCAGAAATATTGCAATTATTGCGCACGTTGACCACGGTAAGACCACTCTTACCGATGCGATATTGCGCCAGACCGGCGCCGCAGAGGCAGGCGTTTCAATGGACAGTAATAAGCTCGAGCAGGAGCGTGGCATCACCATCTACGCCAAAAACGCCGCCGTGATGTACAAGGGCACCAAGATCAACATTGTAGACACTCCTGGCCACGCGGACTTCGGCTCGGAAGTCGAACGCGTGCTTCGCTCCATTGATAGCGTTCTTTTGGTGGTAGATGCCCAGGAAGGTCCGATGCCACAGACTCGTTTTGTATTGAAAAAGTCTCTTGAGCTCGGCCTGAAGCCGATAGTCGTCATAAACAAGATTGATAAACCTGCAGCAGACCCGGCTCGCGCTGAGACGCAAGTATTCGAGCTTTTCATCGAGCTCGGTGCCAACGACGAGCAGGCAGATTTTCCGATAGTCTATGCGATAGGAAAGCTCGGCGTCGCAAAGATGAAACTTACTGATGAGTCTTCTGATCTCACGCCGCTCCTCGACACGATACTGGAAAAGGTGCCGCTGGCATCCGACAAACCGGCAGATGTGCCTGCCAGAGCCCAGCCTTTCAATCTCGCGTATGACAACTTCCTCGGCCGCATGGCGGTTGTGCGCATGTACGAAGGTACGCTCAAAACTGGTTCGAATGTTTTCGTAAAGAAACCGGACACGCAAAACCGCACCGCAAAGATAACAAAAATGTTTACGTTTGAAGGCTTGAAGCGCGTCGAAGCTACCGAAGTCACGCCCGGGGATATCGCTCTTGTCGCCGGAATTCCCGACGTCGAGATCGGAGAGACAATTTCTACTGATGAAAATGCTCAGGCACTACCTGCGATAGCAGTGGACGAGCCTACCATTACTTTGAATTTCTTGGTAAATAACTCGCCGTTTGGCGGACGAGAAGGTAAATACGTTACGTCGCGCCAGCTGCGTGACCGACTCGAGAAAGAACTTGAGATCAACGTCGGCCTCCGCGTCGATTTTGCAAGCGGCGATACCTACAAGGTGTCCGGCCGAGGAGAGCTCCATGTCGCTATCCTTCTCGAAAACATGCGCCGAGAGGGCTACGAAATGCAGGTCTCGCAGCCGCAGGTGATCTTCCGCGAGGAAAATGGAGTCAAGACCGAACCATTCGAAGAAGTCATAGTGGACACTCCGAGCGAATACCAAGGCCCTGTTATAGAAAAGCTCGGTCAGCGCGGATTCTTGATGACCAATCTCGTGCCGCATGAGGGCACCGTCCGCATGACCTTTGAAGGACCGACCCGAGGACTCCTTGGCTACCGCAACCAGTTCGTGATCGACACAAAAGGCGAAGGTATCATGTCTTCCCGTGTCATCGGCTTCAAGCATTTCAGCGGTACGATCCAGAAGCGCGCGACCGGCTCCATGTCCTCGATGGCTTCAGGAAAGGCGTTGGGCTACTCTCTTTGGAACCTGCAGGAGCGCGGTACGCTCTATATCCCTGCGGGAACCGAGGTCTACGAAGGTATGGTCATCGGCAACACCTCCAAGGGAGATGAAATGGCAGTAAATCCGACTAAGAACAAGAACCTAACTAACGTCCGTTCATCATCTTCTGACGAAGCGCTGCTTTTGACGCCGCCGGTCGTTCTTACTATCGAGCGCGGCCTTGAAATAATGAACGACGACGAATACCTCGAGATCACACCGCTTTCTGTGAGGCTCCGCAAGATGTACCTGACCGAAACAGAACGCGCCAAGGCCAAACGTCAAAGCTGACGCCTGACTAATTTTAACCCTACTAGGGGTTGTGATACTATCCGCGCATGTCAGTGCGCATCGGGGTCCATAAGACTGTTCCTGATTCCCGTGCGCGCGTCCTGCTCGAGAAATTCAAAGCACTCGGCGCGAAATCACTCAGATCAGTCGCCATTGAAGACGCCTATATCCTCGATATCGAGCTTCCGCTGAAAGGGCAGAAAAGGGTTGCAGAAGCCCTTATGAATCCCGTCGCAGAGGCGGCTCTCATAAATACTGCCTGGTCACCGGGTAATTTCTCACACGCCATAGAAATTGGATTTCATCCGGGTGTTACTGACAATATCGGAAACACTTGCCGGGAACTTGTCGAAGATCTGTTAACCATGCGATTCAGAGAAGAGGAGGCGGTATATTCGAGTAAAGTATATTTCTTGCAAAACGCATCTGACAGCGAGGCCAAAAAAATAGCTGATTCACTCCACAACCCGCTGATAGAACGCTCGCGCATAATGACGCAGAAAGAATTTTCAAAGACTCAGGGTTTCGGGACGCACGTCCCGAGGGTGAAATTGCCCGAGCCAGAGCGCGTGCTTGAAGTAAACCTCGAAGTCTCAGATGAAGAGCTTATAGCGATAGGTAAACAGGGAATCCTCGGACTAGACGGCAAGCGGCGAGGACCACTGGCGCTCGATCTTTCATATATGAAAGCTATCCGCGACTATTTCCGCAAAGAAAAGAGGAATCCTACCGACGTGGAGCTCGAGACTTTGGCTCAGACATGGTCTGAACACTGCAAACATACGATCCTCTCGAGCCCCTTGGACGAGATACGAGAAGGACTTTTTAATAAATACATCAGAGGTGCAACAGAGGCTGTGCGAAAAAAGAAAGGCAAGGATGATATCTGTGTCTCGGTCTTTAAGGACAATTCCGGCGGGATAATTTTCGACGATGAGTATATCGTCACGCATAAAGTAGAGACGCACAACTCTCCATCTGCATTGGACCCATTTGGCGGTGCGATCACCGGTATCGTAGGTGTGAACCGCGATGCGCTCGGTTTTGGTCTCGGTGCAAAGCCGATCGCAAATACGTACGGCTTCTGTCTGGCGGATCCTCGAGATGAGCGGGATCTCTGGCGCGATAAGGGGCGCACGCAAAAGATGCTTTCAGCTCGAAGGATCATGGACGGCGTTATCGAAGGTGTACGCGCGGGCGGCAACCAATCAGGAATTCCGACTCCGCACGGATTCCTCTCGTTCGATCCGCGATTCCGTGGAAAGCCTTTGGTCTTTGTCGGGACATTAGGACTCATTCCTCGAAAAAAAAATGATCGCAAGCTGTATGAGAAGAGAGCAAGGCCGGGGGATTACGTAGTCATGATCGGCGGACGAGTTGGCCAAGATGGTATTCATGGCGCCACATTTTCCTCAGAAGCCATAGATGCAGGCTCGCCAGCTACCGCGGTTCAGATCGGAGACCCTATCACGCAGAAGAAATTTTCTGACGCAATCGTACGCGAAGCGCGAGATCTCGATCTCTATTCGAGCATCACCGATAACGGCGCGGGTGGACTATCGAGCTCCGTAGGCGAGATGTGCAAAGAGAGTGGCGGCTGCGTCATAAACCTCGATCGAGTGCCCACTAAATACCCGAACCTTTCTGCGTGGCAGATCTGGATTTCTGAATCTCAAGAAAGGATGACGCTCGCCGTTCCGCCTACCAAATGGACTAGATTCAATGAGCTTATGAAACGACGCGGCGTAGAGGCAACGATCATTGGCCGCTTCAGCGATTCAGGCCGCTGTTTTGTCACGCACAACGGAAAGCAGGTCGCCGATATCAAACTCAAGTTCCTGCATGACGGACTTCCGGTACGCGAGCTTCGCTCAAAAAAGCCGGTACGTCTCACCGCGAGACAAGTACCCGAATCCAAAGACATCAAGTACGATATCCTCGAACTACTCGCGCGTCCGACGATCGCGAGTAAAGAATTCATCGCCAAACAATACGATCACGAAGTACAGGCGACATCTGTGCTGAAGCCTTTGCAAGGTAAAGGCCGGGTAGACGGAGATTCATCCGTCATACGACCTGTGCTTTCATCAAATAAGGGGGTCGTGGTCGCAGACGCACTCTATCCAACGTATTCTGACCTTGATACCTACGCGATGACAGCTTCTGCGTTCGATTCAGCTGTGCGAGCCGTCGTCGCAGCTGGAGCATCACCGGAGAAGATCGCACTACTCGATAATTTCTGCTGGTGTTCCTCTTTTGACCCGGAGAGACTGTACCAGTTGAAAAACGCAGCTAAAGCATGCTACGACGCAGCACTCGGATTTAATGCGCCCTTTGTTTCGGGCAAAGACAGTATGTTCAATGACTTTAAGGGATATGACAAAGACGGGGCGATCGCGATATCAGTACCTCCGACACTTTTGGCTACGGCATTTGCGGTCATGGATGATGCACGTAACTCGATCTCGATAGATTTTAAGTCTTCAGGTGATGCGTTGTATCTTTTAGGTGAAACCAACACGGAGCTTGGCGCTTCAGAATACGCTCAAATGCATTCTGAGCGTGAAAACTCGATGTATGGTGGGAATGTTCCGCACGTTTCCTTCGAAACAAACAGAAAGCTCTACCAAGAATTTTCCGAAGCAGCGAAGGACGGCCTCATTGCATCCGCCATCTCGGTCGGGCGAGGTGGTTTTATATCAGCGCTTTCAAAGAGCTCCATGGCAGGGATGCTCGGCGTATCCGTCGACCTTCGGGAAATGCCCGGGAACGCTAAGACCGTAACGGAAAAACTATTTTCTGAAAGCCAGGGGCGAATTTTAGTGTCCGTGCAAAGATCAAAAGTGCGGCAATTCGAGAAAACATTGAAGAAATCAGCATATAAAAAGCTCGGCGAGGTAACCTCCGCAAAGAGTGTTCTTATCAAGGATACGAACCTTATCAGCATTCCTCTCGAGAAACTTCTGAGATCGTACCGAAGCACCTTTGAAAATTTCTGATATGAAACCCCGTGCGATCGTCTTTTCCGGATACGGACTTAACTGCGAGGAAGAAACAAAGTTCGCTTTGGAGCGCTCGGGAGCTGAGACGGATATCGTCCATATAAACGACCTGATAGAAAGACCGAAGAAACTTGCTGACTACCAGCTAGCAGCGATGCCCGGAGGTTTTTCGTATGGAGACGATCTAGGAAGCGGACGCGCATATGGCATGCGCTTGAAAAATCATCTTGGCGATGAACTACAGAAATTTCTGAAAGGAGACACCCTCATGATCGGTATTTGCAATGGTTTCCAGATCCTCGTAAATTCTGGGATTCTCCCGGGAGCACTGCTTGAAAATGCCGGTGCGCGATACGTAGACCGATGGGTTGACTTGAAAGTAACCGGCGAGAGTCCGTGGCTCCTGGGACTTGAGAGCTTGAGCCTCCCAATCGCTCATGGAGAGGGGCAGTACTATCTGCCAGCAAAAGAATTCCGTACGTTGAAAGATAATGGACAGGTTGTGTTGAAGTACGACCGCGGAGAGATAGCAAAGCACTTTAATATCGAAGCGAACCCGAATGGATCCCTGGAGGCGACCGCCGGGATCACCGGCTATAAAGGTCGCGTACTCGGACTTATGCCGCATCCGGAGCGCGGACAATTCTTTACACAGCTTCCGCACTGGCCGAGCCTAAAAGATGCATATATGCGAAGCGGCAAGGAAATTCCCACGGATGGTCCAGGTATAGCACTATTCCGAAACGCAGTGCGCTACTTTGCGTAAAAAACAACCATTGCTAGAGTAGTAATGCCCGGGAATGGTCCCCGGCGTAGCATGGAGAATTGCAATGTCGCTTCGGCTCGTTGCGCTCAGCGGAAAGAGAGGTGCCGGGAAGGAAACGATTCTTCAGGCGCTTTTGCGGAACTTTCCCGGATTTAGGAGGATCGTCCCGCATACGACTCGTCTCGCGAGACCTACCGAAGTAAATGGGCGAGAGTATCATTTCGTCACTGACGAAGAATTTGGAAGACTGGTCGAGGATGACCGATTCGTCTGGTGGAAGCATATCGGCCCTACGCAGCGTTCAGGTACCGTGCGGGATGAATTCGTCATCTCGCGACGCGGCTCGGTAGTCGACGTGTTGCCGGAAGGTGCACGCACCATGCGAGAGAAAGTCGGCGCGATGGGAGGCAAGGTTCTCCTTATTGCGATCGACGCGGACGATGAAGAGCGTCGGCATAGGATACGGTCTCGCGATAGCACGCTTTGCGAAGATCAAGTAGAGAGGCTTTTTCGGGAAGACCCGGTCCATGCCACGAATGAGCGGTTCAATGATTTTGATATTCGTATCTCGAACCGCGGTCATGACCCACATCCAGCCTGCATTGCTGCAGCGCGATATGTGGAAAGATTCCTCGGTTGAGGAGTCGAGAAAAAAGGGCCGGTGCAATGCGCCGGCCTTTTCATATGGTAGAGTGGCGCGCATGGAGGACGTGCCAAAAGTCGGGGTCGGCGTCATGATCCTCAGGGACGGCAAAGTACTCATGTCTGAGCGCAAAGCCTCGCACGGTGCAGGAGGGTATCAGTTTCCCGGCGGTCACCTCGAGCACCTCGAATCGTTTGAAGAATGTGCTCGCAGGGAGACGATGGAAGAAGCGGGGATCGAGATACAGAACCTCAAATTTCAGTTTCTCTCCAATGTAAAAACCTTTGCACCAAAACACTACGTGCATGTCGGAATCACCGCTGACTGGAAAAGCGGGGAACCGCAACTCCTTGAGCCTGAAAAGAATGGTCCGTGGGCATGGTATTCCTTAGATGAACTTCCACAGTCATTGCTTCTTTTTGCGGAGCAGCATTTCAGAGCTTACAAGACCGGTGAGACCTATTTCGATAACGTGGCATGAAAACCATCGGCATCGCAGGCGGGGGTCAGCTTGGAAGAATGCTCACGGATGCGGCTCACACGCTCGGATTCAGGGTAGTGGTTCTTGATCCAACCCCGAATTCACCTGCCGCTCAGGTTGCCGACGAGCAGATCGTAGGAGATTACAAGGATGAAAAGAAGATGCTCGAGCTCGCGAGAAAATCTGACTTTCTTACGTACGAGATCGAAACAGTCAATGCGCACGCATTAGAGGCATTGGCAAAAAAAGGGAAGAAAGTGGACCCTCTTCCGCAAACGCTATCCATAATCAAAGACAAATTGAAGCAAAAGGCATATCTTTCAGAGCGAAATATCCCTGTCGCAGATTTTGCTGAGGTGCACGACGAAAAGACGGCAAAAGATGCGGGAGTACTACTAGGGTATCCGTATGTGTTGAAAGCAAGAAGCGGAGGCTTCGACGGCCGCGGGAACTTTCAAATACGTCGAGCAGCCGACATTTCGAAAGGGATCGCAAAAGTAGGTACGAATGCCTATGCTGAAAAATTCATTCCATTTCAAAAAGAACTTGCAATTGTAGCGGCACGTACCAATGACGGAAAGGTTTCAGTATATCCGCTCACAGAAACCATACACCGTGATCATATCTGTCACATCACTCTTACGCCTGCACAGGTATCTCCTACGGTAACAAAGAAAGCTCAGGCCCTCGCCAGGAAGACTTTGAAATCCTTCAAAGGCGCGGGCGTCTTCGGGATTGAGATGTTCCTCGCCAAAGGCGATGTGTTGGTAAATGAGATCGCTCCCCGGGTACACAACAGCGGACACTGGACAATAGAGGGAGCGAAAACCAGCCAGTTCGAACAGCATATCCGAGCAGTCACCGGTATGAAACTTGGTGCGGCGGGCATGAAGCATCCGGCAGCTGTTATGGTCAACATCCTGGGGTCTCGAAATGGGCCCGTCCGGCTACGTGGCGTCATGAAGGCAGAGAGTTATCAAGGTGTGAAAGTCCATATCTACGGTAAAATGGAAACACGCAAACAGCGGAAAATGGGACACCTGACTGCGGTGGCGAAAAATTTGAAACAAGCAAAACGGACAGCCGAGAAAGCAAGAAAAATAATTTCTATATGAAAAAACCGCTCGTCGGGATAATCATGGGATCCGATTCCGATCTTCCGATAATGAAAGCCGCTGCGCAGATGCTTGACGAGTTCGGTGTTACATACGAGCTCACTATAGTTTCTGCACATCGCACGCCAGATAAACTCGTCGAATACGCGCGAGGCGCGCAGGAAGCGGGACTAAAAATAATCATCGCGGGAGCGGGAGGCGCGGCGCATCTTCCCGGCATGTGCGCGGCGCATTCGGTACTTCCGGTCATAGGAGTACCAATAGAGAGCAAATCTCTACAAGGCCTCGACTCACTTCTTTCTATAGTGCAGATGCCCGCGGGAGTGCCGGTAGCAACGGTCGCGATAAATGGTGCTAAGAACGCAGGCATACTCGCTGCAGAGATCCTCGGCGTCTCAGATCCAAAGGTTCTGAAGAAAGTGATCGATTTCAAGACGATGATACGTGAGGAAGTCGAACGTAAGGCCGAAAGATTAGAGGAGACAGGTTTTCAAAAATATCTAAACGGGACGGGGCCCCTATGAAATTGAAGGAAAAAAGCGAATACGCGAAAGCAGGCGTGGACTACACGGTCATGGAGCCTTTTAAACAGGCGATGATCGCGGCGGGTAAGCGCACCGTAAAATTCCCTAACAAGCGCGACGTATATATTAACTCCGATGTCCTCCACGCTCATGGAGGCGTTTTCGAATACCGGGGTAAACAGAAACATATTTGGTGCAATACGCAGGAAGGTTTGGGTAACAAGAACTGGATCGCCGAATGGATGTATCAGAATGCCGGGACCGGTAAGACCTACTACGAAGGGATAGGTGTCGATACCGCGCTCATGGCGATAAATGATGTGATAGCTCAGGGCGCTATGCCAGTCGTGTTTACCGATGAAGTCGCAGTAGGGGATGCATCTTGGTATGGAGATCAAAAACGCGCTGCCGCACTAGCCGAGAGTTTCTACCAGGTCTGTAAAGAAACGGGTGTAGCGCTGCCTGCAGGTGAATCACCCGCGCTCAAGTATCTGATGAAATCCGAGGCGCCGGTAAAAATAGCCCCGTCACTTTCTGGATGTGTCACCGGAATTATCGCACCTACGAGAAATCTTATTACCGGAAAGGATCTAAAGCCGGGAGACCACATAATCGCAGTCGCATCTTCGGGGATTCATGCAAACGGCATCTCGCTCGTGATAAAAAAGGCGCTGGCTCTTAAGGATCAATTTCTCACGAAGCTTCCCACTGGACGCACGCTTGGTGAGGAAGCACTTATCCCTACGCGTTCGTATGTAGCGCTTATCGAGATATTGCTCAAAAACGAGGTTCACATCCATGCGCTTCTGCCCGGGACTGGTGATGGCGTAGGGAAACTTGCCTATGATAAGCGTCCCTTTACATATCGGGTGCATTCGTGGTTACCGGTCCCGCCGCTTTTTACGTATTTCCGCGAATCGATCGGGTTATCTCTACAAGATTGCCTCAAGACTTTCAATTGGGGCGCGGGATACTATGTGTTCGTTGCGCCGAAAGATGTGGACACCGTGCTAAAACTTGGCAAGCGCGCGGGATACATGCTTGCGGATGTCGGCGTTGTCGAAAAAGGAGAGCGGAAAGTCATTTTCGAACCCGAAAACATAGTCCTCCCTCCGCCCGGTCAATGAACATGCAAAATATTCTTCGAGAAACAAATTTCAAATGGCTTGGCACAAAGAAGACCGGTAAGGTCCGCGATATGTATGAGCACGACGGAAAATTGATACTCGTTTCAACCGATAGGCACTCTTCTTTCGACCGCATCATCGCGCATATCCCGAGAAAAGGTGAGATATTAAATCGCGTGACCGTTTTTTGGATGGAAAAGACTAAGGATATCGTGCCTAATCACTTTCTATCGATGCCCGACCCCAACGTGACCATCGCAAAGAAGTGCAAACCGCTTCCTGTGGAAGCCGTAGTGCGGGGATTCTTGACCGGCGTCACGTCGACCTCGATATGGACGCACTACCAGGAAGGAAAGCGTGATTTCGGGAATTTCAAATTGATGGACGGCATGCGCAAGAACCAGCGACTGCTGCGACCGGTCTTTACGCCATCCACCAAATCTGATGCGCACGATACGACCATGACACCGAACGAGATGGTGCACGCGGGCCTTATCGATCGCTCGACCATAGATAGAGTCGAGCGTATATCATTGCAGCTTTTCGAGCGTGGTCAGCAGCTTGCGAAGAAGCGAGGACTCATACTCGTAGATACGAAGTACGAATTCGGCTTGGATGAGAATGGAGAACTTACGCTTATAGATGAGATTCACACGCCCGATTCATCACGCTGGTGGTACGCGGATTCATACGATGAGAGATTCAAGAACAACGAAGAGCCGATCTATTTCGATAAAGAATTCCTCCGCCTCTGGTTCAAGGAACATAGTGATCCATACAAAGACGCAGTGCTTCCGAAAGCACCAGCAAAACTCGTGCAGGAACTCTCAGAGCGGTACCAAAAGATATTCAGAGATATGACTGGAGAGAGAATAAGCGCTTTGCGCTCGCCGATACTGACCCGCATCACCAAAAATCTCCGCAGTGCGCTCAAAGCTTAATCTGCCCTTCATAGCGCAGACAGCATACTGCCACCAGGTCGATACTTATAAGCCTGGGAACTTAAGCGTACGTAGCAATGGACGTACGAATGTATGAGGCATTACGAGAACGACGATACCAAACGCGAGGGCGATATCTTGCAATTCCAGGAACTGAAGCGCGAAGAGAGGCGTCAGCGCGAGCTCAGGCACGAAGATCCAGTTCTTCCGCCGGTAAGCTATTGGTATCAGGACTAAACGAAATATATATATGGCTAATGACAACAACCGCGATCGACAGAATCAAAATAACCAGAACACTCAGAGCAATCAGAAAGACGGAATGAATGAGACCGAGAACACTAACTCCTCACAGGTAAGCGGACAGAAAGACAAGGAAGAACGCGACGTGATGGGCCAAGATGAATCTTAGAACGGATTCTTACTGATCACGCGCCAGCAAGACGGATGATCCCATACAGGACCGCGACACCTAGGATCGTTGAGATCGTCGTCCACCGTACAGGATGGGCATGATGAGATTCAGGGATCAGGTCGCTGGCGCCGATATATAGAAAAAAGCCAGCAAATAACGCCAAAAGAAGCGAGAGCTTATCGGCGGGCATCGTAAAGAAGAGGGTCGCTATGATGCCCGCTACGGGAGCAACCGCGTCTGAGATTAGCCATCTAAACGCAAGGGAGCGGTCTCCCTTGTTTTTTAATACTATATTGACCGTATTGATGCCGTCCGAAAAATCATGAGAAAGGACTCCCGCGGCCACTATAAAGCCTACAACCGGAGAAGCCTGAAAGGCGAGACCGATCGCGAGTCCGTCCAGAAAGCTATGCATAGACAGTGCTGCGGCGCCGAAGTAACCCTTTCCAGCACATTGGGATCCTAAGCTTAGAATTCCACGTGGACAAGTTGTCGCG
>JADMIO010983842.1_pt1 | contig 61091 bp, 47 predicted proteins | sample 8958161 | NCBI WGS metagenome assembly JADMIO01 (sample SAMN16585339, study PRJNA669376) | soil metagenome | isolation source: Crop rotation soil | place: USA: Cullars Rotation, Alabama | collected 2011
ACGAAAGGCCCAGTCTTTCGACTGAGCCTTTCGTTTTATTTGACCATGTTGGTATGATTTAAATTAATACGACTCACTATAGGGTCAGTGCGGCCGCGACTTCAAGTCACGTGAATTCCAAGCTTCGGATCCCACTGTGCTGGAAAGAGGAGATGGTCTTCCGCGGCGTGCTGCAGGACGTGCTGGCAGCGAACACCTCCACCTGGGTGGGCGTGCTCCTCGCCAGCGTCCTGTTTGGCATGATGCACCCGATGACGCTGGCCTATGCCGTGCTCGCCACGATCATGGGAGTCTATCTGGGCTGGTTGTACCTGGCGACCGGGGACCTGCTGACGCCGATCCTCACGCACGCGGCGTACGACTTCGTGGTGCTGGTGTGGTTGGTGCGCGGGTCAGGGGCCGTGGAGATGACCGAGGAGGAGGAGGAAGAGGAGGAAGAGCCGGACGACGAGGACGATTCGTGGTGAGGCATCCTCTCAACAGGCCCACCTGGCCTGCCAGGGCAATCGGGGTAGACTGAACTCGTTTCTTCCCCTGCATCCCGGGTCGCTGAGGATACCATGAACGATCGCGAATCGGCCTGTGCCGCCACCCGGCGTGGCTTCCTGCACCAGACCGCGGGCGCCGTCGCCGCGGCCGCCTCCTCCGCCCCGGCCGCGGACACGCCAGACGCGCCCGGCCTGCTTCCCACCATCAAGCTTGGGCCCCACTCCGTCTCCCGGCTGATCCTCGGCGGCAATCCGATCTATGGGCACTCCCACTTCAACAAGCTGTTCAGCCAGCACATGACCGACTGCCACTCGCCGGAGCGGGTCGTCGAGCTGTTGCAGCGCTGCGAGAAGGCCGGGATCAACACCTGGCAGAACAGCTTTGCCGAGCGGACGCTGGAGGACCTCGATCGGGTTCGCAAGGCGGGAGTGAAGTTCAACTGGCTGTGCCTGGGCAAGGGGGACTGGGACCAGCACCCCGAACGCATCGCCGAGGCCGCCCGGCGCAAGCCGATCGGCATCGCTCCCCACGGCTCCCTGGCGGAGCGGCTGCACCGGCAGAACAAGCTGTCGGTCCTGACCGACCTGCTCAAGCGAATCCGCGACCAGGGAGTGCTGGTAGGGTTGTCGGCCCACAATCCCGAGGTCATCGAGCTGGCCGAGGAGAAGGGCTGGGACGTCGATTACTACATGTGCTGTCTGTATTATCTGACCAGGCCGCGCGAGGAGTTCCGCAAGTTGCTGGGCGACACGTTGCCGCTGGGAGAGATCTACCTGCCGACCGACCCGCCCCGGATGTTCCGCGTGATCCAGGGGGTGAAGAAGCCGTGCCTGGCGTACAAGGTGCTGGCGGCGGGGCGGCGGGTTGGGTCGCCGGGTGAGGTGCGGGCCTGCTTCGAGACGGCGTTGAAGAACGTCAAGCCGGGTGATGCCCTGATCGTCGGCATGTACCAGAAGTTCGGCGACCAGGTAGGGAGCAACGCGGCGCTGGTGCGGGACCTGTGCGGGCGCAAGGGATGAAGGCGCGTTCGAGGCCCGCTCTTATGAGGGCGGCGTGATGAACGAGGCGGCTTTCCTCCAGGCCATTCGCGACGACCCCGAGGACGCTCCGCGCCTGGTCTTCGCCGACTGGCTCGAAGACCAGGGCGACCCTCGCGCCGAGCTGATCCGCATCCAGGTCGAGCTGGCCAGGACCGCTCCTCATGACGACAACCACCTCGACCTGGCCATCCGCCAGGACCGCTGGTTCCACGAGCACGCCGACCGCTGGTTGTCCCGCCTGCCCAATACCGAGGAGGACCCAACCCGATATCGATTCTGGATCGAATGGCAACATCGCCGCGGCCTGCCCGAGATGGTCCGCGTGTCCACCTTCGCTGCCTTCCGCCGCCTCAGCGAGGTCTCAGTCGCCCACACCGCGCTGCTCGGCATCCATTTCTCCAATCTGACCGGCTGCAAGGCCCTGGCCAAATCCCGGTTGCTGGAGGGAGTTCGCGATCTGCACCTGTACGACTCCCCCTTCGGCGACGCCGGCATCGAGCAGCTCGTCAGGTCGCCATACCTGGCACGACTCGCCACGTTGATTCTGGACGACAACCGGATCGGGCCTGGCGGGTGCGAGGCCCTGGCCCGCAGCGAGAACCTTCTCGGGTTACGCCGTCTCGAAATGGTGCGCAATCGCTTCGGCGACGGAGGCGTTCGAGCTCTCGTCCACTCGCCTTGCCTTCGCCGTCTGCAATGGTTGGGCCTTTTCGCGAATGACCTCGGGCCGCAGGGGGTCGAGGCCCTGACCGGGTCGGAGCTGCTCGAAAACCTGACGGAGCTGGACCTCTCCTACAACGACCTGGGGGACGCAGGCGCTACTGTCCTGGCACGCTCCGGCCGGCTCAGCAACCTCGAAGTGCTCGAAATGACCGCCTGCGGGCTGACTGCCCGCGGCGTGGCTGCCCTCGTCCGGGCCGCGATGCCTCGCCTGACGCGGCTCCAGATCGCCCAGAACGGGCTGGGAGACCAGGGGCTGGCGGCCCTCGCGTCGGCCCCTTTCCTCCCCCGCCTCACCGAGCTGCGCCTGGGGTTCCCCGCCGGCCCGGATGGGATTCGTGCCCTGGCGGCGGCGGACCTTTCCTCACTCCGGGTGCTGGAATGGAGCCTGCAATTCAATCGGCCCGTGGCCGAGGCCTTCGCCGTCCTGCCGACCTGTCCAGGTCTGCGCTCGCTGGTCATGCGTGGGCCGACGGGCCTGACGGGGAAGGTGTTGGAGACCTTTGCCCACTCGCCGCTGCTGACCTCGCTGGCCCACCTGGAGTTCTCCGGGGACCTCAACGAGAACGAGGCCGCGGTCCTGCTTTCGAGCCCCACTCTGTCTCGGCTCCGCACGCTGGAGCTGTACGGCAACAAGATCGGGGTGGCCGGGGCGAGGGCCCTGGGCACCTCGGGCCATCTGACCAACCTCCGGAAGCTGCTGGTCTCCTTCAGCCGCCTCGGTGACGAGGGCCTGGCGATGCTGGTCGGCTCGCCCAACCCGCCTCCGCTGACCTGGCTCGACCTGCAATGCAACGACGTTGGCGAGGACGGGATCCGAGCTCTGGTGAGCCGGTCGGATCGCCTGCCCTTGACGCACCTCAACCTGTCCAGCAATCGCCTGACCGATGACGCTGCCATCCTCCTGGCTCGTTCGCCGCTGATGGCCCGGCTGACGAAACTGGATCTGCGAAGGAACCCAATCACCGACCGCGGCGCCGAGGCGTTGCTGGAGCCGGCCCGGCGAAACCCTGGCCTTCGCCTCCTCCTCACACCCGGCTACCCCGTCCCCGTGGCCGGCATCGTCGGCCCGGGGCCGGAAATGCAGGCCAGGCTGAAGGAGGCCCTGGGCAGGCGGGTCGATTGTTCCTACTGGGACACTCATTCCTGGTAACCTGAACCGCAATCGGCCAGGGCGTGTCCGTCCAGATGGATTCCGCATAGACACTCCTCAGGAGGAATGCTTGTCCTCGGACCCTGCCAGCCCCCGACGCCCCTCTTCTCCGCCGGCCCTTCGCGCCGACGCCGTGTCCTGGCGAACGCCCGGCAACGACCTCGTCCTCGATTCCGTTCACCTCACCCTTGGCCGGGAGAAGACCGGCCTGGTCGGGGACAACGGTTCCGGCAAGACCACTCTCGTCCGCATCCTGGCCGGCACCCTGATGCCGACCAGCGGTACCGTCAGCCGTGGTGGCAGCGTCGCCTTCCTCCCCCAGGACTTCGCTCCCCTAGCCGGGCAGTCCGTCGTCGGCGTCCTTGGCGTTCAGGAAAAGCTTCGCGCCCTGGCCCGCCTGACCGCCGGACACGGACAGCCCGGCGACCTGGAATTGCTCGACGACGACTGGACGCTCGAGGAACGCGTCGCCGCCGAACTGCACCGCCTGGGCCTTTCCCACCTCGACCTCGATCGGCACGTGGCCAGCCTCTCCGGCGGCGAAACGACCCGCGTCGTCCTGGCGGGGCTGTTCCTTCGCTCACCCGACCTCATCCTGCTCGACGAGCCGACCAACAACCTCGATCACGACTCCCGCCAGGCCCTGTACGCCGCCCTGCGCACCTGGTCGGGCGGCCTTCTCGTCGTCAGCCACGACCGCGAACTGCTCGGCCTGATGGACCGCATCGTCGAGCTTTCGCCGCTGGGTTTGCGCATCTACGGCGGCAACTTCGAGCTGTACACCGCCCAGCGCGACGCCGAGGCCGCCGCCGCACAGCGCGAGCGTGACGATGCCGTCAAGGAGGTTCGCAATCTGCGCCGGGAGGCACAGGCGGCCCGCGAACGGCAGGAACGTCGCAGCTCCCGCGGCAAGAAGAACGCCGAGAAGGGCGGCATTCCTCGAATCATGCTGAACTACCTCCGCGACAGCAGCGACAGGACTTCCGCCCGGCAGGAAGGCACCTTCGAGGATCGCATCCAGGGCGCCCGCGACGCCCAGGCCGCCGCCCAGGCTCGCCTCGACGAACGGCCCGAGCTGAACGTCGAGCTTTCCCCCGTTGATCTGCCCGCCGGCAAGGCCGTCCTCGAACTTCAGGACGTCTGCTTCCAGTACGAAGGCGCCAGCCGCCCTCTGCTCGATGCCGTCAACCTCCGTATCACCGGGCCAGAACGCGTCGCCCTGGTCGGCCCCAACGGCAGCGGCAAGAGCACGCTGTTTCGTCTCATCCAGGGCGAGGTGCAATCCACCTCAGGACACGTCGCGCTGGGCGTCGAGCGCGTCAGCTGTCTCGATCAGACCGCGGCCCTGCTCGATCGCAACCGCAGCGTGCTGGAGAACTTCCAGGCTTACAACCCGGGCCTGTCGGAAACCACCTGCCGGCTCACCCTGGCCCGCTTCCTGTTCCGCACCGACGCCGTCCACCGCCTGGCCGGCACCCTCTCCGGCGGTGAGCGTTTGCGAGCGGCCCTGGCCTGCGTGCTGACCGGCGTCGATCCGCCCCAGTTGCTCCTGCTCGACGAGCCGACCAATCACCTCGACCTGACCAGCCTGGCCAACCTCGAGCAGGCCCTGCGGCAGTACACCGGGGCGCTGCTGGTGATCTCCCACGACCAGGTCTTCCTGAACAACGTCGGCGTGCAGCGCCGGCTGGAGCTGCCGCCGGGTTCGTCGTTACCCAGCGAGGAGAAACCCCCATGACCCACGTCGTCTGTGAGCCGTGCATCAACTGCAAGTACACCGACTGCGTCACCGTCTGCCCGGTGGACTGCTTCTACGAGGGCGTCAACCTGCTCGTCATCCATCCCGACGAGTGCATCGACTGTGAGGCCTGCGTCCCGGTCTGTCCGACCAGCGCCATCTTTCGCGACTCCGAGGTGCCGGGCAAGTGGACCGAGTTCGTCGAGCTGAACGTCCGCCTGGCGAAATCGGGCTGGCCGAACGTCACCGAGCAGAAGCAGTGCATGGGCCACCTCGAAGACGGCAAGAGCCGCCGCGAGCTGCTCGACGAACGGCCGTTTGCGGGTTGAGCAAATCAGGATCGCCCACGGAGGAAAGAGCGTGAACGTACGCCCCTTCGACCTCGCCGACGAGGCCGCCGTCATCGACCTCTGGCAGCGCTGCGGGCTGACCCGGCCCTGGAACGACCCGGGCAAGGACATTCGCCGCAAGCTGCGCGTCCGGCCCGACCTGTTCCTGGTCGGGCTCATCGACGGCGAGGTGGTGGCCACGGTCATGGCCGGCTACGAGGGACACCGCGGCTGGATCAACTACCTGGGGGTGGCGCCGGAGCGGCAGAAGCAGGGGCTGGGCCGGCAGATGATGGCGGAGGCCGAGCGTCTGCTGAAAGAGGTGGGTTGTCCGAAGATCAACCTGCAGGTGCGGACGGGCAACCAGGGGGCGATCGAGTTCTACCGCCGGGTGGGGTACGCGATCGACGACGTGATCAGCCTGGGCAAGCGGCTGGAACGCGACGAGCCGGCTTGACTTCACCGCCGGGCGGGGACAGCGAGTGGCACGGGGAGAGGGGGCGTGCTGAGCACGTCCAGCTCGTGTTTGAGTCGGGAGACTGCGCCGGTCTCGGCCGGTCCGAGGTTCCCGTAGAATGCCTGGCCCGCCCAGACATCGGCCCAGAGGGCGGCACCCTGCAAGGACACGCCGGCGAAAAGGCCCCGGCTTCTGGAGTAGGAGTAGATCTCCGCCTTCAACTGGGCATCGGTCGCCGCCTCGGCCTGCCGCCCGACCGGGCCAGCAGCCACTCCGACGTCGCCGCCCAGGGTCAGCTTGCCACCGCCGCGGAGCACCCTGTCCAGGCTGCGTGGCGTCTTGAAGACCAGGACCAGGTCAGCGGCCTGGACCCCTGCCTGAAGGCCAAAACTGCCGCCGGCCAGGGTGACGAAGACTGGCTCGCCCCAGCCGCCATTGGGCTGCCGCGTCAGGACGACGCCCCGCCCGAAACGACCGCCAACCAGGAACCCGGCCTTGACTACCTGGGGGATGATGGCGACGCCCCTGGCATCCTTCAGCATGGCCGGCGGGATGCCCTGGAGCGGGAGAGTGGAGAAGGCCCGTACGACGTCGCTGGCCGCCACTACGGTGTCCAGCTCAGGTCCGGCGGCTCGGGACGTGGGAGCAAAGACCAGACCCAGCAGCAGCAGGCCAGCCACGAGTTTCGGCAGGGAGGGCTTCATAACGCTCCTGGGATGGGGAGGACAGGCGGACGGACGGGTCGGGACTCTACCCACCTGAGCCAGTCGGGTCAAGCGATCCCGGATCACGCCTTTCCCGCAGTCAGGCAGGCTGCGTGTCCGAGGACCGCCTCGCCTCCCTGCAAGCGCGTCGGTGTTGCCTTCCAGCCGTGCTCCAGTCGCCAGGCCAGCAGCTCGTCGGGCGTTGGCCGGTCTTTCCAGACGGCGACCGCCGTCAAGGCCCCCAGTCAGGTGATGCCGAAGACGAGATGCCGGGCGCCGTCGGACAAGGCGATGACGAAATCGAGGCTGAATTCGTCCTGCTGCACGATCTCGACGCCGCCCAGGGGCAGTCCGCGCCGCACCATCCACGCCATGACGCCACCCAGGCCGCGCAGGTCGGCCAGCTCGCCGCCCAGCTCCGCATCGACCACGGCGAGACGGCGGCAGTGGTCGGCGTATTCCATGGGTGGCTCCCTTACAGCGTCCCGCGACGGGCCTGCTCCCGTTCGATCGCCTCGAACAGCGCCTTGAAGTTCCCCTTGCCGAAGCTCCGCGAGCCGTGCCGCTCGATGATCTCGAAGAACAGCGTTGGGCGATCCTCCACCGGCTTGGTGAAGATCTGCAACAGGTAGCCCTCGTCGTCGCGATCGACCAGGATGCCCAGCTCGGCCAACTCGCTCAGGTCCTCCTCGATCGGCCCGACGCGATCCTGCAGGTCGTCGTAGTAGGCCTGCGGCACCTTCAGGAAGGACACGTCGTTGGACCGCATGGCCCGTACGGTTTCGACGATGTTCCCCGTCGTCATGGCCACGTGCTGCACGCCTGGGCCGTTGTGGAACGTCAGGTACTCCTCGATCTGCGACCGCCGCCGGGACCGGGCCGGCTCATTGATCGGGAACTTGATGCGGCCGGTGCCGTTCTGCATTACCTTGGACATCAGCGCCGTGTACTCCGTGCTGATGTCCTTGTCGTCGAAGCTGACCAGCTGGTTGAAGCCGAGCACCCGCTCATACCAGCTGACCCACTCATTCATCCTGCCTTCCTCGACGTTGGCGACGATGTGGTCAATGGTCAGCAGGCCGACCGGCTTGAAAGTGCGTGGGCTGTAGCGATCCGGGTCGAGCGGCCGGTAGCCGGGTGCGAAGATGCCACGGTAGCGGTCGCGGTTGACGAAGGTGTGCGTGGTGTCGCCGTAGGCGCGGATGGTGGCAAACTCCCAGGTGCCGAATTCATCCTCGCGTGCCGTCGGCCCGACGACTCCGACGCCGCCACGCTCGACCGCCCGGTTGTACGCCACGCGGACGTCATCGACCTGGAAGGCAATGTCCTGCACCCCGTCGCCGTGCAGCATCTGCCGATAGGCGTCGGGATGACTGGACGACAAAGGCGAGGCAAGCACGAAGGTGACGTCGCCCTGGCGAAGGACGTAGCCGGCCTCGTGACGGGTTTTCGTCTCCAGGCCGGCGTAGGCGATGACCTCGAAGCCGAAGGCGTTGCGGTAGAAGTAGGCCGACTGGCGCGCGTTGCCGACGACGAAGCGAAGGTGGTCGATCTTGCGCAGCGGCAGGTCGAGAGGGTTCATGACACAGCAATCCCGAATCGGCGAACGAGCTTTTCCAGCTCCTGACGCAGAAACGGCAACGAGGGCGCGATGAACAGGTTGTCCTGCATGCGGGACGGATCGTAATCGGTGCGAATGACCACGTCGGTCACGAACGGCCTGCGCGTCACCTCGGGGGAGAAGAGCGAATACGGGATCTCTCCGGTCGATGACAGGATGCCGGCGCCGAAGACGCGGGTTTCGCCCATTTCCTCGATCAGGCCGAACTCGATGCTGAACCAGCTGAACCGTTTCAAAGCCAGTACCTGGTCGCCGCGCGTCGTGGTCGCCACCGCCTTGCCAATCAGCGTGAGCGTTTCGGCGTAGTCCCGATTCATCAACGGCGGCACGTGTCCAAGGCAGTCATGGATCATGTCCGGCTCGGGGGTGAACTCCGGGTGCGAGCCGTGACGGAGGAACTGCGTGACCGGGAAGCCGCGCTGGGCGATGTACTCATAAAACGTCCGGTAGGGCAGGGCGCCCTCGGCCGGAACGAGATGGACGTTGGTTTCGCGACGAAGCCGTTCGCTGAGGTGGCGCAGCTGGGGGATCTCGTCGCGGGTGATGGCCAGCTGATGCTTGGCCTGGAGGTAGATGGAGCTGGCGTGTCTGGCATGCAGCTCGTCGAGCAGCGGGCTCACCTCTCGCCAGATCCTCGTTTCCTCCGGCAGGTAGTCGATAAATGGAGGCCCGAGCCGGCCCAACCGATGTGCCCGGCACAGCGAGAACAATTCCTTCCGGCGTACCACGTACTCCTGGTCCCCCAGGCCGGGATGACCTGGTTCCAGCTCCAGCTCGGTGGCGTCGGGAGGCGTCACCATCGTCTGAGCATCGATGGGGAGGCCATATTCGATAAGCTGGGAGGTATCGTTCATGACAGTTGACTCGCCCGTGAGTGGATCGGACCAGACCGCTGCAAGGAGAGCCTGACTCCTATCGTTATTCTACCCCGCTCATCGGCAGAAACAAAACGGGTTTCGCGGAGCAGCTCGGAGGGCCACGCGATGAAAGCCGCGTACCTGGTATCGACCGGCAGTCCCGACCTGATCCGTCCTGGCGAGCTGCTTACGCCGACTGTACGTGCGTTTGGGCCCGGTGAGGCGGAGCCTCACAGGGCACGGGCCAGCTCGGCACTCATGGCCTTCACGTCGAGGTAACGGTCGGCCGGCAGGCGGGCCAGGGCGCGGCGAATGACGGCGCCGAGCCGGCCGGGCAGAGGCTGGCCGGGGTCGGGCTGGCGCAGGGGGATGGGATCGGTCTGGATGATGCGCAGCATCAGGTCGAAACGCGTTGGGGCCGGCTCGTAGATGGTCTGGCCGGTCAGCAGGTAGTACAGGGTGGCGGCGACGGCGTACTGGTCGGCGGGGGGCAGGGCGGAGCGGAGGTCCTGGACCTGCTCGGGTGGCATGAACGCGGGCGTGCCGCCGGACTGGCCGGAAAGGGTCAGGCCGCTCATGGCCGAGGCCTGGTAGGCGCGGGCCAGGCCGAAGTCGGCGAGCTTGAGCACTTCCTGTCCGTCCTGCTGGGTCAACAGCAGGTTGCTGGGTTTGACGTCACGGTGGACGATGCCCTGGTGGTGGGCGCAGGCCAGAGCGTCGAGGAGCTGACAGCCCAGACGCACGACGCGCTCGGCGGTCATTCGGCCCTGCTCGCGGACGAGACGGCCGGCGTCGAGCCCCGGAACGTACTCCATGATGAAGTAGAGCTGGCCCTGCACCTCGCCGGAGTCGAAATGGCGGACGATTCGAGGATGCACCAGGCGTTGCAGGATGTGGATCTCGCGCTGGAAGCGGCCGATGGCCTCGGGATGAGGGGACACGGCGGGAAGGATGGTCTTGATGGCGACCACCTGGCCGTCGGAGTTGCGGCGTGCGCGGTAGACCTTGCCCATGCCGCCCTTGGCCAGCTCGTCCTCGATGAAGTAACCGGGGATGGCCGGGCCGACGTGTCCGGCGGGGTGGAAGGGCCCGGCAAAGGCGGAGGTGGAAGGGGTGCTATTGCTCTGGATGGGGCTCTCGGTGGGATCACCGGGCATGGAAACGAGCAGCTCGGTGTTGCTGCCACGGATGCGGTCGCCGTCGCGGAGGTCGGCCTGCTGGATGGGCTGATCGTTGAGATACGTCTTGTTGCGGCTGCGGACGTCCATCAGGCGGGCGTGGGGCGGGTTGTACTCGATGCAGAAGTGGACCCGCGACATCTGCGGATCGCCTTCCAGGGCCAGCTGGACGCCCGGTCCTCGGCCAACGAAGAAGGTGGTGTGACCTTCGAGACGAAACGACTCGCCGGCGCGCGGCCCCGATCGCGCAATCAACGTGAGGACCGCGGCATCGTTTCCCAGGTCGGCCATGAGCACGCTCCCTGAAGGGTGGAAGGACAGGAAACATTGTAGCTCCTGGTGCATGATACAAACGCAGGAATCCACCCGGCAGCGCGAGCGACCGGGCAGAACCTGGTGGAAACGACAAGACGGGAGCAGTAGCATGGCGAAGGAAGTCGAAAGCCACTGTCGAAGCGTGGAGCGCCGCCCGTGTCCGCAACACCTGACCACCCTGCACCCGATACCTGGCAGACCTGTCCCCGCTGTCAGTTCTCCTTCCCTCCTGCACCGCCTGGCGGGGCGGCTGGTGGCGAGGTCGTCCCGCCTCCAGGCGCAGCGGGGGCAATCACCCTGGACCCTTCGCCGCCTGATTTCAACGCCGCAGGCCCCGACACCCTTGCCTGCCAGTCATCCACCAGGGATGACGACGACGTGGCCAGCCAGCATCCGGCTGCTCATCCCGCTCAGATCGGTCGGTTCCGCATCGACAGCTTTGTGGGAGAGGGAGCGTTCGGCCGGGTCTATCGAGCCTACGACCCGTCGCTGAAACGGACGGTGGCCTTGAAGGTGGCCCGACCGGAACAGTTGCGTTCCGCCCAGACGGTGGAGCGTTTCCTCCGCGAAGCGCGGGCGGCCGCCAACCTGCTGCACCCGCACGTCGTGCCTGTCTTCGACTCCGGCGAGGATGGCCCGATCCGCTACATCGCCAGCGCCTTCGTCGAAGGCAAGGCCCTGGACAGGGTGCTGCTTGGCCTGCCGCAGGGACAACGTCTGCCGTTGCGTCAGGTGGTTCGAATCGTGCGGAGCCTGGCTGAGGCCCTGGCCTACGCGCACAGGTCCGGCGTGATCCACCGGGACGTCAAACCGGGCAACGTCATCCTGCGTGACGATGGTGAGCCCCTGCTGATGGATTTCGGCCTGGCAGCGCGGGCCGACGAGGTGAGGATGACCCAGGCGGGCATGGTGGTGGGGACGCCGGCCTACCTGGCCCCGGAGCAGTGGCAGGGCAAGGCGGCTGGTGCCAGCGACCAGTATAGTCTCGGCTGCCTGCTCTTCGAGCTGCTGACGGGTCAGCTGCCGTTTGCCGGCCAGGACGGGGACGCCCAGCACTACCTGTTCCTGCACGTCCACCAACCGGCGCCATCCCCGAGGCAGTTCCGACCCGACCTGCCGCGTGACCTGGAGACAATCTGCCTGAAATGTCTGGAGAAGGAGCCGGAGAAGCGCTACGCCGACTGTCAAGCGCTGGCCGACGACCTGCGTCGCTGGCTGGACGGAGAGCCGATCCAGGCCCGCAGGCCGGGGCTGGGCGAACGACTGGTGAAATGGATGCGACGGAGCCCGGTGGTGGCGGCGCTGGTGGCGGCAGTATTCATCACGTTCGCGTTGGGGGCGACGGTAGCGACGTTCTTCGCCTGGCGAATGCAGGATGAGGCGGGCAATGCCAGGTTGGCCAGGGGGGACGCCATCCGCGAAGCGGTCGAGGCGAAACGTCAGACGGCAAAAGCCGAGGCACACGAGAAGGCGGCGACATGGGCGAAGGATCGAGCCGACGCAGGGTTGCACGCTTTGCAGGTGGAAACCGCGATCCAGGCGTGGAAACAGTATGACGAGGAGCGGGCCCAGGCGATCCTGAACCAGGCGGAGCCGTCGTTTCGCGATACCTGGGAGCACCGTCATGCCCAGACGCTGTGCTGGCGACGCCTGCCACGCTGGTTTCGCAGTCACAGCGCCAGCGTGACCAGCGTGGCGTTCAGTCCCGACGGCAAACGCATCGTCAGCGGCAGCTTTGACAGGACGCTGAAGATCCGGGACGCCAACACCGGCCAGGAGATGCTCACCCTCAAGGGCCACACCAATGGCATACTCAGCGTGGCGTTCAGTCCTGATGGCACGCGGGTTGTCAGCGGTAGCTCAGACAGGGCCCTGAAGGTATGGGACGCGCAGATTGGCCTCGAACTCCTCACCCTCAAAGGCCACTCCCTGGGCGTGCTCAGTGTCGCGTTCAGCCCCGACAGCTCGTGCATCGTCAGCGGCAGCCTGGACAGAACCCTGAGGGTCTGGGACGCGATAGAAGGCCGGGAACTCCTCACCCTCAAGGGCCACACCACCGGCGTGTTCAGCGTGGCGTTCAGCCCCGACGGCAAACACATCGTCAGCGGCAGCGATGACCGCACGGTGAAAACGTGGGACGTGGCGACGGGCCAGGAGCTTCTCTCCCTCCAGGGGCACCTGGGCCCCGTGAACAGCGTGGCATACAGCCCCAATGGCAAGAGCATCGTCACCGGCAGCGGAGACAGCACGCTGAAGATCTGGGACGCACACTCGGGCCAGGAAAACTGTTCTCTCAGAGGCCACTCCAGCTGGGTATACAGTGTGGCGTTCGCGCCGGACGGTTCGAGCATCGTCAGCGGCAGTGCGGACAGGACAGTCAAGGTCTGGGACCTGCTCACCGGCAAGGAGATGCTCTCCATCAAGGGCCACTCCGATGGAGTACTCAGCGTGGCGTTCAGCCCCGATGGCAGACGCCTGGTTAGCGGCAGCGATGACAACACCCTGAAGGTCTGGGACACGCAGTTCGGCCAGGAGATGCTCTCCCTCAGGGGCCACCAACTTGACGTATTCAGCGTGGCGTTCAGTCCCGACGGCAAACGCATCGTCACCGGAAGCGCGGACAGGGCCCTGAAGATCTGGGACGCGCAGAGCGGTCAGCAGAAGCTCTCCCTCAGGGGTCACAATGGCAGCGTGGAGAGCGTGGCGTTCAGCCCTGACTCCTCGTCCGTGGTCAGCGGCAGCTCTGACAGAACGCTGAAGGTCTGGGACGCGCAGACTGGCCGGGAGAGATTCACCCTCGAGGGCCACACCGCCAGCGTGTACAGCGTGGCCTTCAGCCCCGATGGCAAACGCATCGTCTCGGGCAGCGGAGACAGCACTCTGAAGGTGTGGGACGCGCAGACCGGCAAGCAGAAGCTCTCCCTTCGCGGCCACGCCGGCAGCGTGTACAGCGTGGCCTTCAGCCCCGACGGCAAACGCATCGTCTCAGGCAGCTGGGACACTACGCTGAAAGTCTGGGACGCGCAGACCGGCCAGGAACAGCTCTCTCTGAAGGGCCACGTCCAGGACGTACTCAGCGTGGCCTTCAGCCTCGACGGCAAACGCATCGTCTCAGGCAGCAGGGACAAGACACTGAAGGTGTGGGACGCAACCAGCGGCCAGCAGACGCTTTCGCTCAAAGGCCACACCGGCAGCGTGCTCAGCGTGGCGTACAGCCCCGACGGCAAACGCATCGCCTCTGGCAGCCATGATGCCACGCCAAAGGTGTGGGACGCGGCCACGGGCCAGGAGAAGCTCTCCCTCAGGGGCCACACCGGCAGCGTGTACAGCGTGGCCTTCAGCCCCGACGGCACGCGCATCGTCTCAGGCAGCAAGGACAACCTTCCCAAGGTGTGGGACGCGCAGTCCGGCCAGGAGAAGCTCACTCTTGAGGGCCACACCGGCAGCGTGAACTGCGTGGCGTACAGTCCCGACAGAAAAAGCATCGTCAGCGGTAGCGCGGACAGGACGTTGAAGGTCTGGGACGTCCAGACGAGCCAGGAGAAGCTCACCCTCGCAGGCCACGCCGTCAGCGTGACCTGCGTGGCCTTCAGCCCCGACGGCAGGCACGTGGTCAGCGGCAGTCTGGACAGGACAGTGAAGGTCTGGGACGCGCAGACCGGCGAGGAGAAGCTCTCCCTCGTGGGTCACAATGACAGCGTGCTCTGCGTGGCGTTCAGCCCCGACGGCAAACGCATCGTCAGCGGCAGCTCCGATAGCACGCTGATGGTGTGGGATGCCCGGAGTGGTCAGCAGAAGCTCACCCTCCGGGGCCATGCGGGCGGCGTACTCGGCCTCGCGTTCAGTCCCGACGGCCAAAGCATCGTCAGCGGCAGCGTTGACAGCACGCTAAAGGTCTGGGACGTGAACAGCGGCCAGGAGAAGCTCTCCCTCAGGGGACACGTCAACGGCGTACTCAGCGTGGCGTACAGTCCAGACGGCAAACGCATCGTCAGCGGCAGCAGGGACAGGACGCTGAAGGTGTGGGATGCGGAGAAGGGTCAGGAGAAGGTCATTCTCAAAGGTCACACTGCCAGCGTCGAGAGCGTGGCCTTCAGCCCAGACGCCAAACACGTCGTCAGCGGAAGCAACGACAACACGCTGAAGGTGTGGGACGCGACCACGGGCCAGGAGAAGTTCTCCCTGCGGGGCCACACCGGCAGCGTGACCAGCCTGGTGTACAGCCCCGACGGGAAAAGCATCGTCAGCGCCAGCGTGGACGAAACGCTGAAGGTGTGGGACGCGCAGCCGGGGACGAAGCCCCCATAGGGGCCAGGCGCCACTCCTGCCCATCACCCTGCCGCATCGTCGCTCGGTCTGCTACACTGACCCTGCCACGCCCGCAGGAACACGCCATGACCGCGACCAGACTCGTTGATCGTTTCCGTACCATCGTCGGCCCCCAGGGCTTGCTCCACTCACCGGCCGAGCTGCTCGTCTACGAGTGTGACGGCTACACCATCGAAAAGAACACCCCCGACGTGGTCGTCTTCCCCACCAGTACCGAACAGGTCGTCGAGATCGTCCGGGCCTGCAACGAGCTGAACGTGCCCTTCCTGCCGCGAGGCGCCGGCACCAGCCTGGCGGGTGGCTGCCTGCCGATCGGGGGTGGCGTGGTCATCAGCCTGGCACGGATGAAACGCATCCTCGAAGTCGATTACCGCAACCGCTACGCCGTCGTCGAGCCGGGCGTCGTCAACCTCTGGCTGAGCAACCACGTCCGACCACAGGGCTACCACTTTGCTCCCGATCCCTCCAGCCAGGGCGCCTGCACCATCGGCGGCAACGTCGCCACCAATTCCGGCGGGCCGCACACCCTGAAGTACGGCGTCACCGTCAATCACGTCCTGGGTGTCGAGATCGTCCTGCCCGACGGCCAGGTCGCCCGCTGTGGCGGCCCGGCGGAGGACAACCCCGGCTACGACCTGCCCGGCGTCATCGTCGGTTCGGAGGGGACCTTCGGCGTGGTCACGCGCATCTGGGTTCGCATCACCCGAAACCCCGAGTCCTACCGCACCCTGCTCGGCGTCTTCGAGAGCGTGGACGACGCCACCAGCACCATCAGCGACGTCATCGGCGCCGGCATCATCCCCGGCGCCCTGGAGATGCTCGACGCCCCCATCCTCGCCGCCATCGAGGCCGCCTTCCACTTCGGGTTTCCCCTCGACGCCGGGGCGGTGCTCATCATGGAGGTGGACGGGTTGGAGGCCGGCCTGGACGCCGACGCCGAACGAATGACCGCCATTGCCCGGAAGAACAACGCCCGCGAGGTGCGCCAGGCCAACACCGACGCCGAGCGAGCCCTGCTGTGGAAGTCGCGCAAGCAGGCCTTCGGGGCCGTCGGCCGGCTCGCGCCCAGCTACTGCACCCAGGACGGCGTGGTCCCGCGAACGAAGCTGCCGATCATGCTCCGCGAGATCCGCCGCATCGGCGAGAAGTACAACGTCTCGATCTGCAACGTCTTCCATGCCGGGGATGGGAACCTGCATCCGATCCTGCTCTTCGACGAACGCGACGCCGACCAGGTCAAGCGGGTGCTGGCGGCCAGCCACGACATCCTCGAACGCTGCATCGAGCTGGGAGGCAGCGTGACCGGCGAGCACGGTATCGGAGTCGAGAAGATCGACTTCATGCCGAAGTTGTTCAGCCCGGAGGACCTGGCCATGATGGTACGGCTGCGAACTGCCTTCAACCCGGAGTCGCGGTGCAGCCCGCGGAAGATGCTGCCGACGGCAGGGGCGTGCATCGAGCAGAGCAAGGCGGGGCGGCGAGCGGCCCTGTAGGCAAAGGTGTATTCGACGGAGGGCAGACACGTGGCGGTCGAGCTGGTTTGCAGTTGTGGAAGGCAGCTTCGGATCACCGAAGCGCACGCGGGCCGGCAGGTGAAGTGTCCGGGGTGTGGGGCCTCGCACACCGTGCGCGACAACGCCATCACAAGCCAGCCAAGCAGGGCCCCTTCGTTCGCGCAGGCCAGCCCTGCACGTGGCAAAACGACAGCGATCGTACTTCTCCTTCTTCTCCTGATCAGCAGCGTGGTGACGTGGTGGCTCTTCTTCCGCAACCCTGGAAGGGACGCCACGGACGTATACGACCTGTCACTTATCCCCGCCACCGCCCAGGGGTTTGCCAGTCTCCGCCTGGGCGACGCGTGGCAGACGCCGGCCGCCCACAAGGCCATCGAGGCGGAACGCGACCGCAATCCTGAAAAACCTGGTTTCGCTGCACGAATGGAAGGCGACCTGGGATTGCGACCCGAACAGATCGAGCGGCTCAGCCTGGTGGTGATGGAGTTCACGTCGGACCCGCAGAAGGCCGCCGAGAAGAGCTGGGCCATCTTCCGGACCTACGAGCCGTACAACCAGAACAAGGTGCTGGAGCAATGGCAGGGCGGCCAGCGCAGGATCAAGTACGAGGGAAAGGCGTACCACGTGGGCGAACACCGGGATGGCCGGCGCCTTGCAATGCACTTCGCCGGCTCACACGTTCTGGTGATCGGAAACGAGGAGGGGGTGAAACGCTGCCTGGACCACCGGGCCAATCCATACCGAGAGGGCCCGCTCAGCCCGCTGATCGTACGCGGCGAGGGGCGGCACCACGTTGTCGGCGGGTTCTCCCTTCCCGATGACGTGCGTGCCCAGTTGCGCGAGGGACCCCTGGTAGGGTCGCTGGCGGAAGTGCAATGGGCTTCGGCAACGCTGGACTTGCCGGACGAGTCAGGAAAGGAAGAAGCGCTGCTCGAGGTGCGCGGGCTGCTTGGCAGCGAGGAGGAGGCCAGGAAGATGCAGAAGGCCCTGGCACCCATGATCGCCCTGGCGCCGCTCATGTTGCCCCTGATGAGCAACAAGGTCCCGGGCATGCCGGGCAGGATGATCGGCCGAATGGCCCCGGTGATCGGGAAGATGAAGATGCAGCAGCAAGGCAAGGAGGTCGTGGGCACGATCCGGACGGATGCCGTCGAGATGATGCAGGGAGTGCTCGAGGTGGTGGCGCAACCGCCGCAGTGAGTAAATCACGAGATCGCAACGGGGCCAGGAGGTATTGCCCGTTTAGCAGCGTTTCGGAGAACCGCGCGGCACTTCAAACCGCTGTTGATCAATGACCTTTCCCAGGACAATCTGGCCAGATCGAAACCCTACAAATAAGGTAGCCCAGGCCCCCAATCTCGTATCCGTACGACAGTCCAGCAGAGGTGTGTCCGCCACGAAAGGCGCGCGGGGGCAACCTGCCCCGGCCCCTGGCCACGGTGGATGCGCCTCGGTTGGTTTCGAAGGACCATCATGACCGCAGAGCAAGCCCGCCTCGACGAGGCCCGTACCCAGCAGGCCCCCTGGAAGAAATGGGGGCCTTACCTGAGCGAACGTCAGTGGGGAACGGTTCGCGAGGACTACAGCGACAACGGCAACGCCTGGGACTATTTCACCCACGACCAGGCACGTTCCCGCGCCTATCGCTGGGGGGAGGACGGCCTGGCCGGCTTCTCCGACGATCATCAACTCCTCTGCTTCGCTCTGGCCCTGTGGAACGGCAAGGACCCGATCCTCAAGGAACGCCTGTTTGGCCTGACCAACAGCGAGAGCAATCACGGCGAGGACGTCAAGGAGTACTACTTCTACCTCGACAGCACGCCGACCCACTCGTACCTGAAGTACCTCTACAAGTATCCGCAGGCCGCCTACCCCTACGCCAACCTCGTCGAGAACAACCGCGGTCGCAGCCGTTCGGAGTTCGAGTATGAGCTGCTCGACACCGGAGTGTTCGAACAGGATCGGTACTTCGACGTGTTCGTGGAATACGCCAAGGCGTCGCCGGAGGACGTCCTCATCCAGATCACCGTCCACAACCGCGGCCCTGAGGCCGCCGAGCTGCACGTCTTGCCGACCTTGTGGTTCCGCAATCAGTGGTCCTGGCAGGACGGCTCGACCAGGCCGTCCCTTCAGCACCAAGGCAGCGCCATCAAGGCCGTCCATCCCGAGCTGGGCGAAAGGTATCTCCATTGCGAGGGCAAGGCAACCCTCCTGTTCACGGAAAACGACACCAACACCCAGCGAATCTTCGGCGTCGCCAACAAGAACCCCTACGTGAAGGACGGCATCAACAATTACGTCGTTCACGGACAGACGGACGCGGTCAATCCGGAACAGAAGGGCACCAAGGCCTCCGCGCTGTATCGCCTGACCGTCCAGCCCAACACCTCTGCGACCATTCGACTTCGCCTTTCCCCCACCTCCCCCCGAGTCGCCAGCGATCCGTTCGACGATTTCGACGACGTGCTGGCAATCCGCTTCAAGGAGGCCGACGAGTTCTACGACGCCGTCATTCCCCGCTCGCTCGATGCCGATCAGGCCCGCGTCATGCGCCAGGCCCTGGCCGGCATGCTGTGGACGAAGCAGTTCTATCACTACGACGTGGACAGGTGGCTCGAGGAACGCGGCTCGGGCCCGTTCGATCCAACGCGCAAGCAGTCTCCCCGCAATGACTTCTGGCATCACATGTACAACGGCGACGTCATCTCCATGCCGGACAAGTGGGAGTATCCCTGGTATGCGGCCTGGGACCTTGCCTTCCACGTCATCGCCCTGACTCTCGTGGACCCCGACTTTGGCAAGCAGCAGCTTCGGCTGATGCTCCGCGAACGCTACATGCATCCCAACGGCCAGATCCCCGCCTACGAGTGGAACTTTGGCGACGTCAATCCTCCCGTTCATGCCTGGTCCACTATCTTCACCTATCGCACGGAAGTGGTACGCACCGGCGAAGGCGATCGGGAATGGCTCAAAAGCTGCTTCCAGAAGCTGCTCCTCAACTTCACCTGGTGGGTCAACCGCAAGGACCGCAACGGCCGGAACGTCTTCGAGGGCGGCTTTCTGGGGTTGGACAACATCGGCGTCTTCGACCGCAGCGCCCCGCTGCCCACCGGCGGCTACCTGGAACAGGCGGACGGCACAGCCTGGATGGCCCTGTTCTGCCAGAACATGCTCGACATTTCCAGCGAGCTGGCGCTGACCGACCCGGATTATGCGGACATGGCGCTCAAGTTCGTCCAGCACTTCCTGTGGATCGCTTCCTCGATGTACCGCGTCGGCGGAGACACCGGCATGTGGGACGAGGAAGACGGCTTCTTCTATGACGTGCTCCGTCTGCCCGACGGCCAGTCCAAACGGCTCAAGGTTCGCTCGATGGTTGGCCTGCTGCCGATGTGCGCGACCACCGTCTACGATGGGAAGCTGCTGGAGAAATATCCGGAACTGGCTGAGCGCATGAAGTGGTTCTTCGCTGCCCGCCCGGACATCACGGCCGCCATCCACGATCCCAGAAAGCGTGGCTGCCATGGCCGTCTGCTCGCCGCCATCCTGGACGAAACCAAACTCCGCCGCGTGCTGACCCGAATGCTCGACGAGAAGGAGTTCCTCAGCGACTACGGCATCCGCTCGCTGTCACGCTACCACGCTGACAACCCCTACGTCCTGCACGCCGGCGGCCAGGAGTATCGCGTCGGCTATCTCCCGGGCGAATCCGATAGCGGCATGTTCGGCGGCAACTCGAACTGGCGCGGCCCCATCTGGATGCCTGTCAACGGACTGATCATTCGCGCACTGCTGCAATTCTACGTCTACTACGGCGACGATTTCACCGTCGAGTGCCCCACGGGCTCCGGCCGGCAAATGACCCTCTACCAGGTGGCCGAGGAGATCGCCCGCCGGCTCAACAGCATCTTCCTCAAAGACGGCAAGGGCCGACGACCTGTCTACGGAGGAGCCGACAAGTTCCAGAACGACCCCCTCTGGCGCGATCACGTCCTGTTCTACGAGTACTTCCACGGCGACAACGGCGCCGGGCTCGGCGCCAGCCATCAAACCGGCTGGACCGGGATCGTTGCCCGCCTCCTGCACCTGTTCGCCACGACCAAAGCCGAGCACCTGCGCGAGTCAGGCAAGATGGCCCCGACGATTGAGATGCAGAAATCCCGAAGCTCCCAGATGGCGGCCGCTGCCCAGGGCCGTGGGAAATGACCCTGACGGAGCAATGCGCAGGTCAGGCTTTCCAGCCAGACCTGCCTCTGCTCAGGTCAGCGATGCCCGATACTGTTTGTCCAGGCTGCTCAGCAGGCGAAACAGGGCCGAGCCCGTCCCGGTGAAGGTGGCCGGCTCTCCACCCGGCGTCGGCACCGTCAGCGTACCGCTCCACCGCTCGCTGGCCGCGTCGTACTGCACCTCGAACCGCGAGCCGTCGGGCAGCCGGCCGGCGCTTTGCGTGGGGGCCTTGCCCTGGCTGGCCTGCTGCGCCTTCTTGCTCTCCTTCTCGGCCCGCTTCCGGGCGGCCGCATCCTGCTCCTCCTGCTGCCTCTTCTGCCGGCAGGCCGCACAGTCGCGACTCATCGCTTTCTTGCGGCGGTCCTGGCGGAAGCGGTCCTTGTTGTCGGGCAGCAGGCCGAACTTCTCCACGTGGCCGCAACGGGCCACCACGTCCTCGAAACGCACAAAGGGGATGAAAGGCCTGTCTGGTCTTCGCCGGGAAAAAGCAGGTGTCGCACCGCCACCGGCTGTCTTCGAATCCGGTTTCGCACCCGGGGCAGGCCGTGAAGACTCACCGGGTTTTCGTTCCCCTTCGTTGCTCATGGATGAAACCTCCGAATCAACCCAGGGGGCGACCCGAGGTTCAATACGTTCCAGGAAGGCACCAGCCCCTGGGATTCTATGGCGACTGTACCAGCCCGGTCAACCCGTGGGGCCGGGCCATTCTTCGGGGCTCACTTCTTCGCCTGAACGTCCTTGAGGCCCTTGAGGGTGACGGCCTTGACCTTCATGGAGGCGGGCTTGGCCTTGACCTCCATCATCTCACCCGGCTTGAACGGATTGGGCTTCGTGCCTGCCGGGGTGGCAGGCTTCTTGACCGTCTTCAGCTTCAGCAGATTGGGGATGGCAAACAATCCGGGCCCTTCCTTGCCCAGCTGCTGCTTGATCAGTTTCTCCAGTTCGTCGAACAGGCTGGCCACCTGTCTGGCCTCCAGTCCGGCCCTGCCGGCCAGGTCCTTGTACACGGCAGACTTGGCCATCGCCTTGGCCTTCGGGGCGGTCTTCTTCACGGCCATGAGACACCTCGCGGTTGGATTCGATACGGGGGAGTGGCGGCGTCAATGCGAAGCTACGAGGGACACCTGTGGTCGTCAACGGCAGGTTCCGCAGGCATCCAGGCCTCCCGCGACGTCAGCACCTCAGACTCGGCAGATCCGGCAAGGTCCGTGGTTTTCGCCTTGGGAACCTGGGATTTCTGGGGACTCTTTTCCTGTCGGCGGATATACTTACCTCCACGGAACGAGCTGACCTCGTGCCAGCTCCATGCTTCAATATCCCAGCAATCACTCACCCAGGATTTACCTGCCATGCCAGGTCCTCTCTCTCTGCTCGCGCGCCTGCGCCGTTGGGTTTCCCCGGCGTCTCGTTCCATCGCTCGCCGCCCGCTCCTGCTGGAAATCCTCGAAGATCGCCTCACCCCGGCGTTCGACCTGTCCATCGGCCTCGATCCCACGGTCAACGTCACAACCACCACGGACAACAACTTCGGCGTTCGCACCTTCACCGCCAACGCCACCGGTGCCAAGCTCGCCGTTGCCGACGTCAAGGCCGCCCTGGTCGCGGGCTTCAGCGTTTTCGTCCGCAACGGGACTGCCGGCAACGAGGCGGGGAACTTCACCTGGACTAGCGGCGACCTCGATACCGATGGCATCAGCAGCTCCTTTCAGTTTCTGGACCTGGAAGCCGATCCTTCGAGCACGACCGGCAGCATGACGGTGAGCATCGACGTCCTCGACTCCAACCTGGCCAGGAAGGACTCGGTCATCTTCGAGCTGCTGCCCGCGGTTTCCGGCAGCGTTGACATGACCGGGTCCGATTTGACTGCCGTGTCAACCCTGTTCGTCAACGGCAACTCCAACCCGGTCATCCTTGGGAACTTCCAGCTTACCAACCTCATGTCAGCCATCGGCTCCACCATCACCCTGTCCGGCGCCACCACGGAAGCCGACTTTGGCCAGAGCTACATGGGGGACGTGGTGTTGCCCGGGGATAGAACCCTGACGTCCGCCTTCGGGGCGATCGAAATCACGGGCAGCGTTGATGGGGACACTGGCGATGGCGCGGACACTCTGGCCATCAATGCTCCCCAGCAATTTGTTTCTCTTGTCGGAAACGTTGGCGACGGTGCTCAGATCGCGGACCTCGACGTCCTCAGCAGGGCCATCACCCTCGAAGGCGACGTCACCCTCACCTCTGGCATCTCCACCCAGATGAGCCTGCGCGGCGACCTTTCCACCTCTGGTGCGTCGGTCTTCACTCTCAACACGGCCTCCGGCTCCAGCGTCCTCTTCGAGGGCGACGTCGATCTCGGTGGCAATCTCATCGTCACCTTGCCCGCCGCCACCGACGTCGTCTTCATCCAGGACGGCATCTTTGCGGCCGACGACTTTGACGTGCTCACCAATGGGGTCGTCGAAATCGGCGACGGGACCGATCGGGCTGCCTATGAAGGCGCCGGGTCCCTCAGCGCAGCCGCGGTGGAAGTCAAGGCCCAGGCCAGCATCGTCCCTGGCGGCAGAGCTGCCGGCTCGCTGGAGATCATCGTGACGGGCGGCGTCACTTTCGAGGCGGGTAGCATCCTCGACGTCACCCTTCAGGAGCCCAACGAGCTGACCGTCATCGGCACGGTCGATCTGGGCACCAACGTCGCCTTCCTCAAGGGCTTCGCCAACCTGCCCAACGCCGGCCCGCACACCATCCTCACCGCCACGGCACTGACCGGCACCTTCGCCAACACCACCGGGGAAATCATCCTCGGGGGTGACGCCGTGACCGTGGCCTACGATGCCACCACGGTGAAGCTCACCCAGGTCGCCGCCGATCCCAACACCGTTACTGGCCTGACCAGCAACGGCGACAAGTACAGCATCACCAAGACCGGCCCCGGTGAACTGGTGGTCATCGACGTGCCCGGCGACCCGGGCATCGAGGGGATCGCCATTCGCAACAGCACCGCTGCCACCACCTTGAAAATCGTCATCACCGCCAACGGCGGTCCTGGCATCGAGACCGTCGAGATGCTGGGAATCGGCGGGGCCATCGGCACGATCAGCGCCTCCACCACGAACTTCAGCGGTCCCGTTCAGGTCAGCGGTGCCCTCCGTTCGTTGATTGGCCGCGACCTCACCGGCGAGTTGCAGGCCGGAGGGAATCTGATGCAATCGACGACCATCACCGGCCGCATCTTCGATGCCGAGCTGGAAGTGTCCGCCAAGGTGGCGTTGCTGTCCTTCAACGAGTATGATGGTGGATCGATCCAGGCGCCGGTGATCACCAGGCTGGTGAGCAAGGCCAACCCCGCCGCTGGCCTGCGCGGCGATTTCAGCACCGACCTGGACCTCGACGCCGGCAACTTCCTGCTAACGGCCCTGGGCAGCGCGAACATTGCAGGAGACGTCCTCAACAGCACCTGGGACGTCCAGGGGAAACTCGGCGCCCTGACCGTGAAGGGGAACGCGACCGGCTGGACACTGGGTGAGACCGGCGCGGCCGGCGAGCACCCCGACGCCCTGGGTGCGATCACGTCGCTGACTGTCACCGGTGCGGTCACCAACAGTGCGGTCAACTCCTTCGGACGGATCAACACCATCACGGCGAGCAGCTGGGTCAACACTCCCCTGAAGGCGCTGACGGTCGGCACCTGGAAGTTGCTGCGGAATACGGCACTGGGCCTGTCCGGCAACATGACCGGGAGCACCATTACCTTGCTGGGCAACCTCTTCAACCCCAATCAGAACCAGGTGGTTCTGACCACCTTCTCCGCCGCGGGAACGGTGCAGTCGAGCACGTTCAACGTCACCGGCAACGTGACGTCCTTCGTGGTCGGCAAGTTCCTGTCGAGCAACCTGTACGTCGGCTATGTCCCTGCCACGACCCTCGACGTCCCGGGGACCTTTACGGGCACTTTCAAGATCGGCACCTTCATGACGACGGCAACCCCGGTGGCTCCCGGGGTGCCCGACCCGGCGACCGATGCGTTCATGGACAGTGAGGTGGTCTCAGCCCGGGTCGGTACCGTGCGACTGACGGGGGTCACGGTGAACAACGGCGGGACGAAGTTCGGCTTCCGGGTGGCCTTCGGCGCGGGGAACGTCGGCAGCTTCCAGATCGCAACCAATCCCTTCACGAAGGGGGTCAATTACAAGCCGTCGGCCAACGGGGCCGTGACCCCGGCGGTTGCCGGCCAGGTGGACTTCGGCTTCTACGTGTGATCGTGGGGGCCGAGGAGGGCGTTCATCCAGCGAATCGCTCGAACAAGTTCCGCGTGATCCGCTGGACACGCTCGTCGGGGCCGTGCGGCCTGCCGTGATGCGAGATCGGCGGCACGTGCCCCGGTGGTGCGGACAGTCCCTGCGACCAGAAGATCGTCGAGGCGTTGAACACCAGGTTGCCCTTCGGCCCCGGGTAGATTGTCGCGGTGTAGTGCGACTGCCGCTCGTCCCCCGTCCAGGTCGGGCCCTCCGCGACGACCTCCAGCCCGGCAATGTTTGCTGGCTCGCCGTGAAACTCCCAGCCAACCAGGCCAGGGATGCGGTTGCCCTTCTTCATGCCGGTGCCCCTGAACAACCAGTGATCCGGTTTGGTGCAGATCCAGTCGCCCGAGCCGTTGAACGGCGACACGGTCTGCGCCCCGATCAGCGTGGCCTCATTAGGTGCCTCCAGAGGCAGGTCCGTCATGTACCTCTGCTCCTTCTCGCGGATGCCGCCGTAACGGCCCTTACGTTCGAGGACTCGCTGGGGCACGCCGCCCGACGACGCCGTCAGCGGGGCCACGAAGCAGCAGGTGTTGCCCGAGAGGAAGGCGACGTTGACTCCCTCCTTGATCGCGGCCATCACGTGGTCGAACTGTTCCCGGGCCCAGTACTCGTCGTGGCCGACCGACAGAAACCCCTTGCAGCGCAGCAGGCTTAGGGGGTCGGAGTGGACGTCGGTGTTGGAGCAGTAGGTGACGTCATAGCCGAGCCCTTCCATCCAGAAGGCGAGGGGGAACTCCCAGAGCAGGAATTCGCCGGAGCCCTGCGACAGGGGATTGTCGAAGATCTGCACGTACTTGCCGTAGGGCCGGTCGTAGCTGACCTTGACGCCGGAGACGAGGACCTTCTTGTCCGTGCGGTCGTTGTGATAGAGCGAGTAGGAGTCGGGCCAGGCGTTGTAGGCCTGCCAGGTGTTGTCGCTGCACTGAAACAGGAAGTCGGCCTTGCGATCGTCGCGGACGATGAAGATGACGTAACTCTGGTAACGGCTGGCCTGGCCGGTCAGCTTGCCCAGGTAGACGCCGCTGACCCAGTCCCTGGGGACCTCCAGGGTGGTGCATTTCTCCCAACGGCACTCGCGCAGCCGCTCGGCGCCAACCGGGGGCGTTGGTTGCGTCGAGCCCTTGAACGGGCCCAGGCGGGTCAGGTGCCGGCCGCCCTTGCCCTGGTAATGGCCCAGGCGATAGACGTCGATGACGAAGGCGGAGGCGGGATTGGTACTGACGAAGAGGTCGAGGCGTTCGCCGGCGCGGACGCTGGCCCGACTGGCGTATCCCTCGATCCAGGGGCAGCGAAAGCGCGTTTTCGGATCGACGCGGGTGTAGGTGAGCTGCCAGTCGGTGGTGCCGGGCTTGCTGTTCTCGTCGCGAATCAGGTCGCGGTGGGCGCCGGCAGCGAGCGGTGCAGCGGCCAGGCCTCGCAGCAGTTCGCGGCGGTCGAGGTGGGACGTCACGGGGTTCTCCGCGTGGATGGAGGCGACCTCGCGTAGACTATCCCACTTCGGGGCTCGCGGGAAGCGTACGTGCCCGATTTACCCCCTTTGCCAGGTGTAGGATGCGTCCGCAGGTCCTCGACCGCCATCTGCTGCCGAATCCGGTTGACCCCTCGCCTGGCGCGGTTAGGGTTTCTTCACTGATGATCGTCTCGTCCGCGACCAACGTCATGCGCGGTACTCAGGAGGGGCCCATGAACCGCGTTCTTGCTGGGGTCGCCCTCCTCCTCCTCGTACAGTTCGTCGCTCCACCACCCTGCTGGCCGATCGGCCCTCTCGGCTTTGTCCTACCGTCGCCGGGCGACGTGGTTTCCCTCATTGACACGTTGACGAAACGCGACTCCCGGACGAACGTGGACGTCCGCAAGGCCCAGACCTTCAGCCAGGGCAAACTCCTGGTGGCACGGACGAAAGTCGACGTCGCCCTGGAACGCTCCAGTCGCAACTGGCGCGGCCAGGTGCTGGTTCAGATGACAGTCCCGACCGAGATCAGTTACTCGATCGACCTTCAGGAGATCCGGCCCAGTCACATCACCCTGGACGCCGAGAACCGTCTGCTGATCGTGGCCATGCCCCCCTTGAAGGTGGAGGACGTGACGCCGCTGCTCTCCTCGTTGAAGGCGGAGAACACCTACAAGCGAGCGCGGTTTCGCCGCATCGACAACAACGTCAGCAAGGACCTGCAGAACACGCTGCTGACCCACGACTACCAGGCGCGGGCGCGGAAGCACGGAGAGGAGAACATTGCCAGCGTCCGAGAGCAGGCGCGGACGTCCCTCCAGGACCTGTTGCAACGGCTGCTCGGTCGCTCCTGCCCGGGGGTGAAGGTGGTCGTCGATTGACTCAGGCCGTTTGCCGCAGCGCTCGAAGGCGTGGCGTTCCCCTCTTTTCCCACATCGTTCGGTACAGTCGCACCTGCGCTTCCGTCAGCGATCGGCCCCGTCGTTGCATCACCTTTCCGGCGGTCACGAGCAAGGCCTCGACGTCCTCGTTGTCGCGGATCTGGCCGTTCCAGACGCTGTTGAACGACGGCACGCATCGGGGCAACAGCCCGCCGGTGGGCAGGAGGTTGCAGAAGGCGCCGGCACTGGTGCCGGTGTTCAGCAGCGTGTTCAGGCCGGTCTTGGTGTGGTCGCCCAGGAAACAGCCGATTTTGGTCCGGCCCGTGGCGACGAGCACGCCGTTGACCGTGACGCGCACCTCGCCGTAATCGTTCCGGAGGTCGCTGTTGCTCGTCCCCGCCCCCAGGTTCACCCATTCCCCAACGTAGGCGTGGCCGAGGAACCCGTCGTGGTACTTGTTCGACCAGCCCTGCACGATGCTGGCCTCGACCTCGCCGCCGATGCGGCACTGGGGCCCAAGCGTCGTTCCGCCGCGAACCTTGGCGCCGAGCAGCTGAGTCCCGGGCCCCACGTAGCAGGGCCCTTCCAGTCGCGTGAAGGCGGTGAGGACCGTGTCACGGTCGATGACCACCGGGCCAGCGGTGACGTCGGCCACGACGAGGGGGTCGATGCGAGCGCTGGGATGAACCAGCAGACGCCCCGGGGGGCCAACCAGGGCCGGCAGGTCGGCCGAGCGACAGGGGCGTTCCGGGCCGGTCAGCCAGGCGTCGAGGGCGATCTCGTCCCCGTTGCACTCGACCAGCTCCCACAGGTAGCGAGCGATCCAGCCGCCTGCAGGCCGGGTCGGCAGATTGTGCTTCCACTCTTCCAGGCAGGTGTCGAGGGTAAGGGGAGAGCAGTCGAGGAGGAACTCCGGCGGCAGAACCGCGTAGGCGACCTCTCCCTCGACGACGCCGACGCAAGGTGACTCGCTGAGGTCCACCGGCGCCTGGCCGGGTGCAGGGGGAAGCCATCGACCGTTGACCAGCAGGACGGGGCCGGCCCGCAGCCAGGCGAGATCGTTGACGTGGAAGTCCGGGTTGTGCTCCGCCACGATGGCGGCCAGGTCGGGGCGTACCAGCGCCCCGCGCTGCTGGCCGTGGCCGATGCTGAAGTGACGGGCCTGCTTGTCTGCCAGGCTGCAGCAGCCACAGAGAAGCTCGAACGCAGCCCGGGTGAGGCAGAGCGGCTCCAGGTCGGAGACGAGGGCGTCCTCAAAGTGGCAGACGCGCATGGTCGAGTCCTTTCGCTGCGGGCCCGGTTCAGGTCGCGGCATTATCGATCGGAAAGGACGTTCGATTCAAGACGGATCCTGTCCGTTGGTCCTCAACAGCCCTTGCAGCGCCCAATCGACCACCCGGCGTTCGCCCCAGCGGATGCCCCCTGCCCCGTCCCAGCCGACGAAGCCGACGTGTCCGCCACGAGGCAGGATGCGGACGTGGACGTGCTCGGGCACGCGCAGCTCCTCGAACGGCTCGACGGCGATGAACGGATCGTCACGGGAGGTCAGCAGGAGCGTCGGCAGGCGCACCTGTGGCACCAGGGGGAAGGACGACGCCTTGCGGTAGTAATCAGCCACGCCGGCAAAGCCGTTGCGTGGCGCGGTGTACAGGTCGTCGAACTGCCGGACGGTGAGCTGGCGGGGGAAACGCAAGGGAGGCAAATCGGGGAAGTAGTGCTGGCGGCGCTGGGCGGCGCGGACCAGGTCGAGGACGAAACGTCGTTCGTAGAACCGATTGCGCGGCAGGGCAAGCAAGGTGCTGCAGCGCTCCAGATCGATCGGCGCGTTGATGGCGACCACGCGCGCCAGGCCGGGGACGGGATGGGTGGCGGCCTCGCCGGCCAGTTTGAGGACGACGTTGCCACCCAGCGAGATGCCGATGAGGATCAGGGGGGAATGTGGGCTGGCGGCGTGCAGGAAGGCCAGCGCGGCGCGGACGTCGTCGGAACGGCCAGCGTGGTAGGTGAGGCGGGCCAGCGGCAGGGCATGGCCTGCGCCTCTCAGGTCGATGCGGAAGACCCGGACGCCACGCGGCAGCAGCAGCGCCGCCAGGCGGCGAACGTGGGTGGAGAGGTGGCATCCCGTCAGCCCGTGGATGAGCATGGCCACTGGATCGCCTGGCCGCCAACCAGGAGGGAGGTTCTCGTGCAGGATCACCGCGTCGCCATCGGGCATCACGACGACGTGATTGCGTTGTGGCGGCGGGCAGGAGCGGCCGGGAAGGAACGCCCCCAGCAGGGTCTGCACGTGGGGGTTGCCCAGCAATGGCAGAGGGCGGAAGTCCATATTCGACGTCGATGGCAGAATGGCGGTCATGCCTGTTCTCTCGACCCCTCCTCGTGGCAGGAGCGACGCTTGCTATGGTAATGGTAGCAACCGTCGGAGAAACAACCGCCTCCCTATAGTTCACGGCGACCACGATGACGACCAACCTCCTGCCCGCGATGCCCACCCCGGCCCAGCTCGGCTACCACCTGCCCGCCGAGTGGGAACCGCACCACGCCACCTGGATCGCCTGGCCGCACCAGCCGGAGGACTGGCCCGGCAAGTTCGAGGTGGTCCCGTGGGTCTACGTCGAGATCGTTCGGCGTCTGCACCGCAGCGAGCGTGTCCGCATCGTGGTCCTGCCTCCGCAGGAGGCACAGGCCAGGGAGATGCTCGGGCGGGCGGGAGTGGACCTGTCGCGGATCGATTTCATCTCCTTTGCAACCGATCGCACCTGGTTGCGCGATTCCGGCGCCATCCTCGTCAGGAACGCGGCCGGGCAGCGGGCGGCTCTGGACTGGCATTTCAACGCCTGGGCGAAGTACGACAACTGGCAGAACGACGACCGGCTGGCCGGGCAGATGGCCGGGTATCTTGGATTGCCGCGCTGGCAGCCTGAGAGCAAGGGGAGGCGAGTGGTGCTGGAGGGAGGCAGCATCGAGGTCAACGGCGCTGGGCTGGTGCTGACGACGGAGGAGTGCCTGCTCAGCCCGGTCCAGGCGCGCAACCCCGGGTTCAGCAGGGAGGACGTCGAGGAAGCGTTACGCGAGTACCTGGGAGTGAGCAAGGTGTTGTGGCTGGACAGGGGAATCGTCGGCGACGACACGCACGGCCACGTGGACGACCTGGCACGGTTCGTCGGGCCACGAACAGTGGTGACGGGGGTGGAGGAGGACACGCGGGACGAGAACCACGAAGTGTTGCAGGAAAACCTCCGGCGACTGCGAGCGATGACGGACGTGGAGGGAAGGTCTCTGGAGGTGGTCACCTTGGCGATGCCTGCGCCGCTGTACTTCGAGGAGCAGCGGTTGCCGGCGAGTTACGCGAACTTCTACGTGGCAAACAGGGTGGTGCTGGTGCCGACGTTCAACGACCCGAACGACCGGCGGGCGCTGGCAACGCTGGCGAGCCTGTTCCCTGGACGGGAAGTAGTGGGCATCCACGCCGTGGACCTGGTATGGGGCCTGGGCACGCTGCACTGCCTGACGCAGCAGGAGCCAGCGTAAGACGAGGGGCCGGAGCCTGTGTACCCGGCCCCGCATCAACAGCCGAGGAAGATCATGTCCGACCAGTATTCGCCGAACATTGGGGAGCTGTGCAGGGACGATGCGAGGCGGGACGCGATCCATTTCGCGGTCGCCCCAGTGGAGGCGGACCTGGACCTCCGGCCGGGCGACCACGTCGGGATCACACAGGGCAGGGCCAGCAGGGACGCCACGCCCATCGGCATCGTGGACCCGTTCCTCAAGGAGGAGGTCAAGAAGGGGCAACGGTTCTGGCTCTTCCTCTATCCGAACACCATCACCAGCCTGCGGCACGTCTGGACGCACCCGGCGTTCAGCCCCAGCCTGCCCGTGAAAGGAGAAGTTCGATGAACGAGCGCGAAGCCTTTCTCCAGGCGATCATCGACGACCCGCGTGACCTCGTCACTCGCCGGGCCTTCGCCGACTGGCTGGACGAGCACGACGAGCCGGAGTTTGCCGACTTCCACAGGAAGTGGACGGTGGAGAAGTACGACGAGGCCTGGAAGTGGCTGCAGGAGTTTGCGGAGTTCCTGAACCGAGCAGGGTCCTCGGCCTACGAGGGCGATTACAGTAATCCGAACCTGTCGGCCGAGGACGTGCTGGAGGCAATGCGGGAGCGCGTCCAGACGGGCGACGGCGGCATCTTCCTGGGATTCGACACCCCGGATGAGTGCTGGGAAAACCAGGCGAGGATGTGGGAGTGCTACGAGTTGATCACCGGGCAGATGGTGACGGAAGACACGAAGGAAGACGAGTTCTTTGGATGTGCGTGTTAGCCTGGGTTTCGAGACGCGAGGCGCACGCCGGAGCACCTGGTCTGGGGCCTGGGCACGCTGCACTGCCTACGCAGAGTCGGGCTGAGCCAGCGGCAGTGGAGGCTCTTCCCAATCTCACGTGTCGGTCAGCGTCCCCATCATCTCCTCGGCCTCCTGGCGCAGCGCCTCGACTCCCGGTCGCGCCAGCTCGTACCGCAGCCGCTGGCCGGGGTCGCTCTCGCCCTTGCGACGCAGATCGTCCATCCACTCCGAGGACTTCCGCAGTGCCTCTCGCGCCTCCTTCTTCTGACCAAGTCGAAAGCGATTCATGGCGGCCAGGACCCAGCTCGAGGCGTCGAGGCCATTCTCCTTGCTCTTCAGCGTCTCCAGTGATGAAAGGCTGGCCTTCCAGTCGCCGTTGCGGAACTGCACCGTCGCCCGCGTTGACCAGTAGTCGCCGACTTCCGGTTGAAGGTCCGTTGCCTTGCAGGCACGTACGACGGCTGCCCTGGTATCGCGAACGCTCCTGTCGGGGCAGTGCGCCAGCATCCAGGCCAGCCGGTTGAGCCGGTAGGCCAGGCGGCGAGCCGTCACCTCGCGGTCCTTGCCCGAGCGAGCCTCTTCTTCCAGTTCCTCGACGCCCCGCACGGAGCGCTTCACCGCCTCGGCAAAGCGCTGCGCTTCCCAGTGCTGGCCAACCTCCGCGAGCAGGGACTGCTCGTGCATCCCCACCAGCGTCTGGCGAGCCAGCTCCAGGTTGTGCCGGAACAGAGGCCGCTCCGGATCCAGGGCCACGCTCTTCTCTCCATGGGTGATCGCCTGTTTCAGCGACTGCTCAGCCGCGGGCCGGTCGGTTTGCATCTGGAGGTTGGCGAGACGGAGGTGCGTCTGGGCAAGCTGGCCAATGGTGTCCTTTCGATACTCCTCATTGGTCGCCTTGCCGAGGACCTCCTCCCACAGGTTGATCGCCTCGCGGAACAGGCGGGCGGCGTCTGCCTCCCCTTTCTGCGCCTTGACCTGGGCCTCCTCGTAGGCGCGGCCTGCCGCCAGGTCCTTCTCCTTGAGTGTTTTGTTGTCTCGGTCCTCTCGCAGACCGGCCAGGACGCCGCGAGCGTCGGCCATGAGCTTCGTGAATTCGGGTGTCAGCTGCGGTTCACCGGCAAGCTCGTCGGCAAGGGCGACAGCCTGGGCGTAGTACTTTTCCGCCTCTTCCAGGCGACCCTGCCGGTGGTTGACCCAGCCCAGGTTGTTGAGGATCGTGCCCTTGTTCTGCCGGTAGGCCAGGGGAGAGGAGCGGCCCCTGGTCAGCTCCTGCCAGAGATACAGGGAGCGGTGGAAGGACCGTTCAGCCGCAGGCAGGTCGCCCCCATCCGCCTGGCTGGCGCCCTCGTTCAAGGCCAGCAGCGCCTCTTGCTCGCGGATTGGATCGACGCCCGGCTGGAGCAGATGAGCACTGGCCTGGTAACGCGTGGTGCCGAGAAAGCCCAGCAGGGCCAGGGCGTAGGCACCTGTCAGTGCGACCAGCGCACGCCCCCAGACCTTCGCGGCCTGCGAATTGCCCCACGCCTCCGGCGGAAGCATCTGGCGAGACTCGCCGGCCAGGCGCCACCCGCGGACACAGAGCATGATCCCGGCGATGATGATGCCCCACTCGAACGGATCGGCCGCCATCCACAGTTTGAGACCGGTCTGCCGAGCTTCAGGGGCCTGAGAGGCCAGAAAGTGGGCCGTCCAGACGGTAAACGCCCGGCCAGCGGTAAAGACGAGTACGGCGATGGCGACGGCGCGGAGAAGGGTGGGCCACGGCAGAAGGCGGAGTAGGACGAGCAGGACCAGGGGCCAGCCATACAACATTGCAAATCCCGCTCCAGTCGAGGCCAGCGCCTGGGAGGGCCTTTCGCCAGTCGCACCGTTGAAGCGGGCAGCGCCCGTCCAGAAAAGTGTGATCATCACGAGCAAGGCACCCTGGATGACCAGGAGCAGCAGGATCCGCTTTGTCAGGGCCCCACGTTCCTCGGAGAACCAGCGGTGCCGCAGCCGATCGCGAACTGCGCCATCCTCGACGCGGACGGCCAGCCCGCTGGCGTGGCATTGTTCCACCCCCATCACCGGGCTCTTCCAGCGCGTCACGCCGAGGACTGCGTCGGCTCCCCGTGTCCCGGCCGCCAGTTGCATCCCTCGATCTGCCGCCCAGGAAGTGGCTTCCGACCATTCCACCCGCCCGACGACGACTTGCGGCACCTCCGGCGCCTCCTGCACCAGGACCACTCCCTTCGGCAGGTGCCGCCCCTCCGGCGGAGTTTTGGGAGGAGGCTGGTTCCGTGCCTCTTCAATGGCGGCGTGCCACTGTTGTCCCACCTTCGAGGTGGCAAACGTCAAGGAGATCTTCCCTGCGGAGAGGGACAGGGTCAGCTCGCTGCCGCCAGACTGCACCTCCATGCCTGCCACGTCCCTGATCGGGACTGAGTGCAACCGCCAGGTTTCCTGTAGCCAGAGGGCCTCCGCGGACAGGGCTGCCATGGCCTGGACGGCACCACCCGACCAGGGGCCCCGCACGGACACGAGCGCCGGAGGCACCAGTTCGTTCACCGGGGGTAACTCAGGCGGGCGGTTGGCGGCTGAAAGGAAGCTGGGCAGGTGTACCGGAATGGGATCGAGCACCGGATCGGAGGGCACAGCCGGCTCGGGCAGGCAGACGGTTTGGCCACAGGCGCAGGTGACGGACAGACCCGGCGTGCCATCGGGCACCTGGACCACAAGGCCACAGGGGCAGGTGACTTCACGGTCCATGGATAACTCCTCGCGTAGGTGCCACGAGTGCCATTGCTTCACCACGGCTGTCACGCATCAACCCGGCAACAACGAAGAGAAGGCAGAAGATCAGCCGCGGATGACACGGATAAGAAAAGACTTTTGGAGTGCGGCGCGGCCGCCGCTTTCTTGTCTGCCTTTGTCAACACGAAGCAAAGAAAGCGGCGGCCGCGCCGCACTCAAACTTCCGCTCTCGGTTTTCCTATCCGTGGCATCCGTGGTTGCTCCTCTTCCTCGCCGGGTTATAAGTAGTGAACGCGAATGACAGGTCAAACCGGACACCCGGATCGAAACAGCTCAGCGGTTGCATAGGGCAAATCCACCTGTGCCCTTGCGAGGGTCACAGGCACGTGGGATCATGGGTTGAATCATCTGTGCCTTGTTCCACTTACTCGGCGGGGACGCACTCGCTTCCCGGTCCCGCCTGATCCAGAGGGCGTAACCCATGTCGCAGGTGGCCGAAAAATCGTTTCCGGTTACCCTTCTCGGGGTGGCGAGCTTGATGGTGGCTCTCACGGTCGGCGTGACCGCGCTGAACTTCTCCGGGTGGTTCGCCACCCCCTCGCCGGCGGCCCCGGAGGAGGGGGCCCAGCGCTTCCAGCCGCGCCGCATCGTGACCAGTGGTTTCATTTCCGTCCAGGCCACGGTCCCGACCTGGGCACCGACTGCCTCGCTGGAGGAGATCGCCCGGTGCTGGGACCGGGCGGGCCATCGCCTGGCAGAGGCAATTGACCAGAACATGGCCAGGAACCCCCCGACCGACGAGCAGAGGTTGTCCGCGCTCATCACAAAATCGACTTCCTACCACTACGAAGGAGAGACGGCGCAGGCCTCTCGGGCCCTCGAGGAGGCCCGGGTCCTCTGTGAGAACAACCGAGCCCTGGCAGCCGAATGGCTCTACACCGTCATTTATTGCCAGGGACTTGCCTCCCTGCGACGCGGTGAGGACGAGAACTGTGTGATGTGCCGCGGGGAAAGCTCCTGCATCCTTCCCATCGCCCCCGCCGCCGTTCACACCAACCCCCAGGGCTCCCGCCTGGCCATCAAGTACTTCACCGAATACCTCCGCCAGTTCCCGGATGACTTCGAGGTTCGCTGGCTCCTCACCCTGGCCTTCATGACCCTCGGGGAGCAACCCTCCACAGCCGACGCCCATCTCGTGATTTCCCTCGATCGCTACAACAAATCAGAATTCGACATTGGCCGGTTCCGCGACATTGGCCACAAGGTCGGCGTCAACCGCTACAACATGGCCGGCGGTGCCATCCTGGAGGATTTCGACGGGGACGGGCTGCTCGACCTCATCGTCAGCACCATGTCCGCCACCGAGTCCATGGCCTACTACCGCAACAAGGGGGACGGCACCTTCGAGGACCGGACCAGACAGGCCGGGTTGACCAAACTGCTGGGCGGCCTGTACTGCGTCCAGGCGGATTACAACAACGACGGCCACGTGGACGTCTACGTCCCCCGCGGGGCCTGGCTGGGCTTGCCCATGCGACCCAGCCTGCTGCGAAACAACGGCAACGGTACCTTCACCGACGTCACCGAGGAAGCCGGCCTGCTCGATCCGGTCAACTCCAACTCCGCCTCCTGGGCCGATTTCGACAACGACGGCCACCTCGACCTGTTCGTCAGCTGTGAACGCCAGCCTAGCCGGCTATTTCGCAATAGGGGAGACGGCACCTTCGAGGACGTGACCGTCAAGGCGGGCTTGCGGGTCGATGCCCAGCCTTGCAAGGGCTGTGCCTGGGTCGATTTCGACAACGACGGCTATCCCGACGTCTTCCTCAACAACATCGGCGGCACCGGGAAGCTGTTCCGCAACAACCGCAACGGCACCTTCACCGACGTCACCGATGCCATGGGCATCGACGGCCCTCGAGCCGGCTTCTCCTGCTGGGCCTTCGACTACGACAACGACGGCTGGCTCGACGTCTTCGCCACCAGTTACGACCGTACCCTGGCGGCCGCGGTCAAGGGCCTCCTGGGACTGCCGCACGACAGGCAATCCAGCAGGCTGTATCGCAACCTCCAGGGCAAGGGCTTCAAGGACGTAACCCAGGAGGCCGGCCTGGACGCAGTCTACGCCACCATGGGCAGCAACTACGCAGACTTCGACAACGACGGCTACCTGGACTTCTACCTGGCCACGGGCGACCCCAACCTCTCCACCTTGCTTCCCAACCGAATGTTCAAGAACGTCGCCGGCCAGCGCTTCGCCGAGATCACGGCCTCCTCGGGCACCGGCCACCTCCAGAAAGGCCACGCCGTCACCTGTGGGGACTGGGCTCGCGATGGGCACGTGGACCTCTTCGTTCAGATGGGTGGCGCCATGCCCGGCGACAGGTATCACAATGTCCTGTTCCGCAATCCCGGTAACTCCAACAACTGGCTGACGGTCAAGCTCGTCGGCAAGAAGACGAACCGATCCGCCATCGGGGCCCGGATCAAGGTGGTCACCGCCGGCGAAAAGCCCCTGACGGTCCACCGCCACATTTCAACCGGGAGCAGCTTCGGTGCCAACCCCTTGCAGCAGACGCTCGGGCTTGGCAAGACCGACCGGGTAGCCACGCTGGAGGTCTACTGGCCGACCAGCAAGAATACCCAGGTATTCCGCGACGTTGCCGTCAACCAGGCCATCGAGATCACCGAGTTCGCCGACGACTACCGGAAACTGGACTGGAAGCCGATCCCGTTGCCGAAATGAAGCGTCCGCGTCGCCCTCATTTGCCTACTTCAGAGGTTCCTTCGAGACCAGGCCGAGGCGCTCCCTCGCCTGGGCGTGGCCGGGCTGGTATCGCAGGGCCCTGCGGTAGGCTGCCTCCGCTCCGGCGCGGTCTCCCTTGTTCGCCAGGCATACCCCGACGTGGTAGTGGACGTCGGCGTCGGTGGACTTTTCCTTCATGGCCTGCCGCAGGGCTGCCAGTGCCTCGTCGAACTTCCCCTGTCCCTGGAGGACCAGCCCGAGGAAGTACCAGACGTCTCCCGACTGCGGAGTGATCTCCAGGCTCCTCCTCAGCGCGTATTCCGCCTCGCCGGGCCGCTTCATGGCCACCAGAACGCGGCCCAGCCTGTCCCAGGCCAGGTCGGACTGGGGGTATTTCTGAACCGTCTCCTGCATCAGCGAAAGTGCTTCGTCCAGGTTGTTCTCGCGGGCCAACTGCACGGCGTTCAGGACCCGGGTGCGCAGGCCGAAGGTCGGCACCGCGAGCTGGGCCACGATGGCGTCGGGCCAGGGGGGATCGGGCGGCAGGCTCGCCAACTGCTCCTTCAAACGTCGAGCGGCCTCCAGGTCGCCCAGACCTTCCAGAGCACGCACGCGCAGGGAACAGGCGTGCTTGCTGACCGGGCTGGCCCCCTCGTTCGATTCGAGGTGTCGCAGACACTCGTGCCACTGGCCTGCGTCAGCCGCCACCTGGGCCAGCCGGAGATGAGCACGAGGATTGCCCGGACGAATGGCCAGGGCCGCCTCGAGTTGTGCCTTCGCCTCCTCGGGTCGTCCCGCCTCGAGGAGGGCCTCGCCCAGGCGGATGCGGGGGAGCGGATTGTCCCGGTGCAGCTCGGCCGACCTCCGCCAGTGGACGATGGCCTCCGTCGGCTCTGGCCCATTCTCCAGAATGACGGCACGCAGGTAGGGCCAGTCCCCGTTGCCCGGGTCGAGGCGCTCGGCCTCGGCGTAACAGACCAGCGCCTGAGGGAAATACTTGTACGCCTGCAGCCGCCGGGCCAGCAAACCCCAGGCCTCGCCTGAGTGAGGCTGCCGGCCCACGGCGTCGATGGCTGACTTGATCGCGTCGGCCACCTCCGGGTCGATCCCTGCCAGATCGATGCCCGGGACCTGCGCGCCGGGCCGCGACCAATTGTGATACCACACCACACCGGAACCCACGGCCAGCAGTGCCAGACTCACGAACAGCCCACGCCACAGGCCCCATCGCCTGCCTGCCACCGGAGTCGGTCGGGTGGAGGTATCCAGGGTCACTTCCGTCCCTCCCCTCTGGGTCGTCCGGGCGGTACTGTTTTTCCCTGCCCCTGGCGGACCTGCACCACCCGGTCCACCTCCCCACCGGGGAATCGTTCCTCCATCCCGTCCGGCCAGATCACGCGGATGCCGGCCACCCCGGTGACGTCACCCAGGCCGAAATGCACTCGAGGGTCGTTGCTGCACAGGTAACTGGAACCTGGCTGCACCAGCCCGGTGAAGTTCCGCTTGCTCGTCTCGACGAGGACCTCCGCGCCGATGGCGTCGCGCTTTCCGGCTTTGTCCAGGGCCCGCACCAGGAGCCAGTGTCCGCGCCTGGGAGCGACGTTGCGGTAGAGCAGGGCCGGCCCGCCTGTCTGAGTGACGAGCAGATCGACGGCCCCGTCGCCATCGACGTCCCCGACCGCCAGCCCGCGCGACACACCGGACCAGCCGCAGAAGGCCGGGTTGGCCAGGGAAACGTCTTGAAAGGACCCGCCGGTGTTGGCGAAGAGCTGGTTGCGCTGGCGGTACGGCGCCAGGAAGGAGTCGCGGTCGGGAGGCCCGACCCGGGTGACGGCACCGTTGACGATGGCCAGGTCGAGGGCGCCGTCGAGGTCAAAGTCTGCCAGGACGGTGCCGAAGCCCGTGCCGCGCCAGCGCCCGCGGGTCAGGCCAACGGCGGCCGTCCGGTCCTGAAACGTGCCGCGGGGGCCCTGCTTCCACAGGGCGTGGTGCTCGCTGACAAGATGGGTCACGAACAGGTCAGCCAGCCCGTCACCGTCCACGTCTCCATAAGCGATCCCCATGTTGCCCTGGGGGTTCCCCATGGCGTTGAAGGCCAGGCCGCGGGGAATGGCCTCCTCCTTGAAGGTGCCATCCTTCCGGTTGATCCACAGGTGGTTGGCGGAGGCGTCGTTGGCGACGAACAGGTCAGGCCAGCCGTCGCCGTTGAAATCGACACAGAGGATGCCCAGGCCTGGCCCCGGCTTGCTCGCCAGCCCGGAGGCCACCGTCCGGTCCTCGAACCCCAGCCAGCGGCCCGTGCCGTCAGCGCCCCGGTTGTGGTAGAGTCGGGTGATCGTGCCGGGGAACGCCGTCGGGCTGCAGTAGTCGCGCTGCCCGGTCGCATCGGCACAGGGCTGGCCCCTATCGACGTTGAGGTAGTTGACGACGACCAGGTCCAGCCACCCGTCCCGGTCGTAATCGACGAACGAGGCGGAGGTGCCCCACAGCGGGTTGTCCAGTCCCGCCTCCTTCGTGACCTCCTTGAAGCGTCCCTTCCCCTGGTTGAGAAACAGCGCGTCGGAGCCGAACCGGCTCAGGTACACGTCGGGCATTCCATCGTTGTCCACGTCGCCGACGGCAACGCCCATGTTGTAACCGGCCACGTCCAGGCAGCTGCCGGCTGAAACGTCCTCGAAGGTGCCATCGGGTTTCTGGCGGAACAGGCGATTGCGTGCCCCTCTGGGCCCGCCGTTGTGAATGAGGTAGACGTCGAGCCGCCCGTCATTGTCGAGGTCGAACAGTGCGACGCCGGAGCCCAGGATCTGCGGCATGAAGTAGGACCCGTCGAGCGGGCCCGGGTCGTGGACGAAGTTCAGCCCCCGCGCGGTGGTGACGTCGGAGAACCAGGGCTCGCCGGCTTGCTCCTCGTGGCCCGCGACCGCGGGCCCTGGCCTTCGGCACCCCCCCAGCAGGCACAGCCCTGGCAGCAGGGCGGTGATCAGGACGCCACCTCGGATGAGATTCACGTGCTGCGCACTCCTCGTGCCGGCTGAGTTGTTCCTTCCACAGTCTAGGGGCCGATTGGCCTGCTCGCAAGGCCATGGCCCGTCCCACCTGATAGGCTGTCTGATACCTGGCGAGTGGCCGGGTTCTGCACCGCCGCCGTTCAGGAGTCGAGCAGGTCATGCCCTCGGATCACGACGCCTACGCGGCCCTGCGCCATCGTGACTACCGCCTGCTTCTGGGTGCCGGCGTCCTCTCCGCCATAGGCCTCGAAGTGCTGGCGGTGGCCATCGGCTGGGAGCTGTATCGGCGAACCTCCTCCGCCTGGGCGCTCGGCCTGGCCGGGCTGGCCCAGTTCCTGCCGGTCCTGCTGCTCGCCCTGCCCGCCGGCCAGGCCGCCGACCGACACAGCCGCAAGGTGCTGTTCCAGCTCGCTCAGGCCCTGCTCGCGCTGACCTCGCTGGGGCTGACCGCCCTGTCGCTGACCCATGGGCCGGTCGAGCTGATGCTGGCCTGCCTGCTGCTCATCGGCGTCGGCCGCGCCTTCACGGCCCCGGCCCGGTCCTCGTTGCTGGCCCAGGTGGTGCCCGCCGAGGCGCTGGGCAACGCCGTGACCTGGAACAGCAGCGGCTGGCAATTCGCCAACGTGACCGGCCCCGCCCTGGGCGGACTGGTCCTGGCCGTGGCCTCCCCTGCTCACGCCTACGTGGTTGCGGCAGGATGCTCACTGGTCTGCATCTTCCTGCTCGCCCCCATCCAGCCGGTGCAGAAAGGCATGCGGCCGGTTACCGCCCGCTCCCTGGACGCCCTCCTGGCTGGCGTTCAGTTCGTCTGGCGGAACGATCTACTGCTGGCGGCCATCACTCTCGATCTGTTCGCCGTGCTGCTGGGAGGGGCGACGGCCCTGCTGCCGATCTTCGCCCGGGACGTCCTCAAGGAAGGCCCCGTCGGGCTGGGATACCTGCGTGCCGCCCCCGCCGTGGGGGCGTTTCTGATGGCCGTGGTGCTTGCCCACCGCCCGCCGATGAGCCGGCCGGGCGTGGCACTGCTCCTGGCGGTGACGGGCTTCGGCGTGGTCACCATCGCCTTTGGCCTGTCGAACAGCTTCTACCTGTCGCTGCTCATGCTGGCCCTGTCCGGAGCGCTGGACAACGTCAGCGTGGTGGTCCGCAGTACCCTGATGCAGATGCTGACCCCCGATGAGATGCGCGGCCGCGTCGCTGCGGTCAACACGGTGTTCATCAGCTCGTCGAACGAGCTGGGCGCCTTCGAGTCGGGGGCGACCGCGGCGCTGTTCGGCCCGGTGGCATCTGTCGTCGGAGGCGGCATCGGCACGATTCTGGTCGCGATGCTGGTCGGGTGGTGCTGGCCGCGGCTGGTCCGGCTGGAACCGCTGCACACTCTCGTGCCCCACAGCGCCAGCCCGCCGGAACACCCCGAGCCTCCAGCCGCTCCTGGCTGAACGGGCAGCCGCATCACTTCCCCAGCCGGTACATCATCTTCCTGGGGACGGCGTAGAGCTTCACGTGGTCGCGGAGGTCGCGGGTGCTGCCTTTCTCGAAGGAGAAGACGACCTCCTCTCCATCCTCGATCTTGTCGGTTCGGAACGTCAGGCTGTCCATGCCCGAGCCCGACCAGCGGAATAGCAGCAGCTGCTCCTTGCTGAAATCGATCCCCTTGCTGATGACCTTTTGAGCTTCCCTGTCGGGCACCGCCTTTGCCAGTTCCTCGGCCGTGGCGATGACCTTCGGGCGCTCGAACGGACTGCGGACGGGATCAACCTTGCCCTTGGCGAGCTTGATCTCGCGGGGGGCAAGGGCGGTGGCGTCCTTGGGCTCCTCCACGGCGGCCAGGGTAACCGCTCCGGCGAGCAGGCTCGCAGCCAGTATCAGCGACATGGCCAGTACCTCACTCTTTCAGGGAGAACGTGAACTCGTTGGGGCCCTCCGGCTTCACCTCGGCTGACAGGGTCGTATCGGCGTTGTAACGCCGGGGGACGTATTCCTGGCGCGGCACGGCCCCCATGGCCGGGTCCTTTTTCGCGCCGGGGACCTCGCGGCTGGCGTGGATGCGGACCTTCTTCTTGCCCGCCGGGGCCTCCAGGGTGAACGTCCCGGCCTTGACGTCTCCCGCCGCCGGCAGCACCCTGGGGTTCTCGTCCTCCAGGACGATTTTCCCCTCCGCCATGGGCTGGCCGTTCCAGGTAACCGTGCCCTTGACAGGATAGGTGTTCTTCCCGCCGCAGCCGGCAGGGCAGAGCAGCACCAAGGCAAAGAAGGCCAGGAAGGGAGATGGCAACGGACGTCTGGTCATGGTAGCTCACTCACTGACAACCTCAGCGCCGTTGCGGCTGCCCATGGCGCGGAAGGTCACGGGGTCGATGCTGTCCTTGACGAAGCGAACCGACCCGTCACCCATGGCGACGTTGACGCCACCGATGTGGTAGCTGCGGGCCAGGACGAAGATGTTCGTGCCGGTGTAGATGCACGGGGCGCGGGGAACAGGGGTGGCCTGGCACCAGTCGAACTGGTCGGGCACGTTGGTGTTGGGGGGCAGCCGAGTGCTGAACGAAACGCCGCTGTGGGCCGGGTTGTGGTAGCGACCGCGAATGTCGTGGCCGTTGGTGTCGGGGGAGAGGATCAATTCGCTGACCATGGCCGTGGTGGACGTACCGTCCTTGACGTCGGTGAGGCGGGTCATCGAGAGGGCGTAGAACATGCCGTTGAGGCTGGCGCTGCTGGCCAGGCCGCCGCCATTGAAGTAGTCGTTGCCGGCGCAGACGACGTAGTTACCCGAGAAGCCCTGGGTGGGGGTGCCGAGGCCGCCCCAGTAGGTCTGCAATTTCGGATTGACCGAGTCGGAAGGGCACATGAGGTTGGGGATGATCGATCCCAGGTCGGGGAAGCCCAGGGCGCTGGCGCCGCTGGCCATGTACGTCTCGAACCTCTTGTAGAGGCTTTCCTGCTCGAGGTAGGGCCAGGTGTCCTGCGCCCAGCAGCGGCGGTCGTTGGCCCCATTGTAAGGTGCGGGGGTCGAGCCGGTGCCGTCGATGTAGTTGTAGGTGGCGTGGGGGAAATAGCCCCGGGCATCGTGGTGGTTGTGCAAGGCCAGGGCAACCTGCTTGAGGTTGTTCTGGCAGCGCATGCGGTTGGCCGCCTCCCGCACCTTCTGGACGGCGGGAAGGAGAAGGCCAATGAGGATGGCGATGATGGCGATGACGACCAGCAGTTCGATCAGCGTGAACGCGGCACGCCTGTCACGAAAACGCTCCACGTGCGACCTCCCGCGAAACGCAACAGAGAAGAGTAGGGAACGGATGACCCCTTCATCCAAGCACGTGGGCCCCGAAGCGGCAATGAAAAAAGCGATTGGATTGTCATCGGCGACGCCTTCCGCCTCTGTTCGCCTCATGCTCTGTTCGCCTCATGCCTCCTTGCGACGCTCCACCGGGCAGGCCGATGGCCTGGAGAGGTTCAGAGCGGTGTTGATCAGCCCGACGTGCGAGAACGCCTGGGGAAAGTTGCCGACCAGGCGGCGGGCTTCGGGGTCGTACTCTTCAGCAAGCAGTCCCACGTCGTTGCACAACCCCAGCAGGCGCTCGAACGTCTGCCGGGCCTCGTCGTGCCGGCCCATCAGAGCGTAGTTGTCGGCCAGCCAGAAGGTGCAGGGCAGGAACGCTCCCTCGCCCGGAGGCAAGCCGTCCTTGGTGGCCGAGCTGTCGTAGCGGCGGACGAAACCGTCGTGCAGCAGTCGTTGCTCGATGGCGGCGACCGTTCCCCGAACGCGCGAGTCCGTCGCCGGCAGGAAGCCGACGTGGGGGATCATCAGGAGACTGGCGTCGAGCAGGTTCGATCCGAACGCCTGGACGAAGGAGTTCAACTTCGTGTCGAAGCCGTCCGCGCAGGTGCGGTCGTGGATGGTCTGGCGGATGGCTCGCCACTGATCGAGCGGTGCTTCCAGGCCGAACTGCTCCGCCGACTTGATGGCCCGATCGATGGCGACCCAGGCCATCACCTTGGAATGAGTGAAGTGCTGTCGTGGACCGCGTACCTCCCAGATTCCCTCGTCGGGCGTGTCCCAGGCGCCCTCGACGAAGCGCACCAGGGCACGCTCCAGGTTCCAGTCCGCCTCGACCGCCTTCAGCCCGGCCTTGCGCCCCTGGTGCATGGCGTCGCAGACCTCGCCATAGACGTCGAGCTGAAATTGCCCATGAGCGGCATTGCCGATCCGCACCGGGCGAGATTTCTCGTAGCCCTCCAGCCAGGGCACCTCCCATTCCGTCAGGCGCCGCTCGCCGGCCAGGCCGTACATGATTTGAATGATGCTCGGGTCGCCGGCCACGGATCGCAGCAGCCACTCGCGCCAGGCCTTCGCCTCGTCGGTGTAGCCCGCCTCCAGCAGGGCCAGGAGGGTGAGGGTGGCGTCGCGCAGCCAGCAGAAGCGGTAGTCCCAGTTGCGCACTCCGCCGATCTTCTCGGGCAGGGAGGTGGTAACGGCCGCCACGATTCCTCCCGTGGGCTGGTAGGTCAGCGCCTTCAGCGTGATCAGCGAGCGTATCACCACGTCCCTCCAGGGCCCCTGGTAATTGCAGTGGCTCGACCACTCCTGCCACCAGGAGACGGTGTCGGCCAGCGCCTTCTCCGGATCAATGGCTGCCGGAGCGGGCTCGTGGGAGGGGTGCCAGGTGAGGGTGAACGGGATGCGCTGACCTTCGGACACCGTGAAATCGCTCACCGTGGTCAGGTCCTCGCCGCGGGTGGCAACGGCGGTGCGCAGGCGCAGGGCGTCGGGTCCGGCAATGGCCCGGATGCCGTCCTCTTCGCGCCGCACCCAGGGGACGATGGAACCATGATCCGGACGGATGACCAGTTCCATCCGCATGGCGACCTGGCCACGCCGTCCCTCGACGATGCGGACGAGGTCCGGCACCTGCTCGCGGATCGGCATGAAGTCGATGACGGCCGCCGTCCCACCATCCGTCACGAACTCCGTCTCCAGAACCAGGGTGTCGTCCAGGTAGCGCCGCCGAACGGCGCGGGGCTCGCTTTCAGGGGCCAGCTTCCAACGTCCGTTTGCCGGGGTGCCAAGCAGGGAGGCGAAGCAGGCGCCACTGTCGAAGCGGGGAAGGCAGAGCCAGTCGAAGGAGCCGTCCTTGCCGACCAGGGCGGCCGTGTGGCAGTCGCCAACCAGGGCGTAGTCCTCGATGCGGAGGGTCATTGGCACTCCTCGAAACGCCCGGACGCTGGAAGGGACGGGGGCAATTCTCGTGCCGGCAACCTCGGACTGCAAGTGGCTCCCTTTGCCCTGCGCCTCGCTTTCCTAAAATGCGAGAAACAATCCCTCTCTCCCGAGGACGAGATGGCAGAGCGATTCGATCTCATCGTCATTGGCGGCGGGCCTGGCGGATACGTGGCGGCCATCCGCTCGGCACAGCTGGGCAAGACCGTGGCCATCGTCGAGAAGCGGCCCACGCTGGGCGGCACCTGCCTCAACGTCGGCTGCATCCCCAGCAAGGCCCTGCTCGACAGCAGCGAGTTGTACGCCCAGGCTGGCAAGCAACTGGGGCGGCACGGCATCTCCGTCGGCGAGGTCAAACTCGACCTGGCCGCCATGATGGCTCGCAAGGACGGGGTCGTCAAGGGACTGACGCAGGGCCTGGCCGGCCTGATGCGCAAGAACAAGATCGCCGTCTTCCAGGGGGCCGCCAGGCTCACCGGAGCGGCCGACGGAATGCACCGGGTGGCGGTCAAGGGCACGAAGGACGACGTGCTCCAGGCCAAGCAGGTGCTGCTGGCCACCGGCGGCGAGCCTGTCACCCTGCCGTCGCTGCCCTTCGACGGCACCTACATCGTCAGTTCGGCCGAGGCCCTCGCCTTCGATCGGGTGCCGGCCCACCTGATCGTCGTCGGCGGCGGCTACATCGGCCTGGAACTGGGTAGCGTCTGGTCGCGGCTGGGCGCCAAGGTGACAGTGGTCGAATTCCTGCCGCGCATCCTGCCGCTGGGCGACGCCGAGATCGCCGAGCAGCTGCACCGTTCGCTGAGCAAGCAAGGGTTGACCTTCCACCTGGACACCCGCGTCACCGGGGCCGGCGTTCAGGCCGGCGAGGTGGTCGTCAACGCCAACTGCAAGGGTCGCGACCTCGAATTCAAGGGCGACAAGGTGCTGGTGGCCATCGGCCGGCGGCCATACGTGACGGGACTGGGGGTGCAGGAGGCGGGAGTGCAGCTGGAGGAGAAGACGGGGCGGGTGCTGGTCAACGACGACTTCGAGACCAGCTTGCCGGGTGTCTTCGCAATCGGCGACCTGATCGAGGGGCCGATGCTCGCGCACAAGGCGGAGGAGGACGGCGTCGCCTTCGCGGAACGGCAGGCGGGGATGAAGACCCACGTCAACTACGACCTGGTGCCCAGCGTGATCTACACCTGGCCGGAGGTGGCCAGCGTGGGCCCGACGGAGGAGCAGATCAAGTCGTCGGGGCAGGAGTACAAGGTGGGGAAGTTCCCGTTCAGCGCCAGTCCGCGGGCGCGGTGCATGGACGAGCCGGAGGGGTTGGTGAAGGTGATCGCGGACGCGGCGACGGATCGGCTGCTGGCGGTGCACGTGTTCGGGCCGCGAGCATCGGAGCTGATCGGCGAGGTGGTGACGGTGATGGAGTTCGGAGGCAGCGCCGAGGACGTAGCGCGGACCTGCCACGCGCACCCGACGTTGAGCGAGGCGGTCAAGGAGGCGGCGCTGAGCGTGCATCGCCGGACGATCCACCTGTGATTGGCGCAAGTTGAACGGTGACGTATCCTGGGGAGCGTCGAAGGGCACACCTGCTTCTCGGGAGAACTCGAGATGTCGATTCTACCGGCGCCGCTGCGACCGCTGGGCAACGGCTATCCAACCAGAGATGGCAAGCCCATGGCCGAGACAGACCTGCACCGGGACTTGATGGTGGCGTTGATGGCCATGCTCAGGGCGTACCATGCCGGTCAGCAGGTCTACGTCTCGGGGAATCTGCTGGTCTTCTACCAGCAGGGAAATCGAAGACGGCACGTCTCGCCCGACGTCTTCGTGGTACGAGGAGTCGAGAATCGGCGACGGGACAACTACCTGATCTGGGAGGAGGGCAAGGGCCCCGAGGTAGTCATCGAGTTGACGTCCAGCAGCACCAGGAACGAGGACACCAACACCAAGCACCAGCTCTACCAGGACGTGCTGAAGGTGCAGGAGTATTTCCTCTTCGACCCCTACGCCAACTACCTCAACCCGCCCTTGCAGGGCTATCGACTTCATCGTGGCATCTACCGCCGCATCCGCGCCGTGCAGCAACGCCTTCCCAGCCAGGTGCTCGGCTTGCACCTCGAACGCGCCGGCAGCGACCTTCGCCTCTGAAATCCTCAGACGGAGACGATTCTGGCCACGCCTGAGCAACGCGTCGAGGAAGTGGACGCGGCTCGACAGGAAGTGGAAGAACGCCTTGTCGAGCAAACGCAGGCACGAGAGCTAGCCGAAGCGGAGGTGGAACGCCTCCGTCGCCTGCTAGAACAGGCGGGCATCTCCCCGGAGCAACATCCCTGACGGTATCGCTCACAGCACCCCTCGGATCGGCCTGCCCTCCGGCAACAGCGCCAGCGGCCGATCCTGCCGGTCGCGCAGCTCGCCGTCCAGCTCGATGCCCAGCGCCTGGTAGATCGTCGCCGCCACGTCGGCCGGGCTGGTCGCCAGACCTCGCACGTGGGCGGCCTGGCCGTCCGTTGAGCCGATGACCTGACCGCCTCGCACACCACCACCGGCAAAGAAGATCGAGCCGGCCTTGCCCCAGTGGTCCCGACCGCCCAGCGAATTGATGCGCGGCGTCCGCCCGAAATCGGTGAGGAAGACCACCAGCGTCTGAGCCAGCAGGCCGCGGGCGTCGAGGTCCTCCAGCAGCGCCGCGAAGGCCCGATCCGTCCCCACCAGGTGGTAGTCTCGTTTCACCATCTCCTGAAGCGGTGGATGGTTCTGCACCGGCGCGTTGTGGTTGTCCCACAGGTTGCCGTACTCGGGGTCGTATCCGTAATCCACCAGCACGAACCGCGCTCCGGCCTCCACCATTCTCCTGGCCAGCAGGCAGCGCTGGCCGATCTTCGTTCGGCCGTAGCTCTGGCGCACCGCATCGGGCTCCTGACGTAGGTCGAAGGCGCGGCGAACCCCCGGCGACAGGAGCATCTCGAACGCGCTGGTGTACTGGCGGTGCAGCGTCTGGGCCAGCCCTGCAGACTCCATTTCACGCAACCCGAGATCCAGTTTCTCCCGCAACGTCTGACGGTGCGCCAGCCGCTGCCGGGTGGTCCCCGCCGCCGCCTCCAGCGACTGGCGGTGGAAGTCCTCCTCGGCGACCTCGGCCACCTTCGCGGTGAAGTCGGGATTGCGCGGCTGACCGCCCGTCGGGAACGGAGCGTACTCCCGTCCCAGCCATCCGCCTGTGAACAGGTTCACCGGGGGCGGGCCCGGCCGGGTCGTTCCCGGCACCGCCACGTACCCCGGCAGCCCGTTGCGCGGGCCCAGCAGCTTCGCCACCACCGACCCCACGTTCGGCTCGGTGGTGATCCGATCAGGCGTCACCCGCCGGCCCGAAAGCCCGAATGCCTGGGCCAACAGGTGATCGTCCGTGGCCGGCACGAAGTTTCGCACCAGCGCCAGCCAGTCGGTCCGCTGGGCCAGGCACGGCATGGTTTCGCAGAACTGCACGCCCGGCAAGCGCGTGCGGATCACCCCCAGCGTCCCGCGAATCTCCTTCGGGGCCTCCGGCTTGGGGTCGAAGGAGTCGATGTGGGTCACGCCCCCAGCCATCCACAGAACGATCACCGACTGGGCCTTCGCCGGCGAGGGCGCCTCGCTCGCCGTCGCCCACCCCGGCAGGAGCGTCCCGGCCACACCCACCGACGCCACCCGCAACAGGTCGCGCCGGCTCACCAGGCTGTCCCAGGCATGGCCGCCGACCGGCAAGGAGTTACTCGCTGGCTGCATCGCAACTTCACCCCCAGGGTGGGATCGTCGTCGAAGGTAGATGATACTCCAGAAGTGTCGTGCGTGGCAACCTAGCACTGGCGTCGGAAGTGGAAAACGTAGATAGTAGACAGTAGACCGTTTTCACCCGACGCGATCTGTATGGAGGACCGGTCGATGCGCGTGCTGGTGGTCGAGGCCAACCCCGTCAGCCAGCAAGTGCTGACGCTCCTGTTGCAGCGGGCCGGTCACGACGTCGAACGGGCTGGCAACGGCCCCCAGGCTCTGGAGGCGTTCGAGAAACACACCTTCGACCTGATTCTCATGAGCGTGGCCTTGCCCCAGATGGACGGCCTGCGGGCCACCCGCCTGATCCGGGCACGGGAGAAGGTCACCGGCGGGCGCGTGCCCATCATTGCCCTGACCGACCAGGCCCAGCCCGCCGAACGACAACGCTGTCTCGCGGCGGGAATGGACGACTGCCTCTTGCGACCCGTCCGCAGCCCGGACCTGTTCGCGGCCATCGCGCGGCTGATCGGTGAGGCAGGCAAGGAGCAACAGGCAGCTTCGACCCCGGGCAAGGAGGCTCAACCAGAGTGGACGTCTCCGCTGCGTGAGGGGAACTTCCCTCCCGAGGCACTTGTAGCCCTGGTGGAAACTTTCGTCGGGACGATACCCGATCGACTTCAGGCCCTGCGCCAGGCCGTCGCTGACGAGGATGCACGACAGATCGAAAAGGAGGCGCACTCGCTCAAGGGCGCCCTGGGGGCCTTTTCCGCCCAGGCCGCCACCCAGGCGGCCGCCAGCCTCGAGCGTGCCGGGCGCGAGCAGCGGCTGGACCAGGTCCCCGAGACGTTCGCCGACCTGGACGCCCGAACCGCCTCCGTGCTGGCCTCCATGCGCGAGTTCCTCCAGCGCAGCAGGAGGCCCTGATCAGCTTGGCTGGTGTACTGGAACGACGCCGCCCGGTATGTTACAACAAGGGTAGAGCCCCATTCAGCACTCTCCCCTCCGAGGTCGAGCATGGCCGAGGAAACCTTTACCGAACTGATCACGCGGGTCCGTGCTGGTGACGAGCAGGCCGCGGCCGACCTGGTGCGCCGCTACGAGCCGGAAATCCGCCGGGAGGTCCGGTTCCTGCTGCGTGACCCGTTCCTGCGACGGACGTTCGACTCGATGGACATCTGTCAGTCGGTCATGGGCAGTTTCTTCCTCCGCGCCGCTCTGGGAGAGTACGACCTCGACCGTCCCGAGGACCTGATCCGCCTGCTCATCCGCATGACCCGTAACAAGGTAGTCGATGCCACCCGCAGGCAACGGGCCCAGAGACGCGATCATCGCCGGGCCACCAGCATCGACGCCATCGACGTCGAGACCTCCGCCCCCAGCCCCAGCCAGGTGGCCGAAGGTCGCGAGCTGCTGGCAGCGTTCCAGGGACGATTGTCGGATGAGGAGCGCCGGTTGGCGGACCTGCGTGCCCAGGGCGAGGAGTGGGCGGACATTGCCAAAGAGGTCGGCGGGACGGCCGAAGGTCGTCGCAAACAGTTGACGCGCGCCATCACACGGGTGTCGCGGGAACTGGGACTGGATGACGTCCATGAGTGAACCAGACGCTGCAGACCCGGGTGGCAAGCTGGGTCAGCCCACGCCTCCCCCAGGGGCGCTCGGGAAACCGGGCGAGCCGACGTTCCTGACCCCGCCGCCGGGCCGGGCCTCCCAGCTGTCGTCGCGCAGCCTGTCCGTCGATCAGCAGTACTGGCAACTGTGGCGCCAGGGCCGCCGGCCCGACCCGCGGGTGTTCCTGGCGGGCCGCCCGGGACTGACCGCTACCGAGGTGGCCGCGGTGCTTTCCATCGACCAGTACGAGCGCTGGCTCAAGGGGGAGCGCACGCTCGCCGAGGACTACCTCGCCCTGCTACCCGCCGGCACCGACCACGACCAGGCCGCCTGCGACGTCATCTATGGCGAATATCTGCTGTGCGAACAACTCGGCGAGCACCCCGATAGCGCCGTGTTCCAGCAGCGTTTCCCCGCCCAGGCTGACCTGCTTCGCCGCCAGCTCGACCTCCACCGCGCCCTGGCTTCCGAGCACGGCTCCGTCGCTGAACCGTCGAGCCAGCCGGCCGAACAGGCCGAGTCGGACGGGTTGAAGACGATCCGCCGCAACGGCCCGGCTCCCGGGACGGCGAAGGTGGGCGACCAGCTGGCGGGGTTCGAGTTGCTCGAGGAGATCGCCCGGGGCGGCATGGGAGTGGTGTGGAAGGCCCGCCAGGTCAGCCTCGACCGTGTCGTCGCCCTCAAGGTCGTCCCCGTCCAGCCGGGCAGCGACCCCGCCAGCCTCGAACGCATGCGCCGCGAGGCCAAGATGACCGCTCGCCTGTCGCATCCCCACATCGTCACCGTCTACGACGCCGGACAGGCCGGCTCCTCCTTCTACCTGGCCATGGAGTACGTGCCTGGCGTCGATCTACACCGACTGGTGGCCGTGTCCGGCCCGCTGCCGGTGCCACTGGCCTGCGAGTACGTGCGGCAGGCGGCGCTGGGGTTGCAGCATGCCCACGAGCAGGGGCTGGTCCACCGCGACGTCAAGCCCAGCAACCTGATCCTGGCCCGGGCCGAGGGCGAAGAGATTGGGACGTTGAAGGTCCTCGATCTCGGTTTGGCACGACTGCCGATTCTGGACCAGTCCGCCGATCTGGCGGGCCGGCACACGCCGGTGCAGCAGGCCCCCTTGACCCAGGACGGGGCGTTCATGGGCACGCCCGACTTCGTCGCCCCCGAGCAGGCCAGCGACCCACGCTGCGCCGACGGCCGCAGCGACCTGTACAGCCTGGGCTGCACCTTCTATTTCCTCCTGACCGGCCAGACTCCCTACGTGGGAGGTACTCCCCTGGCCAAGCTGATGCAGCACCACCTCAGCGACGTCCCTTCGGTTGCCCGCCTCCGCGCCGACGTGCCGGCCAGCCTGGCCGAGATCATCCGCCGACTGATGGCCAAGCGACCCGAGGATCGCTTCCAGACTTCCGCCGAGCTGGCCCTGGCGCTGAAGCCGTACCTGCCCACCTCGGAGGGGTCAGGGGTGAGGGGTGAGGGGTCAGGAACGAGGGGTCAGGGGACAGGGGTCAAGGGTCAGGAAGATAGAGCTCCTTCTTTCCTGACCCCTCACCCCTCACCCCTGACCCCTCCAAGGCTGGTGCATCGTCTGACCGGCCACGAGGAGCGCATCAAGGGAGTGGCCTTCGCGCCCGATGGTCGGGGGCTGGCGTCGGCCGGGCTCGATCGCGTGGTTCGGTTGTGGCAGATCGGCCAGGAACGCGAGGGCTGGCACAGCGCGGAGCACGCTGGCGGCGTGCTGTGCCTGGCCTACGCTCCGGATGGCCGGTCGCTGGTCTGCGGCGACGACGCGGGGTTCGTCTACCTGTGGGACCTGGGGACAAGGCAGCTCCGCTGGCGTGCCGGGGGGGTTGGCGACAACGTCAACGGGTTGTCCTTCTGCTCAAAAGGCCAGCGGATCCTGACGGGCGGACACGATGGGGTGTTACGCCTGTGGGACGTGGAGGGTGGACGCCTGCTGCGTCAGTGGCCGGCCCACGGCGGGGCTGTGTGGGCGGTCGCCCTGTCGCCGGATGGGCGGGTGGCGTTGTCGGGTGGACAGGACCGGGCATTGCGGGTCTGGGAAGTGGAAAGTGGCGAGTCACTGGCGGTGCTGCCCGAACAGGCCATGCTGGTAACTGCCCTGGCGCTGGCGCCGGATGGCCGGCGTGCCCTGACCGGCGGGGTCGATGGGCTGATCCACGTCTGGGACCTGGCCGGCCCGCGAGAGGTTCAGACCCTGGAAGGGCACTCCGCACGCGTGACCGGGCTGGCCTTCGCGCCCGATGGCCTGCAGGCGGTTTCCGGCAGCCGGGACCAGAGCGTGCGGATCTGGGACGTCAACGCCGGGCGGGAGCGGCATCGCTTCACGGAACACGTGCGCTGGGTCAACGCCGTCGCCTGGTCGGCCGACGGCCGACACGTCGCCTCGGGCGGGGTGGACCGGAGCGTTTGTGTCTGGGCGGTGCGACCGTAGCGTGATCGGGCGATCCTACCCGCCACGGTCGAGCAGGTCCTTGCAGTATTTCAGCAAATTCAGCTCTGCCAGCTCCTCGACGACCTGATCCATGGGAGCGCCTTCGAGGGACTGGCGGATGTCCACCAGCAGCAGCTCGGCGAAACGCTCGCGGGCACGATGCACCAGCTGGCGAATGCCTGCCGGCGAGAACGTCTTGTTCATCCGGGTCGCCAGCAATTCGGCCACCTGGCTGCTCGACAGGTCCGGCTGATCGACGCGGAGGCGGAGCACGGCGTAGTAGGGCTGGCCGGTCTCCTGCTCCTGCTGCTCCAGGGCACGCCAGGCGCGGGCGAGCAGTTCCTGCCTCCAGCTGTCGCGGAATTCCTGGTCAGCCGCCTCCGAATGATCGGGGGCCACCACGCCGGCATCATTTTCCAGCGGGACCTGTCGAGGCCCCTTGAGCAGGCCGCGGTAATGATCCTGCACCAGGCGGAACAGGGCGCCCTTGACGTAATTGCGGAACCGCCCCTGGGCGGGATCGGCGTGGCCGAACCGTCCCTGGATGAAGCGGAGGGCGAACTCCTGGGTGAGGTCCTCGGCGACGGAGGAGTCGCGGACGGCACGGAGCAGGTAGCGGTAGACGGCACCGCAGTAGCGCTGCATGAGTACTTGCCTGGCGGCGGCCGCCTGGTCCTGATCGCCCTTGTGTGCCTGGTACAGCATTGTCCACTGCGTGGCGATCTGGCTGAGGTGCTGCTGGATGTCTTGTTCGTTCATGTCTTTTGTCCCTCGCCTGTCTACAGCATACTCTGGCCGACCGCCGTAGCAAAGCGATCTCGCCTGGATCGCCCCCTCTAGCTATCATGGCGCAGGTTCTGGCTCGTAGTCCCCTGTTGAGGGCGCCATCATGGCACGGCGGTCGAACCGCGCTGCCGACACGAAGTCGGCCCCCCCCTCCTCGCCCTGGTCAGGCCAACGGTTGCGCTGGCTGGGGCTGTACGCCGTCCTCGGGATGGCGTTCGTGGCCCTGATCATGTTCCAACCCTGGTCGAGCACAGCTGAATCCTCCGACAAGTCGCCGCGCGACGCCTTCGCCGCTGATCGCGACAGCGGGCCGGGGGTCGCCGCTTCGGTCGCGTTCGACGGCAAGAGGGCGATGGGCTACCTGGAGGAGGTCTGCAAGATCGGGCCGCGGATCAGCGGCAGCGAGGGGATGACGAAGCAACAGGAGCTGATCGAGAAGCACTTCACCAACCTGGGTGGCAAGGTCAGCTACCAGCGGTTCACGGCCAGGCAGAAGAGCAACCGCAAGTCCGTCGAGATGGCCAACCTGGTGGTGTCGTACCATCCCGACCGGGGCCGGCGGGCGATCCTCTGCTCGCATTACGACACCCGTCCGATCGCCGATCAGGAGCCCAATCCGCGGCGCTGGAACGACCCGTTCATCAGCGCCAACGACGGTGGCAGCGGCGTTGCCCTCCTCATGGAGATGGCCCACCACGTCAAGGAGCTGAAGGCCGAGGTCGGCATCGACTTCGTCTTCTTCGACGGAGAGGAGTTCATCTTCGATCCCAAACAGGATGAATACTTCTTCGGCTCCAAGCAATTCGTCCGCGAGTACGCCAGGAACCGCAAGAAGGTCACCTACGTCGGGGCCATCCTGCTGGACATGGTCGGCGGCAAGGGCGCGGTGTTCCCGGTGGAGCAGAACTCGTGGACGAGAGCGAGCAAGCTGGTCAAGGAGGTCTGGGGCATCGCGGCGGAGCTGAAGTGTACCGCCTTCCAGGACAAGTTCAGCCGCTTCGCCATCGATGACGACCACATCGCCCTCAATCGCGGCGGCATCCCGGCCATCGACATCATCGACTTCGACTATCCCCACTGGCATCGGTTGAGCGACCTGCCACGGAACTGCTCACCGGGGCCGATGGAGCAGGTGGGCAAGGTGTGCAGCGTCTGGCTTCAGCGAACCAAATGAGGCACCTGCCGTGGGCTGGTCCGAAATCGTCTTCGGCTTGCTACTGGTGCTCGGGTTGCTGGGGTTGTCGCTGTACGTTGGCGCCCGGCAGGTGGTGCAGCTGCGCCATCTGCGCCAGCAGGACCTGCCGGCCGAGGAGATGCACTACGAGCGCCGCAAGGCCTGGCGGCGGCTGGTGAGCTGCGGACTGACGCTGGTGCTGGCGGCGATGCTGGCGGTCCTGGTGCCCTCCTGGGAGGAGGTGGACCGGATGCTGCGCGTGGCCGGGCCGCAACCGACCGAGGAGCAGAAGTCCCTCGCCCGGCTGTACGTCGGTGGCTGGATCGTGCTGATGATGCTGCTGATGGTCCTGCTGGTGCTGGCGGCGCTCGACCTGTGGTCGACGCGGCGATTCGGGTTGCGACAGTTTCGCAAGCTGCAGGCCGACCGGCGAGCGATGATCGAGCGGCAGGTCAATCGCATGAGGCGCGACCGTGACGGAGAGGAATGAGCCGTGCTTCACGTCGCCGGTTCATCCGGCGAGAGCCCTGCCTGCTTCAGCCTCCGTCTCAGGCGTTCGATCTCCTCTTCCGCATGCAGGCGGGCCTGCGCTTCTCGTTGCAGACGTTGTTCCGCCAGCAGGCGCGCCCGAGATTCCTGGGACAACTTCTGTTCAGCCAGCAGCCGCGCCCGGGCCTCCTCACGGGCACGTCGCTCCGCGGCCTCGCGGGCTTCTCGCGGCATGGACAGCCATTGCTGCGTTTGCGGATCCCACAACCGCAGAACCTGGCCATCCCTCTCGAGGTGCAGGCCGATCGTTTGACTGGGCAGCCGGCCGTCGATCTCCCGAATGGGCTGGTAAACGCCTCCGCGCAACCGATAGCCTTGCAGGGGCGGGTCGAGGTAATCGGCATCGGGGTCGAACAGGAAGTACTCGCGGACCTTCAAGACGTCCTGGTAGAGCAGCTTCTTCGTCTTCGTGTCCTCGGCGCGGGTGCTGGAGGAAGTCAGTTCGATGACCACCTGGGGGGCGTGTTTCTCCTCCCAGAGCAGGTAGTTGTTCCTCAGACGCTTCTCCACTCCCTTGACCACGAAGACGTCGGGCGCGACGTGCTTGTGGCGGTTGCCCTGGTCGTAGAAGATCAGCAGGTTGCCCGAAACGTAGACGCGCCTGCTTGCCCGATAATACTCGGCGAGCATCTCGATCAGCGCCATCATCAGGATCCGGTGCCAGTCCGTCTCTGCCATGGGCCTGCCGTCGCTCGTCGGGTAGCCGTTTCCCTGCTGTCTTCTCACCGGCACGATCGACATCGGCGGTCCTCGTTGGTCGGTTGATGAATCACGTTCATTCGTCCGGGGAGAGCCCCGCTTGCTCCAGCCTTCGCCTGAGCCGCTCGACCTCCGACTCTGCAAGCAGGCGGGCCTGTGTTTCTCGGGCCAACTGCTGTTCGGCGAACAAGCGTGCTCGGGCCTCCTCACGGGCACGTCGCTCCGCGGCCTCGCGGGCTTCTCGCGGCATGGACAGCCATTGCTGCGTTTGCGGATCCCACAACCGCAGAACCTGGCCATCCCTCTCGAGGTGCAGGCCGATCGTTTGACTGGGCAGCCGGCCGTCGATCTCCCGAATGGGCTGGTAAACGCCTCCGCGCAACCGATAGCCTTGCAGGGGCGGGTCGAGGTAATCGGCATCGGGGTCGAACAGGAAGTACTCGCGGACCTTCAAGACGTCCTGGTAGAGCAGCTTCTTCGTCTTCGTGTCCTCGGCGCGGGTGCTGGAGGAAGTCAGTTCGATGACCACCTGGGGGGCGTGTTTCTCCTCCCAGAGCAGGTAGTTGTTCCTCAGACGCTTCTCCACTCCCTTGACCACGAAGACGTCGGGCGCGACGTGCTTGTGGCGGTTGCCCTGGTCGTAGAAGATCAGCAGGTTGCCCGAAACGTAGACGCGCCTGCTTGCCCGATAATACTCGGCGAGCATCTCGATCAGCGCCATCATCAGGATCCGGTGCCAGTCCGTCTCTGCCATGGGCCTGCCGTCGCTCGTCGGGTAGCCGTTTCCCTGCTGTCTTCTCACCGGCACGATCGACATCGCCTACCCCTCCTCCGTTCATTCATCCGGCGGGGCCGTCATGTCCGTCCGCGTCCGATTGGCCTCGCCGCTCAGCGGACTTCGCATCGGCAGCCGCAGCGTGAAGACGCTGCCCTCGCCCGGCCGGCTTTCCACCAGGATGTCTCCGCCGTGCTCGCGCAATATCTTCCGGCTTACCGCCAGCCCCAGGCCCGTTCCCCTCGACCCCTTGCTGCTCACGAACGGCCGGAAGATCTCCGCCATCTTCTCCGGCGGTATCCCCGTACCGTTGTCCTTCACCCGAATGCACGTCCAGGTCTCCTTCCCCTCCTCGCCGGTCGTCTCGCATCCCGTGCTCACCTCCACTTCCGGCGATTCCACTCCGTCCACCGCGTCGATGGCGTTGGCCACCACGTTCAGCACCGCCCGGTGGGTCCCCGACGGGTCGGCCGGAACGTGCGGCAACGATTCGTCGAGGTTGGCGTTCAGCTGCACCTGCCGTTCCCGGGCCCGCGGTTGCTGCAATTCGACCACGTCGCGCACCAGGGCGTTGAGGTCCGTCGATTCAATGTCCGGCTCGCGCTCCTTGGAGTAGGAGAGCATGTTCAGCACCAGGTCGTTGATCCGGCCGTGGTTCTTGCCGACCATCCGCCAGCCCTGCAGCAGCAGCTTCTCGTCCTTGTCCTGAATGCCCTTGTCCACCATCTGCCCGCCCCAGAGCATCCCGTGCATGATGTTCTTCAGGTCGTGCGACAGAGCGGCCACCGTCTGGCCGACGGCCGCCAGGCGCTCGGCGTGGACCATGGCCTGGTAGTAGCGGGTTTCCTCGACGGCCAGGGCGGCCTGGTGGGCGATGGCGATGGCCAGGGCCAGGTGGTCGCCGGTAAACTTGCCGGTCTGGCGGTTGACGGCCAGGGCCACGGCGGAGGTGTTGGTGTCCAGGTAGAGCACGCCCAGGGTCTGGTGCCGGCCCTTCATGGGCACACAGATCACCTCGCAGATCCCCGAACGGACGATGCTCTGCACCGCCTGGAATCGCTCGTCGCGGGCCGCGTCGGAAACCAGGATGCCCTTCCGCTCGCGCAGGACGTAATCGACGATCGTCCGGCTGATGGGAATCTTCTCCTGGCGGCTGGCCCCGTCGCGCCAGCGCACCGCCTTGGGCTCGAACTCTCCGCCAGGCTCCGTTCCGCCTCCCTCCATCCCCGGTTCGCTCGTGCGCAACAGGATGCAGCCGCGATCGGCCTGGAGGGTGCGGAAGACCAGGTCAAGGATGCGTTCGAGCAGCTGGTTGACGTCCAGCGTGTGGCTGATCAGCTGCGTGGCGTCGTAGAGCACCCCCAGTGCCTGGGCGTTGCGCAGCCACGGGCCCTCCACCTTGTCGGGGTGGGCCATGATCCGGCTGCCCTCGGTCTCACCGATCGTCTTGACGATGGCGCTGGACAGTTCGACGTCCTGCCGGGTGATCAGGCTGATGCGGTCGGCCAGGTCGTTGCTCGGCGCCGCCTCGCCCCGGTCCAGCGTGTAGACCAGCACCGTCTGGCCGATCTGCACGTGGTCGCCCGGTTGCAGCAGGGCGTCGCGAACCGACTGGTTGTTGACGAACGTGCCGTTGGCGCTGCCCACGTCCCGCACCCGGAAGCCCTCGGGCGTCCGCACGAACTCCGCGTGCCGACGCGATACCTCGGTGTCGGTCAGCCGCACCCGGCTGGACGAGTCGCGCCCGGCCGGCATCGCCGTGTCACTGAGGACGAACTGCCGGCCCTCGTCGGCCCCTTTGATGACGATCAAGCGAGGCACGTCTGCTCCCCCCTTGCGCTGGCTTGGGCGGATGGTGGTCGCCCTCTTCACACCGTAATCGCTTCGCCCGACCAGTGCAAGGAAAGATCCCTTACGCCAGTTCGGTCAAACTCCCCAGCCGGCGATCCGGACCGGCGCGATCCAGTACCTCGGCCGGGTCGGAGCCGGTTGCCACCACCCAGACGCGCACCCCGGCGGCGCGAGCGGTCTCGACGTCCACTACCATGTCGCCCACGTAGAGCGTCTGGTCTGCCGTCACCTCGAGGCGGCACATGGCCAGCAGCAGCACGTCCGGCGCGGGCTTGTGCCGCCCGGTGTCCTCCGGGCCGAGCACCACGTCGAACAAACCGGCCAGGCCGAGGACGTCCACCAGGTCACGGGTGTAGGCGACCGGCTTGTTGCTGCATATGCCGAGCTTCAGGCCGCGGCCGTGCAGCGCGGCGAGGGCCTCGCGGGCCCCGGGCAGCAGCGTTGTGCCGCTGCGCAGGACGGTGGGATGGTGTGCCCGGTAGGCGGCCAGGTTCGCCTCGACGGTGCCCCGTTCGACAGTGTGGCGGAACAGATGCTCTGGGCCGCGGCCAACGTGACGGGTGACCTCGGCGACGGTAAGAGGAGAAAGGCCGTGAAGGCCGCGCACGTGATTGACGCTGGCGGCGATGGCGGGATAGCCGTCGATCAGAGTGCCATCGAGGTCGAAGAGTACGGCGGCGAGATGGGGGGGAAGCTCCGGCATGAAAGACTCCGCGACAGGGGCGCAGGCACGTTCTACGCGGGCTGCGCCGCCGGACAAGCGGGAAGGACCTACGCAATGGCGAAAACCCTGATACAATAGAAAACCTGTCTCGGGTTCTGCGTGTTATTTCTTGGGGGAGGTCCTCCTTCCCGATCCTCCCACGTGGGCCAAGACGTCTGGAGATGCCGCCATGGCCATCAGCCCGGTGCGGACGCTTCTGGCGCAGACGACGTGCCCGTACTGCTGGCACGACTTCGCACCCGCCGACGTGCTCTTTGTCGCCAACCACAACGAACTGCGTGGCGACCCCCGGCTGGGCGAGGAAGAAATGCTGCGTTTCCGCCCCTCGCGGTTCAACGTCAAGGGCCATGCCCTGGACAGCCGCGGCATGCCCTGCCAGGAAATGGCGTGTCCAGGGTGTCATCTGCCCCTGCCGGACACGCTGCTCAGCTGCCAGCCGGTCTTTGTCTCCATCCTCGGCACCCCCGGTTGCGGCAAGACCTTCTTCCTCGCCGCCTTGACCTGGCAGCTGCGCCGCGAATTGCCCGCCCGCTTCGCCGTCGAGTTTGCCGATACCGACCTGATGGTCAACCGACTCATCAACCACCACGAGAACCAGCTGTTCATGGGAGAGGGCGGCGACCGTTACGTCCTGCTGTCCACCCTCATCGCCAAGACCGACCTTGCCAACAACGCTCTGCTTTATGCCTCCGTCAACCTCGGCAACCACGAGGTCATGCTGCCCCGGCCCGCGCTGTTCACGCTGAGGCCCGCTGCCAACCACCCTGTGGTGACCGGCAAGGTGGACACCTCTCGCGACCCGGCTTCGATGCAGCGCGTGCTTTGCCTGTACGACAACCCTGGCGAGCACTACCTGCCCGGGGCCGACCTCGCCACCCAGCCGACGACCCGGCACCTGGCCCGCTCGCAGGTCCTGCTCTACCTGTTCGACCCGACCCAGGACCCGCGATTTCGCCAGCTGTACCGCTCGGTGGTCAAGCAGGACCTGCCGTCGGGCACGCCGATGCGGCAGGAGTTGGTGCTGCGCGAGGCGGTCGCCCGCATACGCAAGCTGACGGGCATGGCACAGGACGATCGGCACCCCAGCCCCCTGGTCGTGGTACTGACCAAGTACGACGCCTGGCGGGCGCTGTTCAACATGCCCGGCGACGATCCCTACCTCAGGGCGGGCCAGATCGAAGGGCTGGACCGCGACACCATGGTGGCCCGTTCGCAGGCGTTGCGGACGCTGATCCTGCAGACCTGCCCCGAGGTGGCCGCGGCGGCCGAGGGGTTCGCGAAGACCGTGATCTACTGGCCAGCCAGCCCGCTGGGAGCGGCGCCCTTTCCAGCACATTGGGATCCTAAGCTTAGAATTCCACGTGGACAAGTTGTCGCG
>JADMIO010932598.1_pt1 | contig 61079 bp, 46 predicted proteins | sample 8958161 | NCBI WGS metagenome assembly JADMIO01 (sample SAMN16585339, study PRJNA669376) | soil metagenome | isolation source: Crop rotation soil | place: USA: Cullars Rotation, Alabama | collected 2011
CGCGACAACTTGTCCACGTGGAATTCTAAGCTTAGGATCCCAATGTGCTGGAAAGTGGCGTCCAGCATAAATCCTCTTGCGCGAGAAAGATGGCGGCGGGGCGAATCTTTGGCAATTGCCGAAAAGCGCTCTATGCTCCACGCATGGTCAGGCTCAGATGGCTTGCCGTGGTGATCGCGGCATTTTTCGCGAGCGCTTTTGGCGCCGAGCCGATCACCATCCCAGTGCGGCATAACCACAATCGCGTCATTCTGCCCGGGAAAATTAACGAGGTTCCATTGACCTTCCTGCTCGATACGGCATGCACCATTCCGACCTTGCACCCAAGGGTGATCGACCAGCTTAAAGTGGAGCCTTCGGGACGGCAGCGGATCGTGGGAATCGCAGGCGAAGAGAGGGCTCCAACCTATCGCGGATTGGTTATCGACCTTGGCGAGGCTAAATACGCGCCGCGGCGCGTGGCCTCAATTCCATCGGAGCGCGAAGAATCGAGACGCCGGCGCGACGGTGTTTTGGGGTCCGGTTTTTTCGAACAATACGTCGTTGAGTTCGATCACCGCGCCAGCCTCATTCGCCTGCATTCACCGACGAACTTTCATTATTCGGGACCGGGCGAGACGCTCTCTTTTTATTTTCGGCAGGAAATTCCCGTGGTTTCGGCCTCACTCGTGCTGCCCGGACGGGACCCGATCGCCGGCGAATATGAAGTGGATACCGGTTGCGATAGCGGCCTCTGCCTGGGCGCCGACTTTGTTAGTCGCAACAAACTCCTCGCATCCGTGGAGAGCCGGTCCAGCGAGAAATTTGGAATCGGCGGCAAAGTCGAAACGCAAAGCGGCGTCATTCCGATTTTACGATTGGGAAAAATGGAAGTCGTCAAGCCGCAGACCGATTTTTTTGAAACCGGTTCGCCGGTCGATGAACCCCTGGCTGGGCATATTGGAATGGGTGTTTTTCACCGCTACAAGGTCTTTCTGGATTATTCCCGCAAACAGCTGATCCTCGAAGCGTATTAATCGCCGAACAGTTTTTTTAACGTGGCGCGCGCCGAGTCCTCTCGCGAGTTGCCCTCTTTCTTTTCGGACCAGGCGCGTTTGATCATCTCAAACCATTCGCAGTAATTGCCGAGGTGTTTGTCGAAGACCGGGTCGGCCCGGCGATCGCGGCATTGATGGGCCGAACGCGCATCGTAACTGGAACAATTCAGACAGACCCGCAGATCCGATCCACATTTGTGGCACGATTCGCTGCGCCCCGGCTGGCCGCTGAGGGTCCATTCCCAACCACACTTGTGGCAGTGGCGGTTCATTTTGGGCCGGCCTAGCGTGTCACGGTCGCCTGTTGGAAACGCCAGAGATCGTTTGTCTGCCGGGCCGGGGGCGTGAAATTCCATTCCTTAATGGTTCTGGTGCTTGGATCGCGGTATTTCCAAAATTCCGCATGCCCATCCGCGAATGACAAAGTTGCGACCCCATTATGCAGCGAAGCGGGAGCATTTTGCCAAAAAGCCGGAACGGACAAGTTCACAGCGAAATAGCTGTCCTCGATCGTCACCCCACTCTCATGCACGAATACCATGGCATCCACGGGGTCAGGACGCAGGATATCAGAGTACTTTTCGTTCGCTTTCCGGCCTGAAATACCTTGTGTGATATCGCCCCCGGCCATCATTCCGTTGATTGTCCAATTCCGCACACGCGTGTAAGATTTCCCGTCAACCTTCACGGGCGGCTCCGCCGGGCAGCGATAAATGTCAACGGAGGTGTTATACTTAAAAAGGGTGCCAGCCTTGATATAAGTGATATTGGTCATATCTGGTGGGCTGCCCACGTCCCCCGTAATCCAAGCGTCCGGACTGCGGATCCAATTCAAAACCAGCCGGTCATTAAAATCGTCCTTGTAATTCAGCCAGGCAAATTGCATTTGCTTTAGATTGCTTAAGCAGCGAGTGCCCTGACCTTTGGCCTTGGCTTTGGAAAGAGCGGGCAAAAGCATGCTGGCCAGGATCGCGATGATGGCAATCACCACCAACAACTCGATGAGCGTAAAACCACGGCGCAATAAGGCGCGATTCTGTCGGGTCGAACTAAACTTATCCATATCGGGAAACTGAAAGTCACCCCTCTTTTGACACAGATTGGCCCGAAAACAAGTGTGCATTTTCAAGCACACCCGCTGTTACGGGCCGAAACCGCGCTCTATTTCCTCCAACGTAAGCCCTTTTAAAAGGAAGGTTTTGTGCCGGGAGGACTCCCCTCGAACGAGCAGGATTTGAGATATGCTGCGTCCGAATTTCTCAGCCAGAAACGCGGCCACGGCCAGATTCGCCGCGGAATCAACGGGAGGGGCGGTGACTTTGAGCTTCAATTCATTGCCCAGGACTTCTCTAATCTCATTTTTCGAAGCGCGCGGCTGGACTTTTAGAAAAATGAGGACCCCTTCCGGATGCGCCTTGAGAAATGGTTTCAAAGGGGCAATTGGCGGTAAAGTTGGGCCAACGCCACGCTTGCGAAGTGGGCGCCCACCAGGACAGCAATCAAAATCAAAGCCGGCGCCAGATCGACCTTGCCAATGCGCAACGGCAGCCAACTCAGCGGCCAGGACAGGCGGTTGCCCGTCAGGGAGACGAATTTCCAGAAAGAGGAATTGCCCAAATAGACGTAGCTATTCAGAAGGTGCAACGCCAGAAAAAGGCCGATCACATATTTCCACGCGACCACGACCGACAAGGCCAGCACGCCCGCCACCTGCCATGAGTGATTGGAACCGCGTGGCGCCGGCAGGATCCCCATGTCGACGAACAGTGGATGAATCGCCATCCAGAGCAGCCCTCCGGCGACGGGGGGGAGCAGCAACCGGATCGGCCAGTACCATCGGGCCAGCCAGCCGAGTTGCAAACCCAGCAATCGCGAAAAATAATCTGTCTCCATTGATTTTGCGTTCACAACCGAAAGCAGCAGCAGTGAGGCGTAAACGACTCCCAGGGCCACCACAAAGCTTAACGTCGAAAACAGATACATCCGGTCGAGCAAATCGCTGCGAAAGGGCAGGGTGATCGCGGTCAAATCGAGTGTGGCGATCCAATCGACCTTTGAGCCAATCTGGCAATAGAGCAGAGGGCGAATCGTCAACAACGCCACCAGGCAACCAAAGGAAAACCAACGCTGGGGCTCGACGACTTCGGCGCTTTTTAATGTGCCCGCCAGGGAAACAGTGTTGACGGGAGCCACCTTCATTCCGCCGGCGCGCCAATTAAACCAAAGGAGCAAACCGACCACGTTGAGGATGAAATCCAGCAACCCAGCCATCCTTTGAACCCCGTCGCTGAAGCCCTCTCCCATCGCTCTTAGTGGGCGTAAATGATCGGCCTCGGCGCGAACCCCGACCGCTCCGATCCAGGATCATCGATGACTGGCATCCGCTAACTTTTCCTGAACGCCTTTTCTTGCGCAAACGCAAATTCCATCCCGCGAAGTATTTTCCTGATCATGCCTCAGGGTTCGCCTCATTGAATTGCCTGTCGGAACGGGGCTAAATTACCGCGAGGGAGAGTGGAACATGAAAAACGGATCCAATTTTAACCTGAATATGAGCGAACAACTCCGCAAAAGCCGCGAGCGCCTGAGCGAATTCCGCGCGGAATCCCAAGCGAAGGCCCGGCGCGCCGTGCGCATCACCAATAATTACGCGCACGATCACCCCTGGCGGATGGTCATGACCGGCGTGGCGCTTGCGTTTACCGCGGGATTTCTCATGAACACAAAACGCCCGCGCAAAGTAGTTTTAAAACAGCCGAAACCGATCATCAAAGTGCAAGCGCCCAGATCGGAAAAGAAACATTCTCCCTTCAGCGCTGTCCATGCGCTCATGCCTTTGGTTTTGATGGGATTGAAAATGTATCAAGCCTCGCGCCCGAAGAATAAGATTCAAGCGCATCCGGTGACGGCCTCGGTGATTTAATCGATCAGAGTCAGTCTTCGGAGAAGAGGTACTCCAAATCGGATTTGGTCAGGCTGCGGGCGAAGCCTTCTTCACCGAGCACATCGACAATGGTCTGCGCTTTGCGTTGTTGGAGGTCCCAGATTTTTTCCTCGACGGTTCCTGGCGTGATCAAGCGATAGGCGTTTACGGTGCGGGTCTGGCCGATGCGGTGCGAACGGTCGATGGCCTGCGCTTCCACCGCTGGATTCCACCACGGATCGTACAGGACCACGTAGCTTGCGGTGGTCAGGTTGAGGCCCGTTCCGGCCGCGCGAAGGCTCAATAGGAAGATCGCCGCGTTGGGATCGTTCTGGAATCCGTTGACGGCTTCCTGGCGATCCTTGGTTTCGCCGGTGAGGATGTGCGTCGGCATCTGGCGTGTTTTGCATTCCGCCTCGATCAAACGAAGCATCTGCACGAATTGACTGAAGACCAAAACTTTTTGTCCCTGCGCGAGCAACGGCTCCAGCAATTCAAACAGCGTCTCGGTTTTGCCGGAAGCGGTGTCGTTGCCGACCAATTGCGGGTGGCAGCAGATCTGGCGCAACCGCGTGAGGGCGGCCAGCACATGGATCTTCGATTTGCCCAACCCGTGCTGGGTGACCGATTGCATGATTTGCTCACGGCTGCGGCGCAATTCCGCCAGATACAATTTCCGCTGGTCATCGCTGAGCACGCAATCGCGCCGCTCTTCGATGCGGTCGGGCAGATCCTTGGCCACCTGCCGTTTCAAACGCCGCAACATCAGCGGGCGCAATTTCGCCGACAAACGCCGGCGCGCGATCTTTTGCGCATTGGCGGCATCTTCGCCCTTGGGCTCATAATTCTGCGTGAAATCAGCCTGCGAGCCCAGATAACCGGGCTGCACGAAATCAACGATGCTCCACAAATCGAGCATCCGATTTTCCAGGGGTGTTCCCGTCAAGGCCAGCCGTTGTGACGCGCGCAATTGTTTGACTGACTGCGTTACTTGCGCGGCGGGGTTTTTGATGAACTGGGCTTCGTCCAAAATGATGGCTTGGAATTCAAACTTCTGGAGCGCCGTCAAATCGCGCCGCAAGAGGGCGTAGTTCGTGACGATCAAATCGTGCTCGGGAATCTGTTTGCGCAAATTATGCCGCGCCGAGCCGCTTTCCAGCACCAGCACGCGCAGGTGCGGCACGAAGCGGTTGGCCTCGCGCCGCCAGTTGTGCAGCACGGAGGCCGGGCAAATGACGAGGGCCGGACGGGGCCGCGCGGAATGTTTGTCCAACAGCCACGCGAGCCAGGACAAGGTTTGCAGCGTTTTGCCAAGACCCATGTCGTCGGCCAGGACGCCGCCCAATTTGATTTGGGAAAGGTGGCAGAGGAAATCGAACCCGTCCTTCTGGTAAGGGCGCAATTCCGCTTTGATCGTCTCCGGCAGGTCTGTCGAGGCGACACCTCGGAATTCCGCCACGCGTTCCCGCAGCGCTTTGGCAAACGGTTGCTCGGAAAACTTGTTGAGCGTTTCTTCGTTTAGATGCGTGGCATGCAACAAATCCACTCGTTGGGCCACCGGGCTCAGGCCGTCCAGCCCAAGGTCGGCAAAGGTCTCGTGCGCGCTTTGCACGGCGGCGGCGTCCAACTCCATCCAGCCGCTGTCGGGCAATTTCACAAACCGCCCGGTCGCGCTTTGCAACCGTTCCAAGTCGGCTGGCGAAAGTTTCATTCCTTCCATCTCCCAACTCGTCGAGACGGCGAACCAATCGATGCCGCTGCCCTGCACGATCAAGCGCGGTTTCAATTGGCGCGGCGAGAGGAAGAGCCGTTGGAACTGCGGATTGCCGAGATATTCGGCGGCTTCGGGACGATCCGGCCAGGCGCCGGCCAGCGTGCTTAAAAAGGCTTCGTTCGCATCCCCAATCCACAAACCGGGCTCCGGGGTGAACCAATCCAATCGCCGCAGCCATTCCACCGCTGGCTCCAGTCGCGGGTCATCAAGAATCTCTGGCTTGCCGTTGGGCGCCGTGCGGTCGCTGGTCATTTGCCATTCGTGGCCGTTCCATTGCCAACCGCTTTTGTCCAGATCGCTCGTGGCCAGCAAGCGCAGGCGCACCGTGTCGTCGTTCAATTCGAACACGAATTGAGGCACCGCGGTGTGGGCCTTGCACAGCTTCTCCCAGCATTCGGATTCCCGACCGTGGCTGCGGCTCAAATGCGTCAGCAACCGATGGCTCAGCTTGCGCACCGGCAGGTACGGTTTGGGAATCCACGCCGCCAGCAAATCCTGCGGCGGGCTGTTTCGCAGCAGGTAGGCCGTGTTATCGAGCAACGCCAGTTGCGGCAAACCGCCAAAAAATTTCGCGTCCGTCAACGGGCGCGTCTCCCCGTTTGGCATCTGCAATTGTTGCGTGAAGGCCAGCTCGCTCTCTTCATCGGCCAGGTGCGGCGCAAAGGCCAGCATCTCCCCGCGAAACTGCAAATGACCCGCCCCCGACAGTTCCATGCGCGACCCATGACCCCAGCGGGCCAGCCATTGCAGCAAATCAATCCCGGTGAGAATGATCGATTCTCCGGAAGGAATGCCATCGGCATAAATGCGGCTCAGCCATTCGATAAACTCCCAATCGCCCGGCGGAAAAAGCTCATGCTCGTGCGCCGCCCGCGTGGTCAGGTCGATCATTTCCGCCGGCGTCTTCAACTTTTCACCGGCACGCGGGCGGAACAAATGAAACTGCACCTTCAGGGCATGCAAGGCCGGCGTATTTTCCAGCGGCATGACCTGCGCGTTGACCCGCAGGCAGGCGCGGGGCGCGTCCAGGTGCGCTTGCGCGCGGGGCATGAGCCAATCCTCAAGCTGAAGCACGAACTTTTGCTCCTGCTCGGCCTGTTCGATTTCTGCAAAACGTTCGAGGTTCGCGTGCGGGAGCAACTCGGTGGGCAATGGCCGGTTATTGCGCAGGAATAGGAGCGCTGTTTCCTCCATCCGTTCCTTGCCGGTCGCCGCCATCAAACGCGGCCACCACGTTTGTCCGGGGAAATCTTTGCGGGCCAGGGAGAGCTTCTCGAAATAATCCTCCAACAACAACCATGCTCGTTGCGAATCGGCGCAATGCGCGAATAACTTCAACAACTCCGTGCGTTCGGCGACGGATTGTTTGGTATCGGCGAGTTCCCGCCGCAAATCGGCGAACTGTCCATACGCCTTGTTCAGGACGTTGTGATGGGCGTCGTATTTGGCCGCGGACGCGGCGCGGGCATTTCCGTTATTGCGTGAAGGTCTAGCCATGAAAGTCGCTGCTCAACAAATCAAACCCGCCCAATCCATTTGCGATCATCCCAGACCGCTTTGAGCGAGGTCAGGTTGCGCGAATCGCAGACATTTTTTGCGGCCGCCACCAGGCGGCCTTTCTTCAGGTTTTGCCACGCGTCACTGGCGTTGATGGCGACGAACTGCAGGATGCTCGGATCACGGTAACAATCGATCATGCAGCGGGTGCATCCGTCGCGGATCAGTTTGCTTTGGTCGAATTCGTAAATGCTGCACATCGGTTTTTCCCAGAAATGGCAGCGGTATAAATTCAAATTCCAATCCAAATAAAAATATTTATGCCCGCCCAGGCAGCCGAATTTCTCGGGTTGCTTGCGGAGATGCCGTTGCATTTCGTTCAGGCTCTCGCTCGGGTTCACCACCGGGAACGGGCTGCGCGTCTTCATGTCCTTGATCTTCTCAAAGACCTGGATCAGTTCCTCCGTTTTGTAATTCACGAGGCTCGAATCACTGAAGCTGAGGTAGCTGGAAGCCAGGCTCGTCAGCGGGTAACTGAACGTGCAACTCTTGAAACCCAATTCTTCAAGGAAAGCCGGCAATTTATCGTAATCATCGATCAGCTTGCTGGCGGTCACGCTGGCCGTGGTCTGGATGCCCAGTTCTGCAAAGGTCGCGTTCGCCGCCTTGATCTTTCGGCAAACTTCAGGCAGTCCGCGATTCTTCTCATGCTTGGCGACATCATGCGCGTCGATCGACATGATGACACTGCTCAAGCCGTCGCTGGCCAGTTCGCGCATGTTCTTCTCAGTCCAAAGCGAACCGTTCGTGCAAATCATCGGATGGATGCCCGATTCCGCTGCATAGCGGACCATCGCGCGCAGTTCCTTGTGCGCCAATGGCTCTCCGCCCACAAAAAGCATATAGCCAATATGATTCTTTACCGAGATATCGATGACGTCCTTGGCCTCCTTCAAGGTCACGCTCCGCCGCGCCTTGGGATCAAAACGGTCCACCGCAAAGCCGCAAAAATCGCATTTCGCGTTGCAAATATTGGTGATCGCAAACTGAAGATAACCAGGCCCGCCATGGTCAAGAACCTCCCCCAGGAGTTTCCAAGGGCTCTTTTTCGGTTTCACCACCGGTTGATCCGGAGATGCCGGACGGGCCGCATCCACAACGGGTTCGGCGGCGCGCAAGTCTAATTTCTGCATGTCAGGCGTCCGGGCTTGGACTAATACCATTCGAGCATCATGTCAGGAACCAAACGCGAGTGGCAATCTTTCTTTAAAAAATTTCGGGCTATTCTCGCAGGCGAACGAGCTTTCGGGCAGGGCCATCAACTCCGCGTCGCTTCCATCCGAACGCCAAACCACGCGCCCGTCGTTCATGATTGGCACAATGACATCCCGGCTCGCGCCACCTTTCCCTGAAGAAAAGGGAGGAGCTTGCGCGAAAATGGGAATTATTTGCGCGGCGCGAGCGGGGCGGTATTCTGGTAGCGCGAAATGATTCCGTTGCTTCTCACAGGCCCCGCCGGCAGCGGCAAGACCTTCCGTTGCTTGACGGAAATCGCCGCCCGCCTGCGGGAAGCCCCTGAAGGCGCGCCGCTCCTGATGATCGCGCCGCGACAGGCGACATATCAATTGGAGCGGCAGATTTTATCGCTGCCGGGAATGGAGGGATTCACCCGCCTGCGCATCCTGTCGTTCCAACGACTGGCGCAGTTTGTGTTTGAAGCGACGGGGCGCGCCGAGCCGAAGTTATTGGATGAACAGGGGCGGATCATGGTCTTGCGCGCGATTTTGGGGCGGCAGCGCGGCTCGTTGCAAGTCTATGGCCAATCCGCCCATCGCGACGGACTGGCCCAGGAACTCAGTTTATTTTGGCGCGAACTCTGCGAGCACAATATCGGTCCCGATGGGCTGCGCGCGGCGGCGGGCCGAGTCAACAATCAACGTCTCGCTGCGAAGCTACGGGATTTTGGGGAAATTTTTGGGCAGTACACGCAGTGGCTTGATGACCACCAATTACGGGATGGCGATGAATTACTAGACCTGGCGGCGGCTGCGGCTTTAAAGGGGCCGATGCCGTCCGTCGGCGGTTTGTGGCTGGACGGATTCGCGCAAATGACTCCGCAGGAGCGGCGGTTATTGAATGCGATTTTGCGGCATTGCCAGGAGGCGACGCTGGCCTTTTGTTTGCCGGAACGGCCACGCGCCGAGGCGGATTCGTTTTCGATGTGGGGCGTGATGTCGCAAACCTATTCGCAACTCAGCGCGGAACTACAGCAAATTTTTCAGGCGGCTCCGCGTGAGGAAACGCTGACGCGGCGGAAGGAAAAGGGGCGTTTCGACGCTGCGTCCGCGCTGGCGCATCTCGAGGAGCGTTGGGCGAAGCCGTGCGCATTCGAGGGCGATCTGCCCGAGAGTTGCGTGCACATCGTGAAATGTCCGAACCTGGAAGCCGAGGCGGTTTTCACAGCGCGCCAGATTTTGAAATTCGTGCGCGCAGGCGGGCATTTTAGGGAAGCGGCGGTTTTGGCGCGTTCCCTCAATGGCGTTCACGATGTGGTCCAACGCGTCTTCCATCGCTTCGGAATTCCTTGCTTTACGGATCGGCGTGAATTGGTCGCGCACCATCCGCTCGCAGAATTGACGCGCGGGGCCTTGCGAACGATTGCTTTTGGTTGTGGGCAGCGCGATTTGTTCGTGGCGCTGAAGTCGGGATTGATCGGTGTCGCGCAAGGAGAGTTGGATTGGTTCGAAAACATGGCGCTGGCCCGCGGCTGGCACGGGGAAAGTTGGCGCGGGAAACTGGCGTGCGGCCCCAGGGCGGGCCAATGGGAAATGGAGCGGGCCGAGCAAATTCGGAAACTGGCCCTGCGCCCGATTTTTCAACTTCAGAAAAAACTGGGCCCGGCGCCGAGCGGTTTGCAAATGGCCGGCGCGCTGCGCGATTTTTGGACCGGCCTCGATGTGGAAGCGCAGTTGGAAAAATGGGCCGAGGAAGATGCGCTGCACGCGACGGTTTGGGCGCAAATGGAGGATTGGCTCAAAAGCATCGAACTCGCGTTTGCGGACGACTCCATGCCGCTGAACGAATGGCTGGCGATTGTCGAAGCCGGGCTCGGGTCGCTCACGGTGGGATTGATTCCGCCCAAGCTCGACCAAACGCTCATCGGCGCGGTGGACCGTTCCCGAAATCCGGATTTGAAAGCCGTTTTTCTTTTAGGCCTCAACGAAGGAATTTTTCCCAAACCTGGCAAGGAACGCTTGCTCATGAACGATTCCGAACGCGTCACGCTGGCGGAGGCGGGCGTCCATTTGGGCATGACCAGTGTTTGGAATTTGGGCGCCGAACAGTTTTATGGCTACATCGCCTGCACGCGGGCGCGCGAATCGTTGACCGCGACATTTTCGGAAACGGGCGCGGACGGTGACCCGCTGAATCCGTCAAGTTTTATTGCCCATTTTAAGCGGCTTTTTCCGAAACTGGAAATCACCGCGTTCGCCACTCCGCAATTTGAAGAAGCCGAATCCGCCCATGAATTGCATCCGGCGTTGTTCAGCGCGGCGCGTAACGGTTTAAAAATGCCCTTCTCGGATTGGCCCGCTTTGAAGGAAGCCTCGGCCCGCGCGCGAATGTCCTCCGTTCAGACCTGGGAAAACCTCACGCCGGAAACCATCGCGGGATTGTACGGGAAAACAATTCGCACCTCGGTAAGCAAGCTGGAGCAATTTGCGATGTGTCCATTTCGGTTCTTCGTAAGTTCCGGTTTGCGCGCGGAAGAACGGCTTGTTTTCGAATTGGATCGCCGCGAAGAGGGAAGTTTTCAGCACGAAATCCTGGCCGAATTCCATCGGCGCGTGGCAGCGATGGGAAAACGCTGGCGCGATCTTTCGCCGGTAGAGGGGAGCAAGCTGGTCGCGGAAATTGCCGCGAGCATGAAAAAGAGTTTTCAGGAAGGACTCGTCGAGGCCACGCCTGCGAATCGTTTTAAAGCGGAAGCGAAAACCGCCGCGTTGCGGGAATTCATCCAAGAGTATCTGGCGTTGATGCGTGATTGCCGGTTCGATCCAAAGCATGTGGAACTCGGCTTCGGCCACAAAGGCTCCCTGCCCGTCTGGGTTGTGCAAGTGGGCGAGGATCGCGCGCTGGAATTTTCCGGGCGCGTGGATCGCGTCGATATCTGGCTCGATGAAGCGGCCCAACGTTGCTACGTCGCGGTCTTCGATTACAAATCGAGCGAGCGCAAACTGGATCGGCGCATGGTCGAAAACGCCATTCAACAGCAATTGCCCGCCTATCTGGCCGCTCTGGAAAAGGTGGGCAAGTCAACCGGGTTCCCGTACGAAGTAAAGGCGGCAGGGGCCTTTTATGTCAATCTGCGCTTGAAAGTGAAGCGAGCCAGGACGCGCACGGCAGCGATGAATCCTGGCGAAGCGAAAACCAGCGAGGATTTCAAACAATTCGGCGTCTTCGATTGGGAAATGGTCGATCGCTTCGATCCCAAACGCGCTGGCGAGCTATTTGATTACAGCGCTGCCGGCCCCAGGCCTTTGAATCATTTCAAAGCTCTCGAACGCCAGGAATTTGCGAAACTGTTGAGTGATACGGAGGAGCGATTGCGCGTTCTTGGAAAGCGCATTTTCGACGGCGATTTGCGGATGGAACCGTATCGCTACAAAAACGATACACCGTGCGCCCGCTGTTTTTACTCCGGCATCTGCCGGATCGATCCGTGGACGCACCATTTCAAAACGCTGCCCGCGCCGTGCCAATAGAGGGAAATCTAATCGTGGTCGCCGGCGCGGGCACGGGAAAAACTTACAAGCTCGTTCAAACTTGCGTGCAACGGTTGCGCGAGGGCGTGGGCATCGACGAGGTCCTGATCGTCACCTTCACAAAAGCCGCCGCCGCCGAGTTGCGAAATCGCATCGGCGCCGCCCTGCAAAAGGCATTCCTGGAAGAGCCGGATTCGGCGCATCTCGCGCGGCAGATTGCCTTGTTGGATCGCGCGCCGATTTCGACATTGCACAGTTTCTGCCTGGAGTTGGTCTCGCGCCATTTTTCAGAACTGGGACTATCGCCGCGCCTGATGACCCTGGAACCCGCCCAAGCCGCCGTGCTTGAGTCCGAAGCGTTGGAGGCGCTTTTTGAAAGCTATTACGAAGCGAAGACACCGCGCGCCCAAACCGCGCGTAAATTATTGCTGGAATGGTTCAGAGGCGACGAAGGTGAGGTGCGGGCGATTATTCGCAAGCTACACGTCTTCACCCGAACACGACCGAATCCGTCAAAATGGTTTGCGGAGCAGCGCGCCTTCTTGAACGAAGCAGAGCCAAAACGCTGGCGCGAGTGGCATGGCCGGGCCGTCCGCGAATGGGTGGAACGCTGGCGCCCCGTCATCGCGGCGCAGCCCGACGAGAAAAACCCTGCGCGATCCGCCGTCTTGAAGCTGCTCGATAAACTGGATGTCGCGGAAATCGCGCGTGTCCCGGAGGTGGCTGATCTTTGGCCGCGCGGCACGGTTGGCCGATACCGCACACCGCTCAAAAGGTTTTACGACGAAGCAGCCATGCTGGCCGGATGGAACGCCGCCGCGGATTCCGATCCTTTGGCTGAAGATTGGAAATGGATCCGTGGAACGATCGCCGGCCTCCTGGATATCGCGGAAGATTTCGGGAGAGAATTTGCCTCCCTAAAACGCGAACGCGGCCTGGTCGATTTCGCCGATCTCGAGCAATTCTCATTGCACCTTTTATGGGATGATGCCGCGAACGCGCCCGGCCCCGGCGCCGGGTTTTGGCGGGATCGATTCAAATGGATTTTTGTCGATGAGTACCAGGATATCAATCGCGCGCAGGACAGAATCATCGAGGCGCTCGCGCGTCCAGCCGAACGAGGGAATCGCTTCCTCGTCGGCGATGTGAAACAGAGCATCTACGGCTTTCGCCAGGCGGAGCCGGCGTTGTTTCTAAATTACAAAAAAGATTGGGATGGAGGGAAGGGCGGCGCTTCCGAGTATCTCGTTGACAACTGGCGCAGCCATGAACGCCTCCTGGACTTCGTAAACGGGCTTTTCGCCGGAGTCATGAGCGAGCGCGCGGGTGGGGTCAATTATGATGAACAGGCTCGCCTCCGCTTTGCGGTCGATGAAAAACGCATGCAATGGGCGGCGCAGGCCGATCCGGCGGCGCGCGTCGAGGTCCACATGGTCCAGGTGGAAGGAGGTGACTTGATCGAGGAAGAGGACGAAGAACATTCTGAGAATGCGCTCTCTGACCTGGGCCGCGCTGAAGCGGAAGCGGAGGTTCTCGCGCGACTATTCCAGGAGATGGTTGAGAAGAAGCGAGCCACTTACGGCGACATGGTCATTCTAATTCGCTCGGCTGCAAGTGAGGTGGAAGCTTTTGCGAAGGTCTTCAGCCGCCGTGGCATCCCGTTCGATGCGCGGCGCACCGGTTTTTTCAACTGCATCGAGGTTTTGGATTTAACGAATCTGCTGACGATCCTGGACAACCCGCTCCAGGATATTCCACTTCTGGGTGTGTTGCGCTCGCCCCTCGCCTGTTTTTCGCCCGAAGATTTGGCGCGTATCCGCATGGGTTTGCCCAACGGCGCTTTTTGGAATGCGTTGCGCAAGTTCAGCGAGGAAGGGAAGGGGGAGGCTGTCGAGAAGGCGCGCCTCTTTCTGAGTCGTTACCAGCGCTGGCGTGATTTGGCGCGGCACACTTCGCTCGCGCAACGCTTGGAAATCATCCTTGAGGAAAGCGGTTACGCGGATTGGATTGCGGCCCAGGAACGCGGCGCGCAACGGCGGGCGAACGTGCGGCGGCTGGTTGACCTGGCGCGGCAGTTCGATGAAATGCGCGGCGAAGGCTTGTATCTTTTTCTCAAATACGTGGAGGAGCAAACCAATGCCATCGGCGACATCGCGCCAGCCAGCATCGCGTCCCAGGGCGCGGTTCGCCTCATGACTATTCATCAAAGCAAAGGTTTGCAATTTCCGATCGTGGCGGTGGCCGGGTTGAGCAAAAAGTTCAACAAACAGGATTTTCACGGCTTGTTTTTGTTGGATGAAGAATTCGGCCTCTGCGCCAGGGCGCGTCCACCCGGCACGCGCCGCCAGTACGAAACGCTCGCTTTCTGGCTGGCCAGGCAGCGGCAGGAAAAACGGCTGCTCGATGAAGAGATGCGCTTGCTCTACGTGGCATTGACTCGCGCAGAGCAGCGGCTCCTGCTGGTGGGAACGCCCCCGCGGAAAGCCCGCGAACATTGGTCCAAGCCGGCGGTGAAATCAGCCAATTCAGTCCTCGATTGGATTGGTCCCTGGCTGGCGCAAGATTGTCCAAAGTGGTTGGAGGAGGATGCCGGCCAGGCGAAGGATTGGATTTGGAAATGGCATGGCAACCTCGTGTCCCAAAGCCAGACTCAGTCGGCCTCTTCGAACGAGATTGAAATTAACGCCGAATCGCTGGCGAAACTACGCGAGCGATTGGAATGGGAATATCCATTCAAAGGCGCCACTGAACAGGAAGCGAAATCTTCCGCGACGGCGTTGCGCCGAGCGCTGGCGGATGAACCCGAACTGGCCCCGCCGATTTTCCGGCGAAAGTCCGGCGGCCTGGAGGCTGGCGAAGCGGGCCAGGCCGCGCATCGTTTTCTGGAGCACGCGAATTTAAAAACCTTCACCTCCCTCGAGACATTACGCGCGGAACTCGAGCGGTTGAAAAACGCCGCCGTCCTGACCGGCCCGGAATGCGAAGCGATAGACCTCGTCAAAGCGCTTTCATTCTGGCGATCCGATTTCGGCCAGGACCTGCTCTCGCGTCCGGAGTCTTTGCGCCGCGAATTGATCTTCACCGCCCGATTTTCAAAACCCGATCTTCTCACCGTGGGCGCCCCCGTCGCGGCGGCTTTTGGCTCCGAAGAGTTCATCGTGGTGCAAGGGGCCGCGGATTTGGTCGCCGTTTTGGAAAAGGAAATTTGGCTCGTTGATTTTAAGACGGATCGGCTGCCGGAAAAAATGCTGGCCGGGCGGGTCAAGGAATACTCGTTGCAACTGCGCATTTACGCCCTGGCGCTCAGCCGCATTTACAAACGCCCCGTGACACGCGCCTGCCTGCATTTTTTAGACACCGGCAAAACGGTCTGGGTCGATCAGTATCAACCCGGATATTTGCCGCTGATGTAATCTTCCAGGCTGTTGAGGGCTTCGCGCTGCGTTTTGATGATCCAGTTGATCAAGTCGCCAATGGACACGACGCCAACGACGCGGCCCATTTCCAAAATCGGCAAGTGGCGAATGCGATGTTCGGTCATCAATCGCATGCATTCCTCCACGGAACTTTCTTCCGTCGCCGATATAACCGGCGCGAACATGATCTCCGAAACCGGCGTTTGCTTGGATTGTTTTCCCTTAAGCGCGATTTTCCGGGTGTAATCGCGTTCGGAAATAATCCCGACCAGTCGATCGCCGCTGATCACGAGCAGCGCGCCCACGTTGCGATCATCCATCGTTTGAATGGCGTCGAAGACGGTGGCTTCCGGTGAGATGGAATGAATGACGGCTCCTTTTTCGCGCAAAATGGCGCTGATAGTCCCTGTAATCTCCATAAGCAAAACGGGGTTGGTGAGCGTTATTCTAATCCCGCCCCCCAACCCGTTCCAGCGAAAACCTTTGGAAATTTTAACTGTTGTCGCCGTCCAGCAAGCGGCCTAACCCGCCTAACACTGAACCTTCTTCACGGCCGCGTCCGCCCGCGGCCGGTGAAGCGGCAATAATGCGATTGGCCAGCCGGCTCAACGGCAGCGATTGCAGCCAGACGCGTCCGGGCCCGCGCAACGTCGCGAAGAAAAGCCCTTCGCCGCCAAAGAGCGCTGATTTCACTTTGCCGACATATTGGATGTCGTAATTCACGGAAGGTTGAAACGCCACGATGCAACCGGTATCCACCCGCAGCGTTTCGCCAGGCCCCAAATCGCGCTCAAGGAGCGTGCCGCCCGCGTGAACGAAAGCCCATCCGTCACCCTGCAAACGTTGCATGATAAAACCTTCACCGCCAAAAAGCCCGACCCCGAGGCGCTTTTGAAAGGCGATGCCGATGCTCACCCCTTTCGCGCCGCACAGGAATGAATCCTTCTGCGCGATCAGTTCGCCGCCGATCTCGCTGAGTTTCACCGCGACAATTTTTCCAGGATAAGGCGCGCCAAAGGAAACCTTCTTTTTGCCCATGCCCTTGTTCATGAACGCCGTCATGAAAAGCGATTCGCCCGTCAGCAATCGTTTGCCCGCGCCCATGAGCGCCCCCATGAAGCCGCTGGTCTGCTGCGAGCCATCGCCAAAGATCGTCTCCATGTCGATGCCGTCTTCCATATACATCATGCCGCCCGCCTCGGCCACGACCGCCTCTTGCGGATCGAGCTCGATCTCCACGAACTGCATGTCGTCCCCGAAAATTTTGTAATCCACTTCGTGCATCGCTGGCATAAATGTCCTTCTCGTTTTAGATAAATCCGCGTTTAGGTTGGTTTAAGCGAGCCCATGTTTCAAGCAGGCCGCGAAGGCTCGACACGGCAGCCCGGCCTTTTGTTTCAAATTATGCCGGAACCCATCAACCCCACTTCTCGGTTTTGATCTGTTCCTTCGGCATCTTTAATTCTTCGAGAACCAGATGCTCGGTGGCTTCGACCAGTTCATTGGGGCCGCAGGCGTAAAAAACGGTGTTGGCTGGATCGTGAATGTGTTCGCGGATTAGTTCCGCGCTGATCCGCCCGCGACGTCCGGTCCACGGATCATCCGGATGCAGCCGCGTGCAGGTGACGTAGAAATTGAAGTTCTGGTTTTCCTGCTGCAGTTGCTTGAACTCGTCATTGAAGATGATGTCGTTCGTGGTGCGGACGCTATAAAGGATCGTGATTTTCGTCTCCAATTGGCGCCGCGTGGCTTCGCGCACGAAGCCGCGAAATGGCGTCACGCCACTGCCACCCGCAATGCAGATGAGATGTTTGTTCGGCTCCAAAGCCGGCAAAAAACGGCCGGTCGGTGGAATGACAAAAAGCCGGTCCTCTTGTTTCAACCAATCAACAATGCGCGTGCCCATTTTGCCGTCGCGTTTCACGGTGACTTCGTAGGCGCCGCGATCCAGCGCGCAGGAGGAAAGGGAATAGGCGCGTTTGTAGGAAGGCGTGTCTGGAAAATAGAGCGTGATGAATTGGCCTGTCTTAAATTCCGGCTCGTAACCATCCGGCCATTTCAAACGAACAGTCTTCGTGTCGGGCAGTTCCATTTTGACCGACTCAACCGGCATCTCGACGATTTGTTTGGCCATGACGTTGGATTAACGCAGGCTCAAACGGCCGGCCAGATCAAAGCAGGCCGCCTCAGTGGCGCTCCGCACGTAAGCCCGGCCATCACTGACCGTCGGTGTGCTCCAGCATTTTCCCGCAACCGCCTGGAACCGGGCCAGCTCGGTATATTTCTCCGGGTTGGGATTGATCAAAACCAATTGGCCCGCGTCGCCGAGAGCGAGCAATTTATCGCCCACCAGTGTGACGTTGCCAGGGCCGAAATTGGGCTCCGCCCAGACTTCCCGGCCCGTTTTGACTTCCACGCATTTCAGTTGGCCGGTGCCGTATTCCTTGAACTGAAACATGCCGTAAAGATAATCACCCTTCAGGACCGGAGTGCTCCAGTGATTGGCCAGTTTGTTGCCCGCCGTGCGCCAAACCTCAGTCGCGCTCCAATTCTCTCCGTCTTTGGTGACTTTCGCTACGCCCGCTCCCACTCCGTAGCCGGCGGAACAATAAACCATGTCACCCGCGATGATCGGCGAAGCCGCCGTGGACACCGCATATTTAAAAGGGTGACGCCAGAGAACTTTGCCTGTGGCCGGCTCGCATGAAACCAGCCCCTTTTGCGTGAAGAAAATCACCTGTTTCTGCCCATGGATCACGCCAATCGTCGGCGTCGCGTGCGTAAATGCGTCGTCCTCGCCTTTCCAAACCGTTTTCCCATCTTTCTTATTGATGCCCAACAACGATTGGCTGGCCCCGCCGCAAGCAACATAAATCAAATCCCCTTCGATCACCGGCGAAGCCGCGCTCTGCCAGGTGATGTTTTTCCCGCCATGCTCCGCGATCAAATCCCGAGTCCACTTTTGCTTCCCCGTCTTGCCGTCGAAACACGTTAAGTTCAACTTGCCGTCCAGGGTATACACATTCCCGCCATCGATGGCGGGAGTGGAACGCGGCCCGTCGCCCCCTTTATTATCAGGCGTGCCCGAATCCCCCCCGCCGTCATACTTTGCCACGGCCAACGGACTCGCCCAAAGTTCTTTCCCCGTATTCGCGTCGAGAGCCAGGCAAACCTCGCGTTTAACCCCCTCCACTTCACGTGTCACCAGCGTCGCGGCAATCCCATCCGCCACCGTGATCGAACTGAACCCCATCGGCGTTGGAGCTTTCCACAGCAATTTGGGGCCGTTCTCGGGCCACTTGGCGATTTTCTCCTTAGAAACACCGTCATGTCCTGGACCGCGATATTGAGGCCAATTATCAGCCAGGGCGGTCGAAAGCGATAGCAGAGCGATTCCCGCAAAACGGATGGCAGCGTTTGTCATAAATCTTCCAGTTGTGACCTGCGAAAAACTAATCAATGGTTCCGCTTAACGCAAGGTTTGGAGAAGGAGGCTTTGTCGTCCTTCGTCTGCGTGTTGGTCTGAAGACCATTGCCTGTCGGTGGGCAAAGAGACATCCTCGCATGATGAACTACCTAAAGTTCCTGCCTCTGGCTTTCACGTTCCTTTCACTTTCGATATGGGGAGGTCCTGAATCCAAGTTGTTGCCAGGAGAACGGGATGGAAACGCCCAAATCATCCATCGCTCCGACGTCCTGCCTGCTGCCACAAATGGAGTGGCGCGAGCGGGATTATGGCCGCTCTACTCATCGGCCGAGGCGCGCCTTAATTACTTTGCCGTCACTTCGGCCACGAGCATGCATTTCCACCCCGACGCGGACCATCGGCTTTATGTGCTGGAAGGGAAGGTCGTCGTCTCCTGCGGAAACACCACAACGACGAACACAGTGGGTGACTTCATCGTCATCCCCCGCGGCGTTCGACATTCCTACAAAGCGGCGAACGCCGGCGAGCGGGCCCTCTTGTTGACCTTCGATGCGCCTCCGTTCGACCCCAAAAAAACCGTGAGCATTCGCTAGGGAGTGAATAACCGCCTCGTTGCCGATTTAAACTTTTAAGGGCATTGACGCACTTAAATATTCCCCTAAGTATTTCAAAATCAGAAACAATTCGATTTTTTAATTGTTAGTATCAGAGTGGTAAGCATGGTATAAGCATGTCGAAACCCGGGAGCGGCGGTGGGATGTGGTCGTGAGGTTGCTTCGAATTGACGGACAGGGAATTGGGCGAACAATGAACTGCCAAGCCCATGACTCAAACTGTTCCCAGATCGCGCCCTAAATTTGACGACACCTTCCGGCGTGAAGCCGTCCATCACTGGCGGACCAGCGGCAAGCCCGCGCAAACCATCGCCCTTGAGCTGGGCATTGGCTGCCATCTGCTTTATGCTTGGAAAAAGCGCTTCACCCCGCGGCCGGCGAGGTAAAACCGGATTCCACGGCCAAACCGGCCACCCTCGCCCAAGCCCAAGCCCGCCTGGAGGCTGCCGAGCGGGAAATACGCCACTTGCGCGAGCAGCGCGATATTCTAAAAAAAACTCTGGGCATCATCTCCGAAATCCCACTGAACGCTACCAACGGATCGACGCGATGAAAAACGGGCATTCCATTCTTCTCCTTTGCCAGGTTTTGGAAGTTTCCCCCAGCGGCTATTATGACTGGCGAAAACGACAGGGCATCCCCGGCCCGCGCGCTCAAGAGAACCAGGCTTTGCGCCAGAAGATTAAAGTCATTTACGCCCGCAGCCGCCAGACTTACGGCAGCCCGCGCGTCCTGGCCCAGTTGCGCCAAGAGGGCGGCCAGCATGGACGCAACCGCATTGCCCGGCTCATGAAGGAGGAGGGTCTGTGGGCGCGCCCCAAGCGCCGTTATCGCGTGCGCACGACCAACAGCAGCCATGCTGAGCCCATCGCTCCCAATCGCCTGGCCCTGGCTCCCAAGCCCACTGCCATCAACCAGATCTGGGTGGGCGACATCACTTACATTCACACTCCGGAAGGCTGGCTTTATCTGGCTGCCATCCTCGATCTCTACAGCCGCAAAATCGTCGGCTGGAGCATCAGCCCCTTCATCGACACTTCCCTTATTTTAGAGGCTCTGAAAATGGCGCTCGTTCGCAACCAGCCCCCTGCAGAGTTGCTCTTCCATTCCGATCGCGGCGTCCAATACGCCTCCGCCGATTACCGCGCCGCCCTGGCCGCCGCCGGGCTGATCGCCTCCATGAGCCGCCAAGCCAACTGTTACGACAATGCCTTCATCGAAAGCTTCTGGAGCACCCTCAAACTGGAGCTGGTCTATCGGCGTGAATTTCCCAGCCGCCAGCAGGCCCGCTCTGAAATCTTCGACTTCATCGAATGCTTTTACAATCGCCACCGCGCCCACAGCGCCTTGGGTTATCTTTCTCCCGTTGACTTCGAACTCCTTAGCAATTAACCCTATGCCCCTACTTCTCCGTCCGTTTTATCGAAGCAAGCCCAGGTCTTCCAATTCTAACGAAACTGGAAGGATTGACGTACGCTGATTTCAAACAGAACCCTTCCTTTTCGGATCTTTTTGACGCTTTCAATAATCAGACGATCCGCACAATCGTAGTAAAGAATTGGCCCAACGAAGATTTTCTTTACACGTTATTTCACCGGCTTAATTCAAACAGCGTCAGACTCTCCCCTCAAGAGTTGCGGAAGGCGCTTTTGCCGGGGCCATTCGTTACTTTTGTTGATCGGCAATCTGCGCTGTCCAAGCCACTGCAGCAGGCTCTCGGAATCGATCAGCCTGATTTCCGAATGCGCGATGTCAAAGTGGTCATTCGGCACTTTGCGTTCAAGCTTTATTCATCAAAATACCGCGGTAATTTAAAGGAATTTTTGGATGAAACCTGTAGGAGTTTGAATAGCAATTGGAATTCTAAAGCTGCTGAGAATTTATTTGCAGAGATGGAGAATGCGATCGAAGTCTCAATCAAAATATTCGGGAAGAAGCAGGCGTTTCGGAAGTTTACCGATGAAGGCTACGAATCCAGACTCAATCGCGCAGTGATCGATATTTTCTTGTTTTATTTCAGTGACCCTGTCGTCGCGGAAGAGGCGATGAAGCACGGCAAGAAAGTTAAAAAGGCTTTTGAGACACTTTGTATTACGGATAGGGATTTTTTGAGTTCGCTTGAAACCTCAACTAAAACGACATCGGTTGTTTACGCGCGATTTACGAAATGGGCGAAGGTGCTAAAGGAGGTTATGCATGGCTCACTTCCTAAGTTTAGAGGACCCGCCGGGGAATAAGAACAATGCCCCAGACACACCTCTTTTTGCGCCTAACTAGGCGGTTGAAGCAACTTGAGGCGGACTTTCTGCCCGGGGTAAGGGCCGGTGGAAGCTACACGTTGCAGGAGGAGGACCAAATTCGGGGGTTTAGGCTACTGGCTCATGCAGAGTGCGAAAGCTTCATAGAATCTGCTGTTCGCAAAGTCGCGGACAATGCTCTTAGCGCTTATCAGCGCACGCGAAAGCCAACCCCTGTTTTGAAGGCACTCGGACGAGCCTTCTGTTCAAATGGACAGTGCGAAAAGCTACCGGTCGATATGAAACGGCCGCATTAAAATTCGAAAGCACCGTCGTAAGAAATAATCACAGGCGTCCCATAGCCCTTTAAAGAAAAGGCTGGCTTGAAGGTCTTTGCCACGCCACACGGCGTGGTGTGAAAAGAAGAAAAAACGCATCCAAACCAGCCGTTGGAAAATTCTCCGTTTTCCGCCAGCTTTGCAATTATATTCCCATTCACCTAGTGCCGCAGTTAAGTCGCGCCATCGGCGTTGATGATCGGTCCAGGAGTTACTCGGCCTGGAGTCATGTCGTGGCGATGTTCTTTGCCCAACTAACTCACGCCCTTGGACTCAATGATGTTTGCGACGCCTTGCGTTTGCATTCCGGCCCGCTCTCGCTCATTCGCGGGGCCGCTCCGCCCAGCCGCAACGGTCTTTCCCACGCCAATAAGGTTCGCTCGGCCGAATTGGCCGAACAGCTTTTCTGGAAGATGTTCGAGCATCTGGGAAGCCTCTCGTCGGGCTTTGTCGGCGGACGCCGGCGGGCTCCCTTGCATCGCTTCAAGCGCACGGTGCACATCATCGACTCGACGGTCATTGCCCTGGTGGCCAACTGCCTGGACTGGGCCAGTCATCGCCGGCGCAAAGCCGCCGCCAAATGCCATGTGCGCCTGGATTTTCAAAGCCTGCTCCCTCGCATGGTCATCGTCGATCAAGCCCGCCAGCACGACAACGTGTATGCCCGAGCCCTTTGCGTCGGCGTTAAATTGGGCGAAATCGTGATCGGCGACCGCGCTTACCTGGAGCTGCTGCATCTTTTGGAACTCTCCGAGCGCGGCGTTTACTGGGTGGTGCGCGAGAAGGAAAACCTTTGCTTTGAAGTCATCGAAAAGCGACCCGCCGACGCGGAGGCCGGCATCCTTAAAGATGAAATCATCATGCTCAACAAGGCGGTGCGGGCCCGGCGCGTTGTGGCCATCGTGGAAGTGGACGGGGCGGAGCGCGAGATGACTTTCCTGACCAACAATTTTCAATGGAGCGCCCGGACCGTTTGCGATCTCTACCGCGGCCGCTGGCAGATCGAAGTCTTCTTCAAGCAACTCAAAGCAGACGCTGCAACTGGCCGACTTCTTGGGCAATAGCGCCAACGCGGTGAAGTGGCAGTTATGGACAGCTCTATTGCTGATGCTCCTGCTGCGCTTTCTGGCTCACTTGTCCAAATGGAGCCACAGCTTTGTCAGACTGTTCACACTCACCCGCTCGGCCTTGTGGAGTCGGATCGACTTACTGGAGCTGCTCAGAAGCTGTGGGACAGCCAAAGGCAGTTTTCGATGTTTAGGCCAGCCTGAACAGGCCTTTTTGCCAGGAATTTAGACGCCCATAGGACAGCACCGCGGCCAAGGAGGCGCAAAACCGAAAATTGGAATCCGACGTCAAAAACCCAGCAAACCGAAGGGTTTTCCTAGCAGCCTTTATTCGTTGTGGGACGCTACTGAGAAATAATGGGCTCAAGGAAAAAAATATTTGCCAACTAGTTCTTACTTTAGGCCTTGACGAGGGTCTTTTGGACCCTCTCTGGCTAGCGGCCATGGATGCTTTCGGTGTGGATCGGGGGCGCGTCGCCCATTCATCTCACGTCGCTGTTAGGACAATTTTGATCCGGTGACGGAGTTTGCCAAAATGGTCATCGTTGTATCGGGGTTGAAAAAACTGGACTCGGATCTCCGGAAGTTGCGGTAGGTGTCGGCTGACTCAGGGAGCTTGTGAAAATTTCACATGTCTAGGCTTGTCGTTACTTGTTTGGCGGTTTAAGCTGGTTTGGAGGTGAGGCGTTCGCGCCTCTTGTTTCGTTTATGGCCGATGTGCTCAATAAGATTGCGGGTGGTGGGACGGTCGCCCCGGGCGCGCCCAGGGAGCGGCATATCGTCGATCAGTCGCCGACGCGGGATGTTCAGGAGGTCGGGTATAATTCGAAGATCGAGGGCGAAGTCATTGTCACGCGGGCGGATGCGGTTCTGAATTGGTTTCGGAAGAATTCGCTCTGGCCCATGCCGATGGGTTTGGCGTGTTGCGCGATTGAGTTGATGGCGGCGGGGGCTTCGCGGTTTGATATTTCCAGGTTTGGATCGGAAGTGATGCGGTTTTCGCCGCGGCAGTCGGATTTGATGATTGTGGCGGGGACGGTGACTTACAAGATGGCCCTGGCGGTGAAGCGGATTTATCAGCAGATGCCTGAGCCAAAATGGGTGATCGCCATGGGGGCCTGCGCGTCCACGGGGGGGATGTATCGGAGCTACGCGGTCTTGCAGGGGGTGGATAATATCATTCCGGTGGATGTCTATGTGGCGGGCTGTCCGCCGCGGCCGGAGGCGCTTTTGGATGCGTTGATGCGGCTGCAGAATAAGGTGGCCAGGGAGCCGATGCTGAAGACGCATTGGAAGGCGGACTGAGTTATTGGGAATTGAGGATTGAAGATTGATGATTGCAAATTGAGCGGAGCGGAGCCGACAGGATTAGAACCTATCGGTCTGAGCTTTGGCTGCGCGCCGGAGGCCATCCTTCCGACATTCGTGCCTGCAAAGAAGAGCGCTGATTTTGTGGGTGTTAAGGTCGTGTTGAGTCCTTTTGAAAAAAATTTAGAGCCCTCGATTTCTTCATGGCCGGAAGAAAATTACTTTTGGGGACAAAAGGGTTCCATGTTGGGAGGGAATAGTTAATGTCAGCGTTGGATTTAGCGCAGAAGTTGCGGGGGGAATTTGGGGAGTTGATTTCTGAATCGACAGAGTTTCGAGGGGAAGTTTCGGTTTGGGTGAAGGATGCTGATAAAATCGCCGCGGTGTGCACGTTCTGTAAGTCGGAACTGGCGTTTGATTATCTTTTGGATGTCTCGTCGATCGACAATTACGGGGACGATCCACGGTTTGTGGTGGTCTATCATTTGCAGGGGTTGGGACACGGCCGGAATCTGCGCTTGAAGACCTTGGTGAGCGAGGAGAAGGGGGAATTGCCCACGGTGTCGGGGGTGTGGAGGACGGCGGATTGGCATGAGCGGGAAATTTACGACATGATGGGGATCCGCTTTTCGGGGCACCCGGATTTGCGGCGAATTTTAATGTGGGATGGATATCCATATTTTCCGTTGCGGAAGGATTTTCCGCTGGCGGGCAAGCCGACCGATTTGCCGGAGGTGGCGTTCACCAATCCGGCTCCGTTGGAAGGTGGGCCGTTCGTGACGATAGCCGGCGGGGTGGATACGATCGCGCGGGAGCCGCGGGTGCGGATTCCGGAGTCGGATGCGCTCGAAGCCAATGCACGGCTGGAGCGGCGCCGTGATCTCGGGCGCGCTGACGAACAACACGGTAATGTGAGAAAAACAGAAGGTTAGGTCTGAAAGTGATTTGACGACGGTCACAATTGGGGCACAATGGGTACATGAGCGCGATCGCCAAAAGTCGCATTGACCCGGAGTTGAAACGGCAAGCTGAAGCCGTGCTTGAAGAGATCGGACTGAAACCACGGGCCGCGCTGGAACTTTTCTACAAACAGATTATCAAACGCCGCGCCATCCCATTCCCTGTTCAGGCCGACAGCCCTGAAGATGAGGTTTTGAGCTCTGCGCTCCGCCGCAACGCGCTGGCGGATGAGTTTTAGGCGTGAGAACCGTCCCGCAACCGGGCGAAGTTTGGTTTATTGACCTCGGTATGGTCGTTAAACCCCGGTATGCGCTCGTGTTGGCGGCTCAAATCGACGCCCGCCTGGCGTTGGCCAGCGTGGTTTTGGTCACCACTCAATTCGAGAGCACACCTTACGAGGTGATGCTGCCTCGGGTGCCTTGGTTGCGGGAGCAGAGCTACATCAACGTCCAGAGCATCCAACCGGTGAAGTTCACCGAATTCGTCCGCAAAGCCCCGGGAAAGTTTGATGCTCATGTCATTACGGAAGTGGAAGCCGCCCTCAAGCGCTGGCTAAATCTTTAAACTTTAAACCGAAACAGCCATAAGCGGATTCAGTTGCTTGTGAAAAGTTTCACAAATGGGCTTGTCGGAGGCGCGGGCTGGGATTAAAGTGGATTGGAGATGAGGCGTTTCGCGCCTCTTGTTTTGTTTACGGCCTGAAACAGGGCGGGAAATGAGTCAGACAACGACTACTGAAATAGAATTTAAGGATGCGCCGGGGCGGGTTGCGGCTGCGGTGCCGGTTCGTCGTGGGGCGGAGGAGGAGTTGGTGGATGTTCATGGCGAGAAGATGATTCTCAACATGGGGCCGTCGCATCCGGCGACACATGGGGTTTTGCGGATCATCCTGGAGTTGGATGGCGAGATTATCACGAAGGCGATTCCGGATGTCGGTTATCTTCATCGGGGCGATGAAAAGATCGCCGAGAACATGACGTATACGCAGTTTATTCCGTATACGGATCGGTTGGATTATCTGGCGCCGCTGGCGAATAACGTGGCGTATGCATTGGCGGTGGAGAAGTTGATGGGAATCGATAAGGCGCTGCCGCCGCGTTGCCAGTATATCCGGGTGATTTGTTGTGAGTTGGCGCGCATTTCGGCGCATTTGCTGGGGCTGGGGGCGTTCGCCATGGATGTAGGGGCGTTGACAGTGTTTCTACATACGTTCACGGAGCGGGAAAAGATTTACGATTTATGCGAGGCCCTGACGGGGGCGCGATTCACGACGTCTTATACGCGGATTGGGGGGGTGGCGCGGGACTTGCCGCCGGGCTGGATCGAGATGTTGAAGAAGTTTTTGGATGAAGTGGTGGTGAATTTCGAAGAGTCGGAGAAGTTGCTGACGCGAAATCGGATCTTTGTGGATCGCACGCGGGATGTGGGAATTATTTCGCGCGAGATGGCCATTGATTACGGATTGAGCGGGCCAAACCTGCGCGGGTCGGGGGTCGATCACGATGTGCGGAAGGCCGCGCCGTATCTGGTTTACGATCAATTGGAATTTGATGTGCCAATCGGGTCAGTGGGCGATTCCTATGATCGATATCTCGTGCGCATGGAAGAGATGCGCCAGAGCGTGCGGATCATTCGGCAATGCATTGAAAAGCTGCCAGGCGGGCCGGTGAATATTCCGGATGGGAAGACGGTGTTACCGCCGAAGGACAAGGTTTTGACCTCAATGGAGGAATTGATCCATCAGTTCATCCTGGTCACACAAGGTGTGGATGCGCCTCCGGGAGAGATCTATTTCGGAGCCGAAAATCCCAAGGGTGAGTTAGGCTTTTATATCAATTCAAAGGGAGGCGGAACGCCGCATCGATTGAAGATTCGGGCGCCATCGTTCGTGAATTTATCGATCTTGTCGGAGTTGCTGCCCGGACACATGATGAGCGACACCGTATCGATCCTCGGTTCATTAGACTTCGTAATGGGAGAATGCGATCGATGAGCGTGCCTTCTCATGCAGTCGTTCCAGTGGCGCCAAGCGGCCCGTTCGCGGTCCCGGCCGAGTTGGAGAAGGAGTGCGACGAGTTGATTTCGCATTATCCGGTCAAGCGAAGCGCCTCACTGATGTTGCTGCACGCGGTGCAGGAGCATTTCGGATTCATCCAAAAAGAGGCGATGGAATGGATCGCGGCGAAGCTGGAATTGCAGCCGATCAATATTTTTGAATTGGTGACGTTTTACCCGATGTTTCGGCAGAATCCGGTGGGGAAAACGCACTTTAAAGTGTGCCGGACCTTAAGTTGCGCGTTGGGAGGCTCTTATAAGTTGCATGGGCATTTGTGCGAACGCTTAAAGCTTGATGCGTATGCGCACGGAGCGCAGACGACTCCGGATGGGAGGTTCACGGTAGAATTTGTAGAGTGCCTGGCGAGTTGCGGAACGGCGCCGGTGATGATGGTGAACGAGGATTTTTACGAGGGTGTTACGCATGCAAAGGCAGATGAATTAATAGGGAGAAAAGGATGAAGTGGCTGCCGAACATGGATTCGAACCATGACAAGCAGATTCAGAGACTGCTGTGCTACCGTTACACCATTCGGCAAATGGGAGCGCAAATCTACGGAGTTTGCGGGGACAGTCAAGTGAGGTGATATGCCGGAACAATACCGCTTAATTTTCAAAAGCATCGATGCGCCGGGTTACACCACGGACCTTGACTGTTATTTGCGTCATGGCGGGTATGAGGCGTTGAAAAAGGTGTTGGCGCTGGGGCCGAAAGCGTTGGCGGATGGGAAGTCGTTGAGCGCGCCGGAGCAGATTCGGGAGGATGTGAAGGCTTCGGGGTTGCGGGGGCGCGGAGGGGCGGGATTTTCCTGCGGCTTGAAGTGGTCGTTTGTGGATCGGAAATCGGGCAAGCCGATTTATTTGATTTGTAATGCGGATGAATCGGAGCCGGGGACATTCAAGGATCGGCAGATCATTCATAAGGATCCGCATCAGTTAATCGAGGGGATGATCATCTCGTGCTTCGCGAATGATGTGAAGCTGGCTTACATCTATATTCGCGGGGAGTTTCCGGAGGGGGCGCGGATTTTGAATCGGGCTTTGAAGGAGGCGCGGGCGAAGAATTTCCTGGGGAAGAATATTTTGGGCTCAGGCGTGGATTGTGAGATTCATGTGCATCGCGGGGCGGGGGCCTACATTTGCGGGGAGGAGACGGGGTTGATTGAATCGCTCGAAGGGAAACGTCCCTATCCCCGGATTAAGCCGCCTTATTTTCCGGCGATTCTTGGGCTTTATATGTGCCCAACGATTGTGAACAACGTGGAGACGTTGTGCGCGGTGAAGCATATCGTGACGATGGGGGCGGGGGAGTACGCCAAGTTGGGGACGCCGAATAATACCGGGACGCGCGTGGTGAGTTTGAGCGGGCAGGTGAAGCGGCCGGGGTACTATGAGATTGAAGTGGGGAAGGTGACGATTGGAGAGTTGATCAATCATGAGAATTTTGGGCAGGGATTGAAGGATGGACGGAAGTTGAAAGCGGTGATCCCGGGGGGATCGTCGGCGAAAGTTTTCAAGGCGGGCGAAAAATTTAAATTGAAGAAGAAGGGGCCGGACGGGAAGGACATCGAGCAAGAGGTCGATATGCTTGATTTACCGTATGATTTCGATTCGTTGATCGCGGCGGGAAGCATGTCAGGGTCGAGCGCGATCATCGTGATGGATGATTCGGTGGATATCGTGGGGGCGCTGGCGAATCTCTCGGAGTTCTATGCGCATGAGAGTTGCGGGCAATGCACGCCTTGCCGCGAGGGGTCGTTGTGGATGCATAAGACGTTGCAGCGATTGACGCATGGCCAGGGGCGAAAACAGGATGCGGATTACCTGATGAATATCGCCAATAATATTCCCGGCGGGCGGACGATTTGCGCGTTTGGGGAAGCGTGTTCATGGCCGGTGCAGAGCTTCGTGACCAAGTTCAAAGATGAATTTGTGGCCAAAGGGGCGATGGCTGAGGAAGCCGCAAAAAATAAGGTGGCAGGGGCGTGCCGGACTGCGGAAATGAAAATCGCAGCGAGCCTGGATTAAGAATTTGTATGTCGAACGGAGTTGTTGAAAACAAGCCAGCCGGAGCCGCGGTTCCGGCGCCTGCGCCCGCCGTGGAGACGATTACGGTGAAGGTGGATGGCATCGAGGTGAAGGTTCCGAAGACGACAGCGGATCCGATGACGGGCAAGCCGATTCCGACGACGATGTTGCAGGCGTGCGCGCAGGTGAAGGTGGATGTGCCGCATTATTGTTATCATCCGAAGTTGCCGGTGGCGGGGAATTGCCGGATGTGTTTGGTCGAGTTTGGAACGCCGGCAATGGGACCGGATCGGAAGCCGGTGCTGAATCCGGATGGAACTCCGAAGATCGCGAAGTCGCCGCGTCCAGCGATCGCCTGCGCGACGCCGATTTCACCGGGGATGGAAATTTACACGAGCACGCCCGGAGTGAAGCAGATGCGTGAAGGGGTGTTGGAATTTTTGTTGATCAATCATCCGCTGGATTGCCCGATTTGCGACCAGGCTGGGGAATGCAAGTTGCAGGAATATTCGGTGGAGTACGGGCAGTCGGAGAGCCGGTTTGTGGAGACGAAGGTTCACAAGCCGAAGCGGGTCGATCTTGGGCCGCGCATTGTGCTGGATGATGAGCGTTGCATTCTTTGCACGCGTTGCATCCGGTTTACACGTGACATTGTTGGCGATGACGCGCTGGGGATTGTGAATCGTGGCAGCTACAACACGATCACCGCTTATCCGGGCAAGCAGTTCGATAATAATTACACACTGAACACCGTGGACATCTGCCCGGTGGGCGCGCTGACGTCGAAGGATTTCCGGTTCAAGATGCGGGTTTGGTTTTTGAAGGAAACCAAAAGCGTATGCACCAGTTGCGCGACAGGTTGCAACATCGTGGTCGGGTCGCGCGAAGAAAAGATTTACCGTTATGAGCCGCGCCAGAACGACGCGGTGAATTCGACGTGGATGTGCGATTACGGCCGGTTGAACTACAAATGGATTCAGCAGGAGAATCGGTTGAGAGAAGTTTTGATCGGCAAGGGTGGAACGAATTGGGGCGCGGCTATCGCGCAAATTTCCGCGCGCTTGAATGAAGCCGCTCAAGGGTCGGTTGCGCTTGTTGGTTCGGCGCGATTGGCCAATGAGGAATTATTCCTTCTTTCCAAATTGGCCAAAAAGTTGGGCGCCTTGACGGATTCCGTGCCTCGGACCGGGCCGGCGGACAAGCTGTTATTAAATGCAGATCGCAATCCGAACAGCCACGGCGCGCGGTTGATGGGGATCGCGGCCAATCCGATGGGAAGCGCGTTGTCAAAGATCGCGGACGGGATCCAGAGTGGGAAGGTCAAGACGTTGATTGTGTTTGGGGAAGACGTCACGAAGCACGGCATCGGGGCTGATTTGCTTGGGAAGGTGGAGACCCTGATCGCCTGCGATATTTTGCCGAGTGCGACGACAGCCGCAGCGCATTATGTATTGCCGGGCGCGGCGCACGCGGAGAAGCGCGGCACGTTCACGAATGTGAAGGGGCGCGTGCAGAAGTTCATGAAAGCAGTCGAGGCGCCCGGAGCGTCGCGCGCGGAATGGGAGATTTTGCACGAACTGGTTTTCAATGTGACGGGGCAGAATGGTTTTGTGAGCATTGAAGGATTGTTCAACCAGATGGCGAAGGAAATTCCGGCCTTTGCAGGAGTGACCTGGGCCGGATTGGGCGATACGGGAGTGACCATTCAAATTTAACATGCCTTCAATTAACGAAATCTGGAATTTCGCAGTCGGAATTGGCCTCATCAAGGTCATCGGCGTCTTCGCCCTTGTGATGCCGATGATCGCTTATTCAGTCATGGCGGAACGGCGGATTTCGGCGTTCATCCAGGATCGGGTGGGTCCTAATCGAGTGGGGCCGCTGGGACTGCTGCAGCCGCTGGCGGATGGGCTCAAATCGTTCTTGAAGGAGGATTTTACGCCTGCATATGTGCGGAAGGCATATTTTTGGCTGGCTCCGGCGATTACTTTTATCCCGGCGTTCATGACGATGGCGGTGATTCCTTTCGGATCGAAAATCGGCGACCAGAAGGCGGTCATCGCGGATTTGAATGTTGGAATCCTCTATTCGTTCGGAATCGTTTCGCTGGGGGTTTATGGAATTGTGCTGGCGGGTTACGCCTCCAATTCGAAGTATCCTTTTCTGGGTGGGATTCGTTCCAGCGCGCAAATGATTTCTTATGAGATCGCGATGGGGATGTCAGTGATCCCGGTGTTCATGTTTGTGGGCGATTTGAATTTGAGCCAGGTGATTAAATTTCAGACCGAGCATTTCTGGCTGATCGCTTATTGTCCGCTTTCGTTTGTGATTTTCTTGATCTCGGCGTTCGCGGAAACGAACCGGCTGCCGTTCGATTTGCCGGAATCTGAAACGGAATTGGTGGCCGGTTACAACACCGAATACAGTTCGATGAAATTTGCGATGTTTTTCATGGGCGAATACGCGAATATGATCGCGGCGTCGGCGATGATGGTGACGTTGTTTTTTGGCGGATGGAGCATCCCGTGGTTCATCACCACGCCGGCCAGTTCGGTGGGAATTGGAGTTTTGCACATTGCCATTTTCCTGACGAAGTTGCTGGTGTTCATGGTGATTTTCATTTGGGTGCGCTGGATGTTGCCGCGCTTCCGTTATGATCAATTGATGGATTTGGGGTGGCGCCGTTTTGTGCCGTTGGCGCTGGCGAATATTTTTGTTTACGCGGTGTATCTGTGGGCGACCGCCCTAATAGCATGATAGTTAAACGCGACAAATTAACATTTTGGGAACGGCTTTACCTGCCTGCCATTTTGGGCGGGTTGCGCGTGACCATGCGTCACTTCTTCAGCAAGAAGGTGACGATGCAATATCCCGAGGAGAAATGGGTGGTGCCGGAGGGGTATCGCGGGGCGCCGTATTTGGTGAAGGACCAGGAGGGGCGCACCAAGTGCGTGTCATGCCAGCTGTGCGAATTTGTTTGTCCGCCGAAGGCGATCAAGATTACGCCGCCAGGGCCGGAGGGGGCGCCGGGAGCGGGGAACGTGGAGAAGGGGCCGCAGGAATTTGATATTAATATGCTGCGTTGCATCTTCTGCGGCTTTTGCCAGGAGGTGTGCCCGGAAGAGGCGATTTTCCTGAAGCGCGATTATTCGCTGACGGGTGAGAGCCGCGCGGAGATGGTTTTCAACAAGGAGAAGCTGCTCGGGCTGGGGGGAATTCATATCGATAACATCAAGAAGTGGGGGAAGAAGGCGGAGGAAGCCAAGGAGCAGGGGATGTTGCCATGATTAGTAACTTCGCAAATCGGGGGAGCACACGCCTCTGGCGTGTTCCGACCGGCGTCTCGCCGGGCGGTTCCGGGCTTCAAACAAGCCATGTGACTCGATGTTATCCCGCGCCGATTTGTGTTCGGCGAGACGCCGAACACAACACGCGAGACGCGTGTGCTCCCCGGAGAAGAGGATCCAGAGGATGATCGGCGATATTGCGTTTTATGTCCTGGCGTTCCTGACACTGCTCTTTGGGGGGTTGGTAGTGTTTAACCCCTTTTCGCGGAATCCGGTGACGAGCGCGATGGCGCTGGTTCTTTGCATCGTGTCGATGGCTGGGTTGTTTGTGTTGTTGCACGCGTTCTTTTTGGCGGCGGTGCAAATCCTGGTTTATGCGGGCGCGGTCATGGTTTTGTTTTTGTTTGTGATCATGCTGCTCGATTTGAAGGAGGAAGAGCGGCGGCATTGGAAGATTTTTGGGCTGGCGGCGGGGGTCGTTTCGGTGGGAGCAATCGCGGCGATTTTGATGCGGTTGATCTGGAACGGAAATGCCGCGACACAGATGACGGCGGTTGCGCCAATGCTGGAAGGTGAGACTCGGCCGTTGGGGAAAATATTGTTCCAGCAGTACTTGTTGCCGTTCGAGATTTTGTCGCTGCTGCTGCTGGTGGCGATGGTGGGCGCGATTCTCTTGAGCAAAAAGGATTTGAAATGATGCATCCCGGGCTTGCGCATTATTTGACGGTGAGCGCGCTGTTGTTTTGCATCGGGCTGTTCGGGGTGATTTCGCGGCGGAATCTGCTGGTGATTTACATGTCGCTGGAATTGATGTTGAACGCGGGCAATCTGGCTTTGGTGGCGTTGTCGCGGTTCACAAATAATCTCAATGGGCAGGTGATGGTTTTTTTCGTGATCACGGTGGCGGCGGCGGAGGTGGCCGTCGGGCTGGCGTTGATCGTGGCGCTTTACCGGAAACGGCAGAGCGCGCACGTGGAAGATTTGACGGCGATGAAGTTGTAAGCGCGTATGGTAAAAGAGAATTTTGGATGGATGATTTTGTTTCTGCCGCTGTTGGCGGCGGGATTCATCGCGCTCTTCACGCGCAAAGATCCGGTGTTGAGCGCGCGGATCTCAATCTCGGCCGTATTATCGTCATTTGTTTTAACGTGGGTATTCGCGCGGTCCTGGCAGCACGGCGTCACTTATGAAGCGGCGGTGGATTGGATCAAGGTTGGGAATTTCCATGTCCAAATGGGGATTGTGATAGATCGGCTTTCGTGGGTGATGTTGTTGATCGTCACAGGAGTGGGCGGAGCCATTCATATTTATTCGGCAGGTTACATGAAGGGCGACCCGGCCTATTCGCGGTTTTTTGCGAGCCTCAGTTTGTTCACGTTTTCGATGTTGGGAATCGTGCTGGCGAACAATTTCCTGCAGATGTTCATCTTTTGGGAGTTGGTGGGGCTTTCGAGTTATTTGCTGATCGGTTTTTGGTATGGAAAAGCCTCGGCGGCAGATGCGGCGAAGAAGGCGTTTTTGACGAATCGCATTGGGGATTTTGGATTTCTGTTGGGGATGATCATTATCTGGACGGGGATCGGGAGTTTGAATTTCCATGCGGTGCGGACGGCCATTGAGGCGAATCCGGCGGTTTTGGGAACAGCCGCGTCCGCGACGGGATTTTTGATTTTCATGGGGGCGATGGGGAAATCGGCGCAGTTCCCATTACATGTATGGCTGCCGGACGCGATGGAGGGGCCGACGCCGGTCAGCGCGTTGATCCACGCGGCGACCATGGTGGCGGCGGGCGTTTATATGCTCTGCCGGGTCTTTTTCGTTTACGAGGTGAGCGTGGCGTGGCCGTCATGGCTGTCCTTCATGGGAGCGGTTTCAGCGCTGGATATCATTGCGTTGCTGGGAGGAATTACCGCGTTGCTGGCCGCATTGATGGCCGTGCAGCAAAATGACATCAAACGCATCCTCGCTTATTCGACGTTATCCCAACTCGGTTATATGGTGATGGCAGTTGGGCTGGGCGGGAGGGACGCGGCAATGTTTCATTTGAGCACGCACGCGTTTTTTAAGGCCCTGTTGTTCCTGGGCGCCGGCAGCGTGATTCATGCGATGCACCATGAGCAGGATATCTGGAATATGGGCGCGCTGAGGGAGAAATTGCCAGTGACGTTCTGGACGTTTTTGTTGGGGACGCTGGCGTTGATGGGGGTGCCGCCGCTGAGCGGGTTTTATAGCAAGGATTCGATTTTGGCGGTCGCGTTCGATCAGGCGCCGTTTTCGTTGTTTCCGATTTCGGTCCTCGTGGCGGCGTTGACGGCATTTTATATGACGCGGCTGGTCTTGGTGGCGTTTTTTGGAAAAGAACGGACGGAGGCGAGTCATCACGCGCATGAATCGCCGTTGGTGATGACGGGACCGTTGGTTTTCCTGGCGGCGCTGACGATCGCGGGCGGCTTGTTGGGGCTGGATCACGTCGCAACGCCTGTGGAAGTGCACGCGCATGGAAGCTGGCTAGATGCCTTAACGGCTCCGTTCGGGCATGCGCCGATGGCGGCGTTGGGTGGCATCGGGGCCACTTTGTTTGGTGTGTTTGGGGCGTGGGCGCTTTATGCGAAGGTGGAGCGCGATCCGTTGCCGGAAATGGCGCGGTGGCTTTCACGCGCGATGCGCAACCGGTTTTATTTCGACGAGCTTTACGAGAAACTGATCGCGCTGACACAAGGGACGCTGGCCGCGCTGGCGGATGGAATCGACCGTTATTTAATCGGAGGATTTTTCGTGCGCGGCGCGGCGGGGGTGGTGGATTTGACGGGGCGGGCGTTGCGGCTGGCGCAGACGGGGAATTTGCAGGCCTACGCGTTTTTGATGGCGCTGGGCGTGGCCCTGGTTTTGTTGATTGTTTTTAGGACTCAAATTTGATGTCGCTCATTTTAACAAGCATCGTTGGTTTGCCATTGCTGGGCGCGATTGCCATCGCGTTGATTCCGCGCAATTACCGCCTGCTCTTCCGGCTGATCGCGCAGGTGACAACCTTTGCATCGATGCTGCTTGGCCTTTGGATGTTCGCGAAGTTCATCCCTGGCAAGGAAGGGTATCAATTCGCGGCCAGTTATGATTGGGTGAAATCGCTGGGGATCACGCTAAAGCTGGGCGTGGATGGTTTGAACGTGGGGTTGGTGTTGATGGGGACGATTGTGGCCTTCGCGGCGACGGCGATGTCTTACATGATCAAGGAGCGGGAAAAGGAATTTTACCTGTTGCTGCTGGTGATGATCACCGGGATTTTGGGGGCCTTCGCGTCGCTCGATATTTTCTTTTTCTTTTTCTTCCATGAACTGGCGTTGATCCCGACGTTTATCATGATCGGGGTTTGGGGGAAGGGTGAGGATAAGAATTACGCGACGTTTAATATCACCTTGTACCTGACGCTTGGCGCGTTGGTGGCGTTGGTCGGGTTGATCGCGCTTTATGTGCAAACCGGGGCGAAGACGTTTGATATTGCGGAAATCACGGCTTATGTGAAAGCCAACCCGATCCCGGTGGGGACGCAACATTGGATTTTCCCGCTGCTGTTGTTTGGTTTCGGGATTTTGGTTTCGCTATGGCCGTTTCATACGTGGGCGCCGTTGGGATACGGAGCGGCTCCAACGGCGACGGCCATGTTGCATGCGGGCGTTTTGAAGAAGTTTGGGCTGTATGGTCTTTTGCGGGTCGCGGTGCCGTTGATGCCGGAAGCGGCGCGGAGTTGGATGCACGTCGTGGCGTTTCTTTGCCTGGGCAACATCGTTTATTGCGGTTTGGTGGCGATGCGGCAGCGGCAATTGAATTTATTGATCGGCAATTCCAGCGTGGCCCACATGGGGTTGGTGTTCCTGGGGATCGCCAGCTTGAGCGTCGTGGGCGTGACCGGCGCGGTGGTGATCATGATCGCGCACGGATTGCTCGCGGCGCTGTCGTTCGCTTTGAACGGGCATCTTTATCACCAGACGCAAACGGAGAACATGGACCAGATGGGTGGCTTGATGAAGCGGATGCCGTTTATTGGAGTCGTGGTCGTGGCGACGATGATGGCAGGTTGCGGTTTGCCTGGGTTTGCGAATTTCGTGGGCGAAGCGATGGCCCTCTTTTCAGCCTGGAAGCAGTTTCATTTTACAACGGCCCTGGCCGTTTGGGGAGCCCTGGTGATCGGAGCCGTTTATATGCTGCGGGCCATTCGCAATATCGTGCATGGGCCGATGCCCGAACATTGGGAGCGCGCCAAAGACGCGACGGCGCATCGGAAGCTGCCGTTTATTCTGCTCGGCGTGACGTTGCTGGTCTTTGGATGTTTCCCGGGGCTTTTGACCGAGAAGATTAAATGGAGCGTGGAACCAATCGTGAAGATGGCCAATTCCGTCCAGAAATGATGCGATGAACGATTTCCTGGTGATGATTTTGGAAGTGGGAGTCGTAGGCAGCGCATTGGCGCTGTTATTGATCGACTTGTGGACGCCGCAGGAGCACAAACGGCAACTCGGCTGCGCGGCCGCGCTCGCATTGGGGATCATTCTGGCATTGAGCTTCACGATCGATGCCTCCGTCCCGCAATACGCCTTTCAGGATAGTTACGTGCGGGATTCGCTGGCGATGTTCTTTAAACGGCTCTTCCTGCTGGCCGGCATCATCGTCCTGATCATGTCGGTCGGTTTCGCCAATCGAATCCAGGCTGGGATCACCGAGTTTTATTCGATCCTGCTGTTCGCGCTCTGCGGGATGATGTTCGCGGCCTCAGCCAACGATCTGGTGATGCTGTTTGTCTCGCTGGAATTAATCACGGTCAGCTTTTACATCCTGACCAGTTTTCAGCGGGCGCGCGTGAAGTCATTGGAAGCGGGCGTCAAATATTTGATCATGGGGGCAGTCTCGTCGGCATTCATGGTGTATGGGATCGCGTTGATCTTTGGATTGTCCGGCACAACGAACTTCCAAAAACTGGCGGGTTTGCCTGGAGCGGTTTCTTCGCAACCGTTGTTCATGGCGGGCGTGATGATGTTGTTCGTGGGGCTTTGTTTCAAAATGGCGGCCTTCCCGGTGCAGATGTGGACGCCCGATGTCTATCAAGGTTCGCCGACGCCGGCGACGGGCTTTTTGGCAATCGGATCAAAGGCGGCTGGGTTCGTTTTGCTGTTGCGCGTGCTGTTTCTGGCCGTGCCGAATGTAACGGCGCATTGGGGTGGAATCCTGACTGTGGTGGCGGCGATCACGATACTTTATGGAAATCTTTGCGCCATTCCACAGCGCAATTTGAAACGCCTGCTCGGCTATTCGAGCATCGGCAACGCGGGCTACCTGTTGCTTGGCGTGGTGGCTTCGAACCGGTCGGGTTCGAGCGCCATTTTGTATTATTTGGCCGGATACTTGTTTGCGGTGCTGGCGGCGTTCATGGTGATTTCAATCATCACGCGACAGGGGGAAGATGAGGACGTCGCGATTCTGGCCGGTCTGAACCAACGGTCGCCCCTGCTGGCTGCAACTCTGGCTTTTTCGATGATTTCGCTGGCCGGAATTCCGCCGCTGGCTGGTTTTTTTGGCAAATTCATGCTGTTAAAGGCGGTTCTCGAACGCGGGGCGGGGCAGCCTGTTTTGCTGGCATTGGTCGGAGTGACGCTCATTGGTGTTGTGATTTCGTTCTATTATTATCTGGGGGTCGTGCGGGCGATTTATTGGTCGCGGGTGGTTCCGGATTATTCGGAGATTTCGATCTCCATCCCGGCCCGCATCACGCTTTATGTGTGCATCGCCGGCATGTTGATTCTTGGGGCGTTCCCGGGACGAATCGTGAATGCAGCCAATGCGGCGGTGGCAGTGTTAAAGTTCTGAGGGCTTCGGATTCTTTGGACGTTTTAAGACGTGACACAGAGATCGCAGAGTTCACAGAAAGGGAAGGTGAAGGAGTCCGAAGGCCAATGGGTTTCTCCTACCCATTGTTGGGTTGAATGTTGTTTGTGTAAAATCCGTCTTTAATCTGGCCCAAAAGTAAGCGAAGATGGGCTAGTACATGACACGCGCAGGTTTCTTTTTAATTTTTCTTTTTCTCGACGCCTCTTTCCAGGGTTCGCGCGCGGCCTTGGCGGAAAAGGATGTGGAATTTTTCGAGAATCGCATCCGGCCGGTCTTGGCCCAGGAATGTTACGAATGCCACCGCACCGGCGGGAAGAAAAAGGGCGGATTGGCCCTGGACTATCGTACGGCCCTTTTGGAAGGGGGCGATTCCGGTGCGGCCATTGTTCCGGGGAAACCGTCGGAGAGTTTGTTGATCAAGGCGATTCGGCACGAGGTTGCGGACACGGAGATGCCGAAGTCGCGGGCGAAACTGGACGATGCGGTCATCGCTGATTTTGAAAAATGGGTGAAAATGGGCGCGCCGGATCCGCGCGAGGCGCCGGCGACCGCTACGGAAATAGCCAAGGACACAGATTGGAAGGCGATTCTGCATCGGCGGACAAGTTGGTGGAGTTTTCAGCCGGTGCAAAAGCCGGCTTTGCCGCAGGGAGAGGAAGCGCACGCGGTGGATCGGTTCGTGCGCTCGAAGTTGAGGGAGGCGAAACTGCCCGTCGCGCCGGAGGCGGATCGGGGCGTGTTGATCCGGCGGCTGAGTTTTGCGTTGCGCGGTTTGCCGCCGACTCCGGAGGAAATCAAGTCGTTCCTGGAAGACAAGAGCGCCGATGCATATCAAAAGCTGGTGGATTCGTATTTGGAATCGCCGCATTTTGGTGAACGCTGGGCGCGGCATTGGATGGACTGGTTTCGCTATGCGGATTCACATGGGAGCGAAGGGGACGCTGTCATTCCACATGCGTGGCGGTATCGCGATTATTTGATCCGGGCGTTGAATAACGATGTGCCGTATGACCAGATGCTTCGGGAGCATTTGGCGGGCGATCAACTGGCCAGGCCGCGAATCAACACGGAGCTTCACTTGAATGAATCGGCACTAGGGGTCGCGCAATTGCGAATGGTTTTCCACGGGTATGCGCCGACAGACGCCATGGAGGAACAGATTCGATTCACGGATGACCAGATCAATGTCATTTCGAAAGCCACGCTCGGGCTGACTGTTTCCTGCGCGCGCTGCCACGATCATAAATTTGATCCGATCAGCCAGGCGGATTTTTACGGATGGTACGGGATGTTCGCCTCGGGCGCGCCGGTGTTGCTGAATGTGGAGGCTTCGGACGCGGAAGTGGAAGCGCGGCGCGCCAAAATGGTCGAGTTGAAGTCGCAAATCAAAATGGCCTTGATCGAGGAATGGATGAAGGACGCGGACACGGTGGCGGCGCGCGCATCGACATTTGAGAAATCCAAAGATCCTTTGTTACAGCCGTTCTCGGATACGAATATTCTCAGCAAATGGCGGAACCAGGCAACCGCAGGCGCGCCACTGAAGCGGTGGGATTTGGGATCGGGGCCGGCTTTCGCGGAGTGGAGTCGGGAAGGCGTTAAGAAAGTGGAAGGGGCGGGAAGTTTTGCGATTGCGGCGGCCGGCAAGGATGCCTTGAGCGGAATTTATCCGGCGGGTGTTTATTCACACATGACGACGCCGAAGGATCCCGGCGTTATGATCTCACCGAAGTTCGCGCTGGAGGGAAAATGCGATCTTTGGGTGCGGGTGGCGGGTGAGGGGGGAAGTTTCCTGCGGTATGTAGTGGCGAATTATCCGCGCGACGGCTCGGTATATCCGGTCAGCCGGTTGAATGGCGGGCGCTGGCAATGGGTGAAGCACAATCTGGATTATTGGGAAGGGGATCGCGTGCATGTGGAATTGACCACGGCGGCGGACCAGGCGGTGCTGGCAGATGTGAACGCGGCCCGATCCTGGTTTGGGGTGCGAGATGTGCGCTTTACAAAAGCGGGTTCACCGCCCCCGGCAGAGACGTATGAATTTGCGCAGCCCGTTTTGGAAGCGTTGGAGGCCGAGGCGAAATTGGAGGCGGTTTACGCGAGGGCGTTGCGGCGGAGTTTAACGGCGTGGAAGGAAGACAAGGCCACCGATCAAATCGCTTTGTTTCTCGACCAGGCGTTGCGGAGCGGTCTGTTGCGAAATGAAATTGAATCGCTCGAAAGCGTGAAGCCACTGATCGCGGCATGGCGCGAAGAGGAAGGGAAGCTGCCGACGCCGAAACGTTCGCCAGGGATGCTGGAAACGGCGCCGTTGGAACAGCCGCTGTTGGTGCGGGGCGATCATAAACACCCGGCCGCGCCGGTGCCGCGTCACTTCCTGGACGCCATTGATCCGAAGCCCTATGGCCGTTCCGAGAATGCGCGCCTCCGTTTTGCGTCCGATCTTTTGCGGCCGGATAATCCGTTGACGGCGCGGGTGATGGTGAATCGCGTGTGGCACCATTTATTCGGGCGCGGGATCGTCGGGACGCCGGATAATTTTGGGCGTCTTGGGCAGGCGCCGACGCATCCGGAGTTGCTCGATTTCCTGGCCGCGCGCTTTGTGGAGAATGGATATTCGGTGAAGGATCTGATCCGGTTCATCGTGACTTCGGAAACATACTGTGCTTCGAGCGAACCTCCTGCCGGCGTGGCCGAGAAAGATCCGGACAACCTGCTGCTGTCGCATTTCCGGGTGCGCCGATTGGAAGCGGAAGCGATTCGCGATTCGTTGCTGGCGGTGTCGGGAGAGTTGAAGGATGAAATGTATGGCCCGCCCATCACCGGGAAAACGCCGCGGCGCAGCGTTTATTTGCGCGTGAATCGAAATGATCTGGATCCGTTTATGACGGCGTTCGATGTGCCGGCGCCATCCACCTCCACCAGCAAACGCGATGTGACCAATGTGCCAGGGCAGTCGTTGTTGTTGTTGAACGATCCGTTCGTGCTGAATTTGGCCGAACGATGGGCGGAACGAACGGAGGGGGAAAATGGTTCGCGCATTGAGGCGATGTTTATGGAGGCCTTTGGACGCAAGCCGGAGGCGAATGAACTGGAGCGCGCCCAGTCTGTTTTGGAATGGTTTGCGGAAACGCGGGCGCAGGAAAAAAGCGATCAGACCCGGCTGGAGGCGGAATTTAAAGAAGCGAAGGATCGCCGGGATGCGTTTATGGCGGCCGCAGAGGATCGTGTTTTAAAGAAGCGGGATGGATCAAGTCCGGTGGGACCGGTCCCAGTCGCCGCCTGGGATTTTCGGAATAGTTTGGAAGATAAAGTTGGAAAGCTGCATGGCAAGGCGGTGGGCGGGGCGACCATTGGCGCGGACGGGTTGGTACTGAATGGGAGCTCAAGCTACGTCGAAACGGGACCTCTGCCGGCGACCTTGAAGGCCAAGACGCTGGAAGCATGGGTAAAACTGGAGAACCTCGAGCAGCGGGGCGGCGGCGTCATCACGGTGCAAAACCTGGGTGGCGACCTGTTTGATGCGATCGTCTTTGGCGAAGGGAACGCGCGGCATTGGGCCCCGGGAAGCGATTATCTAAAACGAACCCGTTCGTTTGACGGCGCGGAGGAACGTGAGGCGAAATCAAATTTCGTTCATCTGGCCATTGTTTATGCGGAGGATGGAACAATCACGGGTTATCGAAACGGGGTTGCTTATGGAAAGCCGTATCAAGCGGCGCCAGCGACATTTGAAGCGGGAAAAGCGATTCTGCTCTTTGGAAACCGGCACAGCGCCGCAGCCGCCAGCCAGTTTCTGAAAGGAACCATTGGCCAGGCTCGTCTATATGATCGCGCCTTGACCGCGGAAGAAGTGCAGGCCTCTTTTTCGGCCGATGCGAATTTCGTTTCGATGGCCGAAATTCTCGCTGCCATGCCGGAAGCGGAACACGATGAATTTGAAAGATTGCAGGCCAATGCGCGTCAAAAAGAAGAAGCCTTTAAATCCATTAAGAAAACCGCGGGTTTGAGTTCGGAATGGGCCGACCTGGCGCATGCCCTGTTTAACGTGAAGGAATTTGTTTATGTCCGGTAATTACATCAACCGGCGCGAAATGTTGCGTCGATGCTCGACGGGCTTCGGCTTGATGGCGCTGTCGGGCCTCATGTCGGAAAAGACCTTTGCCGGCACAGCCGCGCCAGCGCCGCATTTCACGCCGCGCGCGAAGAACGTGATTTTTTGTTACATGTCCGGAGGCGTCTCGCACCTCGATTCGTTCGATCCCAAGCCGATGTTGAAAAAGATGGCGGGCCAACCGATGCCGGTGAAGGTGGAGCGGACGATGTTCAACAATAATGGGAATATTTTTCCAAGCCCGTTCGAGTTCAAGCGCTATGGGAAGAGCGGCATGGAGATAAGCTCCATGTTTCCGAAAATCGGCGCGGCAGCCGCAGACGATATGGCGGTGATCCGTTCCATGACGACGAAGGTGAACGAGCATGCGCAGGCCAATTACTTTTTTCACACTGGGTTTCCATTCATCGGCCATCCCAGCGCGGGGGCGTGGGTCAATTATGGGCTGGGGTCGGTGAACCAGAATCTGCCGGGGTTCGTGGTGCTGCAAAGCGGCGGAGCGGTGGCGCCGCATGGCGGTGTCGGCGTTTTTGGCAACGGATTTTTGCCCGCGCAACATCAAGCCTCAATCATCACGGCGGATGGAGCCGAACCGGTCCGGAATATCATCGCCAAGGAATTGGATGCCCGGCAGCGCCGGCGCCTTCAGTTCGTGCGTGACCTGGACATGAATTTTGAAAAGGAGATCGGCGGCGACGCGCAGGTGGAGGCGGCCATCAAGAATTACGAGACGGCCTATCGTATGCAATCGGCAGTGCCGGAGTTGGTGGATATCAAGGGAGAAACCGAAGCGACGCGAAAACTGTACGGCATCGACGATCCACATCCACAGAAGGCGGCGTATGCGCGGCAATGTTTATTGGCGCGGCGATTGGTGGAGCGCGGGGTGCGTTTCGTGGAATTGAGTTGTTTGACTGAAGGCGGAATTGGAGCGGGTGGGGCGCCAAATCCCTGGGATCAGCATGGCGATTTGGAAAAGGGGCATGGCGCCATGGCCAACCAGGTGGATCAACCGATTGCCGCGTTGTTGACGGATTTGAAATCGCGCGGGCTGTTGAAAGACACGCTGGTGATTTGGGCCGGGGAATTTGGGCGCACACCGTTTTCGCAAGGCAGCAATGGGCGCGATCATAATCCGATGGGATTCTCCATCTGGCTGGCCGGCGGCGGCGTCAAAGGGGGAACAATTTATGGGGATACGGATGAGCTTGGATATCACGTCGTCGATAAACCTACGACGGTCTATGACCTGTGGGCGACGGTTTTGCACCTGCTGGGCTTGAACCACGAGAAACTCACCTATCTCTCCGGCGGCCGAAATTTCCGGCTCACCGATGTCTTTGGAGAAGTCATCCACGATGTGATTGCGTAATCGCGCCTTGCGCCCGGCTATCGTGATTGAGATGTTTTTCCCCGAATTTTACCAATGACGAATCGAATATCATCCCGCAACGCGCCGCGTTTGCTTCGCTCGATTTTGCTGGCTTCGTTTTCCGCCTCGCTGTTCGCGGCGCCGGTCATCGCGCCAAAGCTGGCCGCGCCGCTCGACCTGAATCATGGCGAGGCGCTGTGGAGCGAATTGAATTGCGCCGCCTGCCATGCCGGTGGCGCCGCCCAGGGCGGGATAAATCCGCGGGTGGGACCGATCCTGGGAAAGGACGGATTGCAACTCTCCCCGCAATTCGTGCGGGCCTTTCTGAATAATCCTGAGGCGGAAAAGCCCGGCACGACCATGCCCGATCTCCTGCATGGAATGCCAGCCGCGCAACGAGCCGAAACGGTCGAGGCACTGACGCATTTCCTCGCGGCGCCCGCCGACCCAGACGAGAAAATGATCGGCTCCTCGGCTCCAAGGATCGCGCAGGGCCGCAAGCTGTTTCACACCATCGGCTGCGTGGCCTGCCATGCGCCGCAAGATTCCTGGCAAACCGTCATGAACGTGGAGCCCAATGCGGAAATCGACCCCTCTCTCCTGGGCGCGAATTCGATTCCGCTGGGCAACCTCGCAAAGAAAATGACCGTGCCTGAGTTGACGAAATTCTTGTTGAACCCGGCGAAGTACCGGACCTCGGGACGCATGCCGTCCTCGAACCTGAAGGAGCAGGAAGCGAATGCCATCGCGATGTATCTTTTGCGCGCGCAGGGCGGCGATCCAACTTCCTCCAACGCCCAGTTGAAGCGGCTGGCGGGCGTGCAGTACGAGTATTTCGAAGTGAATTTCAACGGCGAGCCAGAGAATTGGGACGCGCTGAAGTCGGCCAATTCAGGCACGACGGAAACCTTCAGTTTGCAGAATCGAAAACGAAATAATAATTTCGGGTTTCGCTACACGGGATTGATAGAAGTCCCTGCGGCTGGCAAATACGAATTCTTGACCAGCTCTGACGACGGGTCGCGGCTCTACATCGGCAAAGACCTCGTCGTGGACAACGGCGGCGACCACGGCGTGCAGGAAAAGACCGGCAGCATCGAACTGACTGCGGGCCGTCATCCCATCACGTTGACCTATTACAATGGCGGCGGCGGCATGGAATTCCGGGTCATGTGGAAAGGCCCCGGCTTCAATCAACGATTGATTCCGGCCAGCGCGCTGTCGCATATCGGCCAGCCCATGTTGCCGTTGGGAAATGAGACATTCACGCGCGATGCAACCAAGGCCGAAAAAGGGAAGGCCCTCTTTGCGTCCCTCGGTTGCGCGGTCTGCCATCAACATGGAGAGGTTCCCAATTCAGGCGCGGCGGCAAAATCTTTCCAGGCGATGGCGGCCGAGGGTGGCTGTCTAGAAACCTCGGTGAAAAGCGGCTTGCCCGATTTCAAACTGGATTCGGAGCAGCGGACCGCGTTGGAAAATCTTCTCGCCAATAAAAAGACCGCCGTAACGCCCGATGCGCAAGTTCGCCATACCGTCGCGGCGTTGAACTGCGTCGCCTGCCATACGCGCGACGCAAAGGGTGGGCCTGTGGATGCGCGTCTCCAATATTTCTTCGCCAACGCGGAAGGCGATCTCGGAGATGAAGGTCGAATCCCGCCGCATCTGACGAAGGTCGGCGCCAAACTGCGTCGCGAATGGATGACCGAGGTGCTGGAAAAAGCCGCTTCGGTCCGGCCGTACATAATGACGCGCATGCCGCAGTTCGGCGGCGCGCAAGTGGGCCATTTGCCTGAGATGTTCGAAAAAGCGGATATGACCGTGGCAAAAGCGGAAACGCCGTCATCGCCTCGCGATGAAAAGTTTGGGCGACGCCTGGTCGGCACGAGCGGCCTTTCCTGCATCGCCTGCCACACCTTCGCGGGCCGCAAATCGCTCGGCATCCCGGCCATGGATCTGGCCTTCATGACAAAACGGCTGAAGCAAGATTGGTTCGAACTTTATTTGATCAATCCCGTGGCGCTCCGGCCCGGGACGCGGATGCCGAGCTTCTGGCCCAATGGCGAAGCCGCCAATAAAGATATCCTGGATGGAAAAACCGACGCGCAGATCCACGCGATCTGGGCTTACCTTTCGCGCGGTCGTGACGCGGATTTGCCGCCGGGATTGGTGACCGGCCGCAAGGAACTGGTCGCGGACAAGGAAGCGATCATTTATCGAAACTTTATTGACGGCGCCGGCCCGCGCGCGATCGGCGTCGGTTATCCGGAGAAGGTTAACCTCGCCTTCGACGCCAACCAATTGCGGATTGCGGAAATCTGGCAGGGATCGTTCATCGATGCTGGACGCCACAGCACCGGCCGCGGCGAGGGATTTGAAAAACCGCTCGGAGATCGGATTTATAAATTGCCACTCGGGCCAGCCTTCGCGACGCTCGAAACTTCGACCAGCGCGTGGCCTTCTGCTACGAATAGTCCGGCCGGCGCCCGCATGCGCGGTTATCGCCTCGATGAAAAACAGCGGCCTCTCTTCCACTATTCCGTCGGGAATGTTGATGTCGAAGATTTCCCGGTCGGCTTTGAAGCCGAGTTAGATCCTTACTTTAAACGCACGCTTCGGTTGAAAGCGGACAACGGGGCAAAGAATCTCTGGTTCCGCGCGGCGGAGGGTTCAAAAATTGAACAGCAGGCCGACGGCTCCTACCTGGTGGATGAACGCGTCTCGTTCAAACTGGCCGGCGTCAAGCCAGTCATCCGCACATCGGAAGGAAGAACCGAGCTTCTGGCTCCGGTTTCGTTCAATGGCGGCGAAGCTCAAATCGTTGAAGAAATTCGTTGGTGACATGAAATCGTTATCTACTATCTGGGCGCTGGCTTTAGCCGCAACAACCTCCTTCGCCGCGGATAAAACCGCCGAGCTGGAGAGCAACTATTATCGAATCGAAACGATTCCCATTCCCGAAGGAATCGTGCTCGAGGCAGGCGCCATCCAGGTGATGCCCAACGGGCAGGTCGCAGTTTCGACCCGGCTCGGCGACATTTACATGATCGATGGGGCTTTTGAAACGCCGGCCAAAAACGTCAAATTCACCAAATTCGCCAGCGGCCTGCATGAGGTTCTCGGGTTGACGGTGCGCGACGGCTGGCTGTATGTGACGCAACGGCCCGAAGTGAGCCGCCTGAAGGACACCAATGGCGATGGGCGCGCGGATGTTTTCGAAACGGTCGCTTCGCCTTGGGGCATGAGCGGTGATTATCACGAATACGCGTTTGGATCGAAATTTGATAAAGACGGATATATTTGGGTCACGCTTTGTTTAACCGGTTCGTTCACCAGCGATAATCCGTATCGCGGCTGGTGCTTTCGCATTTCGCCGGACGGGAAAGTGATTCCAACGACCAGCGGGCTCCGTTCTCCCGGCGGGGTGGGAACGAATTATTTGGGCGACATGTTTTATACCGACAACCAGGGGCCTTGGAATGGGGCGTGCGGATTGAAACATTTGGAGCCGGGGAAGTTTGTCGGAAATCCCAGCGGCAATACCTGGTATAAATTAACCGACGCGCTCGGGCCCCGTCCGCCGGATCCAGTCAGCGGCAGCCGCATGTATATCGAAGCAAAGAAGATCCCGCAGCTGGTGCCGCCCGCTATTCTCTTTCCGTATGGGAAAATGGGCCAGAGCGCGAGCGGTATCGCCAATGAATTCACCGGCAAATTCGGCCCGTTCAAGGACCAGATGTTTGTCGGCGACCAGACGCACAGCACCGTGATGCGCGTTTACCTGGAAAAAGTGAAGGGCCGCTATCAGGGGGCGCTTTTTCCGTTCAAGGAAGGTTTCGCGTCGGGAAATTTGAGTCTCGAATTCGCGCCCAACGGTTCGTTGTTCGTGGGCGGCACGGATCGCGGCTGGGGCGCGCGCGGCGGCAAACCTTTCGCTTTGCAACGCCTCGATTTCACCGGCAAGACGCCGTTTGAAATCCATGAAATGCACGCGAAGTCGGACGGCTTTGAACTGACATTCACGGAGCCAGTCGATCCCGCGACGGTCTCAAACGTCGATTCCTACGCCATCGAAACTTACACCTACATCTACCAGAGCAGCTACGGCAGCCCGGAAGTCGATCGCACAAAGCCGACGATCAAGGGAATTAAAGTGGCCAAAGATGGAAAAAGCGCTCGTATCCTGATCGACGGCTTGCAGGAGGGCCATGTGCACGAAATGCATTTTGAAGGCATTCGTTCCGCCAAAGGCGAGCCGCTCGTTCATCCTGCTGCTTACTACACGATGAACTATATTCCAGCCGCGGACGCCTTGAATTGATCAAGGTTTCACTTCGATCTGGAAAAAATGACCCGCTCCGCTGAGCGGCGGCAGAGTGTGGGTCAGGTGATCCGAATCCGCGCGCGCCCAGGGAGCATATTCCGTCCAGGTCTGCGCGTCCGTTGAGCCCATCACACGGTAAGACCGTCCCGGAACGGTGGGCCAGCTCAGTTGGAAACGTCCATCGCTGAGAGGAGTCGCAGCGTCAAAGTGAAGGACGCTCCCGGCATCCTGCGGAGACGTGCCAGCGATAAACTCGCGGTAATCGTTCAAGCCATCATGGTCCGCATCGCCTTGGCCATCATTGGCGCCAGCGGCTCCAAAATATTCCGTCTCCCATTCATCGGAGATGAGGTTCCCGTTGGCATCGTTAAATTCATAATTGCCGTCGAAAGAGATCGTGCCGTTGGCGGGCAATACCTTTGTCTGCGGAGGAATCGGTTTGTAATACGGAACGTTGGCAAACGTCACCGTGTATGTGCCGGCCACGGCGGCGGTGTTCGTGTAGCCAGTTCCCTGGCCAGTCGCGGCGGAAGGCCCGTCAATCGTGAAACCAGCCTGCGATAGATTTGAACCCACTTTAATCGTCCCTTCCTCAACCGTGCTCATCGACACCGAAATATCGTCGATCAACCAGCCAAGGTGAGTCTCGCCGGAACTCTGAAAATCGTACATCTGATGGAAAAAAACCAATTGCACGACCTTGCCGATATACGGCGTAAGGTCGATTTCTTCTTCCTCCCAGGAAGCGGCCAGCCCGTCGTATTCACCCAGCAGAACAGCATTCTCTCCCCAGGTAAGATAGAGACTGGCGCTTTCCACATCGCTTGAGGCTGTAAAATCATAGGAATTCCAGAACTTCAGCGTCGCGCGATTTCCCCCCGTCAGGAAAAATCCCGGGCTGGTCAGGAATGTCTCCGCATACTCTCCATCGCCTCCATGCAGATTGCTTCCCCAGGCTTGTGATCCGGAATGTCCGGCGGATTGCAAACCATTGCTCGGCACGCCGTGTTCCCAGGCCAATTCCGAAATCTCGGTGGATTCAACCGTCCAATCACTGTTCGCGCCTTCGAAGTCATCGATCCATGGCAAAAGCTTCGGGGTAAGCGTGCGGAAGGTGTAAAGCTGGCCGTTATTATCGTCGGTCACGGTGTTTCCGGCCGCATCCCGGCTAACAACCTGATAGTAATACAGGCGGTCTGGCTGCAAGTCAGGAATGACGAGACTGTGGTCCGTGGTGAGCGGAAAGGCATAGGCCGTGCGACTCAAGAAGGTCGATTCGCCGAATTGAATCAGCGAATCGGTGGCCTCATCGGTCTCCCAGGTGACAGTGGCGAATTGATAATCCCAGGTATGTTCTGTTCCATAAATCATCGGAGCGATTGTATCCACCTGGGCGCGCGCCTGGATCAGACTGTTATTGGCCGAAGCGTCAAAATATTCCGCCCACAAACGGTCGCCGTCCGCCGCGCGCAACTCATCAACACCTGGCGTGGCGGCGGCGTCTATCAAGCGGATATATCCCTGGAAGACGCCCCGCCTTCCGGTTTCAACCATCTCGATATCCACCCCCTCGGGATCAGTGTCGCTGCGCAGCTTGACCGGAGCGAGACCTTGGCCGGCCAGATCCGAGTCAGCCAGTTCGATGCGAATCTGGCTGGGAACTGAATAAGCATTGCGATCCAGCGTAAGCGCTCCCAAACCGTTCACGCCGGGAGCCAGGAAGCTCAAAAGATTGCGAAGAATACTCACGCGATTATTCAGAGCGGGACCTTCCATCGGAATCGCATCCAGCGGAAATCCCAGAAAGATGACCCGGCCAGGCCGTCTTAGATCCCTTGGCCAGCGGATGCCGGTCGTTCGTCCGGAGTTGTGATCGACAAAAATCGAGACGGCGTCCGGCGTTGGCATGAAGACGTCGCTCACATCAGGCCCGACCTCGAAAAGATCAAAGGTGGGATAGTTGCTGTAATCGAGGGTCACCTGCACCCCCGCGCCGACCGAGTCGCCCGGAGCGCCGCGCAGCAAGGTAACGCCGTGATCCTCATCGCAATCGGTGCAATCGTGAAACAGTGGTTGCAGTTCGAACTGCGCGACCTGCAGGATATTAGTCCGGAAAGGAACGTCGCCAATGCGGCTTAAGAGTTCCATGGACGCGATCAGGAGGGATCCGTCATGCTTGATGTAATCGGTGAGGGTCGTTTGCTGAGCAAGGCTCAGGGTGGAATTGAAATCCAGGCAGCTATGGTTGAATCGCCAGATCACCACTTTGAACGGGAGAAGATCCATCAGCTTCGGTTGGCCATTGGAGGCAAGGCTCCAAACTTCGTAACTCACGCCCGTCGCATCGAGCGGCGCGGTGTATTCGGTGATTGGAATGACGGTCGAATCTTCGACCGGCACATACGCGTCCACGAGCAAGACGGTGGCGGCTGGTTTGGCATCGAAGGTGTATCCGGAGCCGCCGTTATCCTGGGTCGCGACGTTTCCGGCTTCATCGGCGGAAATGACCGTGAAGTTGTAAATTTTGCCGGCCACTAAATTGGTCAGGATTAGCGAATGCTGCAGACGCGCGACGGTGTTTGTCACAGCCATGTTCATCACGCCGTCCGTCCCATAACGGACAATTGAGGTGGCCGGTTCATCGGTGGTCCAGATCACCATTTCATTTCCAAAACGATTCGTGGAAATGATACCGGTGATCAACGGCGGCAGCAGATCAGCTCGGCGAGTGGCGGTCACGGTTTCCGAAGGCAAGGCGTCCTGGTATCGCGCCTGGATTTGATCGCCATGTTTGATTTGCAGGACGGCGTCGGCCGTCGCGGGACCTTGGGCAGTGTTGACGCGGCCCGTGAAAACGCCGGCGGAACCTGAAGCCAGCAGTTGAACGACGAGCGCGCTGGTTTCGGTCGAACTGGTGACACTGACGGTCGCGCTCGGACTTCCCGCCAGATCAAAATCGATCAGCTTGATGCCAATCGCGGCCGGAGCGGTGTAGGCGGGCCGGTCCAGAATCAGCGCGGCATGGCCCACCTCGGGAAGAGAACCGGAAATCACGAGGGCAAAATCCTGGTCTGTGGCGAGCGTGTCATGGCGAACGTCTTGTGGAACGTTGCGCGCTCGGACCCGAATGTGATACTCGCCGGGGATCGGCAGCCGCAAATAAACACACTCCACATTATTCAGCGCGTCGCGCCCGACAGGCTCCGTCGCTGATTCGCCATCGATAAACTGGTTGCCTGCGTAGAGCGTTCCATCCGGAGCGATGACCTCCAGATCCAGATCGTTCACCAGCGCCGGGATGCTGAGAGGCGATCCGGGAGCGTCCGTGTAAGTGAGAGTAACGCGGAAGGGCTGTTCGAAATCGAAAACGAAGACCTCCGTCTCATACACCTGCTCTTGGACCAGCGGAGTTGTTTGATCAACGAACTGATATTTACGGTCGCTGCCGATCAATTCGGTCAAATCAACGCGACCCCATCCTTCGTCGTTATTCGGGACGAAAGTCGTTCCGAAGAAAGGATCCATATCCACAGCGGAATTGATCAACGCCGCTTTGACCAGGGCTGGAGAGGGGGTTTGGCCGCCGTGCGTCTCCCGATAATACTGCACGAACACCGCCGCCGCGCCCGAGACCTGCGGGCCTGACTGGCTGGTGCCCCCCTGGTATTGGTAATTCGCGGAAATCGGCAACCAGGCGCTCTCGTCTGTGGCCGCCGCAGATTGAAGGGAAGCGATCCAGGTGCCGGGAGCCACGAGATCAGGTTTGATGCGTCCATCCTCGCAAGGGCCGCGGCTGGAAAAGTCAGCCATGGTTTCCTGGCCGTTATCGTAGATGAAAAAATCAAAACGGTTATTTTCGGAGGCGCCCGTGGCGATCACGTTTTTAGCCACCGCCGGGCTGCCGATGGTGCGTTCACCGGGGCCGGCGTTCCCCGCGGAGAATTCCAAAATGTACGGTTGGTCCCCCGGTGTTTGCGCGTCTGCATCGCGCACCAGGGCATCAAATTGCATGGCGCTGAGATCGTAAGCGCCCTGGGTGTCGTCGACCCAGCTATTGGAACCAATGACAGCGCCAGCCTGAACGGCATTCCTCGTCATTTCCTCAAAACCAGCCGGTGATTCGAAGTTGCCCACGGCATCGAAAATGCGTTGCGCGACGATATGGGCGCCGGGAGCCACGCCGAGGCCGTAAAGATAACCGGACTCATCCGTCTCGCCCGTGGCGCCATTTCCAGCGATGATCCCGGCGACGTGGGTGCCGTGGCTATGTTCATCCGCGGCGTCGGAAAGATTCCCGTAGTAAAAAAAAGCGTCCGCGCGCCCGGCCAGGTCCGGATGCATGTTCAGAGGAGTTCCCCACATTAAACCGGTGTCCGCCACCGCCACCGCAACGCCCGTGCCATCGAAGCCAAGTTCGTGGACAAACGCCCTGGGTCCGTCGGCTTCGCCGGCGACGATCTCGGTGGCTATTTCGTCAACAAGCTTCGGCGCGGGACCCGGTTCAATCCAGAGAACGGCGGGTGAGTTGGCCAACGCATTTAACTGATTGGCGTCCACCATTCCTCTCAGGATGGTTCCGGAAGACGTTTTCAATCCAGCCAGACTGCCGGGAACGGTTCGGCGGAGCGCCGCGATTTCCACCGGGCGCGCATTGGGAGCCACCAGCCAGGTGATCGTCTTTTTCTCACGCAATCCCTCCAATTTCTGATGAAGCTTGTAACCCGGTTTCATGACGCCAACCCAACGCACGAAAGGCACGGCTCGCAAAGCGCTTAAAGAAGTCCCGTTTAGGCGCGCGACGAAGGCGTCTTCTGGAATGGGCTGGATCAGTTCGACCTGCAGGGGGATAAGCTGCTGGCGTTGCGCATCGGTGATCGGCCCTTCCAATTGAACGATGAAAAGTCCGTCGGCAGGGGCCTCGGCGATTTGGGAGCGCGCGGCGGGGGCTGGCTTGGCCGGTGTCTGGATCAGCTCTTTGCGAAGACGAATATCCTTGGCCGAAGCGTTGAGGACACACGCCAGGACCAATAAGAAAACGCGGAGCGGCCAGGACACGGGGGAAATTATCAGCGTTTGGGGTTTGAAACAAGGTCTGGGCATCGAAACTCTCACGGCATCTAATCTAACGGGCTGATAAAAAGCAGGTTTAATGCTAGCGAGGGGATTTTTTTTTGCAAAACCGCCAGGGAGACCCGATAAAGGGACACTGGAGAGAAAAACCTTTCCTCTTTCCACGCCTATCCGTTAACTGCGCTGAAAGAACGACATGCGACACGCTTCCATAAATCCGGCTCTATTTAAGTTAAATCGCGACCGTCTGCGCGCGCTGCTGCCCGCCAACGCCATCGCCGTGGTGAACGCCAACGACATTCCGGCCACCAATGCGGATGGCTCCCTGCGCATGGCGCCAAACTCCGACTTGTTTTACCTGACCGGCGTCGAACAGGAAGAATCGCTGTTGCTGATCTATCCGGATGCCGACGATGAAAAGCATCGGGAGATACTTTTCCTGCGCGAAGCCAAGCCGGAACTCGAAACCTGGGAAGGCCATAAGCTCACCAAGGAGGAAGGCCGTGCGGTCAGCGGCATCCAGCGCGTTCACTGGACTGCCGATTTTTCGCGGTTGTTTCACCGGTTGATATGCCAGGCGGAGCGGGTTTTTCTCAATTCCAACGAACACCCTCGCGCGGTGGTGGAAGTCGAATCACGCGATGCCCGTTTCGTGGCGGATGTGCGCCGGCGTTATCCGCTGCATGAGTATCATCGGCTGGGGCGCTTGATGCATCGGCTTCGTGTCGTTAAGTCACCGGAAGAAATTGAGCTCATCCAACAGGCTTGTCGCATTACCCAGGCGGGTTTCGAACGCGTCGTCCGTTTTGTGAAACCGGGCGTAAACGAGATCGAAATCGAAGCTGAATTCGCGCACGAATTCATTCGCCGCCGCGCCCAGTTTGCTTACACGCCGATCATTGCCTCCGGCAAAAACACATGTGTCCTCCATTACATCGCGAACGATCAACCGTGCAAAGCCGGCAGCCTGCTTCTTTTGGATGTGGCCGCCTCCTACGCGAATTATAATTCCGACCTGACCCGCACATTGCCGGTCAATGGCCGGTTCACCAAACGGCAGAAGCAGGTTTACAACTCGGTTCTCCGTGTCTATCGCGCGCAGATCGCCTCGTTAAAACCGGGGCTCAGATGGAAGGATTGGCAGAAGGAAGCGGAGCTAAACATTCAGAAGGAGCTTGTTGATCTTGGCCTCTTAAAACTGTCCGCCATTCGCAAACAAAATCCGGATAATCCCGCGCTCAAAGAGTTTTTCATGCACGGCCTCGGGCATCCGTTGGGCCTGGATGTGCATGATTACGGTTTCATGCATGAACCGTTGCCCGCCGGCGCGGTCATGACCGTGGAACCGGGCATTTATATTCCCAGGGAAGAAATCGGCGTGCGGCTGGAAACGGATATTCTGATTGGCGAGAATGGCAATCTGGATCTGATGTCGGAAATCCCCTGCGACGCGGATGCCATCGAAGATTTGATGAATCGGCGCTAGATTCCCGGGTCATGAGCCTGCTGGGGACGATTCAGGGATTTCTGGCTGACGCCAAAGAGGCAGGCGCTTCGTTCGTGATCGAGCGCTTCATCGCGCACCGCATTCAACCTTACGCCCGTATGATCAACTTCTCCATCGATTCGAAAAACTCGAAAATTCGCCTCGAAGCGCTGCCGAAAGGCGAAACCCAGCCGATCGCCATCACGATCGAGGAGTATCAAGTCACGACGATTGACGGCGCTCCGCATCTGGTGATTAAAAAAGCCGGAGCCAGCCGGGAATGGCTTGATGCCCTCCTCAAGGATTTCGCCACCGGCAAATCGATTCCCCTCCCGGAGAAATACGCGCACTTGATCAAAACCGTCCTGTAAACCTCGGGAAGGAGGAGTCGAGATGATTTGGGCCAAACGGCGTTAGACGACTCCGAAAGTCATCTGTACGCATAAGGCGTTAATTACGAATGGCCCAATTTTTGAAATAGATGACTCCGCGTTCAAAGTCATCTATGGAATCATGTTCGGAGTCATCTAGACGCGTTTGGGTGGGCTGAGTGCGAATCGATTTGTTTCTTGCGCGAGGGTGAAGGCGAGGGCCAGCGCGTCGGCGGCGTCGGGATCGGGCTCTTCGGTCAGGTGCAGCAACCGTTGGATCATCTTGGCGACGGCGGATTTTTGGGCGGCGCCGTAGCCGATGATGGCTTGCTTCATTTTGCGGGGGGCGATTTCGAAAATTTCGAGTCCGCCTTGGGCCGCGGCCACAAGGCTGGCCCCGCGGGCCTCGCCCATGATTAATGCAGTCTGCAAGTTTTGGGCGTAAAAAAGGCCTTCGATGGCGCAGGCCGTTGGTTGATGTTGGAGAATAACTCCACGCAATACATCAAAAATCCTGGCCAAACAGCGGGAGCGCGCCCAGCCCGCCGGGACTGAGATCGTGCCGTAAGCGAGAGCGACGGCGTGTGGCTTTTCCACGCGGATAACTCCGTAGCCGGTTCCGCGCAATGATGGATCAATGCCGAGAATTATTGTGTGGCGAGGAATGGGAGCCTTTTCGGTGGCGGCAGGTCCTTTTGAACGCCTGGCGCCATTCAAGCGGTCTTGTATTTGCTGGAATTGGCGCGGGGTGAGACCCATTTGAGGAGTAAATGCGTGAAACAGAAAATTCGAAAGGCGAAAGTATTTTTGCGCAACGGGGCAGAGTGAACCCCAGAGGCACAAAGAGCATAGAAAAGCAGGGTAGGAAGGTGGAATTGTGCCGTCCGCGCTTATGATTCGACAATCGCTGCTTTTGGCCCGCACGGAGCGCTGTTCCTCAAAACAGAAAAGTTAAACGTTTGGGGCGTTGGCATCGCATACCCAAGCCGAGGGCGGAGGACCTGATGCTGTAGAGCTTCTGCTCGACAATCACGGATTCGATAATAGATTCATGTTTTATCAATCACCTATGAAACTTGCTTTATTGACCGGCCTCGCCTTGGGCGCCCTTGTCGCCATTGAGGCCGCCGAGCCGCTTCCTTCGAAACCGAAAGCCCCAACGCCTCCTCCCGCCGCTCCCGTGCCGCCACTTTCGCCCGAGGCCGCCAAGGTTCTTAAGAACGATGTCGATCAATTCAGCTATAGCCTCGGTGTGGGCTGGGGGAACTCATTTCGACAACAGTTTGTGGATATAAATCCGGAGATTTTGCTGCGGGGCATTCAGGATGGGATCACCAATAAGGAGACGTTAATGACGCCTGCGCAGATGAAGGCCGCGCAGGATGAGATGCGCAAAGTCGTGATGGCCAAACGGGATGTGAAGATGAAGGAAATGGGCGCCAAAAATTTGGCGGAGAGCCAGAAGTTCATGGCGGAAAACGCCAAAAAAGAAGGGGTGAAAACAATGCCCAGCGGCCTTCAATATAAGGTTTTAAAAGAAGGAACAGGCCCGAAACCGACGGAAACGGATCATGTAGCAGTCCAATATACCGGGAAGATGCTGAACGGGATCGAATTTGATTCCTCCCGCAAGCGCGGCCCGGCCCCCGCCATCATGCCGGTCAATCGCGTGATCAAAGGAATGACGGAGGCCCTCACCAATATGCCGGTCGGTTCAAAATGGGAATTGTACATCCCGCCGGATCTAGGTTATGAAGAAAGGGGTTATAACAATATCGAACCGAACGCGGCCTTGATTTTCGAAGTCGAACTGGTCGAGATCAAGCCGCCGGAGCCGCCTGCGCAGCCAGTCGTCAGCGACATCGTCAAAGTGCCGTCAAAGGCGGAATATGACGCCGGCGCCAGGCCTGAATACATCAAGCAGGAGGATTTGAAGAAGTACACTACTAACAAAGTGACTCCGCCCAAGCCGGGTGGTCCTCCTTCCGCGGTTGCCTCTCCGGCTCCGGCCCCGAAGAAGCCGTAATTGAAGTCCTGATTCAAACCCGGCGCGACCCCGCGCCGGGTTTTTGCTTTTCGGCCCATTGCAGTCAGCGGATCGGGGCCCGAATTTAGGTCGGGAATGAAACGATATTTTGGTTTGTTAAAGGACGCCGCCAAAGATTTTATGGCCGATTCGGCGCCGCGGCTCGGAGCATCGGTCGCTTTTTATACGATTTTCTCGATTTCACCGTTGTTCATCATTGTCATCGCCATCGCAAGCTGGTTTTACGGCGGGGAATCGGATGCGGCTCGAGACCGGATTTACGAGCAGATCAGCGGCCTGGTTGGACCCAAAGGCGCTGAGGCCATCCAGACCATTATGGCGCAACCGGAGACGCAGCGGCATGGATTGCTGGCCACCATCGTGGCTGTGGTGACATTGTTAATCGGTTCGACCGGTGTGTTCGTGGAATTGCAACAGGCATTAAATCGGATCTGGGAAGTGGAGGCCAGACCGGGCGCGGGCATTTGGGGGTTTATCAAACACCGGTTGTTGTCTTTCGCGATGGTTCTGTCAGTGGGCTTCCTATTGTTGGTTTCGTTGGTCCTGACGGCGGGAATCGCCGCTTTCGGAAAATTTATGGGCGGTTACATGCCGGGCATGGAAGCCATTTCGCAGATTCTTAATTTCGTCCTTTCTTTCGGGATTATCACTGTCTTGTTCGCGCTTATCTTTAAATATATGCCGGACGTGCGGATGCCCTGGCGGGAGGTCTGGTCTGGGGCAGCGATTACCGCGCTGTTGTTTACGGTGGGCAAATTGGGGCTCGGAATGTATTTGGCGAAGAGTTCGACGGCAAATGCGTTTGGCGCGGCCGGGTCGCTGGTGGTGGTGTTGATGTGGGTTTATTATTCAGCCCAGATTTTATTTTTTGGGGCGGAGGTCACGCAGGTTTACGCCAAACAAAGGGGCTCAAAGGTTGTGCCCACCGGTCACGCGGTCGTGAAGGATGAAAGCGATCAGCGGAAGGAACCGGCCACTCAGGAGAAAGCAGGGGCGAAATCCAAGGCGCCATCGCCTTTGCCGAAATATCAGCCGGCCCCCGCCTTCGCGACGAAACATGGCATGGTGGGCTCCGCGCTCGTTTTATTGCTGGCCCTCTTCCTTCCCAAGCGTCATCGGCCCACGGCGCGGTGAAAGACTTTCGGGGAAAACCTTAGAGACAGCCCGTGGGTTTCTGGTAGCGTGGCGGCACGCATGGTGAGCGTGGAGTCCATCGTTTCTCGAAAAACTGAAACGGCCAGAAATGGCAGTGGAGAAACGCGGGCCCTCCTCAAGCTTCAATACACGCTCGCCCAAATCCTGTCGGAAGCGCAGTCCGAGAAAGAAGCCTGCGCCCAGATGCTGTCTGCCATTTGCGCGGCGTTGCATTGGCCTTGGGCGGCTTTTTGGATCGAACGAGCGGGCCGGCTGGAATTGATCGAGTTTCACCGCGCGGAGGATCGATTGCTCGATGAATTTGCCGCCCTTTCCAAATCGTGTCATTTCGGGAAGGGCGAAGGGTTGCCGGGGCGGGTCTGGCTGGAGCAGGCGCCGATTTGGATCAGCAATGTCAGCGAGGATGCCGGGATGCCTCGCCGGCACGCGGCGGCGCGTTGTCATCTGCGCGCGGCGGCTGGTTTCCCGGTGTGCGGGCGGGAGTTTCTGGGGATGATCGAATTTCTCCATTGGGATGTGCTGCCGGCAGACCCGGCCTTTCTGCAAATGATGGAGGCGGTCGGGGCGCAAATCGGGCAATTTCTGGAACGCAAACGCGCCGAACGGGCCCTGGCCGATTCGCAAAGTTTATTCCAGGCCGTTTTCCAAAGCGCGCAGGACGCCATTTTGTTGATCGACGACCAGGGGCGTTATCTTGAGGCGAATCCAGCCGCGTTGAAGCTGCTCGGTTTGGCGCGGAACGAGATTGTGCAGAAACGGATCTGGGATGTTTTGCCGATGGGGCGCGATGAACAGGCCCGCCAGCTTTGGGATTCCTTTGTAAAGACCGGAGCGCAGGAAGGGGATTTCACGCTGAAACGCCAGGATGGAGCGCCGGTGGAAATTGAATATTGCGCCACGGCGGGAATTGCGCCGGGGGTGCATCTGTCGGTCTTCCGCGATGTGACCGAGCGCAAAGCGCGGGAAGAGCGCACGCGTTTTCTGGCCGAGGCCGGCATCATCCTGGGAGAGGGATTGGAATTTAAGGCGGTTTTGGAACGGGTCTCGCGCGTGGGCGTGCCGGGGTTTGCCGATGCGTGCCTGGTTGATCTCGTGAATGACGACGGCCAATTGGAAAGCGTGGAAACCGGCGCCGTCGAATCGATAGAGATCGGAACGAAGCGGCCATTTCCACAGGAGCTAAGCCGGAAGCTCGGATCCGCCAAGGTGGCGCGAAGCGGGCGGGCGGAACTTATGGTTGCGGTCGGCGAGGCGAAAAAATTCGGAGTGACGAGCGCGATAAAAGCGCCGTTGAAAACGCAGGGGCGGGTGTTTGGGGTGGTTACATTCCTGCGCGCGTCCCCGCGGCCCCCATTCGCCAAAAGCGACATCGAACTGGCGGAAGAGTTGGCCCGCCGGGCCGGTTGGGCGCTGGACCATGCGCGGCTTTATGAAGCGGCCCGGGAAGAGTTGCGCCTGCGCGAGAAAGTCGATTCGGCCCTGCAGAAATTGAACCGCGAACTGGAGCAGCGCATCGAGGAACGCACCGCGGCGTTGCAGGAATCCCATTCGCAACTGGAAGCGTTTTGCTATTCCGTTTCGCACGATCTGCGCGCGCCGTTGCGGTCGATGCAGGGCTTTTCGCATGCCTTGCTGGAGGATCACAGCGCGAATTTAAACGAGGAAGGGCAGGATTTTGCGCGGCGCATCTTGAGCGCCGCCGAACACATGGACGGGTTGCTCGCGGATGTTCTCGCTTACAGTCGATTGAGCCGCCAGGAGTTGAAACCGGAGTCGGTGGAAATCAACGCCGTCATTGACGATGTGCTCGTCCAGTTGCAGGCCGAGATTCGCCGCAAAGCGGCCAAAGTTGAAGCAGGCGATTGCCGGCGGCAGGTCAAAGCGCATCGATCCGTCGTCGAATTGATGCTGGTCAACCTGCTGGAGAACGCCTTGAAATTCGTTCCGACGGGAACCATTCCGATGGTGTCGGTTTGCGCAGAAGACCGCGGGGCGTTCAACCGCATTTGGGTGCGTGATAACGGCATCGGCATCCCGCGCGAACATCAGCAGCGGATTTTCCGGATTTTCGAGCGTTTGCACGGCATCGAAACATATCCTGGCAGTGGCATCGGCCTGGCGCTGGTGCAAAAGGCCGCGGAACGAATGAACGGCGCGGTGGGCGTGGAATCCACCCCGGGACAAGGCAGCGCGTTTTGGATTGATTTGCCCAGCTCGAATGGAACTTAGGGACTCTCATGACCTCGAATAATCCTGTTCTTCTCCATGTGGAAGATGACCCCAACGACGTGCTTCTCTTGCAGCGGGCTTTCAAGAAATCAAATCTTCCGATCAACATCCAGGCGGTCAACGATGGGGACAAAGCGGTCGCCTACCTGAGCGGCGCGGAAGGTTTTGGCGACCGGGAAAAATTCCCTTTGCCTGCATTGGCGCTGCTCGATTTAAAAATGCCGCGCAAATCGGGCTTGGAGGTTTTGCTTTCCAGCACAGTGGGATCCGAAGCTTGGAATTCACGTGACTTGAAGTCGCGGC
>JADMIO010852321.1_pt1 | contig 61063 bp, 55 predicted proteins | sample 8958161 | NCBI WGS metagenome assembly JADMIO01 (sample SAMN16585339, study PRJNA669376) | soil metagenome | isolation source: Crop rotation soil | place: USA: Cullars Rotation, Alabama | collected 2011
CGACAACTTGTCCACGTGGAATTCTAAGCTTAGGATCCCAATGTGCTGGAAAGGCGTTGCTGATTGCCGCGCCAGTACGCGCCGGACACGCGGGTCAGCCGAAAGCTATCCGGATCGATTTCGCTGGTTTGAGAAACGTGCGGACCGCGGCACAGATCCGTAAAGTTACCGGTTTTATAAACGCTCACCTCGTTGACGTTGGCGCCAACCAGATTGGAATCGCCCAGATCCGCGACGGCCGTGGTTCCGCGCGTGCGCAGGTCGCTCAACAGCTCGACTTTGAAATCCTGCGACATTTTGCCGAATACATCGACGGCCGCATCCATCGGCATTTCCGATCGTTCGAAGCGCAGGTTCTGCTTTACCTTGTGCCGCATCCGCTTTTCGATGGTTTCGAGATCCTCCGGCGTCAAAGGCCGTGAGAGCTGGACGTCGTAAAAGAATCCGTCCTCGATCACCGGACCCACGCCAAACTTCGCGTCTGGAAACAATTCCTGGATGCTCGCGGCCATCAGGTGTGCCAGCGAGTGCCGTTTGGTATCGAGCTTTTCGTTTTTAGACATCTACTTGTTGGGTTGAGGTGGAATTCGTCCTGGAAGTATTCCGCGCTGGCGGCGTGCTCGATGCTGTGGCGAAGGTGACCCCGGGCACGCTCGACAGGCTATCGCGCACCCAGTAGGGTAACTTAATGGAAAAGTGAGAACAAGACGGCCATGCCCACCATCGTCGCCATAGTTCCTACGAAGGCAATGAATTCGGTGAACAGAACGAAGGCCGGCCGACAGTTGGAGTGGTATTGGGATATCTGTTCGTATAATTTCATGATCTGATACGGGCACGTTCGTAGCCATTTTGAGCGCTGCAGTCCAATTGAAAACAGGTGGGCTATTTTGTTATGTTTAGCGTTTGTCCCCTGCGGACTCCCAGGAGGTCTACGCCATCGACAAAAACATCAGGGTGAACCAGAGAATCCGAGCACGGGAAGTTCGAGTTATCGGCGATCAGAACGAGCAGCTCGGAATCATGCCACCGCAGCAAGCAATCAAGATTGCCGAAGAGCGAGGCTTGGACCTGGTAGAAGTTGCGCCGACTGCAAACCCGCCAGTTTGCAGGATCATGGACTACGGCAAATACCTCTACCAAATGAACAAGAAGCTTCATGAAGCCAAGAAGCATCAAAAGAACATCACGGTCAAAGAGGTAAAGTTTCGACCCAATACGGATGAGCACGATTACGAATTCAAAAAAAATCACATCATCCGGTTTCTGAAGCAGGGGGACAAAGTCAAAGCGGCGGTCTTTTTCCGGGGACGCGAAATCGTTCACCAGGGAATCGGACGGGCGCTGCTGGAACGGCTGGTCGAGGAATTGTCCGAGATCGGCTCCGTGGAGGCACGGCCCAAGATGGAAGGGCCCAATCTCATCGCTATATTCGCTCCCAAAGTGGCGGCCGGGAGCGTGAAAGCACCAAAACCAAATGAAACTAAAAACCCATAAGGGCGCGGCCAAGCGCTTCAAATTGACGGCGACCGGCAAGGTCAAACGGCATCACTCGTTCGCGCGCCACATCCTGACGAAGAAGGCGGCGGGCCGGAAAAGAAAATTAAGCAGATCAGTCATCGCGTCGGATGCGGACACTCCGAAGATCCGTCGCATGCTGCCATACGCCTAACGCAATAGATAGGGATAGGAGCCTAACGTGCCTCGAGTCAAACGTGGAACCAAACGGCATAACCGCCGCAAAAAGCTTCTTGGTCTCGCCAAGGGGTACTACCTCAATAAGAGCAAGCTGTACAAATTCGCAAAAGAGTCGGTCGAGAAGGCGCTGGTTTATGCCTATCGCGATCGCAAGGTGCGCAAGCGCGACTTCCGCCGCCTCTGGATCGTCCGCATCGGCGCTGCAGCCCGCATGAACGGAATGAACTATAACCAGTTCATCTTCGGGTTGAAGGAAGCGGGCGTCGAGATGGATCGCAAAGTCCTGGCAGACATCGCTCTGCAGGATCCCGCCGGCTTTACCCGGCTGGCCGAGACCGCCAAAGGCGCCATTCAGAAAGTCAGCTAACTTCACGGCACAACACACATGGGATTTACGGGATGTCTTCTAATGACGGGATCGGCAGGCTGCGGGCCATCGAGCAACAGTTCGACACGGATCGTGTGTCTGTTGTCGATCGCAAAACTTTAGAAGACACTCGCGCTCGATATCTGTCCCGTAAATCCGGCCTGCTCACGCTCGAACTCCAGAATCTCGGAAAGCTTCCCAAAGAACAGCGCGCCGAATTCGGCCGTGTGGCCAACGAAATCAAAGTAAAAATCGAAGGGGCGCTGGAGACCCTGCAGACATCGATCGACGCGCGGGAGAAGCAAACGGCGCTGCAGCGCGATGCCCTGGACGTCACTCTGCCCGGCAATCGCAAGCGCACCGGCCACCGTCATCCGCTCACCATCGTTCGCAAGGAAATCGAAGACATCTTCATCTCGATGGGCTACACCGTCGAAGATGGTCCCGAAGTCGAAAGCACCTACTACAACTTCGATGCGCTCAACATTCCGGTGACTCATCCCGCGCGCGATCCGCGCGACACGTTTTACGTGGCGGACGATCTGCTGCTGCGCACGCATACTTCTCCCGTGCAGGTTCGAACCATGGAGAAGATGCAGCCGCCGGTGCGGATCATTTGTCCCGGCCGTGTGTTTCGCCGCGACGCGTTCGATCCGACGCACTCGCCGATGTTCCATCAGGTGGAATGCCTGCTGGTGGATGAAGGCATCACCTTCGGCGATTTGAAAGGCACTCTCGAACGATTTCACAAAGCGTTCTTCGGTGAGAAGACCAAGACGCGGCTGCGGCCGAGCTTTTTTCCATTCGTCGAGCCGGGCGCGGAAGTCGATGTGTCGTGCGCGTTCTGCGACGGGTCCGGCTGCCGCGTGTGCAAAGGCACCGGTTGGATTGAAGTTATGGGGGCGGGCATGGTGCATCCCAACCTGTACGGATTCGTGAACTACGATGCCGAGAAGTACACCGGCTTTGCCTTCGGCGGCGGTATCGAGCGCTACACGATGCTGAAGTACAACATCAACGATCTTCAGTTGTTCTTCCAGAACGACATGCGCTTTCTGGAGCAGTTCTGATGAAAGTCAGCTACAACTGGCTCAAAGAATTCGTCGATATCGCCGAATCGCCGCAACAGTTGCGAACCCGTTTGACGAATCTCGGACTGGCAGTCGATGCGCTCGAATCGCATGGCGGCGACTGGACCTTCGAATTGGATGTCGCCACCAATCGACCTGACTGCTTGAGCCATCTCGGCGTCGCTCGCGAAGTCGCCGCGGTTTACGGTTTGCCACTCAAAAATCCCGGCTTCGATTTACGCGAAGGTGAGAAACGAGCGAGCGATCTGTTTTCGATTTCGATCGTGGATGCGGATCTCTGTGCCCGTTACTGTGGCCGTTACATCGCGGGCGTGAAGATCGGTCCGTCGCCGGATTGGTTGAAAGCCAGGCTGGAAAATCTCGGGGTGCGTTCCATCAACAATGTTGCGGACGCGACCAATTACGTGATGCTGGAACTGGGGCAGCCGCTGCACGCATTCGATGCCGACAAGCTCGGCGGTCAGAAGATCATCGTGCGTCGTGCGTGGCCCAACGAGAAGATGACGACGCTGGACGCCGTCGAGCGGCAGCTCAATCCTTCAATGCTGGTTATCGCCGACGCCAATCGCAGCGTGGCGGTGGCGGGCGTGATGGGTGGAGCGGAAACCGAAATATCCGAGCGCACGCAAAATGTGCTTCTCGAGAGCGCCACTTTCGAACCGCTGTCCATCCGCAAGACCTCTCGCGCTCTCGGCCTTGCCAGCGAGGCCTCGTATCGATTCGAGCGAGGCGCCGACATCGAGATGTCGCGCTATGCGTGCGACCGCGCCGCTGCTCTCATTCGCGATCTGGCGGGTGGAACCGTGCTGCGCGGCGTGATCGATGTCTGTCCCCGGCCGCGAACCCCGGTGAAAGCGTCCCTGCGCCGGTCGCGCATCCAGGCATTTCTCGGAAGCGCGGTCGACGACAAGAGCGTGGAAACGATCTTCGAGCGCCTCGGATTCAAGAGCCATCGCGCGCAGGACGGCTGGAGCGTCGACGTCCCGAGCCATCGTCTCGATGTAGCGCGCGAAGAAGATCTGCTGGAAGAGATCGCGCGCCATCACGGCTTCGACAAGTTTCCCACGACGTTGCCGAAGTGGGCGGGCCACGGGTCCGGCCTTCCGCTCGAGTCGCCCGAGCGGACCTTGAGGAACCTCCTTGCGTCGACCGGTTATACCGAAATCGTTCCGATGGTTTTCAGCGACGAAGTCGCCGAGCGCAGATTTCGACCCGAGGTCGAACCGGTGCGCCTGCTCAATCCCATGGCCGAGAACGAGGCCGTTTTGCGGACGTCGGCTCTGCCCGGCATGTTGCGCACGATTCAGTGGAATCTGAACCACGGCATCCGCGACCTTCAGCTGTACGAGCTGGGAAAAATCTATTGGCGAGGCGGCGAACGACGATCATTGATTCTGGCCGCCACGGGAGCGCTGCGCCGCAAGGCCGTGCACGAGCCGGAGCGGGGATTCGACTTCTTCGACCTGAAGGGCGACGTCGAAGACATCCTTGACGCATTCAATTTTCGATTGAACCTGGACGGCGAATCGATTCCTCCCTACTACCATCCCGGCCGCGCCGTGCATGCCGGCAGCCTGGTCACATTCGGCGAGCTGCATCCGGACATTGCCGACGAACACAAGTTCCGGCATCGGGTTTATCTGGCGGAATTCGATGTGGAGATTCTCTTGCAGTCGAAGGAAGCGCGCGCGATTCAGCCGATTCCGAAGTTCCCTTCGATTCGGCGGGACTTCTCGCTCATTTTGAATAAAGACACACGTTATGCTGATGTCGAGCGCGCCGTCCGGCAGGTAAATATTCCAGAGCTGGCGCGAATCGAACCCTTCGATCGGCTCGAAGCCGGCTCGTTTTCTGACACGAAATATGCACTGGCGATCTCGATGACGTACCAGTCGGCGGATCGAACGCTCACGGACGACGAGGTCGAGAATTTCGATAAGGCAATTCTGGATTCATTGAAGCAGCGTCTCGGCGCTGAGCTAAGGCAGTAGAAATGACATCTGTTCCGGAGAAATTTTCAGAACTGGAATCACGTATTCGGCGCACCATTGAACTGGTGAAAACAACTCGGCAGGAACGGGACCGGGCCGAGACCGAGCTCACCGCCGCGCGCGGCACCATTACCCGCCTCGAGAAAGAACTCGAACAATTGAGACAGGAACGCGATTTGGTGAAGAATAAAGTCGAATCCTTGCTCGAAACATTGTCCGAACTTACCGAGGAAACGGTTGTCTAAATTCAGACCGCCAACAGTTGATGTCGAAATTTACGACCAGAGATATTCGATTGTTCTGAAGAGCTCTCTTTCCGAATCGGAAGTGCGAAAGGTTGCCGCGGACGTCGATGAGCGCATGCGCGACATCGCTCGTCAGGGCAATACGGCCGACTCGCTGAAAGTGGCCGTCCTTACCGCGCTTCATCTCGCGCAGGAATATCGCGAACTTCAGCGCAGCTGCGAAGAAAAATCGGATGAATGGTCGCGCGCTCTCGAACAAGTTTTAAAAAAGTAGCGGCGACGGTCCGCCTGACGCACAGAGAAAGCTGGCCGATACGTGCTATGATCGATTGACCCTACGGAGAGCGTGATGGTGTCAGCAAAATTTGAACCAATGCTTATTTGTTAGGGAGTCCGATTGCCGCGCGGTGTGTGGGCCTTACCCTTTCGGGGGTCCCGAGGCCCCCTAAAGTGCGGATAGGATGCCCACCTGTATAAACAGGTTCAAATAAGTGATGCCACACGCCTGCTGTGGGGTTTTCCTTTTTTCCCATGAAAATCTTGTTTATCGGGGATACGGTCGGAAAAGCCGGCCGCACGATCGTGCATCAGTATCTGAAAGAACTGCAGCAAGATCTCTCCATCGACCTCACCATTCTGAATTGCGAGAATGCCGCCGCAGGCTTCGGAATCACGCCGAAAATCGCGGATGAATTTTTCGACTGGGGTATCGATGTGCTGACCTCGGGCAATCACATCTGGGACAAAAAAGAAATCCTGCCGTATCTGGGCCAGAACCCCAGGCTCCTGCGTCCCGCGAATTATCCTCAGGACAATCCAGGGCGCGGGCTGGCGATCGTGAAAACGCGATCGGGTGAAGAGGCGGCGGTCCTGAATCTGCAAGGCCGCGTGTTCATGCCGCCGACAGACGATCCCTTTCGCATCGCAGACGCGGAGCTCGCGAAAGTGCCGAAGCACGTCAAGATCATCTTCGTCGACATGCATGGCGAGGCGACTTCGGAAAAGGTCGCGATGGGTTGGTATCTCAACGGACGCGTCTCTGCCGTCGTCGGCACGCACACGCACATCCCGACCGCGGACGAGACCATCCTTCCGGGCGGCACGGCGTACCAGAGCGATGTCGGAATGGCGGGGCCGTTTCATTCCGTGATCGGCGTGATCAAAGAAGATGTCATCCGAAGATTTCTCACCTCGATACCCGACAAGTTCGAGGCCGCATCGCAGGATGCGCATCTGAACGGCGTGTTCGTGGAAGTCGATTCCGCCACCGGCAAGGCCGTGCGCATTGAAAGAGTGAATCGGCGCTGACGGTATACTGAAAATATGTTTGAAAACTTATCCGAGAAGCTGCAACGCGTTTTCAAGAATCTGCGCGGCGAGGGGCGGCTGAGCGAGGAGCACCTCGACGAGGCTCTCAAAGAGATCCGCATGGCGCTGCTGGAAGCAGACGTGAATTTCAAGGTCGTGAAGCAATTCACCGAAGTCGTACGGGAGAAGTCCCTTGGTCAGGAAGTCATGCAAAGCCTGACGCCCGGGCAGCAAGTGGTGAAGATCGTTCGCGACGAGCTGATCGAAATGCTCGGGGGCGCCAACGTCAGGCTGAATTTTGCATCGCAGCCGCCATCGGTCATCATGATGGTCGGCCTGCAGGGCTCGGGCAAAACCACCTCTTCCGGCAAGCTTGCCAAGTGGCTTCAAAAGAACGGTCATCGGCCGCTGCTGGTTTCCGTGGACGTCTACCGTCCGGCCGCGCGTGAGCAGTTGAAGGTCATTGCCAAAGACGTTGGGGTGAAGCTCTGGGAAGGCAGTCCCACCGACAAGCCGCTGCAACTGACTCAGGATGCGGTTCGCGAGGCCAGGAATACGGCCCATGACGTCGTGATCGTCGATACCGCCGGCCGTCTGCACATCGACGAAGCATTGATGAATGAGCTGCGCGAAATTCGAGACAACATTCGTCCCAACGAGGTCTTGTTCGTGGCCGATGCCATGCTCGGTCAGGACGCCGTGAAGAGCGCCAATGAATTCCATCAGAAGCTCGGCTTCAATGGCTTCATCCTTACCAAAATGGATGGCGATGCCCGCGGCGGCGCCGCCCTCTCGATCAAGCAGGTCACCGGGCAGCCGGTGAAGTTCGTCGGTACCGGCGAAAAATACGATGCGCTCGAGCTGTTTCATCCGGACCGGCTTGTTTCCCGAATCATGGGCATGGGCGATATTCTTTCGCTCATCGAAAAGGCAGAGGAGGTTGTCGACAAGAAGGAGGCGGCGGAGCTGCAGGAAAAGATGCTCTCCGACAGCTTCACGCTCGATGACTTTCGCAATCAGCTCAAACAGATTCGAAAACTCGGCGCGCTGGATCAGATCCTGGGCATGCTTCCGAGCATCGGTCCGTTCAAGGATCTGCAAAAAGTCAAAGTTGACGAAAAGGAGCTCGTTCGGGTCGAAGCGATCATCAATTCCATGACTCCGAAAGAGCGCAGAAACCATCAGCTCATCAACGGCAGCCGCCGCAAACGTATCGCGAAAGGCAGCGGGACAAGCGTTCAGCAGGTGAATCAGTTACTGAAGCAGTACGTGCAGACGCGCAAGATGATGAAGGGCATGAAGAACTCGATGTTCGGTAAACGATTGAAGGGAATGAAGCTGCCCGAAATGCCGTTTTAAGCTATACTTTTCAGGTTTTTTCTCTGCGCGGTTCGTCACAGGCGTGGGGGACCGGATGGCGGGCCCGACGCTAAGAATGATGACGGCGCGACAGGATAAAGGAGGCTAAGCAGTTGGTAACAATGCGCCTTTCCCGGATCGGGTCGAAGAAACGCCCCTATTATCGGATCGTCGTTATCGACAAGCGGCGTGCCCGAAACGGCCGTTTTCTGGAGGTGGTCGGACAATACAATCCGCTCGCAAACCCCGTTCAGATGGAAGTTAATGCGGAGCGCGCGCAATACTGGCTCTCAAAGGGTGCAGCGCCGTCGGAGACGGTAAGAAGCATCCTCAAGAAAAAAGAACTTGTAAAGTGACGTAAAAGCTCTTTCGGGTCCCCCGTCGCGGATTCATAATTTTCGTAGCTCATGATTTCTGGCTCACAAGCACGATGCGAGTTTGGAGGTGGCTATGAAGGAGCTCATCGAGCAGATTGCAAAAGCTCTTGTGGATAATCCCGACCAGGTAACTGTGCGGCCGATCGAAGGAGAACAGACAACGGTTCTTGAGCTAAGAGTTGCCCAGAGCGACCTCGGTAAAGTCATCGGTAAGCAAGGCCGGACGGCAAGATCCATCCGCACTATTCTGAGTGCCGCCGGAATGAAGCTGAAGAAGAGGTTTACGCTCGAAATTCTGGAGTAACACTCCATTACTCAGCCAGAAGCCTCCTACATATCCATCGCTCGGATCACCAAGACCCAAGGTTTGAAAGGCGAAGTCCGAATCGAGCAGATATTCGAAGATGATTCCGTCTTTGAGGCTGGACGGCGCGTGAGATTGTCCGGAAGCCAGACTGCCGAACGCGATACTGAAATCGAGCTGTTTCGCCGGCAGCACGGACGTTGCATCGCGAAATTTCGCAGAATCGATTCCATTTCCGACGCCGAGAAGTACGTCGGCTGCGAAATCCAGATCCCGGCGGGTGCGGTGCCGGCGCCGAAAGAGGGTTGGTTCTATACCTTTCAGTTGAAAGGTTGTAGCGTGATCACGACCGCCGGCGAGTTGATTGGAACGGTCACCGACGTTCTCGATCCAGGCGGTACGGAGATTTTGAAGGTCGATCGCGAAGACCAGGAAACGCTGATCCCGTTCGCGGAGTCGTATCTGAGAAGAATCGACTTGGATCGGCGAACAATCGAAGTGGATCTGCCCGAAGACTTGCGGGATCTGAACAAGTGACATTCGATATCGTCACGATCTTCCCGGGTTTCTTCAACGGCCCGTTCGATTGCGGCATCATTCGACGCGGCCGGGAAAACGGGTTGATCGATATCCGGATCCACGACCTGCGAGACTTCACCACGGATCGTCATCGAACCGTGGACGACCGCCCCTTTGGCGGCGGCGACGGAATGGTTTTCAAGCCGGAGCCGATATTCAAAGCGGTGGAGACGGTCCGCAGGAGCGACGATGCGGAAGTCGTGGTCCTGAGCGCGGCCGGGCGCAAATTCAATCAGGCCGAGGCGCTGCGCCTGTCGAGAGCGGAACAGGTGGTTCTGGTTTGCGGTCGATATGAAGGTATCGACGAACGCGTGGTCGAGCACTTGGCCACGGCCGAGATCTCGATCGGAGACTTCATCGTTTCCGGCGGCGAGATTGCGGCGGCCGTTGTTGTCGACGCAGTCACGCGCTATGTTCCCGGTGTGGTCGGCAAAGAAGGCTCGATCCTCCGGGATTCGTTTTCGGATCCGGCGGTTGAAACACAGCTGGTGGAGCACCCGCATTACACGCGGCCCACTGAATTTCGCGGCTGGAAAGTGCCTGAGGTTTTGATCTCGGGAGATCACGAAGCTGTCCGTAGCTGGCGGCATGAAGCCGCGTTGAGGAAAACGCAGAAAAACAGGCCCGACTTACTGCGGGAATCGGAGACGTTATGAACGCATTGGACATGGTCGAGAAACAACAATTACGGACGGACCTTCCCGATTTCAAGCCGGGCGATACCGTCAAAGTGCACGTCAAAATCAAGGAAGGCGACAAGGAGCGCATCCAGATCTTCGAAGGTATCTGCATCGCGCAGAAGCACGGCGGCGTACGAGAGACGTTTACGGTCCGCAAGATCTCATTCGGCCATGGCGTCGAGCGTATTTTCCCGCGGCACTCCAAAGTGATCGACAAGGTGGAAGTGGTGCGTTCGGGTAGAGTGCGCCGCGCGAAGCTGTACTACATCCGCCAACTCCGCGGCAAGGCAGCTCGCATCAAAGAAGTCAAAGCCTCCGCGCAACAATAGAACTCAGCTGCAGCGGCGGCCTCACACCGCCGCTGCAGGAAACCCGCCATGCATCGCCTTCTCGCGGTTGCCTTCATTCTTTTCTGTTTCGAGATCGGATTGTTTCTGGTGTTCGTGCCCTGGTCCCAGCTTTGGGAGCACAACGTCCTGCTCGCCTATTCAATGCACCTTCGAGGTCTTCTTCTCAATAATTTCGTTCGCGGCGCCGTCTCCGGCCTTGGTCTAGTGGACCTCGCGCTCGGTTTTTCGGAGCTGGGCCGCTTCTGGAAATCCCTCAAACTCGTCAATCGTTCATCCAGCGGCGAATGATCCGGTACTACGTCACCGATCGGCGGCACGCCGACATCGTGGCGTGTGCCGCGCACGCCATTCGCGACGGCGTGGACATGATTCAGATTCGCGAAAAAGATCTGCCTGCCCGCGACCTGTTCGATGTCACCTGCCGGATCCGCGATCTGGCTGTGGGAACAAAAACCCGAATTGTCGTGAACGATCGAGTGGACATCGCGCTGGCCGCCGGCGTCGACGGAGTGCATCTTCCCGGCGCGGGCCTTCCGGCCGCGCGCGTCCGTCCTCTGGTCAAAGTGCTCGGGGTCTCGACGCACACGGTTCAGGAAGCGATCGATGCGCAGAACGCGCAAGCCGATTTTGTCGTGTTCGGTCCGATCTTCGATTCGCCCGGCAAGACTGCGGTGGGGCTCGAACCGTTGCGGCAGGTCGTTGCTGCGGTGAAGATCCCGGTTCTGGCCATCGGGGGCATCACGGCTGCCAATCAATCTGCCGTGCTTGCCGCGGGCGCGGCAGGAATCGCGGGAATCCGGCTCTTCCAAAAAAACGAAGAGGTCCGTTAGGGGCCTTTCTTTCCGGTGTATTCCAGAACGAATAGCCCCGTTCCCACCCGATCGGAAGCATACGCAAGGCCGCGATGATCGATGTCGACGTCGTTCATCTGTATCGCGATGGGCTGGCCTTCTTCGATGGGATACGAATTCGCGTTCGTCTTCGGGATGTAATACCCCAGCTCCTTCAAGTGATACGGATCGCTTAAATCCACGACTCGGACGCCCGCGTTGAAGTAGGCCAGCCAGGCGATCTTGTCTTCGAAGCGATTGATCTTGCCGTTCACCGTTTCGGCCGACTGATGCGGACCGAATCGTCCGCCCTTGTCGCAGAAGTTCCCTACCGGCACTTGCCACACGGAAACCGGAAACGGTTTAGTTTCGGTTGTGATGTCGAGCATGTAGGTTCCCGCGCGCACGCCATTCGCGCAGGGCTTCATATCAGCGGCGCCGCCGGCTTCATCGACGATGAAAGCGTAGGTTCGCGGCAGCGCGCTCTTGCCGAAGTTGGGCACGGTGTCGTAAACGATCGGCGAGACAGTGTGTGGACCCCGATGCGGCGGGTTCATGTCGATTTCCCAAACCAGCTTGGGATGCGTCGGATCCGAGATATCGAACGAAGCGGCCTGCCCGCCGGCGTTGCGATACCCCACGTATAAACGCTTGTTCTCCTCGTCCACGATCGGGTGATGCGAATACTGACCTTCGTAGCCGGGCTCACCTTCCTTCAAGCCCGGAATCCACGCGCGGCCGACGAGCTTCGGTTCTTTCGGATTTTTCAAATCGAAAATCTGGATCACGACATTGCGGAATCCGGGCTCTCCCGACGCCGCATAGAAATATCCGCTGTCCTGCGACCACCAGCCTTTATGGGCGCGCATGATGAATTTGCCGCCGCATCCCGGCCCGCAAGAGTCCGGAGGCGTGCCCGTGATCTCGGACACGAGCGATATCTTCGACGGGTCCGTATCGCGGGTCGTGATGTCGAAGATCTGATACTTCAGATCGGATCCGGTTTCGCCCTGGGTCAAGACTTCGGAGTTTCGGATCAGGTAATCGTGGCCGGAGTTGTCGAACCTGTAGTCATAGACGACGGAAACGCTACGCGAATTCCGATTCGTCTCATTCGGAATGTGCCAGACCAGCTTCGGATGTGCGGGGTCGGAGATCTCGAGAATCGACGTGCCGTTGAACTCCATCTTTCCCGTGATCGGATTCAGCAGCGGCTTGCCGTCGCGAAAGCTTTCGTGGTGGCCGACATAGACCCAGTTGCCGTTGGCGGGATCGGATTTGGTCGTGACCACGAGCGCGGTTCGTCCCTGCAGGTCGTTGTAACCGACGAGACGAACGTTCTGCGCGCCGTCGGAGTGTTCGTCGACGTTTGCTGCCGGCGTCGACGTTGTCTCCGGGCGCGATGCACACGAGACCGCCAGCAAAGTGGCGAGGACTAGAAAGCAGAATGCCGAGCGCATGTGCGCCTTCCTTTCAAGCCGGTTGAAGCATCCGTTCCACAGCCTGACGCCGGTCCTGAGCTTCCGTGACCGGCCGGCCGACAACGATATAATCCGCGCCGGAAGCAAATGCGTCCTGCGCGGTTGCGATGCGCTGCTGGTCGTTTGCCGACTGGCCGGGCATGCGGATTCCCGGCGTGACGATCTTGAAGCCGGGATTCACGAGTTTCCGGACCTGTTGAATTTCCTGCGGCGAGCAAACCACGCCATCCAGTCCGCACTCTTCAGCGAATCGCGCCAGGCGCTGAACCTGCTCCTCGACCGGCACCTCGATGCCGATCTCGAATAGATCGCGAGTGTCGAAGCTGGTCAGTACCGTCACTCCGACCACGATCGGCTTCTGCGCGCCAAACTGCTCGCGCAATTCCTTCGCTACCGATTGCATGGTGATGCGCCCGGCGCTGGCGTGTATGGTCATCATCGTTACGCCAAGCTTGGCGGCTTCGACGGCGGAACGGGTCACGACGTTCGGGATGTCGTGAAACTTGAGATCGAGAAAAACCTTGCCTCCGCCGGCGACGATTTCACGGACGATCTGCGGACCGCATGCCGTGAACAGCTGACCGCCGACCTTGAACATTCCGACGGCATCGCGGAGGTCCTTCAGCAGCTCCAGCGCCTGTTCGCGCGAGCTGAAATCCAGAGCGACGATGATTTTTTCTTTCATAGTTTTATTTGTCCCACCAGATCGCGCAGTGATGACAGTTTTCTTTTCTTGAAAAAAGCTGCCAGCCCTTCGAGCACGTGAAGCGGAGCGCGCGGATCGTAAAAGTTCGCCGTGCCGACTTGAACCGCGGAGGCGCCGGCCAGAAAGTATTCCACGGCGTCTTCGGCTTTGGTGATGCCGCCGAGTCCGATGACGGGAATCTTCACTGCCCGGGCGCATTGATACACCATGCGCAGCGTGATCGGACGAATCGCGGGTCCGGACAATCCGCCGGTGACATTGTGGATTCGCGGTTTGAAGGTGTCGGTATCGATGGCCATAGCCAGGAACGTGTTGGCGACAGTCAGCGCATCGGCGCCGCCTTCTTCCGCGGCTCGCGCGAGTTCCACGATGTCGGTCACGTTCGGCGACAGTTTGACGATAAGCGGCTTGAGCGAGCGCTGCTTCAGCAGTCTCACCAGATGCCGGGTCAGCTCAGGACTTTGCCCGAATACCATTCCTCCATGTTTCGTGTTGGGACAGGAGATGTTCAGCTCGTATGCGGCGATGCCGTCGCAGCGGTTCAGCTTGTCCACGACTTCGATATAGTCGTCTTCGTCAAAGCCGAACACGTTCACCAACACTGCGCATCCGGCCGTGCGCAGAAACGGCATCTTGTCTTGAATGAAGGCATCGACGCCGACGTTTTCCAGGCCGATCGAGTTCAACATGCCCGCCGGCGTGGGAAATAAACGCGGCGGAAGATTGCCGTCGATGGGGCGCGCGGAAGTTCCTTTCACGCAAATTCCGCCGATGCGTTTGAGATCGGCGAAGCGCTCGAATTCCTCGCCGTAGCCGAACGTGCCGCTCGCCGCAATCACCGGATTCTCGAGCCGGATGCCCGCCAATTCGATCGAGAGATTCACGGGCCGTATCATATCGTGGGATATAATTTCGATCCGCCATGTCTTTGAAGCTCAATTACCAACTGATGAATGCCGACGAGGTGTCCGCCACGCTCAACCGCATGGCTGAAGAAATTCTCAAGGCCAATGACGGCAGACCGGTGGTGCTGATCGGCATTCAGCGCCGCGGCGTTCCCATGGCGCGCCGCATGGCCATGTACATGGCCGGAAAAACGCAACGCGAGCCGCAAATCGGAACTCTCGACATCAATTTGTACCGCGACGATCTGACCCGCGTGGCCTCGCAGCCCGTGGTGCAAAAGACGGAGGTGCCGACGGACATCGATGATCGCGACGTCGTGCTCGTGGACGACGTCCTGTATACCGGACGCACCATTCGCGCCGCGCTCGACGCGCTCTGTGACTTCGGGCGTATGCGAAGCATCCAACTGGCGGTAATGATCGATCGCGGACACCGCGAACTGCCGATCGAGGCCAACTTCATCGGGAAGAAGATCAAGACGAAAGACAGCGAGGTGGTCGAGGTGAAGCTGAGAGAGATCGACGCCGAAGACGCTATCTACGTCATGGAGAAAATCTAGCCGCGTGCTTAAGCGAAAAGACCTGCTGGGAATCGAAGACCTCAGCCGCGACGAGATTTTAGAAATTCTCGATACCGCAGAGTCTTTTCAGGAAGTCTCCACTCGCCCCATCAAGAAAGTCCCGACGCTTCGCGGCAAAACCGTCATCAACCTGTTCTTCGAGTCTTCCACGCGGACCCGCACGTCCTTCGAAATCGCCGGCAAGCGGCTGTCCGCCGATGTCGTGAATGTCTCTGCGTCCACCAGCAGCGTCTCCAAAGGAGAAACGCTGATCGACACCGCCAGGACGCTCGACGCGATGGCGGCGGATTGCGTGGTGATCCGTCACTCCGCCTCCGGCGCGCCGCACACGCTGGCCAAACTGACGAAGGCGGCCATCGTGAACGGCGGCGACGGCGCGCATGAACATCCCACCCAGGCGCTGCTCGATGCGTGCACGATCCGGCAGCGCAAAGGCCGGCTGAACGATCTGAAAGTTGCGATCATCGGCGACATTGCGCACAGCCGCGTCGCGCGATCCAACACCCATTTGCTGACCAAATTCGGATCGCATGTGTGGCTTTGTGCTGCGCCGACGCTTATGCCTGCCGGCATCGAAAAGATCATCTGCGAGAACGGCGAGTTTCTACACCTCACCAATTCGATGGATGAAGCCGTGGAAAATGCCGACGTGGTGATGATGTTGCGGGTGCAATTCGAGCGCATGGACGAGTCCTTCTTTCCATCGACCCGCGAGTACTTCCGATTTTACGGTCTCACCACTGCCCGCGCCGCGCGCGGGAAACCGGACATCATCATCATGCATCCCGGGCCGATGAACCGCGGCGTCGAGATCGCGACGGATGTGGCCGATGGCCCGTATTCGGTCATTCTCGATCAGGTATCGACCGGCGTGGCCGTTCGCATGGCGATCCTGTATCTGTTGTTGGGGGGCTGATGGATCTTGTGGTCAGAAACGGCCGGGTCGTCGATCCGGCGCGGAAGATCGATGCCGTCACCGACGTCGTCATTCGCGATGGAAGGATCCGCTCCATCGGTTCCGCCGATGTGGCCGACCTCCCTGTGTTCGATGCATCGGGCCTGGTGGTTGCGCCCGGCTTCTTCGACATTCACGTGCATCTGCGCGAGCCGGGCACCGAAGAAGCGGAAACCATCGCTACCGGCGGCAACGCGGCTGTGGCCGGGGGCTTTACCGCCGTCGCGGCAATGCCGAATACCAAACCGCCTAACGACAATCCGTCCATCACGCATTTCATCGTTTCGGAAGCGAGGCGATCCTCGCCTGCTCGTGTGTTTCCGATCGGCGCGATCACGAAGGAACAGAAGGGCGAGACGCTGGCTGAAATCGGCGAGATGCTGGAGGCGGGCATCGCCGGCATTTCCGATGATGGCAAACCCGTCATGAACGCGCGATTATTTCGTCGCGCCCTCGAATACGCGCGACTGTTCGACATACCGGTCATTCAGCATTGCGAGGATCTGGATCTGTCCAAAGGCGGGGTCATGCACGAAGGCATGTACTCCACGCGGCTCGGTCTCAAGGGAATTCCTGCCGCTGCGGAAGAGACAATGGTCTCTCGCGATCTCATTCTTGCCCATGCCACCGAAAGCAAATATCACGTCGCGCACCTCAGCACCCGCCGCGCCGTCGAGCTGGTGCGCGAAGCCAAGTCGCGCGGGCTGAAAGTCACGGCCGAAGTCACGCCGCACCATTTCACGCTGACGGATGCCGCCGTCGCCGACTACAACACCAACGCGAAAATGAATCCTCCGCTGCGCTCATCGGAGGATGTGGGGGCGGTCATCGCAGGCATCAAGGACGGCACCATCGACGCCATCGCCAGCGACCACGCTCCGCACCACATCAATTTGAAGATGCTCGAATTCGACCGCGCGCCCTTTGGAATTACCGGCCTGGAAACCGCGGTGGGCCTGGCACTGACGCGCCTGCAGCTGCCCTTGCCTCGATTGATAGAGTTGCTTTCGATCAATCCTCAAGGGATTATGAAAGTTGAGCCGTGGGGGCTGTTCGAAGGCAGTCCCGCCGATCTGACCCTTCTTGATCTGAATCGGAATTGGAGATTCGATGTCACTCAATCGCGCTCGCGCAGCCGCAACTCGCCGTTTCATGGCTGGGAGTTCAAAGGCAAGGCCGTCGCGACGATCGTCGGAGGGAAAGTTGTTTACGAAGATCGCGCGTAACGTCGTCTGCGCGTTCATCGTGTGTCTGGCTACTTTTGCGCAGGGTCCGGCCGGCGGCCGCATTGTTCTAAATCCGAAGTTTCAAGCCGTCCAGGATGCTATCGCGCGCGATCATGACCGCTTCGTGCGCGAGCTGATTCAGATTACCGAGATCGAAGCCCCGCCATTCAAAGAAGAAAAACGCGCCCAGGCATTTGCCGAGATGCTGCGTCAAAGCGGCGTTACCGACGTTGAAATCGATGCGGAAGGAAACGTCATCGGCATCCGAAAAGGCAGCGGCAACGGCCCCATGATCGCGATCGCCGCGCACCTCGATACGGTTTTTCCCGAGGGCACGAACGTCAAAGTACGCCGCGAGGGCAGTCGTCTGTACGCTCCGGGAGTCGGCGACGACTCCCGCGCTCTTGCGGTGCTGCTGGTGGTAGCGCGGGCGTTGGATGCCGCCAAAATACAAACCGCCGGCGACATTCTTTTCATCGGTAACGTTGGAGAAGAGGGTCCGGGCGATCTTCGCGGCATGAAGTACCTGTTTCTGAAAGGGCCTTACAAAGACAAAATCAAAATGTTCATCTCGCTCGATCCCTACGGAGCAGGAAACGACATCACTGTGGGCGGCATCGGCAGCAAGCGTTTCAAAGTGACCTTCAAGGGGCCCGGAGGTCACAGCTTTGGTTCGTTCGGCCTGGTCAGTCCAGCCTATGCATTCGGCAATGCCGTGACGAAGCTGTCGCGGATGCAGGTGCCGTCGCGGCCGAAGACGACATTCAATGTCGGCGTCATCGGCGGCGGAACGTCAGTCAATTCGATTCCGATGGAATCGTGGATGGAAGTCGACATCCGGTCGGAGACCAAAGAAGAGCTCAACAAAGCGGTCGATACTTTCACCAGACTGATGCACGAGGCCGTCGACGAAGAGAACCGCGCGCGGTCAACGTCGCAGGGCAGAATCGAAGTCGAGGTGAAGATGATCGGCGATCGGCCGTTTGGCCAGATTCCGATGAGCGCCCCTATCGTCCAAACCGCAGCCGCGGTCATGCAAAGCTTTGGTATGACTCCGATCTACGGCACCAGCAGCACCGATTCGAACATTCCCCTGAGCCTGGGAATTCCTGCCGTCACTCTCGAATCCGGCGGTACCGGGGGACGCAATCACACGCTGGACGAATGGATCGATGTGGAAAAGACGGCCAGTGTGCGCGGCATACAGGTGGCCGCAGGCATCCTGCTGTCCCTCGCCGGCATCCAATAATTTGATCCTGCAAAAGACCGCCGCTAGTATAATTCCGCATTCTCAAGGAGAAACGATGAAGACAAAACTATTTGTCCTGACCATTTCACTCGCTTTGCTGTCCGTTCCCGCTTTCGGCCAACTCACCACTCCGGGAGTGGATAATTCGCCGAAGGTGGGAGATATCGCACCGGATTTCCAGATTCCGGCGGCCCAGCGCGGAGCGCCGCCATCGAATCTCAAAGACTTTCAGGGAAAGAAGAAAGTGCTCCTGATGTTCTTTCCGGGCGCGTTCACGCCGGGCTGCACGACTGAATTCACGGAAGCCGGCCAGAACTACGACAAGTTCACGGCCATGAACATCGAGATGCTCGGAATTTCGGCCGATCTGCCGGGCGCACAATCGAAGTTCAAGGAAACCGTGGGCGCGAAAAATGGCTTCGTCAGCGACCGCAGTCTCGCGATCTCCCAGAAGTACGACGCCGCCAATCCGAACAATTCGAAGCGCTATTACTTCCTGATCGACGAGGGCGGAAAGATCGTGTGGAAGAGCACGAACAACCAGCTCATTCCGACGGAGAAGTTGTTAGGAGAGCTCTCGCAGCACAAATAGAAGACCACCACAAAAAAGCACAAAAGGCACAAAGAGGAGTTAAAAACCTCTTGTGCCGCTTGTGCTCTTTTGTGGCCGATCCCCTTACCCCACCACCAGATTCAGGATCCGGTTCTTCACATACACCTTCTTCCGGATCTGTTTCCCATCCAGGTAGCGCGTGATCGCGGGATCCTGCGTTGCCGTCTCCAGTACGGCATCTTCGGCCGCATCCGCTTTCACCAGAACCGTGCCGCGGACTTTTCCATTGATTTGAACCGCTACCGTCACCGTGTCCGCCGTCGTGTAGGCTTCATCCCACTTCGGCCAGGTCTGGAAAAAGACGGAGGGCTTGTGCCCCGTCCTCTCCCATAGCTCCTCCGCAAAATGGGGCGCAAACGGAGCCATCGCGACCAGAAATGCCTCTACGGTTTCCTTGTCCGGAGGCTCGGTCAAGTCCGTTACTGCATTCACGAACTCCATGAACGAGCTCACGATGGTGTTCATGCGCAGGCCTTCGAGCCGCTCCGTGACGTTCTTGATCAGCACGTGCCGCAGGCTCAGCATCTGTTTCGACGGCGATGTCGCCCAGGCGCCGTTGTGCATGGTGACCCAATGCCACGCGCGCTTCAGGAATCGATGCACGCCTTCAATTCCGCGATCGTTCCATTCGGCATCGAGCTCGGGCGGACCCACGAACAATTCGTACATGCGCAATGAATCGCATCCGAATTCACGCACCAGATCGTCCGGGTTGACGACGTTGCCCTTCGACTTCGACATCTTCTCGGCTTTGCCGCTTTTTCCTGCGTACGTGATCATGCCCTGATTGAACAGGCGCAAAAACGGCTCGTCGAAATCGACCACGCCGATGTCGTGAAGGAACATCGTGAAGAAGCGCGAATACAGGAGGTGCAGGATGGCGTGCTCCACACCGCCGACATACATATCGACCGGCACCCATCGTTTGCCTGCCTCCGTGATCAGCGCGTCTTCGGCGAGCGGAGACGGATAGCGCAGGAAGTACCACGACGATCCCGCCCATTGCGGCATGGTGTCGGTTTCCCTTTTTGCCGGACCGCCGCAATTCGGGCAGCGGGTGTTCACCCAGTCATGAATGGCGGCAAGGGGCGAATCGCCTGTGCCGGTGGGCTGGTATCGCTCGACGTCAGGCAAACGGACCGGCAGATCTTCTTCCGGCACCGGCACCAGACCGCAATTGATCGAGCAGTGAATGATCGGAATGGGTTCGCCCCAATAGCGCTGGCGCGAAAACACCCAATCCCGCAGCTTGTAATTCACCGTGCCGCGTCCGAGTTCCTTTTCCTCGAGCCATTTCACGATATGCTTCCGACCCTCTGCCGAAGCGCTACCGGTAAAAGGGCCGGAGTTGATCATGGTGCCTTCGCCGATGAATGCTTCCTTGGAAATACCGGCATTGGAGGAAACGACTTCGCGAATCTCGAGTGCGAATTTTTTAGCGAACTCGTAATCGCGCTCGTCGTGCGCGGGCACAGCCATGATTGCGCCGGTTCCGTACGCCATCAGAACGTAGTCGGCGATCCAGATCGCGATCTTCTCGTTATTGACGGGGTTGATCGCATAAGCGCCGGTGAACACACCTGTCTTCTCGGTTTTGGCTGCGCGATCGATGTCCCGCTGGCTTTTCACTTCTTCGACGTAAGCCTCGACCGCTTTGGTCTGCCCCGGTGATGTGAGGTCTGTTACCAGAGGATGCTCGGGCGCCATGACCATGTAGGTGGCGCCGAAAAGCGTGTCGGGACGCGTGGTGAAGATCTTCAGCGGATGTTCGCTTCCGTCGGCCGCGATGGCGGTGAACGTCACCTCGGCTCCCTCCGAACGGCCGATCCAGTTGGTCTGCATCGTCTTGACCTTCTCCGGCCAATCGAGCTTCTCGAGGCCGTTCAGCAGACGATCCGCGTAGCGCGTAATGCGCAGCATCCATTGATTCAGCTCTTTCTTCGTGACTTCGGTGCCGCAGCGTTCGCACCGGCCGTTGACGACGTCTTCATTGGCGATGCCGGTCTTACAACTGGGACACCAGTTCACCGGCATGAACGTTTTGTATGCCAAACCGGCTTTGAACATCTTCACGAAAATCCACTGCGTCCATTTGTAATAGCCGGGGTCGGTGGTGTTGACTTCGCGCGACCAGTCATACATCGCGCCGATCTCCTGCAACTGGCGCTTGAAGTTGTCGATGTTGCGCCGGGTGCTGACGGCGGGATGAATGCCTTTTTGGATGGCGTCGTTTTCGGCCGGCGAGCCGAATGCGTCCCAACCCATCGGATGAAGGACGTTGAAACCCTGCAGCCACTTGTATCGTGACCAGCAGTCCGGAAGGACATAGCTGCGCCAGTGGCCGACATGCAACCCGGAACCGGACGGGTATGGAAACATGTCGAGGCAGTAATATTTCGGGCGTGGATCGTCGTCTTTCGCCTGGTGAAGATGGTTAGAAAGCCAGTACTGGCGCCACTTGGGCTCGATTTCCGCAGGATTGTAATTCTCTCCGGACATAATCTTCCGATTATAGCCGATGGCTGCGGCCGGTCTGTGACCAGCCCCGCCGATCGGCGTCGTGGAACACAAGGTGCATCTTCTGCATTGCTGCCTGGGCCGGCCTACTCGACGAGCAGGCCGAACTGAACAAGTTTGCCTGGTGGGGAGAGCAACGGAAGGAGACCCGAATGATACTGCGACACCGAACGGCATCGTGCCTGATTGCGTGGATGTTAACGATAACGTTAATCGCTGTACCACTGATGGCGCAGGACTCGCCGACGGCGGGTCCGAGTGAACGGGACGAGACGGTTTCCACGACTCCGCAGCCGGTTCCGGTTGAGAACGCAACGTCAGTCATAGGCGAAAGCGATACTCCTGACGGAACTCCGGTTCTCGCTACCCTGGCGGTGGCGCGGCCGCTCCCCAAGTACCCAGCGATACCCAGGACGGCGATTGCCCTGTCCGGCTCTGCGGCAGCGCCGAAACCCGCGGTAGACGAACCTACGGGCGAAAGTAAATGGATCATTCTGGCCGCCATCGTCGGCACGGCTGCCGCGGTCGGCATCATTCTGCTGTTGCGGGGATTTGGTGGAGGTAAATCAACACCTTCCGCGGGCCCAGTGGGGACGATCCTGACTCCGGGCACCCCCGCGGTCAATGCGCCCAACCGCTAACCGCCAGAAACCACAGGGAGGCGCAATGACTTCGAAAATCGCACTTCGTTTTTTGGTGATCGCCTGCTGCGCTGTGACCGTTGCTTTCGGCGCGGCACAATCTTCGCCGCAGGCTTTGTTCAGAATCCAAAACGCCGCGGACGCTCAAACCACGAGCAGCGACGCCGCCGTCGCACCGCCGATTCTGAATTTTGTTGTCGACGGCGCTCAAGCCATCCGGCCGGTCATCGGAATCGCCGGATCGGCATCGATATTGAATCCGCTCGATCTGGGATTTCCGGTTGTCCGTGCTGCGGTCTCTGCCGGCCAGGACTACATCCTGGTGACGCCGAGCGAAGGAGCATGGCCCGCGCTGCTGCAGATTCGCGGCGGCACGATCATGGTGCGGCCGATCGGTAACTTCGCCGTAACCCAACGGCGCAGTGTACGGCGCACGTGCGATGAGGAGCCCGCTATCGATCTGCCCATGGGGCGGCGTCCGCGAGTCCAGCCCTGCGCGACCGAGCGTTCCAATGACGATGTTTCCATGAGCCCGAGCATTGATCGCATCGTGCTGAGTCCGACGGGTTCGGCGGCTGCTCTATTCAGCAGCGCGCAGGGCGCGGTTTATGCGTTGACCAACCTCGCTCAGTCTCCTGTATTGAACGGGAGATTCGCTGCAGGAGGAGTGGTTTCACCAACCGCTTTGGCCATCAGCGACGATGGCCGATCCGTTTTAGCGGGCGTGTCCAACGGAGATTCCGGCGGACTGTTCCTGCTGACGGCCGATCAACCTGCGCGTTTGATCGCGTCCATGCAGCATCCGTCGGCGATCACGTTCCTGCACAACAGCGATAGCGCAGTCATTGCCGACGACGTTGAAAACAAGGTGTACATCCTTTCGCAGGGCCAGCTTTTTGCGCTGGCGACTGCGGAAAACGGCGTGGCAAATCCGGTTGGAATCGGTGTCTCGAACGACAACCAGAGGGTGTTCATCGGTAATCAGCAATCGGGATCGGTCATGGCGATCGCAGCCAACGGCGCGATCGAAGGCCTCACGAGCTGCAACTGTACCTTGACCGGCTTGTATGCAACCAAGACGGATTCGGTTTTCCGCGTGACGGATTTCTCAGGTGGTCCGCTCTTGTTATTCGACGGCAGTGCGGCAACTCCTCGGATCGTCATTGTTCCTATGAGCAGTTCGCGCTTTTAACCCTTTACCGCGGATGGCGGAGACATACATGAGATCGATTTCATTTCGCGTTTTATCTTCCCTGGCGTTTGTTCTTTTCGCAGCTCAAGCGTTCGCGCAAACCCGCGTCATTACGGGCGCAGCCGGCACCGGCACCGCGGGATACTCGGGCGACAGCGGTCCCGCGACCGCAGCAAAATTGAACAGTCCCAACGATGTCACCGTCGATTCGACCGGTGACGTGTACATCGCGGATCGCAACAACAATCGCGTTCGCAAGATCGATGTCAGTACCGGCGCTATCACGACCGTCGCCGGCAGCGGCATTGCGGGATGGTTCTTCAGCGGCGGTCCGGCATTGTTCGCAAGTCTCGATCACCCGTCCGGGGTGGCGGTGGATTCCAGCGGCAACCTGTATATCGCAGACCTGCTGGAGAACGACATCAGCCGCATTCATAAAGTGACCATTGCGAACAATCGCATCAGCCGCGTCGATCTGCCGGTCCTGCTCAAAGGCGCCGTCGCCATCGCTCTCGATTCTTCCGGCCATCTGTATATTGCGGAGCAAGCCGGCCATCGCATTCGCAAGGTGACGCTCTCGAGTGGAGCAAGCACCGTTATCGCCGGCACCGGCGCGCCCGGTTTTAGTGGAGACGGCGGGCCTGCGTCGTCGGCCGCAATGAATTCTCCCGTGAATCTTGCGATCGACTCCGCGGGCAACATCTATTTCGCCGATTCCGTGAACAATCGAATCCGCAAAATTGCGGCTGGCACCGGCATCATCACGACCGTCGCAGGATCGGGTGCCAGCGGCGGTCCCGGCGGTTTCAGTGGAGACGGCGGTCCCGCGACCGCGGCGGAATTCAACAATCCGCGCGGCGTGACGGTCGATGGAGCGGGCAATATTTTCATTGCCGACACCCTGAACCGACGCATCCGCAGAGTCAGCGCCAAAACCGGAATCGTGACCACCATCGTCAGCGGAGACATGACCGGAGAAGCGTGCGCAGCCGCCAGTTCATCGCTGCGCAGCCCCGACAGCTTGTCGGTGAACGAAGCAGGCACTTTGCTGTACATCGCCGACGATGGCGGTAATCGCATCTGGAAAGTCACACTCGATCCCAACAGCCCGCCGCCCACCTTGACGTCGATCGCGCCGCCCACGGGCGTGGCCGGAACCACCGTGGTTACAAGGCTGGCCGGCAGCGGCTTTCAAGGCGGCGCCGCCGCATCCTCCGGTGCGTGCAGCGTCAACGGAACCACGATTTTCGTCGGTGGCGCAGGCGTGACCGTCGCCGCAACAACCGTAACCGGCGACGGCGCCATGCAGCTGACGCTGAACATCGCGCCCGAAGCGGAAGTAGGACCGCATCCCGTCACCGTTACCACCGACAGCGGAACCACGGCTCCGGTCGACTTCACCGTGACGCTGCCCGCGCCCGCGATCACGTCGATTACGCCTTCGTCCGCAGCCCGCGCATCGATCGCCACGGTCGATCTGGCGGGCGTCAATTTCGTTCCTGGGGCGACGAATGCTGCGATCGAAGGCATCACCGTCGCTGAAGTACGGGTGCCGAACTCGGCGCAGATGACTTTGATCTTCAAGCTTCCCGGCGATGTGACATTGGGCCCCCATAACGTGGTCGTCACCACTCCGGGCGGTACGAGCAACCCGATTCCGTTCACGGTTCTTCCCGAAGGTCCGAGCTTCACCTACGGGCTGCCGCCGATGCTGAATCCCACGCAACAAACACCGATCCAGGTTTCGCTGGCGGCTCCGCTGGCCGACCCGGTGACCGCCACCATCAATTTGACATTTACGCCCAATGCGACGACGGGAAGCGACGATCCGAACGTCACATTCGTCAGTACCGAGAAGAGCACCAGAAGCGTCGAAGTTTCATTTCCGGCGAACACTGCAACCGCGAACCTCTCGCTGCCGAGCGGCCTGTTACAGGCCGGCACGGTAGCGGGAACAATCGAATTGAACGCTACCGACGTACATGTCGGCGGAATCACGGCGACTCCGGGCAACACCGACTTCGATGTGCAAGTGCCGCGCCTGGCGCCCGTGATCACCAGCGTGAGGATCATCAACCGCTCGGCCGCCGGATTCGATGTCGAAATCACCGGTTATTCGACAACCCGCGACATCACTTCGGCGACTTTCAATTTCGGTGCGGCGAGTGGGGCCCATCTCCTGACCGTCGAACTGCAGCCTGACGTGGCTGCGTCGTTCGGAACGTATTACCAGGCCGACACGTCGATGCCCGCGGGCGGCGCCTTCGTTTACCTGCAGCCTTTCCTGGTGCAGCAGGGCGATGTGAATGCGGTAGCTTCGGTGACGGTGGCGCTGGCAAATTCGGTGGGGAAATCAGAATCCAAGATGGCGCGGTAGCCGGGGCACGAAGTCTTATTCCCAGAGGATCGAGTTGCGGCGCGTGTCCATCGCGAGGTTGGCAAGCTTGTCGGCTTCGTGATTGTTCTCGCGCCGCACGTGCGAGATCGAGAAGTGCGGGATCAGGTTGATCCAGCGCAGGGCGCAGTCGTACAGCAGGCGAATATTTTCGTTTTTGACGGCGTATTCGCGCTTGATCTGCTTCACCACCAGCTCGGAGTCCGCGAAGATCTGAAGCTCCTCGCAGCGAGAGAACACGGCAAAACGCAGCGCGGTCAGCAGCGCCGAGTACTCCGCGAAATTATTCGTGCCGGTTCCGAGATACTCCGCGATCCGGACTACGCCCGGACAATACACACCGATGCCCGCCTCGCCCGGATTTCCGCGCGAGCCCCCGTCGATATAAGCCTGCAGCTTCATGCAACTTCGAATGGGTGGTCGAGATTTTCAGGAAAGTAAAGAATGCGCTGGCATGCGTCGCAGGCGATGATCTGATCGTTCTTGCGGATTTCCTGGAAGACTTGCGGACGGATTCGCACCTGACAGATTTCGCACACTTCGTTGCGCGCCGCCGCGACGCCGATGCCGCCGCGATGTTTGCGCACGCGCTCGTAGCGTGAAAAGAGGTCGGAAGAGACGCCGCTTTCGATTTCCTTGCGCTCTTTCAAATACGAGTCCAGGGCGCTGAGGTCGCGCTTGTTCTCCTCTTCGAGTTGCTTGCGCTCGCTGTGCACGCGCTCCTGGTCCTGCTTGAGCTGCCCTTCCGCGGTCTTGAGATCGGTCTGCGCCGTCTCTGCGTCCAGCATGAGATTGAGGATGTCGTCCTCGATTTTGCGGATCGCCTGCTGCGCGTGCTCGATCTCGTGCTGCAACGCGCGATATTCCTCGTTCGTCTTCACCCCCATCATCTGATCGCGATACTTGGAAATCTTGGTCTCGAGCGAGCCGATTTCGGTTTCCAGTTTTTTGCGACTGCCCTGATTCGATTTCGACTTTTCTTTGACGCCTTCGACGGCGGCCTGGGAATGTTTCAGTTTTTCGTCGAGGGCTTTCGAGATGCTGGGGAACTTGTCGACTCGGGTTCTAAGTTCCTGGATGGAGAGGTCGATGGCCTGCAGCCGGATGAGTTGCTTCAAGTCTGAATTCATCGTTTAGAAGTGGGCCCAGTAGGACTTGAACCTACGACTGCCCGGTTATGAGCCGGGAGCTCTAACCGACTGAGCTATGGGCCCAACGCGCTCCGTGGGCGCGCTCAAGATTATAGCGCGTTCCCACGGAAGCTGTTGCGCTCAGTCCCGGCCACTCCCGTCAAGAAAGGCCCGCAAGCGCCGGCTGCGGCTGGGATGCCGCAATTTCCGCAGCGCCTTGGCTTCGATTTGGCGGATGCGTTCGCGAGTGACCGCGAAGTTCTGGCCGACCTCTTCCAAGGTGTGCTCGGTGCCGTCTTCCAGCCCGAATCGCATCTTGATGACGCGCTCTTCGCGCGGCGTGAGCGTATTCAGAACCTGCTCGGTCATTTCCTTGAGATTGATGTTGATCACCGCATCGGCCGGCGACACGACGCCGCGATCTTCGATGAAATCGCCAAGATGAGAATCTTCTTCTTCACCGATAGGCGTCTCCAGCGAGATCGGCTCCTGAGCAATTTTCAGAACCTTGCGAACTTTGGACACCGGAATGTCCATGCGCTTCGCGATTTCTTCGCTGGTAGGCTCGCGTCCGAGCTCCTGCACGAGAGCGCGCGAGGTGCGGATGAGTTTGTTGATGGTTTCGATCATGTGCACCGGAATACGAATCGTTCTCGCCTGGTCGGCAATGGCGCGGGTGATGGCCTGCCGGATCCACCAGGTGGCGTAGGTCGAGAACTTGTATCCGCGGCGGTACTCGAATTTATCCACCGCCTTCATGAGGCCGATGTTGCCTTCCTGAATCAGATCCAGGAACTGCAACCCGCGGTTCGTGTACTTCTTCGCGATGGATACGACCAGACGGAGGTTGGCTTCGACCAGCTCGCGCTTGGCAATTTCCGCCTGGACCTGGCCACCCATGATCGTCTGCAGCGTGCGGCGCAATTCGAGGGCGGACGCTTTGGTTTCGTCTTCGATGTCGGTGATCTTTGTCTTGACGGTGCGGATGTCTTTCTGGATCGCCTTCCGATATTCCTTCTTGGTGTGATCGGCCTTGCGTTCCAGCTTGGTCAATTCCTGCTCGAGCGGCCGCAGTTTCTCGACCGTCGACTTCATCAGCCCGACCAGGCGCAGTTTTTCCGAGTTGGAGAATTCCAGCGATCGGACCAGCTGTGACAGCAGAACCCGCGACCGGCCTAATTGCCAGGCGGCGCGGCGATACTGGGGCTTCTTCGATTTACCCGTGTCGTCCAGCTTGGCTTTGAGTTGCTGAACCTTCTTATAGGTTTTGCTGATCTGATCGATGATGTCGAGCGTTTCCTGGTGCTTTTCCTCGATCTTCTCGTCGGTCAGTTCTTCATCGCTGAACTGCAGAATGTCTTTGATGATGCTGGGATCCGCCTTCAGCTGTTCGCCGATCGAGACGATCTCGCGAACGATGACGGGAGAACGTGACAGGACTTTCAGAACGGTGAGCTGCCCGCGCTCGATTCGCTTGGCAATTTCGACTTCGCCGTCTCGAGTCAACAGAGGGACCGTACCCATTTCGCGCAGGTACATGCGAACGGGATCGTTGGTTTTCTCGAGCGCGCCCGGAGTGAGGTCCAGTTCGATCCCTTCTTCCGGGGTTTCGGCGTCGAATTTCTTTTCAGTCGGGATCTTATCCAGAGCGGCAAAACTCTGATCGTCCGTGTCGATGACTTCGATGCCGGCCGTGCCGAAGGCCGAAAAGAGGTCGTCCAGGTCTTCGGCCGAGGAGCTGATTTCCGGGGGCAGGAGATCGCTCACTTCGTCATAGAGCAGGTAGCCCTTCTCTTTGCCGATATCGATCAGTTTCTGGACACTGTCGTCATATTTCTCTTCGAGGCCGCCGACAATCGGGTCTTCCAGGGCCGATTGTTTGGAGGCGATCTCTTTTTCCAGTGTGAACCCTTTTTTATGATTGCCTTTTGTCATTCTTTACTCACTAATACGCCGTTTCCCTTTGTTTTCAAGCCTTGAACGGCGCCAGGCGCGTCCGTTCGGCCACTATTTGGACCTTTTTAAGCAGCAGCTCAGCCGGTGCCGGGCCGGGGTCGTACTGCTTAAGCTGCTGATCGATCTCCTCTAAAATTTGGACGAAGTGGTCGTCATAGAGTCGCTTTACGGACTCCAAGGCCTCATCGTTTGTAATAGTTTTGACCGGCTCTAGAATTGCAGCCCGGACCTGCTGCTTAAGTCCTTCATCTTGGACGTTCATTAACGCACTTTCGACATTTTGTGCAGGATCTTTAACAAGCTGTTCCAATACGGGGTGAGACCAGATCTGCCGGGCAAATTCGCACCGCAGCAGCACCTGGAGCGCCTCTGCAATATCGGTTCCCTGTAAGAGCGCGTGTATCAGCTGTTTTTCCGCGACGGTAAGCTTCCGTTGGGCCGTCAAGGTAGCCGTGACGCGCACCGCAGGTCGCACATCCGGCCGGCGAGGTGTCAGCTTCAGGCGCTCGAAAATCAGGCTCTCGGGGACTTTGAAGCCTTCGGCTACGGCGCGGGCGACTTCCAGTTGCTCGACCCGATCCTCGATTTTGGCCACGTGCTGAACGACGTCGCTGACGGCGTTAGCCTTCATTGCGGGATCTTCGAGGTCGTATTGTCTGGCCGCCTCCGACATCAGGTAATTCCAGAAATATGGGGCGCCGGCCAGTAGTTTTGCGTAGACCTCCCCACCCTCCTTCCGGACGTAGTCATCGGGATCGAGGCCGCCCGCCAGCTTGAGAATCCGAACACGCAATCCCTTCGCGAGCAGGAGATCGATGGAGCGTCGCATGGCGTTCTGCCCGGCCGCGTCCGGATCGTAATTCATCACGACCTCTGGCACGTATCGGGCCATGATGGCGACCTGCTGCTGGGTGAGTGCCGTCCCGCATGACGCGACGACGTTCTCGATGCCCGCCTGATGCAGGCTGAGGCAGTCGAAATAGCCCTCGACCACGACCAGGCGGCCCGCTTTTTGCGCGGCATCGCGTGCGAAGTGCAGCGCGTACAGGACGTTCGATTTCGAATACAGCAGCGATTCCGCCGAATTCAGGTACTTGGGCTGGACGTCCGCTGCCAGTGCCCGGCCGCCGAATGCAATCACCTTCCCGCGCTCGTTCCAGATGGGAAACATGAGACGGCGGCGGAAGCGGTCGTAAATTTCACCGCGTTCGTTCTTCACGAAGAGTCCGCTGGCCACCGGATCTTTCAAACGGAGCTCGTTCATCAAACCCGCTGCCGGCGCGTATCCCAGGCCGAATCGGCGCGCGAACGCCGGCTCGACTTTGCGTTTTTCGACCACCTGCCGGGCAGCGGCGGCGTCATTACCGGATAGCATCTGCTGGAAGTACGCTGCGGCGCGTTCGTGGATTTCAAACAGGGTCTTGCGCTCGTCAAATTTGGCGCCGTCCATGCGCGCAGTGGTGATGGGAATTCCGCATTTCTCCGCGACCAGCTCGACGGCTTCGGGAAACGGGACTTTTTCAGCCTGCATGACAAAAGAAAAGACGTCACCACCGGCATGGCAACCGAAACAGTGAAAAAATTGTTTATCGCGATGAACCGTGAACGAAGGTGTTTTTTCGGAATGAAACGGGCAAAGCCCCTTCAGCGTGTTCCCACTGCCTTTAAGACTGACGTACTCCGAAACCACGCGGACAATGTCGGCAGAATTGCGAACAGTTTCGGTCAAGTTGTTCATTTATAAGCCGGCCGCGGGGTCCAAAAAACGAAATCGTCTAATTTATACGTGCGGTGTTGAAAATATCAAGGTTAAATTCGCGCTAAGTACGGGTTTCGAAATAGCTTACGACCGAAGCGTCACTACGGTTACGCCCCGTCCACCCTCTCCCTGAGGGGCAGACTCGAAATGGCTGACATGCGGGTGCGCGCTGAGCAATTCCGAGATGGCTTGACGCAGCGCGCCGGTGCCCATACCGTGCACGATCCGGATCGTATTCATCTGGGCCAGGAAGGCGTCGTCCAGGAATTTGTCGGCAATTTCCACGGCATCGTCCACTTTACGGCCGACCACGTTCACTTCATTCGTCTCCAGTTGCCTGGTCGTAACGTGCACTCGCACATTCTGTGGAAGCGGGATCGGCGACGATTCGATGGCCTCGAGATCGGACACCGGACGTCGCAGTTTGATGTTCCCAACCAGCACTTCGGCTTCATCGCCTTTGAGGCTGATGACATTTCCCGTCACCGCCAATGACAAAACACGGACCTTCTGGCCTTCTTTCAGAGGCAAAGCCGGCGATGCCGCCGGCGCGGTAGGTTTTCCGGCAGGTTCGATCTTTTCCTTCTCGCGCGCGACTTCACGCGTCGCGTCCGCCTTGGCATTGGCGAGCCGCTTTTGAAACCGCTTCACCGATTCTTCGCGAACCGACTCCAGCTCTTTGGACGCGCGGTTCGACATTTCCTGAACGATGCGTTCCAGCTTCTGTTCGACTTTCGCGATTTCCTGACGATGTTGGGCTTTTAACTGATCGAGCTCTTTCTGTCTCCACTCCTCGAACTCTCGCCGTTCGGTTTCGACCCGCGTCTTCTCCTGCTCGAGATCCGTGATGCGTCGTCGCAGTTCTTCGACGTAGTGCGCAGCTTCGACGTCGGTCGTATCCAGAAACTCATGCGCGGCTTGCAGAACCGGCCGCGGCAGCTGCAGACGCTCCGCGATTTTCAGGCCGCTGGATGCGCCCGACAGTCCGTGAATCAGCCGATATGTGGGCTCCAGCGTGATCTCGTTGAACTCCATCGCGGCATTGGCAACGCCGTGTGTCGTCTCCGCGTAGAGCTTCAGCCGGTTGTAATGTGTGGTTGCGACCGCAAAGACGCCGATTTCGCGAAACCGCTCCAGGACGGCTCGGGCCAGTGCCGCGCCTTCGCCGGGCTCGGTGCTGCTTCCGATCTCATCGAGAAGAATCAGCGAACGCGCGGTTGCGGATTCGAGCATGGATTTGATGGCAAGAACGTGCGCGGAGAATGTGCTGAGGTGATTCGTAATCGACTGCTGATCTCCGATGTCCGCCAGCACGCGATCGAAAATCGGCAGAGTCGCTTCCTCGGCGGGCACCGGGATGCCCGACTGCGCCATCAAGGAGAGCAGTCCGATGGTTTTGAGCACGACGGTCTTGCCGCCCGCGTTCGGCCCGCTGATCACCAGAATCCGCCGGTTGGTGTCGATGTCCAGCGACACCGGCGAGATCGTCGCATGCTCGCGTCGCAGATTGTCTTCCAGCAGCGGGTGTCGCGCTTTGATCAAGCTCAGCAGCGAGCCCGGCGATAGCAGCGGCTGCACACAATCGAAATCCCGGCCGAAGCGCGCCTTTGCAAAAATGAGCTCCAGATAAGCCGATAGCGACTGCGCGTATTGAATGGATTCGACGCTCGCCTGAATCAAGTCCGTCAATTCCGCGAGAATACGCGCGATTTCAGCGTGTTCTTCGTCCTGCAAGCGCACCAGCTCGTTGTTCATCTCGAGCACTGCCAGCGGCTCCATGAACACAGTCGCGCCGCTGGAGGACGTGCCGTGAACAATGCCGTCGACCGACCGCTTCTGTTCGCTGCGAACGGGTATGACGAATCGTCCGTTACGGACCGTCACGAATTGTTCCTGCAGCTGCGACGAATACGCCGGACTTCGAAGCATCGACTCGAGCTTTTCCGTCAGACGGGCTCGCGCAGCCGCCAGCGCGCGGCGAATGCGCCGCAATTCGGGGCTGTAATTCTCGTCGATTTCGCCGTTCTGAATGGCGCGGCCGAGGTGCTTGCTCAGCTCGCGCAAATCGGGCAAACGATGCGCCTTGGCCGCGAGTCCGGGGAACTCCTCGCGCTCATCCTTCCAGCGCAGGCGCAGACCTTCGGCGTGAAACAGAAACGACTGGACGGCCTCGATTTCCGCGATCTCCAGCACGGCGCCGGCGACCGTGAGTTTGTCGATGGCTTGCGGCAGAAGCGCAATGTCGTTGAACGGAACGCGATGCTCGCGCAGGTACTGCATGGCTTCGGAGGCAAGCGCATGTTCGCTGCGCAGCTTTTCGGCATCGAGAATGGGCGAGAGTTCGTCGAGAAGATGGCGGGCCGCCAAGCTGGAAAGGTAACGGCCGATCAGATCTTTCAGCCGATAAAACTCAAGCGCGTCGAGAGAGAAATCCATGCGGGCTCTTATCGATTGATCAGACTGGCGACGACAGCGGCGCCGTAACCGTTGTCGATGTTCACCACGGTCACGTTCGATGCGCAACTGTTCAGCATTGACAGCAGCGCAGCCAGGCCATTGAAACTGGCGCCGTATCCGATGCTGGTCGGGACCGCTATCACGGGAGCAGCGACCAGGCCGCCGACCACACTGGGCAGCGCGCCCTCCATGCCCGCGACCACAATGACGACGCGCGCGCTGGTCAGTCGCTCGCGGCGATCGAGCAGGCGATGAATCCCGGATACACCGACGTCGTACAACGAATCGACGTGATTGCCCATCACCTTCAGCGTGACCAGCGCTTCCTCCGCAACCGGCATGTCGGACGTTCCTGCGGATACGACCAGCACCGTGCCTTTGCCATGAATCGTCGTGTCTTTGAGGACGGTGATGGCGCGCGCACCCTGATGAAACTCGGCTTCGGGCGCGATCGTCTGGACGCGTTCGAACTGCGCAGTCGTCGCCCGCGTGATCAGAATGTTGTGATCCTGCTTGTACATCGACTCCACGATCCGCGCGACCTGATCGACGGTCTTGCCGGAGCCGAAGATCACCTCAGGGAAGCCCTGGCGCAAGCTGCGGTGATGATCGACGTTGGCAAACCCGAGATCCTCGAACGGCAGCTTGCGCAGGCGTCGCAAAGCGTCGTCAAGAGACAGTCCTCCCGCCTTGTGCTCTTCTAGAATCTTGCGAATTTGTTCTTCGGTCATAAAGTCACGCCGGGCCTCCAGGAGAGGCCCGCGCTACAGCATGTGCAGCTCTCTGTAGCATTCTAGCGGACGATTGGGAGTATTGAGCGGATCGTTGAACAGAGCCTGGATTTCTTTTCGCGAAATCCGCGACTGCAGATACGCGTTGTAGAGCCTGCGCCCCAGCGCGTAGCCGAGCAATTGACTGAGCATTCGGGTGGTTTTCTGCTTCCCCGCTTTGGCTTCGATTGCGGATCGCAGCGCGGCGAAATGCTGCGCGCCCGGCCGCTTGCCCGGGTTGACCAGAAGCTCGATGGCGCGCGTCAGCCGATCGTCGCGGCCGATTTGATTCAGAACGCGCTCCGCCAGCGACTCGATACCGTCGCGAGAGGAGTCGAGGAGTTTCGAACAGAAATAACCAAGCCCGTTCTCGATCACCTTCACGAAGAATTGATCGTGTGCGGCGCGCTCGATCGGCTTCTCGAGTTCACCGCGGCAGGCCTGATGAATGCATCGGGCAAATTCTTCAGCTGCTGCGCTGACTTGACCGCTGTCGATCGCGGGAATGTAGCTCACCACGGAATCACTGTTCTTGATGGCCAGAAACTCCATCATGATTTCCGCCAGCGTCTGCGCCAGCAGCGTCCAGTCGCCGGACGAGTCTTCCTCGATGCATTTATGCAGATACTGGCGGAACGATTCGTACTTCTCGATCGGCGTCGCATTGAAGACGCAATAGGTGTGCTCGTCGATGAGCACGGCGCGGGCGTCGCCTTGACCGCTCTCCTGCAGCTTCCAGTAGAGCGCATCGATGTTCTGAAGAATCATCATTTCGTCGTACGCGATCTGCTTGGCATCGAGAATCCCCCGCACTCGCGCCGGCAGGTGATGCGTCGCGAGATGAGACTCGCCGAAAACCACGACTAAGGTTTGGGTCGGATCCTTTTGCAATATGCGGCCGATCTGGCGGGCAACGCCCAGGTCGCGGCGGCCGATGCTGCGCATGTCGTTGCGGGGATGGCAATCGACGGCATAAACCGGAATGTCCAGTTCCCGCGCAGTCTCGAAAATCGCGCGGTAACCCGTCCAATCGCAGCCCCACTCTTCGTGATACCGAACCCGCTCGAGAAACTCCTGCTCCGACATTTTTCCGGACATCCAGCGATCGAGGAACGCCTGGTTGTGCGCGAAGATCGGTTCCACCGCCAATGCGATGTTGTCCTTGTGGGCGGACAAATCCCTAAGCAGGTCCACCACATAGAGTTGGGTCTGAGCCAAAGCATGGTAATCGCCGACCCAGACCAGATTCGCCGCCCGCGCCCGGTCCAGTACCTCGCCAGGTTCCGCGGTGCATTCAAAATCCTGGAATTCCTCGCTGAATTCCTGAATGTATTTCCGGCTGGGAGAAGGGTGGATTTCCCCGATATCCGTCTGAATTCGGCGGACCGCCTCTCGCTGAAGCGCTGCAATCTCCCTAAGTCGTTGCTTTGAGTAGGTCATAGTGAGTTAGACTTACAATGCCGTTCGTTGGGAGCTAAGTGTTGATATTGCACAAGTTGCGCACAACGCTCGACATGATCAAGTTCGAGCACACCCTCTTCGCTTTACCCTTTGCATTTATAGGGGCATTGTTGGCGGAAAAGGCATTACCCAGGGGGCAGCAGATTCTTTGGATCGTGGCGGCCATGGTCGGAGCCCGCAGCGCAGCCATGACCTTCAACCGAATCGTCGATATCCGCTTTGATAAGTTGAACCCGCGGACAAGTGGTCGCGCGCTGCCCAGTGGAGCGCTGTCGCGGCAATTTGCCGTGATCTTTACCATCGCGATGTCGGCGCTGTTTGTTTTCTCGGCCTGGCAGCTGAATCGTTTGTGCTTCTATCTATCCTTTCCGATGCTGGCGATCCTGTTTTCGTACTCGTACACTAAGAGATTCACATCGCTTAGCCATATCGTGCTGGGTTTCGCGATTGGCTGCGCGCCGCTTGCGGCATGGCTATCCATTCGAGGAGAATTCGCCTGGCCGCCGATTCTGTTGAGCGCAGCGGTTATGTTTTGGGTCGCAGGATTCGATCTGATTTACGCGCTACAGGACATCGAATTCGATCGAAAAGCAAAACTCTTTTCTCTGCCGTCGCGATTCGGTATTGTGCCGGCGCTCCGTCTATCGACTTTCTTTCATCTGGCAACCATAGTTCTTTTGGCGGGAACGGCAAGGCTCACGAACCTGGGATGGATCGCGTACGGTGGTATCGTCATCGTCGCCGGCATTTTGTACTGGGAGCATCGGCTGGTGACGCCGCAGGATCTGAGCCGCGTGAACGTCGCTTTTTTTAATCTCAACGGGTATATCAGTATTCTGTTACTTCTGACTTTCGCCGGGGACATCTTAATCCGATGAACAATCTCGCTGTGATGCTGGCCCTCATTATTCCGCCGGAACGCACGCACTTTTTTCAGCGGCTCGACAAGTGGAACAAGCTCTACGTCGATAACATCACGCCCTTCGATATCTTTGTCCTGGTCTTATACCTTTCGATTCTCGTTATCCTTGCCATTTATGGAGTGCATCGCTACCACCTCGTCTATCTCTATCTGAAAAACAAAGACCGGATCACAAAGCCGAAAGCCATTTTGCAGACGAAGCCGCGTGTCACGATTCAACTGCCGATATACAACGAGTTGTACGTCGTGGAACGGCTGGTCGAAGCCGCGTGCAATATCCGCTATCCGCGTGAGCTGCTCGAAATTCAGGTGCTGGACGATTCCACCGACGACACCGTCGGCATTGCTGCCGCGTGCGTCGCGAAATATCGCGCCGCCGGCGTCAACATTCAACACATCCATCGCGATAACCGCAAAGGCTTCAAAGCCGGCGCGCTGGAAAACGGGTTGCGGTTTGCGACCGGCGAGTTCATTGCAATCTTCGATGCCGATTTCATACCCGCGCCCACGTTCCTCGAGGATGTGATCGACTACTTCAGCGATGCGCAGGTCGGCATGGTGCAGACGCGCTGGGGACACATCAATCGCGAATATTCGTTCCTGACGCAGGTCGAATCCGTGATTCTCGACGGACACTTCGTGATCGAGCATGGCGGCAGACATCTGTCCGGCCGCTTTTTCAACTTCAACGGCACGGGCGGCATCTGGCGCAGAACCGCGATCGAGAGCGCCGGCGGCTGGCAGCACGACACACTGACGGAAGACACCGACCTGAGTTATCGCGCCCAACTCGCGGGTTGGAACTTTTTGTATCTGCCGCACATCGTTTGTCCGGCCGAGCTTCCGGTCGAGATGAACTCTTTCAAGAGCCAACAGGCGCGATGGGCCAAAGGTCTGATCCAGACCGCCATCAAATTGCTGCCGCGCATCATGCGAAGCGAGCTGCCGCTGAAGATCAAAGTCGAAGCCTTCTTCCATCTCACCGCCAACATCTGTTACCCGCTGATGATCGCGCTTTCATTTCTGCTTCTGCCGGCGATGATCGTGAGATTCAACCAGGGCTGGTTCCAGATGCTCTACATCGATCTTCCGCTGTGGCTGGCCTCGACCGCCTCGGTCTCGACGTTCTATTTGATTTCACAGCGCGAGCTCTATCCCGATTGGCGCGTGCGTCTGAAGTACCTGCCGTTTCTGATGTCGATGGGTATCGGCCTGTCCGTGAGCAATTCGAAAGCGGTGATGGAAGCGCTGCTCGGCATCAAGACGAGTTTCAAGCGAACGCCGAAATACCACATCGAAAGCAAAAAAGATCATTGGGCGACGAAGAAGTATTTGCGCCGGACCGGCGTCCTTCCTTTCCTGGAGCTCAGTCTGGGTGCGTACTTCGTGTTGATCGTTTTTTACGCCTTCACCAACGAAAACTATCCGACCATTCCGTTCTTGATGTTGTTCGTCGTCGGATTCACCTACATGGGTTTAATGTCCATCCTGCACATGACCCTGCACCGCTGGCTGCGCGGCTTATGAAGAAAGTCCTCCTGTGTCTCGGTCTTTTCGCGGTTGCCGTCGTCGCATTGGCAATCGAGAAAGAACCGCTGCAGGAGTATCGAGCGCGCCGCGATCGCCTGGCACAGCGCATCAAGGGAAACGTGCTGGTGCTCCGGGCCGCGCCCGACGAGGAACTGGTCCGCTACCAGCCGGAGAAGAATTTTTACTATTTGACCGGCTTCAGTGAGCCCAACGCCATTCTGCTGCTGGATGCGGCCAGCGATCCGGTTCAGGAGTTTTTGTTTCTGCCCGAACGCCGGCTCAGCGAAGAGCGATGGACGGGGCCCAAGCTGGGCCCGGGCCGCGAAGCGGAACAGGCGACCGGCTTCAACAAAGTGCTGCCGACGTCCGATTTCGATGCCGTCCTCAAGAGAGCGGAAGAGCGAGCCAAAGCGGTGTACGGTTTGAAGGAAGTCGCCAACGACATCGCGTACCTGCGACAGGTCAAATCGCTAACCGAAATTGCGCTGTTGGAAAAAGCCATCCAGATTACGGTCAAAGCCCAGCAGGCCGCGGCAAAAACCGTCGCTCCCAGCGTGATGGAGTACGAGGTGGAGGCCGCGCTGGAGTATGAATTCCGGCGCAATGGGGCGGAGCGTCCGGGGTTCCCGTCGATTGTCGGGTCGGGTCCGTTCTCCACGATCCTGCACTACGACAAGAGCGAGCGACGCATGCAAGGCGGTGACGTCGTGGTGGTGGATATCGGAGCGGAGTATGGGGGATACAGCGCGGATGTCACGCGGACCTATCCCGTATCGGGAAAGTTCTCGCCGCGTCAGCGTGAGATCTACCAGATCGTCCTGGATGCGCAGAAGGCCGCGATCGCCAGAATCAAGCCAGGCGCTCGCATCGGCGATCTTCACGCCGCCGCGATGGCGCACATCCGTTCGAAGGGGTACGAGAGATATTTCATCCACGGGACCAGTCATCACATCGGGCTCGAAGTGCACGATGTCGGAGATACGTCGCGGCCTCTCGAACCGAATATGGTCATCACGGTCGAGCCCGGCATCTACATCCCGGAAGAGCAACTCGGCGTGCGCATCGAGGACGACGTCCTGGTGACCCCCACCGGATCGCGCGTTTTGTCGGCCTTTCCCAAAGAAATCGGCGAGATCGAGGCTCTGGTCAACCGCTAGTCCCCTGGGTTAACATCTCCGTTTGCACTACTCAACAGGAGCCTTTCTGTAATGATCCAAGCCACACAACTGCGCCGCGGAAACACCATCCTTATGAACGGCGAACTTTACCAGGTCGTTGATTATCAACACATTACGCCTGGAAACTGGCGCGGGATGGTGCAGACGAAGCTGCGCAAGCTCAGCACCGGTTCCATCATCGATCACCGGTTCCGGTCGGAAGACCGGGTCGAGCGCGCCATTCTCGACGAGCGCGAAATGGAATATCTTTACAAAGACGGAACCGATCACTACTTCATGGATACCGAGACCTACGAACAGATCCACTTCAGCGAAGAAGTTCTGGGCGACGCCGTGAACTACCTGGTCGCGAACGCCAAGATCAAGGTCGAGTTCTACGATGGCAAGGCGCTGGGAGTGGAGTTACCGTCCACGATGGATCTGCGCGTGGTGGAGACCGAACCCGGGATGCCGTCCGCCACAGTCAGCAACGTTTTGAAACCCGCCAAGCTCGAGACCGGCCTTGTGGTCGGCGTGCCGCACTTCGTTCAGGAAGGCGAGCTCATCCGCGTCGATACGACGGAAGGAAAATACCTCGAACGCGTTCGCGGCTAATTCGCTCTGGCGATTTCTCCAATCAGCTTCAGCAGTTCGTTTTCTTCGGCTGGAAAAACAGTTCGGAAATCCAGAACGACGCGGCCGTCTTCAACTCTCGCAATCACTGCTGGAGTAGCGTTTCGGAGCTTTTGTTCGAGTTCCGAAACGCTCATCCCCTCAACCGATAACTCAACGCCCCAGGACGGTAGATACGTCTCCGGCGCCGCGCCACCCCCCGCAACGGAACGGAGCGCAATCGGTTTCGCAGCGCTTCCGGCGCGACTGGCGAAGGCTTCCGCGCGGGTCTTCAATTCGGATTCGGAGGCGCGCAGCATCTTCAGCGCAGGGATGGCGTCGGTATCGCCGCGCAAATAGGCGCGCAACACGAACTCGAGCGTGGCAATTGTGAGTTTGTCCACGCGCAGCGCGCGGAACAGCGGATTCCGGCGAACGCTTTCGATATACGTTTTCTTTCCGACGATGATTCCCGCTTGCGGTCCGCCCAAGAGCTTGTCGCCGCTGAACGACACGACATCGATACCGGCTCGAAGACTTTCCCTGACAGTGGGCTCACCGTCGAGTCCGCCCAGACAGCCGCTGCCGAGATCCTCAAATGTGGGAATGCTGCGACGCACACCCAGTGCGGCGAATTCGGCCAGCGCCGGCCGCTCGGTAAAGCCGATGATTTTGAAGTTGCTCTGGTGCACGCGCAACAGCAAGCGGGTGCTCTCCGTGATGGCCTTCTCGTAGTCCGCAATGCGGGTGCGATTGGTAGCGCCGACCTCGCGAAGCCGCGCGCCGCTGCGCGCCATCACGTCGGGTATGCGAAACGACTCGCCGATCTCCACCATCTCGCCCCGCGAAACGATGACTTCGCCGTTCTCCGCCAGCGCGTTCAAGACGAGCAGAACCGCCGCGGCATTGTTGTTTACGACGATGGCCGCTTCGCAGCCCAGCAGTTCCTGTAGAAGAGCGGCGGCATGAACGTCCCTTTTGCCGCGCCGGCCGTGTTCGACATCGAACTCCAGATTGCAGTAGCCGGTAGCGATTTCGCGCAGGTGATCGATTGCGGCTTCGGGCAAAGGCGCGCGCCCGAGATTGGTGTGAAGAATCACCCCGGAGCCGTTGATGACGCGGCGCAGGGAAGGCTGCATGGAGTCGCGCAGACGCCGCGCGACCTCGGTCGCAATCTGCGAGGTCAATTCGGGCCGACTGACGCCATTGCCGTTGCCCGATTGCGCCAGGCGGCGGCGCACATCATCAAAGACGCTGTTGAGGATGGTCATGGCAAACGGCTGTCCCAGGACGTTTTTGAAATCGGAGAGTTCGGGAGATTGCAGGACATCGTTCACCGGCGGGATTTGCCGCAGCGTTTCCATCGCGGCTTCATTGTACAATTGCGTTTCGATGACCGCGCGGTTTCTTCTGATCTCGATTCTTCTGATTCCCAATCCTCTGCAAGCCTGGCCCTCATCTGTTCTCACGAAGATCCTGCACGATGCCGAGCGTCCGCTACCCAGGACTCTGACGGTGCTGTTGAAAGATTTCGATTCCGTAATGTTGCAGCCGTGCCGGGCAATGACGGTCGAAGCCGCGGTGAGGGCCGCCGTCGTCGAGTTGCAGAATAAGCGCGGAAACTTGCCTAGCGCGGTGGCAGCGATGCGCGATGCCGGCTGCGCCGTCGCCGCCTTGAACGATCCCGAGATCGATGCGTTTGTCGCGGCTCAAGCCGGCAAAATCGAAGTCGTTTTCTACGGGTATCACGAACAGATTCGCGCCGGAAATCTCGACGCATTTCTGAAGACGCGCCTCGAAGAGCGTGAACGCCTGCTGCGCCGTCTGCGGCGGTCGTCGGAATTGCCGGACCGCAACAACGTCGTCGAAACTTCACCTCAATTTGGCATTGCCGCCATTGCCTTGTCGCACGCGGTCACGGACGTGGCCAATGTCTGGTTTCATATCTGGAGAACCGCCAACGGCGATCTGAAATGATCGACAATCATGCGAAAAATTCAACGCGCGTTGATTAGCGTCTACGACAAAACCGGTATCGTCGAGTTTGCGGTGTCGCTTGCGCGGCTCGATGTCGAAATCGTTTCGACCGGAGGGACGGCGCGGCTTCTGGCCGAGAGCGGCGTGAAGGTGCGTGAGGTGTCCGATCTCACCGGCTTTCCCGAGATTCTCGACGGGCGGGTGAAGACGCTCAATCCGCGCATCGCAGCTGGTTTGCTCGCGATTCGCGACAATCCGGCGCACATGAAGCAGCTCTCCGAACACGCTCTGCCGCTGATCGATCTGGTTTGCGTGAACCTCTATCCATTCGCGGAAACCATCGCCCGGCCCGACGTTGAATTCGCGGAAGCCATCGAGAACATCGATATCGGTGGGCCGTCCATGATTCGTGCCGCGGCCAAGAACTTTCAAGACGTGGCGGTCGTCACGTCGCCGGAAGACTACAGCGCCGTCGCGGACGCGCTGCTGAAAGGCGGGGGCATCCTGTCTCGCGAAACTCTGTTTGAGCTGGCGCAAAAGGCATTCCTTCGTACGGCAAGATACGATGGGCAAATCGCGCAGTATTTGTCGAATGCCGGCCGCACCGCAGACTTCCCGCAAAACATCGTCATGGATTTCGAAAAGATCGAAGACCTGCGTTACGGCGAGAATCCGCATCAACGCGCCGCGTTTTATCGCTGGGGCGGCCAGCCGCCGGCAGGCCTCGCCGGAGCGAAGCAGCTGCAAGGCAAAGAGCTGTCGTACAACAATCTGGTCGATCTGGAAGCCGCGTGGAATCTGGTGCAGGAATTCGATATGCCGGCCTGCTGCATCATCAAACATACGAATCCGTGCGGGGCGGCAGTCGGACATTCGCTGCGCGAGGCGTACGTCAGGGCGTACGACGCGGATCCGGTATCGGCCTTCGGCTCGATTGTTGCTCTCAATCAGGCTGTCGATCTCGAGACCGCTACCGAAGTCGGCAAGCTGTTCGTCGAAGGTCTGATTGCTCCGGGCTACGCCCCGGACGCAATTGCGCTCCTGGCAACCAAAAAGAATCTGCGCGTCATGCAGATCCCAACGGGTTCGCCGGGGAAGGGATGGTCGCAATTTGAAATCAAATGCGTGTCCGGCGGGATGCTCATGCAGGATCGCGACACCGTCTTGTTGGGCGGGAATCCGCGCGTCGTGACCGAAAAAAAACCGACGGAGAGCGAGCTTCTCAATCTGGAGTTTGCCTGGAAGGTTGCGAAACACGTGAAATCGAATGCCATTGTGCTGGCGCGGGATGGGTGCACCGTCGGCGTGGGGGCAGGCCAGATGAGCCGGGTGGACGCCGTCCGCCTCAGCATCGAAAAAGCGCGTCCTTCTCCGCAGGGAACGGTTCTGGGTTCGGACGCCTTTTTTCCGTTTCGTGACGGCGTCGACGCTGCCGCCGACGCGGGGGTCGCGGCGATCATCCAACCGGGCGGCTCGGTGCGCGACGACGAGGTCGTCGCAGCGGCGAATGAGCGCGGAATCTCGATGATTTTCACGGGTTTAAGGCACTTCAAACATTAGCCCCTAAGGTATAATGAGAAGCATCCTCTCCAAGAAAGATGGCTTATGACTAAATATGTTCTCGTTTTGCTGCTGGTCCTGGCGTCGGTGACCACCGGCTTTGCGCAGCAGGGCCAGACGAATGCTCGGGCTCAGGCCTACTATCACTTCTCGCGAGCGCGCATGCTGGACGACCAGGGGCAGGCGAATCAGGCCATCGATGAATTCAAGAAGGCTCTGGAGCTCGATCCGAACAACTCGTTGATCTACTCCGAGATGGCGGAGAGCTACCTGCGTAACAATCGGCCTCGCGATGCCGCGGACACGGCCGCCAAAGCCATCTCCGTCGACCGCGATAACATCGAAGCCCACAAACTGCTGACCACGATCTATCTTCAGGTCATCGGGCGGGCCAACGCGCAGCAGCCTCCCAGCGTCGAAACCATCAACGCGGCGATTCATGAGTTTGAAGAAATCGTGCGGATCGATCCTACCGAGCGTCAGTCCTTTCTGATGCTGGGCCGGTTGTACCAGATCAAAGGCGATCGCGATAAGGCCACCCAGATTTACAAATCGTTCCTGGGCGTGGAGCCCAGCTCCGAAGAAGGTGTCAAGGCGCTGGCCCAGCTTCACATGGATGCGGGCAATTCCAAAGAAGCTGTGGCTGTGCTCGAACCCTTTGTGAAGCAGCGGCCGGACTCCGATGGCGCTCTGGCGCTTCTCGGCGAAGCGTATTCGGAACTCATGGAGTACGAGAAAGCCGCGGACGCCTACCACCGTGCCAGCGAGCTCGATCCCGACGATATCGAAATCAAGAAGAACGAAGCCGGGGCGCTGTACCTGGCGGACAAGGCGGACGACTCCGCAAAAATCTACGAAGAGATTCTGAAAACCGAGCCCGATGACGGTATCGCGCTGCTGCGGCTGGGTCAGATTTATCGCCGGCAGATGAAATACGATCGTGCCCGGCAGAACCTGCAGAAGGCAGTCATGGCTTTTCCCGACAGCGTCGACATCCAGTTCAACCTGGTCATGCTCGACCGCGACGAAGGCCGCCTGGAAGACGCACTCAAGCGCGCCAACGACATTCTCAAGAAAACCGAAAAGGCAAACGGACGCTATACCGAAGTGGAAAAGCAGAATCGGCGGATTTTCCTGATCAATCAGGGAATCCTCAATCAGACCCTGGGAAATTACGACGCCGCGATTCGCGTCTTTACGGATGTAAAGAATCTCACCGGTGAAAAGGACGGGCGCATCGATGGGCTGATCATCGAGACCTATCGCATGGCCAAGAATCTCGATAAGGCGGTGCAATATACCGAGCAGGCCATGAGCGAGAACCCGGATAACCGCGCGTTGAAAGTGGTTCATGCGGATTTGATTGCCGAGAAGGGCAAGGTGGATGAAGGCGTGAAGGCCCTGCAGCAATTGCAGAAAGGCACTGAAGACGACCTCGACGTCGTTTCCGCCATCGTCGGCGTGTATCAGCGCGCCAGGAAATTCGATCAGGCCCAGAGTGTGCTGTCGGCGGCGGTTCAACGCTTCCCCAACGAGCAGCAGCTCTATTTCCTGCAGGGTTCTCTGTACGAAAAGCAGAAAAAATACGATGACGCGGAAAAGGCATTCCGCAAGGCGCTAGAGTTCGAGAAAGACGATCCGGCGGTACTCAATTATCTCGGCTACATGTATGCCAGCCGGGGTACCCGTCTGGACGAAGCCGAGGCCATGGTCCAGAAAGCCATTGAAACCGATCCCACGAACGGTGCATACCTTGATAGCCTGGGCTGGATTTACTTCAAGCAGAACAAGTTGGATCGCGCCGAGCAATATCTGAAAAAGGCGGCGATTTTTGTCAATTCCGATCCCGACATCCACGACCACCTGGGCGATCTGTACTTCAAGACCAAGCGTTACGAAGAAGCGCGAAACGAATGGAACAAGTCGATCCAATTGTCCACGGAGCAGGACGACATCAACCGGGTTCGAAAAAAGCTGGACGATTTGAGGACCAACAAGGCCTCCACCAAATAATTTCGAACCATCCCTCCCAAAGGGCTGTCATTAAAGCTGACATAGGCGGATGAAGACGGTAGCTGTTCGAGCAGAGGTCATGGATTTCGACGCGGCTGCCCAAGAGTACCGGTCTTTTCTGCTTCAAATCGCGGTGGCTTCCACGCGCAATGCGGCGGACGCGGAGGATGTCGTCCAGGAGGCATTGATGCGCGGATACCGCGGCATCAAGCACTTCCGCGGGGATTGTCCGCTGCGCATCTGGTTGTCTCGCATTGTCGTGCGAGTCGCAATCAATCATCACCGCAGCCTGGCGCGGCGGCTGAAACGGTGGGTCTTCTTTGCGGATCTCGACGCCGTCCATGAAGACGGCTCGGTTCAAGAATACGAGCCGGCCGATCCATCCGGGATCTTCGACCGCGAAGCGATCATGGACCTGGACAAGTACGTGAACCGGCTGCCGGACGAATTCAGGATCCCGCTCGTCATGCTTGCCATCGACGGGCTGACGATACCGGAGATCGCCGCGATTCTCCAGATTCCGGAAGGCACCGTGAAATCGAGAATCTTTTACGCGCGCAAACGCCTGAAAGAAAATCTGGCAGGAAGAAAAGGTAAGAGCAAAAAATGACGGTGGATTGTCGATGGGTCGAAAACAATCTGGAAGCGCTGCTGTGCGATAGACTTTCTGAAGAAGACAGCCGGCAGGCGCGGGCGCACATCGAAACATGCGTGCCCTGCCGCCGGCAAACGCAGGCGCTGAACGCCATCGATCCCCTCATTCGCGGCCACTTTCGCCGGCAACTCGCAATCGCGCGCACACCCCGCGTGGTTCACAAAGGCCGAGCTTTGGGCTTGAGCGGCGCGGCCGCGGCGCTCGTGGTTCTCCTGCTCGCGGTGTTGGTGCGCGCGCCGTACGCTCCCAGCGGCAGTACCCCTGCTCCGGCTGCCAGCTCCGCTGCGGCGATACCTCAGCAGACGCCAAAAACCAAACAAGACGATCCGTCCGATATCCAGCGCCTGGCGCCCGAACCCGCTCCCGCGCCTGCGCCCGATCGCAAGCCGCCGCAACCGCTGCCGCCGGTCACGGCAGATTCACCGGAGCTGCTGGTCAGCGATCAGGCCGGCTATTCGCACGGCCTGACGGAATATCGCGGCCGCACCGTCCTGATCGGCGTCTGGACGCCCGAGCAAAAGGAGAGCGTTGTCAATCTGGAACGCCTCTACAAAGCGAACTCGGCCAATCCGAAGTTCAGACTCCTGGGAGTTGCCAGCGCACGTCAGCCCAAACCTGTCAATACGACCTTCCCGATCTTCTACAACCAGGGCTCAAAACTGTTCGGCGCGGCTCCCGGCGAGTTTGTCCTGCTGGATGAGAATGGTGCGGTCGAACGGCGCGGTTCGCTGGTGAAAGATTTCGACGATCTCAATAAAACGCTCACAGGAAGATAAGGCACGTGGCCGCGAGGTGACTCGCGACCACGTGTGCAGGTGCAGGCAGCCGACCGGCTAGAAGTGCAAGCGGAACCCGAGCTGGAGTTGCCGTTCCCGCGTCAGGAAGTTGGTGCCGGCCTCGCTCGGGGTCAAGAACGAGGTCTGATACGTCAGCAGCGCGCTTTGCGCGCTTCCACTGATCGCATAGCTGGTCGTGTTCACGCCGGTGACTTCCGTCCGATTGAAGATGTTGAAACCTTCGATCAAGGCTTCCACATTCACTTTCTCTCCCAGATAGAAGCGACGTGACAGACGCAAGTCCACGTTCCAGACATTCGGTCCGGTGTAGTCGTTTCTCGGAACCAGGATCAGACGGTTCCGTCCGCCCGATCCATTGAAACCGCTGGTTGTGGCATTGGGAATCGCCGGATCTGCCGGACTGGCCGAGGGCAGCGAGCCCGAAATAAACGGATCCACGGGAAGACCCGTGTAGTACTGATAGATCGGGGCGATGCTCCAGCCGTCTGCGATCGCTTTCAATACGCCTCCGCCGTTCACGCGCGGAGCATAGACCGCGTTGATCACGATCTTGTGACGGCGGTCCAGGCTCGACCGGCCTTCGTCGAAATCGGGATCAAACACGTTGAACGGCGTGTTGGCCGTAGTGAAAGTCTGCGATGTCTGCAGCGTGTCCGTGGACTTCGACAGCGTGTAATTGATCTGGAATTGCAGGCCGCGCGTCATCTGGCGATTCAGCTGCAAAACCATCGCGTTGTACTTCGAGCGCACGGTACTGACCAGTTCGGTGATGGCGGAAAAACCGGCATTCGGCCGCGGGCCGCGAAATGCCGGTACGGTGACGGTTTGCCCGTTGAATGGTCCGCCGGAAATCGAGTAGGTCTGAGTGCTGGTCGGCGCGTTCAAATTGCGGTCGTAGAATCCCGGCAAATGCCGGCCAAGGCTGAGCAGATACGAGCCGGAAACCGTCGTTCCACGCGTAACCTGGCGCTCGAAGACCAAATCCATCTGATGAATCATCGGATGCTTGAAATCGTCGGAGAAGAACTGAATCTGGCCCGAACCGACTGGAGCGGAGGCAAGCGTGTTGGGAAAAACCGGGGCCGTCGCCGCTGTCGGAGCGAGGCTGGCCACGGCCTGCGTCGTTCCACCGGTGGCGCCGGTGTTGATCAGCGCGTTGTAGATGGTCGAGTTGATCACGCGTCCGTAGTACAGGCCATAGCCGCCGCGCAACGCGGTCCTGCCGTCACCGGTGACATCCAGCGCAAATCCGGCGCGCGGGCCCCAGTTGCTCTTGTCGTCGGGCAGGTGCGAAGTGGCTTCATTGAGGGTGAGCGTCGTGTTCGGAATCCGGTCGGTGCTGGGATTCGGATTCACGGCGTCCGGCATGTGCTGGTATTCGTAGCGCAAGCCGGTGTTGATTGTCAGGCGGCGGACCGGTTTGAAATCATACTGGGCGTAGAAGTTGTAATCGGTGGTCGAGAACTCCGTCGCGGCGGTGCCAAAGCCCTGCTGGTAGTTGCCGGTATAGCATCGGCCGGCCAGACGGGTCGTGGTGGCGCAGACGGTGGCCGGAATCGGCGTCCTCCAGTTGACGTAGTCGACAACGAAGTCGTTGATATTGCCGTAGAGGTAGGAACCGCTCTCCGTGAACAGATTGCTCAGGATGTCGTTGACGTGGTTGAAATCCGCTCCGAACTTCAGCGTCGACGATCCCATCGCGAAGGTGATGTTGTCCGTGATCTGCGAGCGCTTTTCCTGAGGATACTTGCTGCGCTCGAGGAAGTTCGGCTTACCGAAGTTCAATCCGCTGGTCAAGTTCACGTCGGGAGCGCTGCCGTTCGGGCCGGTCCGCGGTTCGCCCGGAGCCGGCGCCTGGCTGACCTGAAATTCAAAATCGCGCGCATATTGGAAACGAAACTCGTTAATGGCTCGCGGCGAGATCGTGGAAACCAGGCGCGCGGTGCCCCAGTCCACTTTCACGAAGTCGTCTCCGAAACTGGCCACACCGCGAGTGACCGTCGGAGTGGTCTGGACGCCGGCGGGCGAGTCCCAACGCAGTCTGTTGTAGTTCACCGACAGCACGTTCTTGTCGTTCAGATGCCAGTCCAGCTTCGGCAGAAGCAGCAGCTGATCTCCGCGGCGCGCGGTGGTGCCGGTCAGCGAACTGAGAAAACTCAAGGTGTCGTTGATTTGCGTGTCGGTCAAGCCGCGGCCGGTCAGCAGAGTGCGGTTCACCGTGTCGAGATAAGTCGGGCTGGAGAAGATCGCGGCGCCGGGGAAGTTGCGTTTTTGCTGGTCGTAGCTGAAGAAAAAGAACAGTTTGTCTTTTTTCACCGGCCCGCCCAGCGTGCCGCCGAACTGGTGGCGTACGTCTTCCGGCTTGATGCCGACGCGCTGCGTGACGCCGTTCACAGCGATCGTCTGAAACGCGAGCGGATTGCGCGCGGCCCAATCGCTGTTGCGCTGGAAGTAGAACGCGTCCCCGTGAAATTCATTGGTTCCGCTCTTCGTGATGGCATTGGTGACGCCGCCGGCAGCGCGTCCATACTCGGCGGAGTAGTTCGAGGTGTTGACCTGAAATTCCTGGATGGCCGCCTGACTGACCGAATAGCTGATGCGGGTGCGGCCGCGTTCTTCGCCGAAGAAGGCCTGGTTGTTATCGCCGCCGTCCACCGTGTTGTTGTTCAACAGACCGGAGACGCCACGGAAGCTCAACAGCCCGAAACTGCCGTCCGGAACCACGCCCGGCGTGAGCATGACGAAGTTCGACCAGCGCCGGCCGTTGATGGGAAGCTCGTTGATGGCCGTCTGGTTGATGTTGCTGGAAAATTCTTTCGTCTCCGTATTGACCAGCGGCACGTCGGCGACGATGCTCACTTCGGATTGCGCGCCACGAACCTGTAGTGCGGCATCCACGGTGCTGGTGCGTCCCACTTCCACACCGATTTGTTCCTGCTTGTAGTCCGCGAACCCGGACGTTTTGATGGTCAGCGTATAAGTGCCGGGTTGAAGGTTATTGAATTTGAAACGTCCGTCCTCCGTCGTGGTGACCGTTTCTTCTTTGTTGGTTCCGATGTTCAGCAAAGTCACCATCGCGTTCGGAACGACGGCGCCGCTGGCGTCGGTCACGGTTCCGCCGATGGCTCCGGACACTGCCGATTGCCCAAAAGCGGCGGCGGACACAACGAAGAGAAACAAAAATATCGCGAGTATATTCTTCATCGATTCCTCCACAGGCGCGCGTTGCAACGACGCGGCCAGTAAATAATATAGCCGCACGGCCTGCCAAAATGTAAATTGCCCGTGAAAACAACCCACGGTGCTAGGTTGGATTTGTTGCTGTTGGCTATTGCTCGAGCCGTACGAGATCTTCGTAGGACTCACGCTTGCGGATGACGCGATAGGTATCCCCGCTGACCAGAACTTCCGGAGCGCGCGGGCGCGAGTTGTAATTGGACGAAAGGCTGAAGCCGTACGCGCCGGCGCTCATGACGGCCAGTAATTCTCCCGGCGAGAGGACAGCAACTTCCCGGTCCTTGGCAATGAAGTCCGCCGACTCGCACACCGGCCCTACCACATCCGCCATTTCCCTGTCGTTGGTCGCCTGCACCGGCCATAGCTGATGATGCGAGCCGTACAGCGCAGGCCGGATAAGGTCGTTCATGCCGGCATCGATAATCAGGAATCGCTTTGCCCCCTGGTTCTTTTTCAGGAGGACTCGGGTCAGCAAAACGCCTGCATTGCCGACGATCACTCGTCCCGGCTCGAGGACGATGGTCAATCCCAGATCCTTTACCGCCTCAGTCACGGCGGCTCCGTATGCGGCGGGCGAAGGCGGCTCTTCGGTGGAATACGAAATCCCCAAACCGCCACCGAAGTCGAGATACTTCAATCCCAGTCCTTCGTTCTTCAGCTCTAAAACGAATTCGCGAATGCTGGCAAGGGCCTCTTGAAAGGGAGTGATTTCGGTGATCTGCGAGCCGATGTGGCACTGCACGCCCACGATGTCGATGTTCGGCAGCTGCCGCGCGCTGCGATACAACTCCCGCGCCTCGCTCAAACTGACGCCGAATTTGTGCTTCTGCATTCCGGTCGAAATGTAGGGATGCGTACGCGGATCGACATCGGGATTGGCCCGGATGGAGACGCGGGCGCGGCGATCGGTATCGCGCGCAATGACGTGGATCAACTCGAGCTCTGCGGGCGATTCCACGTTGAAAAACAGAATGCCGGCATCGAGCGCATAACGGATCTCTTCCGCCGTTTTGCCCACGCCCGCAAAAATGACTTTTTCCGCCGAGCCCCCGGCCCGCAGGACGCGGAATAGCTCGCCTCCCGACACGATATCGAACCCGAGGTCCCACTGTGCGAACAGGCGAAGCAGATTGATATTGGAATTGGCTTTGACGGCGTAGCAGATCAGATGCGGGACGGAACGGAAGGCTTCATCGAAAACCCGGACATGCCGGCGCAGCGTTTGTTCGCTGTAGATGTAAGCGGGCGTTCCGACATCGTCCGCAATTTTACTGAGCGGAACGCCCTCGCACTGCAACTCGCCGGCGCGATACTCGAAAAAGTGCATGCTCCCATTTACTGCTTCACGCGGGAGTCGAGCAATGCCTTTCGTTGTTCGGCGGTGAGGAGACGGACCACTTTCGAGATGGTCGTCTTTTCCAGTTCCTGGATCTTGGCCGGGTCGGGAGTCCCTTGCCCTTCGCGCCGCAGCTGTTGCCGCTGCTGCGTATCCTCGAGGTACAGGCTCCGTATTTGCGGTTCCTGGGCTGCCGTCAACGGGGCGCCGGCTTCGTCCATGATGATCTTCAGTGCGGCAAATCCGCCGCCCTTCTTGATCTCATCGCTCTGCCACTTCTTGAACGCCGCCTGTTGATCCGGCTTGAGCACCGCAACGAGTTTCGGCAAAACGTCCTCATTGATCTTTTGAAGTTCGGCCGCCAGTTGCGGATTGCTGGCGACGTTGGTGCCGCCGCCCTCGCCACCGCGCCCACCGCGTCCGCCTCGTCCGCCACCCTGGCCACCCTGGCCACCTTGTCCGCCTTGGCCGCGGAAGCCACGATCGCCGCCCGGCTGGCCGCCGCCCATGCGTTCGACGGTGTCCTGAATCTGCTTGTAGGTAGTTTCGACGATCGGTTTCATGGCTTTTTCCTGATCGCCGGAGACGTTCACTTTGGCCTGTGCGAAAAACTTCTTGATGGCGTCCATCGGATCGACCTTTTGACCGCGCTGGCCCCCGGCATCACCGCCACCGAACAGGGAAGAGGGGAGGCCGCCGCCTCCCCCCTCGTCTTGAGCAAACACAGGTGTCGCGAGTAAGAGAATCGCGAAAACCCAACTCAGTTGTTTCATTCTCGCTCCTAGTTCCTATAGGGCAACCAGCGGTTGGCCGCCTAGAAGTTGAACCGCAGTCCGGCTTCAATCTGACGCGGCTGGCGGGCATTGCTCGCTCTTCCGAAGAAGGGAGATGTCATCGTGCCGCTGTAGCCATTGAGCTGGACGTTGTTCAGAAGATTCTGGATCTGCATCTGGAAAGTCACGGTCGGCCCGTTGTTCTGATTGAAGTTGCCGTTCTGGTTGCGATTTTGTTCGCCGTTCGGGAAGTTGCCGCGATTTCCGCGCTGGCCGCCGTTCGGGAAGTTGCCGCCTTCGCCACCGCCGCGCTGGCCGCCGCCACCGGGGAATCCGCCACCGCCACCGCCGCCGCGCTGCGGTTCGACGAAGTTGTTCGCGCCGTTCAGACCGGCGTTGCCCGCGCGGTTTGCCGGAGTCGAGCGCTCGCCGCCCTTGAGGCGCACGGTCTTCTGCATGTTCATCGTGATATTGAATTGGCCGGGGCCTTTACCGAGATTGCGTCCGATCATCTGACCCGTCGGATTCGCGCAATTCACGCCCTGATACAGCGCGGAAGGCAGAGCCGACGAGCACAGCGCGATGTCCGTGGGACGATCGTTGATGGTGAAATCGCCGTTGTCGTCGCGGCCCGTCGTGATGTTGAACGGACGGCTCGAGCTCCAGTTCACCTGGGTCGTGGTGCTGATGGCCCACGGCAGACGAATCTGCATTCCGGTATTGAACCGATGCCGCGTGTCCTGCGGCGAGCGGCCCCATTCACTGGTCATATCCCAGCTGTTCACCGGCAGGCTGAACGCGCCGTCGGTGTTGTTCTTCTGGTAGCCCAGGGTGTAGCTGCCGAAGACCTGAGCCTGGATCCGGCCGCGAATCTGGCTGCGCGTGCCGATGGTGAAGTTGTTCGACCGCGACAGCCCGGTGGATTCCAGCAGGAACAGGTTGCCCTGGCTCGGATCCGGCCGAACCGTCTGGCCCGGCAGCGGCGCATTGATGTTGCGGCTGCGATAGATGTGAACCCCGCGCTGGTTGTCCCACGACAACGTCAGGCCGATGCCGTTGAACAGCGATTTCTCGAAGGACAACGACGAGATGACGTTGTACGGATTCGCCAGATTGCTGGAGCGGTTGCGCAACGACGCCGGCGGAAGAGCCGCGCCTTCGGGGATTGTCGGGAAAGAGGTGGGATTGCGAACGATGATCTGCAGCTGGCGGGTTCCATCCAGACGCAGCAGTTGTTCCACGTTGCCCTGGCTGAAGCGTTCGTGGAAGACGCCGACGCCGCCGCGCAACGCCGCGGTCTTCCCGATCTGATAAGCGAAACCCATTCTGGGATCGATATTGTTGTGGTCGCTGATGTTCGTCTGGTCCTCGAAGCGCGCGCCAAACGACAGGTTGAACTTGCTGCTCAGCTTGTAATCGTTCTGCAGGAAGGCCGCGAATTCAAACTGCTTCGAATCCAGCACCGGATTTCCCGAGGTGCGCGTGAACTGCGAAGGCGTGTTCAACGCGCCTTCCGCGCAACCCAAACCGGTCACGCAGAGATAATCGGCAAGGCTCGAGAACGTCCAGGTGCCGATGAAGTTGTTTTCAGACAGCGAGTGATTGCGCCGGACCACGCCCTGCGAGCCCATTTTGACGGTCCATTTTTTGCCCGAATACATCAACAGGTTTCCGAATTCGCTTTCCTTGTTGTTTCCCGAGCTCTTGTTCTGGCCGCCGCCGCCGCTGAACGTATCGAGGACGTTGATGGCCACGCCGATGGTTTGCGGAGTCTGCCGGTTGCTGTCCTGGCTGAACTGGAAGCGGGCTTCGTGCACCATCTGGGAATTCAGGATGGAGGACTCGCGGATCTGGAAATCGGAGCTATGGGTGAAGCGATCGGAAGCGCGCGACTGCAATGTGAAATCGCCAAGGCCCTGATTGCGGTTGTTCTGCTTCTGGTAATTGAAGTTCGTGTACAGCGTGTTCGTCTTGTTGATCGAGTACTGGGTGCGGGCATTCATGCCGCGGTTGTTGCTGGGCGAGATGTACGGATCGTAGTGCTGGACGAGAGTGCCGTCCGGGTTCACGGTCGTGGCGCGAATGATATTGCTGTTTTCGTTGTCGTTGTGACGCGCCTGCAAGTTCATGGACAGCTTGTTGCGGATGATCGGCCCGCTGAAGTTCGTGTTGAAGTTGCGCGACTGCGACGGCGGCCGCTTGGCTTCCGTACCGTCGGGATGCACGGTGAAGGGATTGCGCGCGTTCAACGATTCATCGCGGAACTGGAAGTTCATCTGGCCGCGGAAGTCGCCGGTTCCGGCGCGGGTGATGATCTCGGTGCGGCCGTAGCCGACGCCGCTGAATTCCGCGCTGAAGGGGCTGTTGTTGATGCGGATTTCCTGAATCTGGTCCTTCGGAGGAATGCGTCCACCGGTGAAACCATCGATCACAAAATTCGCGCCGCGACCGGCGCCGCCGCGCGTGCCCGCGATCTCGGACAGGTATTCGGCGAGCTCGTCTTCGTCGTCGGGAAGAGCGTCGATGAAGTCGCGTCCCAGCACCGTGGTGGTCAGACTGGAGTCGGAATCGATGCTGATCTCGTTGCGCGTTTCCGTGACTTCCACGTTCTGCGCAATGATCGCGAGCTGCATCGTGACGGCAAGCGGCCCCATCTCCGGGGTCACTTTCACCATCTCGGTATGCGTATCGAAATCAGGGGCGATGATTTCCAGCTTGTAGTCGCCGGGATTAACGGGAATCTCGAAATCGCCCTGGTCCGATGTCACGCCTTCCTTGACGACGGCGTCGCCCTGATAGACCTTGACCTGAACCGCAGGCATCACCGATCCCGAGCTGTCCATGACACGCCCTTTGATTTTTGCCGACTGAGCGAAAGTCGCCGAAGCGATGAGCAATGTGAGAAGTAATGACAGCAGATTCCGCATCCGCATTAACTGATCCTCCCTAAATGATGAAACGAATAAAACTATCGGGGCTGTTGACCGCGGTCCGTATTCGGATTGTGGTCGTCTTTATCTTTTGAATCCTGCGTGCGATTCCGCCGGCGCTCGTCCATCCTGCGGCGGAAATCGTCGTACTTCACGCGTTGTTGATCGTTCAGGACCGCGCGGATCTTGGCGCGCGACTGTTCCTGAATGGCTTCGTACCGTGGCTGAGTTTCCTTGCGAAGCTCCTGAAATTCGTGCCGGGTTTCTTCGCCGATCTTGCGCATTTCATCGCGCTGTTTCTGGTCCAGCCCGAGGTAGTCGTAGAACTGGTTGATGTCCCGCTGCGCCCGTTGCGCGCGCTGAGCCGGTTCGGATGCATTCGCGCCCGCAGGTGACCCGTTGAGCCGGCTGGTATAGAAGTTTGCAAGCAACACGCCTGTGGCAATTCCCACGAAGAATATGGAAAAGACCAAAAGCTTTGCTTTGATGGTGCGGGCAATCATCGTTACTCCTCCGGTGCAATCAGCTGTTGCAGCACGTCCTGGCTGGCAACTTCCGCATCGGTATAAAGAATGCTTTCGGCAGGGCTCTGTTCGGGCGCCAGAAAGGACTCAACCATTCCGCGCTGCGGCAGCTGCGGGACGAACATCTCGACAATGACGAAGCAAAGAATCAGCATCAGCGCGAATGCGAGTACCGGGCGCGTCGATCCGGGAATGGCATCCCAGAAACCGCCTTCCTGGAATGCGCGGCCGTGCAGCCGCTCGTCGAGCCGCGCCATGACGCGATGGGTAAAGAACGCATCCGGCTCGACGACTCTCTTTTGCTCTGCCTTATAAAAATTCTTCAAAGAACTCATTTGCTATCCCCCTCGGGACCGCCCAACATGCTTTGCAATTTCTTGCGAGCCCGGAACAAACGGACTTTCACGTTGGTCTGTGTGAGGCCCATGGTTTTAGCGATTTCTTCAACCGACATTTCTTCAACTTCCTTCAGCACCAGCGGAATCCTCAGCTTTGGATCCAGCTTCTGAAGCGCCAGCCGCGCCTTGCCGAATGAATCCGGTTCCCGCGGCGCGACAGTTTGCTCGCCGGCCAATTCGGGTCCGTAAGTCTCCATTGCTTCTTTCCGTCGTCGCGTTTTTCGCAGCTCGTCATAGCATGTGTTTACGGTTACCCGCGCCAGCCATCCCGGAAAGTTCTCGTCCGGGCGAACCTGATCGATCCGGCCAAACAACTTCAGGAAAACGTCCTGGGCGATATCTTCAACGTCTTCTCGATTCCTGAAGAACCGGCTGATCAGCCGGAACACCATCGTTGAATATTTGTTAACGATGGCCTCGTGAGCTGACCGGTCGCCTTTCTGAGCGCGAACAATTAGCTCTCGATCGATTTCCATACTCACTTACGTCGTGTGGATATAGGGGGTTACAGCTGGTTATAGCTTTTTTGTTACAGTCCTGCAAAAAAGCCGGGGAACAGCCGGAAAGCATCGCATGCGATGGGCTCGATGTGCCAGCAGTTTAGGCGCTCACGCCCAAAACCGGCGCCGATTTTGACAAATTTTTACAGCCCGACCGGCCCGCAAAGTGAAATGAATTGAAGGCGGCGGCAAAAGTGACTAATGTCGTCGCAAATATATGCATCGACGTACTTTTTTCGGCATTGTTCCCGGCCTGGCGAGGCTCGGTTCCGGCTCCGGGTCTGCTGCCCGGACCCGGCATTTGATTTTGATCGTGAACGGCGGCGGGGTTCGCAAGAAGGACTATTACGAAGACCCGAGCCTTTGTCCGTATACCCGCCAGGTGGCCCGGGAGGGCTTCGTCTTCGAGCAGGACCACTGCCAGGAGATCGCTTCGCACGAGGCCGCGTTTGCGGAGCTGGTGGCCGGTCTGCCCCAGGACGCCCGGGTTCATTTCCTGGACGGCGTCCCTGCTCTGCTGCAGCGCCGCCGCCCCCTCCTGGTGGTTTGCCGGCTGACCGCGCACGACGCCGGACACGAGAGCTATGACAAGTACTTACAGGCGGTTCGCGCCATCGATGCCGGGATCGGGAGAGTCTTCGATTGCGTGAAGTCACACCCGGATTTCAGCCGCAATACGGCCATCGTGATCCGTCCGGAATTCGGGCGCGACGACGAGCTCGGCGCCGACAACCGCCTGCACCATTCCTATGGCTTCTACTACACCCATCGGGTGGCCAGTATTTTCTGGGGACCGGACTTTAATAAAGGAGTGGATCGGAAAACCGTGGTCCGGACGGCGGACATGGCGCCCACGCTGGCCCGTGCCGTTGGTGTCGACGCCATCCATTCCAGAGGCCGGGTCATGCCCGGCCTCTTTCGCATCTAGAACAATCAGAAGATGAATTTCAGCTGGTAGCGGATCACTCGGCCGCCGCCATCCGCGCCAGGGCCGTTTTCTTTGAGGAACAACCCTGCGGCCGACGTGTTGACGACGCCGGGGATGAAGTTGGCTCCCGTCGGATTGCCCGGCGGCGAGAACGGGCTGACGCTGCCCTGGCCGAAATTCGGATGGTTGAAGATGTTGTAGAACTCCGTCCGGAATTCCAGGGACTTGCTTTCCGAAATGTTCGTCCGCTTCAGGAAATTCATGTTGAACATGTTGGTTCCCGGAGTCCGCTCGGTGTTGCGCCCCAGATTTCCCACGCGACGCACGGCTCCGGCCTGACCCGCAACATAGGTCGGCAGACCGATGAAGTAGGCCTGGCTGGGATCGATCGGGTTGTTGTTGTCGTCCGGATTCACATACCGCGTGATGAAGCCCTGCGCATCGACCTCGGGCCGGGCGCGAACCCCGCGTGTTCCGTTGGGATTGACATTCGGCCGATCCCCGCCGCTGCCGTTAATACCGTCGGCATCGAGGCCGTTGAAGACCGTGAATGGGACGCCCGATTCGAAAGTGGTCACGCCGGAAACTTCCCATCCACCGATGATGTGACCCAGAACTCCGTGCTGATCCCGCATCAGCGGCGATTCGACAACGTACGTGATCGATGCGCGATGGGTCCGGTCGAACAGCGACACGGCACGGTCCAGGCGATCGCCTCCGAAGATGAACGGCGTTTGACTGCTGGATGTATTGGCAATGCCGCTCGACGTTGAAGCGAAGACCTCGTCCATGTTGCTGATGAGTTTCGAATACGTGTACGCGCCCGTCACCACGTAGTTGGTCGCGAAGCGCCGTTTCAACTCCAGCTGACCCGCGTGGTAAATCGACGAGCCGCCGTTGGTGCGCACGGTCCGCGGACCCTGCAGGTTGTCATATCGACCCGACAGCGGGCACAACACGCCGGCTGGAAATTGCGCGGTTGCCTGGGCGGCCGTCACGGCCGTGTTGGGCGTGCAGCCCGGATACGTTGAAGGAGTTGCCTGGCGCATATCGGGCGGGACCAACGGGTTTGCATCTTCGTTGATGTAGAGCTTGGTACCTTTCGATCCGACATAGGAGATATCGAGCACCAGTCGTTCGGGCAGCTCTCTCTGGATTCCGGCCGACCACCGCTGATAGTACGGATTCACCAGCTCCGGGGTAATCAATGTTTGCGAGCTGAGCGGCGTTACTGCTGCCGCGGTGGTAGGAAGCGCAGTCAAAAAGTTCGGCGTGCCGCGCGGGTTCGCGGCGTTCGGCACCGAACTGATCGTGGTGGCGATGATGTTCGGCGAAGACACGGCAGCGTTCGAAGCAATATTGTTGAAAAACGAGTCGTAGCCAACCTGATAGCCGGCGCGAAACACCGTCATTTTGTCGCCGAAAAGCAGACCGAGCGGTCCGCTGCGCCGGTTGAAAGCGTAGGACAGACCGAGCACCGGGGCCCAATTGTTCTTATCGGGCTGGACCTTATTGGGCAGAGCGTAGGGACCGAGCCGGGTTGCCGGGTCGACATTGAACAGTCCGGTATATGCCGGAGTCGTCAGGGTGTTGAAAGGCCGGCCGAAGTACTCGTAGCGCATGCCGAACGTCAAGGTCAGCGAGGGACTGGTTCGCCAGCGGTCCTGCATGAATCCGGCAAACCGGTAAAGTGATGGGAAGTAAATGGCGCTCCCGAAGTCTTTGCCGGTCGAACCCGAACCGCCGAAGTTTTCCAGGAAGTTTGCCAGAGCGGAATAGCCGGTGCTCGTTCCAAAGGTAATGGTTCCGCGAGGCGTGAAGGGCGCAGCTTGGGTGGATATCTGGCGCAGGAAGTCGACGCCGCCGCGAAAAGTATGCGTTCCCGCGACCCACGTGAGCGTGTCTTGAACGACGTAATTATTTGCGATGCGTCCTTGCGGAAAGCTGGTCGAAGTGCCGAGCGAGGTGATCAGCTGCACGTTTACTCGCGGCAAGGTCTGGCCCAGGCTGTTGGGATCGGTGTCGCTGATCGGAAAACCAACGTTATTACGGCCGTACGCGAGGCGCGTCTCGTTGGTAACCGTCGGCGAAAACGTATGCGTGTTCGCGATAAGAAAGTTGTACAGCCTGGCAACAATATCCGCGTCGAAGCCTTCAAACGTCGGAGTGCCGGCCGTCGCGCCGAAAGGCACAGTCTCACGATCCATCAGAAACCGGACCGAGAAATTGTCTTTGGTCGTCATTTGCCGATCCACACGGGCGACCAGCTGCTTGTCGGTGTCATTGAACTTGTAGTCCCGGAAAAACGTGCCGAACTCGATGTTGCCGCGATCCACGCCGTCCGGACCCACGCCGAGTGGAATCACTGTCGGCGGCGATGTCGGCACGCCGACCGTGCTCGCGGTCGCGTTCAGGTAAAGGTCGGTATTGGAGCTGGCGCCCTGCGGAAACAACTGCCGTAATCGTGCGCGGCCGGCAGCGGAAGGCACCGTCAGCTGCGACTGAGAATTGGAACGTTTCCGATCCTCCTGGTACGACCCGAAGAAAAACATTTTGTCGCGCTGAAGCGGACCGCCGACCGTTCCGGAGAAGATGTTTTCGATACCGAAAGGCAGCCCGTCGGCCGCGATGTCGGGATCGCGCGATTCCGAACTGGTGATGGCATCGTCCACTCTGGAATCCAGGAAGTACGACAACGTGCCGTGGAATTGGTTCGTTCCCGACTTCGTGATGGTATTGACCACGGCCCCGCCGGCTCGACCGAACTCCGCATCGAAATTCGAGGTTTGCACGGACACTTCCTGAACCGCATCGGGATTGACGATTTGAAACGCCTGCCCGGCGACGGAAATGTCATTGTTTTCCACGCCGTCCATCAGGAAATTATTGGAACGCGTGCGCGCGCCGTTGACGGAAAACGACGACTGCGCGAACTGTCCGGCGCCGCGATCCGACGACACGCCGGGCAGCGTCAGCGCCAGCGACACCGGGTTCCGGCTCGAAATCGGCAGTTCCGTGATCTGCACCTCGCTGAGATTCCCGCCGCGGACCGGCGACTCGATTTGCAGAATTCCTCCCGGCGCTTCGACGACGCTGATCGACGCCTCGACTCCGCCGACTCGCAAATCGACATCGACAACTGCGGCCTGGTTTGCGACGACATTGATGTCTGTTCGTTCGATATTTCCGAAACCCTGCGCAGTAAAGCTCAGCTTGTATGTCCCGAGATCAACCGCATCGAAACGATAAACTCCCTCGCCTGTCGTCATCGTCGTACGGCTGACGTTCGTCGCGACATTGGTCAGAGTTACCGTTGCGTTCGGAATCACGCCTCCGTTCGGATCTCTCACCGTCCCCGTCACCGTACCGCGACTGGTCTGCGCTGAAGTTATAGCAACGAAGGTCGCGCACAGCAGGAACATCATCAGAAGATTTGTTGCAAACCGTCTCAGTTGTCGCATCTCTTGACTCCTCCAGGTCCCGTCCATCAAAAGTTCAAAAAATTCAGCCCTAAAAGTATTTGCCCACGCCAGATGGCATTCAAGACGGGAATAGCAGCGATTTGAATAAGACAAAAGCAAAAAACCCATCGTCCTCGGATTGAACGGCAAAGTGGTAATCGTATTCCACTTCGCCGCTTTGACGTTGAATTAAGGCAAGTTCAGGACTTGGGCTTCCCGGTTTCGGGTTTGGGTTCGACTGCCGGTTTCTCCGCTTCGGCCAGATCTTCGGCCTTGACGTTGAATTTGTCGAAGACGTCTTTCGAAACCACTTTTACCGCCGCCGCCGCGGAGGTCTTGGCGTAAACGCCTTCCGGCATCTTGCTCTCGCTGCCGAACTCGACGCGGGCCAGCTCGTTCGATCCCTGCCGCAGCACCACCTGTGCGCGAGGCTTATCCAGGCCGTACATGGCGAGAGCCTTGGGCGTATCGATGATGTCTTTCGCTTTTTCGAAATCCAGCGCGTTGAGCATTCCCGAGACTTTGCTTTCCAGCACAGTGGGATCCGAAGCTTGGAATTCACGTGACTTGAAGTCGCGGC